>Ga0070662_100000041_pt1 | contig 72879 bp, 61 predicted proteins | sample KBSC53metaG_FD_65648 | JGI IMG/M metagenome (GOLD analysis project Ga0070662, IMG submission 65648) | Corn rhizosphere microbial communities from Kellogg Biological Station, Michigan, USA - KBS C5-3 metaG | ecosystem: Host-associated > Plants > Roots > Rhizosphere > Soil ...
TACGCCAAGCTGCTGGGGATCGACCAGGCAGTTTTGGTCCAGGAATTCGACCAGTTCACCGGCACCGACTCCCAGGGCAGCAATGTGCATGGCTTGGGTCGCATCGAAGAGCCGGTGCGGGTTTCCCACACGATTTTGCGAATTGTCAGCCTGCTGCTGCTGATCGCTGTCATTGGTGGCGGTTTTGTCTGGTGGCAAGACCAGACCTCCCAGCGCACCAAGGACCTGACCAGCAACGCCATGGAGCACGTCGAAGTCGAAAGCGCCGACGGCACCACCCAGATTCATCCGCTGGACGAGCCGGAAGACCAGGCTGTAGCAGAAGGCCAGGCCGCGCCTGAAGCGCCGCTTGCCACTGAGCAGCCTGCACCGGAAACCCCGCCTGCCGCGACCGCTGCCGCGACCGCTGTCGCACCGGCTCCCGCAACGCCTGCAGCTCCGGCCCACACCCCGGCCGCTCCTGTACAGGCGCCAGCGACTCAGGCCCAGACCGCCCCGGCAGCGATTTCGCCACCTACCACCCCAGCGTTGATCGCCGGTGATGGCCGCGTACAGATTACCTTCGTCGCCGACTGCTGGACGCAAGTCACCGACGGCAATGGCAAAGTGCTGTTTAGCGGTCTGAAGCGTAAGGGAGATACGCTCGACCAGGGCGGCAAACCTCCTTTGACGCTGCGTCTGGGCTTTGCCCGTGGCGCGCAAGTGGCCTACAACGGCCAGCCTGTGGACGTAGCGCCGTTCACCACCGGCGAGACCGCTCGCCTGAAGTTGGGACAATAGTCATGCACGGCGAATCTCCAATCAAACGTCGCGTATCGCGCAAAATCTGGGTCGGCTCGGTGCCGGTGGGTGGCGACGCCCCCATCGCCGTACAGAGCATGACCAACAGCGACACCAATGACGTGGCCGCCACCGTTGCCCAGATCAACCGCCTGGAAGCCGCTGGCGTGGACATCGTGCGCGTTTCCGTGCCGGACATGGACGCTGCCGAGGCCTTCGGTCGCATCAAGCAACAGGTCAAGGTGCCGTTGGTTGCCGACATTCACTTCGACCACAAGATCGCCTTGCGCGTGGCCGAGCTGGGCGTGGACTGCCTGCGTATCAACCCGGGCAACATCGGCAGCGAAGCCCGTGTGCGTGCGGTGGTGGATGCTGCTCGCGATCGCGGCATTCCGATCCGCATCGGCGTCAACGCCGGCTCCCTGGAAAAAGACCTGCAAAAGAAATACGGCGAGCCGACCCCGGCGGCGCTGGTTGAATCTGCGCTGCGCCACGTTGAACACCTTGAGCGCCTGAATTTCCAGGACTACAAGGTCAGCGTAAAGGCCTCCGACGTGTTCATGGCGGTAGAAGCCTACCGCCTGCTGGCCAAGGAGATCGTGCAGCCGTTGCACCTGGGTATCACTGAAGCCGGCGGTTTACGCTCAGGCACAGTGAAATCTGCGGTGGGTCTCGGTATGCTGCTCGCCGAAGGGATTGGCGATACTATCCGCATCTCCCTGGCGGCAGACCCCGTAGAGGAAGTGAAGGTCGGTTACGACATTCTCAAATCCCTGCGTTTGCGTTCCCGAGGCATCAACTTCATTGCCTGCCCGAGCTGCTCGCGGCAGAACTTCGACGTGGTGAAAACCATGAACGAACTGGAAGGACGCCTCGAAGACCTGCTGGTGCCGCTGGATGTTGCGGTGATCGGATGCGTGGTCAACGGTCCGGGTGAAGCCAAAGAGGCGCACATCGGCCTGACCGGCGGCTCACCGAACCTGATCTACATCGACGGCAAACCGTCGCATAAGTTGACGAATGACAATCTGGTGGATGATCTCGAAAGACTGATCCGCGAGAAAGCGGCCGAAAAGGTCGCGGCTGACGCAGCGCTGATCGCGCGCGGCTAAGAACGAATTTAAGGATTTGATGTGAGCAAGTCTCTGCAAGCCATTCGTGGCATGAACGACATCCTTCCGGAGCAGACGCCGCTGTGGCGCTACTTCGAGGGCACTGTTGCGCGCCTGCTGGATAACTACGGTTACAAGCAGATCCGCATGCCGATCGTCGAGTTCACCGAGCTGTTCAAGCGCTCCATCGGTGAAGTGACCGACATCGTCGAAAAAGAGATGTACACCTTTGAGGACCGTAACGGCGACTCCCTGACCCTGCGTCCGGAAGGCACTGCCGCGTGCGTGCGCGCCGTACTCGAACATGGCCTCACCGGTGGCGGCCAGCCACAGAAGCTGTGGTACATCGGCCCGATGTTCCGCCACGAGCGCCCGCAGAAAGGTCGCTATCGCCAGTTCCACCAGATCGGCCTGGAGGTGTTCAACCTCGACGGTCCGGACATCGACGCCGAGCTGATCGTGCTGACCTGGCGCCTGTGGGGCGTGCTGGGCATCCGCGACGCGGTCAAGCTTGAACTCAACAGCCTGGGCACCAGCGAGTCCCGGGGCCGCTATCGGGTGGCCCTGGTCGAGTACCTGTCCGCCCACCTGGACGAGTTGGACGAAGACAGCCAGCGCCGCCTGAAAACCAACCCGTTGCGCGTCCTCGATACCAAGAACGCCGACACCCAGGCCGTGCTGGTCAACGCGCCGAAAATGGCCGATTACCTGGACGACGAATCCCGCATTCACTTCGAGGGCCTCAAGGCTCGCCTGGAGGCAGCCGGTATTCCTTACGTCATCAATCCAAAGTTGGTGCGTGGCCTCGATTACTACAGCAAGACGGTCTTCGAGTGGGTCACCGACAAGCTTGGCGCCCAGGGCACCGTGTGTGCCGGTGGCCGCTACGACGGCCTGGTCGAGCAGATGGGCGGCAAGCCGACCACCGGCGTGGGTTTTGCCATGGGCATCGAGCGGCTGATCCTGCTGCTGGAAACCCTGGAGCAGGTCCCGGAAGAGATCTCCCGCCAGGTGGATGTGTACCTGTGCGCCTTTGGCGAGGCCGCTGAACTGGCTGCCCTGGCCCTGAGCGAACAAGTACGCGATCAACTGCCGAACCTGCGCCTGCAGGTCAACGCCGGCGCCGGCAGCTTCAAGAGCCAGTTCAAGAAGGCCGACAAGAGCGGTGCGCTGTATGCACTGATCCTCGGCGAAGACGAACTGGCCCAGCAAGTGATAGGTTTCAAACCCCTGCGTGGCCAGGGTGAGCAACAGAACATTGCCTTTGATGCGCTCGCTGCGCACTTGGCCACCTGCGTCGTGCAGGGTTGAAGCTGTCGAACAGCCGAATTTAGCGATTAAGGAGTATTGGGGTGTCGAGTACTGATGATGAGCAACTGGCCGAGTTCAAGGACTGGTGGCAGCGCAACGGCAAGCCCCTGGTTACTGGCGGTCTGCTGGCTTTAGTGGTGGTGTTCGGCTGGCAGGCCTGGACCAAGTATCAGGCCAACCAGTCCCAAGGCGCCTCGATCCTCTATCAGCAATTGCTGGAAACCACCCTGACGCCGGACGGCAAGCCCGATCCTGCGCAGGTTGCAGACCTGGCCGGTAAGCTGAAGAACGAATTCGGCGGTAGCACCTACGCCCAATACGGCAGCCTGTTCGTCGCGAAGGTCGCGGTCGACACCGGCAAGCTGGACGACGCCGCCGCTGAGTTGAAGGCCATCGCCGACAAGCCGACCAACCCGACCCTGGGTGAAATCGCACGTCAGCGCCTGGCCCAGGTACTGGCGGCACAGAACAAGGCTGACGAAGCACTCAAACTGCTCGACGGCGATGCTGACAAGGCATTTGTAGCCACTCGCGAAGAGCTCAAGGGCGACCTGTTGGTCCAATTGGGTCGTACCGACGAAGCCAATGCTGCGTACAAGAAAGCCAAGGCGGCGCTGTCTGATGAAGCGGCGGTCGGTGGCTTACAAATCAAGCTGGACGACTTGGCCAAAGGGGATGCGTGACGTGATCCGTTGGAAACATGCAGCATTGCTGGCTCTGGCCATTCTGGCCGCGGGTTGCAGCAGCAACAGTAAAAAAGAACTGCCGCCTGCGGAGCTGACCAGCTTCAAGGAAGAAGTGGTCCTGCAAAAGCAGTGGAGCCGCTCCATCGGTGACGGCCAGGGTGAAACCTACAACATGCTGGTACCGGCTATCGACGGTGAAAATATCGTCGCCGCCGACGTGACCGGCGTCGTCATTTCCATGGATCGCATGAACGGCGACGTGAAGTGGAAGAAAGACCTCGAAATTCCGGTATCCGGCGCCGTAGGCGTAGGTTACGGCATGGTCTTGCTCGGCACGCTCAAGGGCGAAGTCGTGGCGTTGGATTCCAGCACCGGTGAAGAGAAATGGCGCGCTCGCGTGACCAGTGAAGTGCTCGCACCGCCTGCCACCAACGGCGATATCGTCGTAGTGCAAACCCAGGACGACCGTGTGATCGGCCTCGACGCCAGCACCGGCGAACAGCGTTGGTTGTACGACAGCACCCCGGCGGTGCTGACGTTGCGTGGTACCAGTGGTCCGATTGTGACCAACAATCTGGCCGTTGCAGGCCTGTCGACCGGTAAAGTGGTCGCCCTGGATACCCAGAACGGCGTGCCGGCCTGGGAAACCCGTGTGGCCATCCCGCAAGGTCGTTCCGAACTGGACCGCGTGGTGGACATCGATGGCGGCCTGCTGCTGTCGGGTGAAACCCTCTACGTCGCCACTTACCAGGGCCGTGTTGCGGCACTGGACCTGCAGAGCGGCCGCGTCAACTGGCAGCGTGATGCTTCCAGCTACGCCGGTGTCGCCCAAGGGTTTGGCAGCGTCTACGTCAGCCTGGCGTCCGGCACCGTTGAAAGTGTCGACGAGCGTTCCACCACGGCACTGTGGAGCAACGATTCCCTGGCGCGCCGCCAGTTGTCGGCACCGGAAGTGTTCTCCAGTTATGTCGCGGTCGGCGACTTCGAAGGCTACCTGCACCTGTTGAGCCAGGTGGACGGTCGTTTCGTCGGTCGCGAGCGTATCGACAGCGACGGCCTGCGTGCGCGTCCGCTGGTGGTGGGTAACATGCTTTATGTGTATGGCAACAGCGGCAAGCTGGAAGCCCTGACCATCAAGTAAGAACTATGCTTGGGGTAATACCCAGGCGGCCCCGCTCAGGCGGGGCATGCGGCATTTGATTATGCTGCCCCGAGCACCAGCCGCTGCCATGCAGCGGCTTTTGTATTTTCTGAAATAACGAAGTGGAGAGCCGCATGGTTCCCGTAATCGCCCTGGTGGGCCGACCTAACGTCGGCAAGTCCACCTTGTTCAACCGCCTGACCAGGACTCGCGACGCCATCGTCGGCGACTTGTCCGGTCTGACCCGTGATCGCCAATACGGTGAGGCAAAGTGGCAAGGGCGCTCCTACATTATCGTCGACACCGGTGGTATCTCCGGTGACGAGCATGGCATGGACGAAAAGATGGCCGAGCAGTCGCTGCTGGCCATTGAAGAAGCCGATGTCGTGTTGTTCCTGGTGGACGCCCGTGCGGGCTACACCGCTGCCGACCAGATGATTGGCGAGCACCTGCGCAAGCGTAACAAGCGTTCCTATCTGGTCGCGAACAAGATCGACAACATCGATCCTGAAGCTGCCCGTGCCGAATTCAGCCCGATGGGCCTGGGCGATGCGATCCCGGTCGCAGGTGCCCACGGTCGTGGTATCACCCAGATGCTGGAAATTGCCCTGCGCGATTTCCCCAAGGATGACGTCGAGGAGGAAGAGGGCGAAGAGGAAATCGTTGCCGAAGGTGAGGAAGCCAAGCGCATTCCTGGCCCGAGCGAAAAAGACGGTATCAAGATCGCTATCATCGGTCGTCCCAACGTCGGCAAGTCGACCCTGGTCAACCGCATGCTCGGTGAAGACCGGGTCATCGTCTATGACCAGCCCGGCACCACCCGCGACAGCATCTACATCCCGTTCGAACGTAACGAGGAAAAGTACACGCTGATCGATACCGCCGGTGTGCGCAAGCGCGGCAAGATCCACGAGGAAGTCGAAAAGTTCTCGGTGGTCAAAACCCTGCAGGCGATCAAAGACGCCAACGTGGTGATCTTCGTGATGGACGCCCGCGAGGGTGTGGTGGACCACGACCTCAACCTGCTGGGCTTTGCCCTGGAGGCCGGTCGTGCCCTGGTGATCGCGATCAACAAGTGGGACGGCATGACGCCGAGCGAGCGCGACTTCGTCAAGGTCGAGCTGCAACGTCGCCTGTTCTTCGTCGAGTTCGCCGACATCCACTTCATCTCGGCACTGCACGGCACCGGCGTGGGCAACCTTTACGCTTCCGTGCAGAACTCGTTCAAGTCTGCAGTGACCCGCTGGCCGACCAACCGCCTCACCCAGATCCTGGAAGATGCGGTTGGCGAGCACGCGCCGCCGATGGTCAACAACCGCCGGATCAAATTGCGTTACGCCCACTTGGGTGGTGCCAACCCGCCGATTATCGTGATTCACGGTAACCAGATCGAGAAGGTGCCGAAGTCCTATGTGCGTTACCTGGAAAACACCTACCGCCGTGTCTTGAAACTGGTCGGTACGCCGATCCGTATCGAGTTCAAGGGTGGCGAGAACCCATACGAAGGCAACAAGAACACACTGACTGACCGTCAGGTGAACAAGAAGCGTCGTTTGATGACTCACCACAAGAAGGCCGACAAGAAGCGCCGCGATAAGAAGTAACGACAGCTTCAAGTTGTTAGCTGCAAGAGAGGGCTCCTTTGGAGCCCTTTTTTGTGCCTGGTGGTTTGCCCCTTGACCTGCTTGCGGCTTGCAGCTTAAAACTTGTAGCTCACCCGAAGGGGGCTCCCATGATCACCAGCAAGCTGCCGAATGTCGGCACGACCATTTTCACCACCATGTCGCAACTCGCTGCCGAAACCGGTGCGCTGAACCTGTCCCAGGGCTTTCCGGACTTCAATGGCCCCCAGGGTCTGCTCGATGCGGTGGGCAAGCATATCGCTCTCGGGCACAACCAATACGCGCCCATGACCGGCCTGCCGGTGCTGCGCCAGCAGGTAGCCGCCAAGATCGCCCGTAGCTATGGCGCCACGGTCAATGCGGACACTGAAGTGACCATTACCCCTGGTGCTACCGAGGCGATCTTCTGTGCGATCCAGGCGGTGATTCGCCAGGGTGATGAAGTCATCGTGTTCGACCCCAGCTACGACAGCTACGAGCCTTCGGTGGAGCTGGCCGGCGGCCGTTGCGTGCACGTGCAACTGAGCCTGGATGGCTTCGCGCTGGACTTCGAGAAGATCAAGGCGGCGCTGTCACCGCGTACGCGGATGATCGTCCTCAATTCCCCACACAACCCGACCGGCGCGCTGATCAGCCGCGCCGAACTGGACCAGTTGGCCGAACTGATCCGCGACCGTGATATCTACCTGGTCAGCGATGAAGTCTACGAGCACCTGGTATTTGACGGTGTGCCCCACGTCAGTGTGCTGGCCCACGAGGAGCTGTATCAGCGTGCGTTCGTGGTCAGTTCCTTCGGCAAGACTTACCACGTCACCGGTTGGAAAACCGGCTACGTCGTCGCGCCGCCGGCCCTCACCGCTGAACTGCGCAAGGTGCATCAATACGTCAATTTCTGTGGTGTAACCCCGCTGCAGTACGCATTGGCCGATTTCATGGCAGAACACCCGGAGCATGTCGACGAGTTGCCGGCGTTCTATCAGGCCAAGCGCGATCTGTTCTGCGACCTGCTGGCGCCATCGCGCTTCAGCTTTACCCCAGTGACCGGCACCTACTTCCAACTGGTGGATTACTCACAGATCCGCCCGGACCTGGATGACGTCGCCATGTCACTGTGGATGACCCGCGAGCATGGCGTGGCGACGATTCCGGTCTCGGTGTTCTACCAGACCCCACCCCAAGGCCAGCGCCTGGTGCGCCTGTGCTTTGCCAAACGCGAGGAAACGCTGCAACAAGCGGCTGAAAAACTATGCGTGATCTGAGTGCACTGCCGAACCTGAACATCGCCCTGGTCCAGACCAGCCTGGCCTGGCACGACCGCCAAGCGAACCTTGAGCACTTCGAGTTATTGTTGGAACAGGCGCAAGGTGCCGACCTGATCGTATTACCGGAGATGTTCACCACCGGTTTCTCCATGGAATCCGCGACCCTCGCCGAACCCGAGAACGGCCCGACCCACCGTTGGCTACAGGCCCAGGCCGCGAAGTACAACGCCGTCATCACCGGTAGCGTGATCATCCAGGCTGCCGACGGCAGCCACCGCAACCGCCTGCTGTGGGCACGGCCGGATGGCGAGGTGTTGCATTACGACAAGCGCCACCTGTTCCGCATGGCCGGCGAGCACAACCACTACACCCCCGGTGAGCGCCAGGTGCAGTTCGAAGTGAAAGGTTGGCGTATTCGCCCGTTGATTTGCTACGACCTGCGTTTCCCGGTGTGGAGCCGTGATGCCCAGGACACCGACCTGCTGCTGTACACCGCCAACTGGCCGGGGGCGCGGCGCTCGCACTGGAACCGACTGCTGCCGGCGCGGGCGATTGAAAACCTGTGCTATGTGGCGGCGGTGAATCGGGTGGGCACGGATGGGAAGGGCTTTGCCTACACCGGGGACAGCCAGGTGTTGGACTTCCAGGGCGAGACCCTGCTGAGTGCGGGGGAGGCGGATGGGGTGTTCCAGGTCAATCTGGATGCAGCAGAGCTGGCGGCGTACCGCACGCGGTTTCCGGCGAACCTGGATGCCGATACTTTCCAGTTTGTCTGACAGACCGCTATCGGGGGCAAGCCCCCTCCCACATTTTGAATGTATTCACAAATTAAAGTGTGGGAGGGGGCTTGCCCCCGATGAGGCCCTCACAGACCACAAAAAACCAAAAAAAAGGCCCCAGGACTCATATCCAGGGGCCTTTCACATTTTAAGCAGACGGCTTATGCCGCCTTCGCTGCCAACTGGCTCAACGAACGGTTCAGCGCGCTGAACAGCGCCTTGAAACTGGCCGTGGTGATGTTTTCATCAATGCCCACGCCATGTACCGGACGCTCACCGTTCACACGCAGTTCGATGTAGGCCGCCGCCTTGGCGTTGGTGCCCGCACCGATCGCATGTTCGTTGTAGTCCATGATCTCCACGCCAATCGGCAAGCCGGCCACCAACGCTTCCAGGGCGCCGTTGCCTTTGCCTTTCCAGTGCAGGTTGGTTTCGCCCTGGCCCTTGCCCGAGACTTCCACCTCGACAAAGCTGTTGCCGTTTTCTTCCTGCAGGCGATGGCTGACCAGCGCATACGGGGTGTTGGCTTGCAGGTATTCGCGCTGCAGCAAGGCGTAGATCTGCGGTGCAGTCATCTCAAGGCCCACGCGGTCGGTTTCGGCCTGTACCACTTGGCTGAATTCGATCTGCATGCGACGTGGCAAGCTGATGTCGTATTCCTGTTCCAGCAGGTAGGCGATGCCGCCTTTGCCCGACTGGCTGTTCACGCGAATCACAGCCTCGTAGCTGCGACCGATGTCGGCCGGGTCGATCGGCAGGTACGGCACTTCCCACAGCGCATCGTCTTTCTGCTGGGCGAAGCCCTTGCGGATCGCGTCCTGGTGAGAGCCGGAGAACGCGGTGTGCACCAGGTCGCCGACGTACGGGTGACGTGGGTGAACCTGAATCTGGTTGCACTCTTCGACGACTTTGCGCACGCCGTCGATGTCGGAGAAGTCCAGCTGCGGGTCGAGGCCCTGGGTGTACATGTTCAGTGCTACGGTGACCAGGTCGACGTTGCCGGTACGCTCGCCGTTGCCGAACAGGCAGCCTTCGACACGGTCGGCGCCGGCCATCAGGCCCAACTCGGTAGCCGCTACGCCGGTGCCACGGTCGTTGTGGGTGTGCAGGCTGATGATCACGCTGTCCCGACGGTTGATATGGCGACCGAACCACTCGATCTGGTCGGCATAGATGTTCGGCGTGGCGCACTCCACGGTGGCCGGCAGGTTGAGGATCATTTTGTGCTCAGGCGTCGGGTTCCACACCTCGATCACCGCGTCACAGACTTCCTTGGCGAATTCCAGCTCGGTGGCACTGAAAGTCTCCGGGGAGTATTCGAAGGTCCACTGGGTTTCCGGCTGCTGGGCGGCGTATTTGACGAACAGCTTGGCCGCGTTGACCGCGATGGCCTTGATGCCTTCCTTGTCCTGGTTGAACACGATGCGGCGGAAGGACGGCGACGTGGCGTTGTACAGGTGCACGATGGCCTTCTTGGCGCCGCGCAGGGATTCGAAGGTGCGTGCGATCAAGTCTTCACGGCCCTGGGTCAGCACCTGGATGGTGGTGTCCTCGGGGATGTGGCCGTCTTCGATCAGGGTGCGCACGAAGTCGAAGTCGGTTTGCGAGGCAGCGGGGAACGAGGCTTCGATTTCTTTCACGCCGACGGCGACCAGGGTCTTCCAGAAACGCAGCTTTTTCACTGCGTCCATCGGCTCGATCAGCGACTGATTGCCATCACGCAGGTCGGAGCTGCACCAGATCGGCGCTTCGGTGATGGTCTTCGATGGCCAGGTGCGGTCCGGGATATCGATGGTCGGGAACGCGCGGTACTTCGAAGACGGGTCTTTGAGCATGCTCATCGGGAAATCCTTTGTTGTAGGGGCCGAGAAAAGGCGGCCTGCCGTAGAACTGTTTTTAGGGATAAAACGTAAAGACGAGGCAGATCGATTCAGCCTGGCAGTCGTGCGCTGACGAGGCACAGGCTGCGGTGCTGGCGGAGCTGAATGAGGGTGTGAGAGGTTTTCATAGGCTCAACCCTAACTGCCGGGGTGAAAGATGGCAAGCAGTCGCTAAAAATTGAGAGAACTTCTGTTATTGACCTGTAAAACGATATTTTTTGCCTGAAGATGGTCTGGCGGCTGGATTTAATTGCGCGCCCGTTATCGAGTGCGCAATCGAGCCTTTCAGGGTTGGAACGCGCCGATAAAGATCGCCGGATCAACCCGCGCATCATTCAGGCTGACGTTCCAATGCATGTGCGGCCCGGTCGCCCGACCAGTCGAGCCGACCTTGCCCACCACTGCGCCGCGTGTGAGCTGATCGCCCACTTTCACGTCGATCTTCGACATGTGGCAGAACATGCTGATAAAGCCCTGGCCATGGTCGACGAACACGGTGTTGCCGTTGAAGAAGTAGTTGCCCACCAGAATCACTTTGCCATTGGCCGGCGTTTTGATCGGCGTACCGGCCGGCACGGCAAAGTCCAGACCCGAATGGGGATTGCGCTCTTCACCGTTGAAGAACCGCCGCACGCCAAACTTGCTCGACAGCGGCCCGTTCACCGGTTTGTCCAGCACCAGGTTGCTCGGCAGGTTAGGGCTGAAACTGCGGTAGGCCTTGAGCTGCACTGCCAATTCGCCTTCGATGCGCTTGAGCTGCGCCGGGTCAGGGTTTACCTGGCTTTTGTTTTTCAGGGTGATGCGCTGTTCCGGGTACTTTTTGTAGCCGACGATAAACGGCAGGTTGCGCCCGCCGCTGCTGATGCGCTCATTGCCAGGCTTGACCGTCAACGGAATACCGACAATCGCCAGCCAGGTGTCCGCTTCTTTCACCACCAGTACCGGCTTGCCCTGGTACGTGGCTTTGGGCGCGGCAGCGGAAGGACCGAGTTCGACCACGGCAACCCCGCCAGGCACTGGCTTGTTGAGGGTGCGGGAAATGTAGCTGTCGGCCTGCGCGTTAAAGGCAAGGCACAGCAGCATCAACACACTGAAGAGACGTGGCATCGATCAATCCAATAACGAAAGGGTGACGGGTGTCAGGTGGTTGTCTTCCACCCGCACCTGCAATTGGCCCTCACCGAGGCGCGCGGTCAGGCGCTGGCCGGTGTGGGTCTGCGCGGCATTGCGAATGGCCTGGCCGCGCTCATCCAGGAGGATGCTGTAGCCACGACCCAGTGTCGCCAACGGGCTGACCACATGCAGCGTCTGCATCTGGCTTTGCAGTTGCAGGCGCCGCGCCTTGAGGCCTTCGCGCATGGCGCGGGGCAGGCGTTCGGCGAGGCTGTCCAGGCGCTGGCGCAGCAGTGCCAGTTGGCGACCCGGGTGTTGGCCGGCAAGGCGCGTTTCCAGGCGGATCAGGCGTTCACGGCGGGTATTGAGGTTGCGCTCGAAGGCGCGGCGCAGGCGCATGTCAAGGTCGTCCAGGCGCTGGGCTTGCTGGCGCAGGCGTTCGCCGGGGTGACGCAGGCGCCGGGCCATGCCTTCCAGGCGCAGGCGGTCGTGGCTCAGGCGATTGCGCATCAGCAGCACCAGGCGGCGGTGCAGGTTTTCGACCTGGCGCACCAGGTGGCTGGCGTCTGGCGCGAGCAGTTCGGCTGCGGCGGAGGGCGTAGGAGCGCGCACGTCTGCCACGAAGTCGCTGATCGACACATCGGTCTCATGCCCGACGGCGCTGACGATCGGTGTGACGCAGGCGTCCACTGCACGGGCCACGGCTTCCTCGTTGAAGCACCAGAGGTCTTCCAGCGAGCCGCCGCCACGGGCCAGGATCAGCGCATCGAAGCCACGGGCATCCGCGAGTTTCAACGCGCGCACAATCTGCGGGATCGCTTCGCGGCCTTGCACGGCGGTGGGGATCAGGGTCAGTTCAATATTGGGCGCACGGCGACGGAACACACTGATGATGTCGCGGATCACCGCGCCGGTCGGCGAGCTGATAATGCCGATGCGTCGAGGGTGCGCCGGCAGCGGCACCTTGCGTTCGGCACTGAACAGGCCTTCGGCGCTGAGCTTTTCCTTCAGCGCATCGAACGCCAGGCGCAACGCCCCATCACCGGCCGGCTCCACGGTATCGAGGATCAGTTGGTAATCGCCCCGTCCCTCGAACAGCGAGACCTTGCCGCGCACTTTCACCGCCAGGCCATCCTTCAGCGCCTGGCGCACCCGCGCAGCGTTGTTGCGAAACAACGCGCAACGCACCTGGGCGCCGCTGTCCTTGAGGGTGAAATACACATGACCGGAAGCCGGACGGGCGAGGTTGGAGATCTCGCCTTCGACCCAGATATTGGTGAACACGTCTTCCAGCAACACCCGCGCACGGCCGTTGAGCTGGCTGACAGTCAGGACTTCGCGGTCCAGGCCCAGACGGGCAAAAGGATCTTTAATCATGGGCGGCAGTTTATAGGCATTCGTGCAAGGTTTGGCAGAATTGCTCCACTAGCGCGCTCGGCGCCTGTGCGCAGGCCAACGCCACGGTGCTGAGGCAGTCCGGGTCGGCCAGGGGCAAAAAGTGCACGTTGGCGGGGGCGATGTCCTGCATGGATTTTGGTAACAAGGCAATACCGAAGCCGGCCTGGATCAGTTGCAGCTGGGTGGTCTTGCGCGACATCACTCGCGCGGCCTTGGGGAAAAATCCGGCACGCATGCACAACTCGGCTGACAGATAGCTCAAGCCGCCGCGCTGGGGATGGGGTATTGAAATAAACGCTTCGTCCTTCAATTGCCCTAGCTCGATGGGCGCCTGACTACGCGCTAACGCATGGTTGGGCGGTACGGCCAGCAACAGTTGCTCGCTATACAAAGGTAGCACCCGAACCCCCTCGCGCTGGCGCAGTACCGGCAAGCGCAGCACGCCCACCTCAAGGCGACCGTCGGCGATTTCTTCCAGCTGCGCTTCGGAGGACAGTTTGACGATATCCATCGACACCCCAGGGCAGCGTTCCAGCCAAGCGCTGATGCCCTGCAGCAAAGGGCCGCTCATCGGCACAGTGCTCGAATGGCTCAGTCGCAGCGTGCCCAGTTCGCCATTGCCCACTTGGGTCGCCAGTTCGCTGGCCTTGAGTAGTTCACTCAGCAGGTTGCGGGCACGCGGATAGAAGGCCTCACCCGCGGCCGTAAGCCGCGGTTGACGTGCGGTGCGTTCGAACAACGGGGTTTTCAGCTGGGTCTCCAGTTCCTTGATCTGTCGGCTCAAGGCTGACTGCGCCACAAACAGGCGCTCGGCGGCGGCACTGAAGCTGCCGCTGTCGGCGATTTCGACGAAGTACCGCAGTTGGCGGGTGGATATCACGCGTCATGCCTTTTCGAGATAGGTAGAGGGTTTCGAAGATATTAGTCGCATCCCTCACCGATGGCTAAAGTGATGGCCATCTCTTGCAAGGAATACCCCATGAGCCCGGTTGAGCTGATGAGTCAGTGGTCGTTTGGCGGGATGGATTGGCTGGTGATCGGCCTGGGCATCGTCGTGGCCTATATCGTGTTCGGTATCGCGGGATTTGGCACCGCGTTGGTGGCGGGGCCGCTGCTGATCCTGTTCATGCCGTTGTCGAAGATCATCCCGCTGTTGGTGTTGCTGGATTTTGTCGCGGCGTTTGGCAACCTGCTGCAGTCGCGGCGCGATGTGAACAAACCGGAGCTGCTGCGCTTGCTGCCGTGCATGGCGATTGGCTGCACACTTGGCGTGGTGTTTTTGCTCAACCTGCATTCGGACCTGTTGCTGTTGTTGATGGGCCTGTTTATCAGTGCCTATGCGATCTATAGCCTGGCGGTGAAGGCGCGGCCGACGCAGCTCGCTGCCGGGTGGTCAATACCCATGGGCACGGTGGGCGGATTGTTTGGTGCGTTGTTTGGCAGTGGCGGCTTTCTCTATGCGATCTATCTGAATAGCCGTCTCCCCAAAGACGCGGCGCGCGCCACCCAGAGTGCGTTGATCAGTTGCAGCACGGTGGTGCGCTTGAGCCTGTTCCTGATTGCCGGGGTGTACGCGGACCTGCCGCTGCTGATGTTGGCGCTGTGTCTGTTGCCGGCGATGGTCATGGGGCTGTGGTGTGGGCGCCGGTTGACGATGCGCATGTCGCGTGAGGCGTTTGTGCGGTTGGTGACGTGGTTGGTGCTGGCCAGCGGTATTGCATTGATCGGGCGGTATTTGAGTACTTGACCTGTTTTTTTCAGGGATTAAGCTGCCTGCCTTCACGGCCTCTTCGGGGGCAAGCCCTCACCCGCCCCAAAATGTGAGAGGGGGCTTGCCCCCGATGACGCCAGACGCCACACCGCAGGACTCCCATGAATTCCCAAAGCATCCTTGTCCCGAAAATCTCCACCTTGCCCGTCCACGAACCCCGCGCCCGGGCGATCGTGCGCTGGCTGGTGCGCAAGAACATCATCAAGGAAGAGCTGACCACCTGTGGCCGCACCGGCAACCGCATGGGCTACGCCCTGGCCGATGGCGCCCGCGCCGTGGTGCTTTACCCGCAGGCACTGCCGTTCAACGAACCGATCAATGGCCTGGAGATCATCTACAAGCGCTGCATCTACACGCCGGCCAAGGGCTTTCTCGAAGAAGCCGGTTGCCCGCAATGCCGCAAGGAAGTCGGCGAAGCGCTGTTCGAAAGCCTGGAAGACTGGATGCCCGGCCACACCGACAACTTCACCTGCCCGCTGTGTGGGTATGAAGACGACATCAACGGGTTCCTGTTCCTGCAGGAGTGCGGGTTTTCCAACCTGGGATTTATCTTCAACAACTGGGCGGAGGCAGGGTTCAAGCAAAGTTTTATCGACGAATTCGCCGATTGGCTGGACCAGAAGATGAGTTGGGTCAAAGTCGAGTTGTAACCCTTCTATCAGTATTCCCAAGTTTGTCAGAGTTTTACATTGAGCCCGACAGGGTGCATGTATATAATGGCGCGCTTCCATTTTCCCGCTCGGGAGCCCCCGCGATGCTGCGTATCAGCCAAGAAGCTCTGACATTCGACGACATTCTCCTAGTGCCCGGTTATTCCGAGGTGCTTCCTAACGAAGTCAGTCTCAAGACCCGCCTAACCCGTGGCATCGAGCTGAATATTCCCCTGGTTTCCGCTGCCATGGACACCGTCACCGAAGCCCGTCTGGCCATCGCCATGGCTCAGGAAGGCGGCATCGGCATCATCCACAAGAACATGACCATCGAGCAGCAGGCTGCCGAAGTGCGCAAGGTCAAGCGTTACGAAGCCGGCGTGGTGAAAGATCCGATCACCATCGAAGCCGACGCCACCGTGCGCGACCTGTTCGACCTGACCCGCCTGCACAACATCTCCGGCGTTCCGGTACTGCACGATGGCGACCTGGTCGGCATCGTCACTTCCCGTGACGTACGTTTCGAGAACCGTCTTGAAGTCACCGTCCGTGAAGTGATGACGCCCAAAGAGCGTCTGGTCACTGTCAAGGAAGGCGCCGACAAGAACGATGTGCGCGAGCTGCTGCACAAGCACCGCATCGAGCGCGTGCTGATCGTCGACGACAAATTCGCCCTCAAAGGCATGATGACCGTCAACGACATCGAAAAAGCCAAGGCTTACCCGCTGGCCAGCAAGGACGATCAAGGTCGTCTGCGCGTTGGCGCGGCGGTCGGCACCGGTAAAGACACCGGCGACCGTGTTTCGGCCCTGGTCGCTGCCGGCGTTGACGTGGTGGTGGTCGACACCGCCCACGGCCACTCCAAAGGCGTGATCGACCGCGTGCGTTGGGTCAAGCAGAACTTCCCTGAAGTTCAGGTGATCGGCGGCAACATCGCCACCGGCGCAGCCGCCAAGGCTCTGGCCGAAGCGGGCGCCGATGCGGTCAAGGTCGGTATCGGCCCTGGCTCGATCTGCACCACCCGTATCGTCGCCGGTGTCGGCGTGCCGCAAATCAGCGCCATCGCCAACGTCGCCGCAGCCCTGGAAGGCACCGGCGTTCCGTTGATCGCCGACGGCGGCATCCGTTTCTCCGGTGACCTGTCCAAGGCCATCGTAGCCGGTGCGTCCTGCGTGATGATGGGCTCGATGTTCGCCGGTACCGAAGAAGCGCCAGGCGAGATCGAACTGTTCCAGGGCCGTTCGTACAAGGCTTACCGTGGCATGGGTTCGCTGGGCGCCATGTCCCAGGCGCAAGGTTCTTCCGACCGTTACTTCCAGGACTCCTCGGCAGGCGCCGAGAAGCTCGTTCCGGAAGGCATCGAAGGCCGTGTGCCGTACAAGGGCACCCTGAGCGCGATCATCCATCAACTGATGGGCGGCCTGCGTTCCTCGATGGGCTACACCGGCAGCGCCGACATCGAAGAAATGCGCACCAAGCCAGAGTTCGTACGGATCACCGGCGCCGGCATGGCTGAATCCCATGTCCACGACGTGCAGATCACCAAGGAAGCGCCAAACTACCGCGTAGGTTGAGGCTTCCAGCAAAATGTTAAGTAACCGGGGCTGTTCTTCAGCCCCGAGTTGTTTCTGATTCATTAGACGAGACTGACTTCATGGCCCTCGACATTCACGCCCACCGCATCCTGATCCTCGATTTCGGTTCCCAGTACACCCAGCTGATCGCCCGCCGCGTGCGCGAAATCGGCGTGTACTGCGAACTGCATCCGTTCGACATGGATGACGAAGCGATCCGCGAATTCGCACCGAAAGGCGTCATCCTCGCCGGTGGCCCAGAGTCCGTGCACGAAGCCAACAGCCCGCGTTGCCCGCAAGCGGTATTCGACCTGGGCGTACCGGTCTTCGGTATTTGCTACGGCATGCAGACCATGGCCGAGCAACTGGGCGGCAAGGTTGAAGGTTCCGAGCTGCGTGAATTCGGTTATGCCCGTGTCGACGTGGTCGGCAAGAGCCGCCTGCTGGACGGCATCGAAGACCACGTCGACGCCGACGGCCTGTTCGGCCTCGACGTATGGATGAGCCATGGTGACAAGGTCACCAAAATGCCGCAGGACTTCCACATCCTGGCCAGCACCCCGAGCTGCCCGATCGCCGGCATGTTCAGCGACGAGCGCCGCTACTACGGCGTGCAGTTCCACCCGGAAGTGACCCACACCAAGCAAGGCGGCCGCATCCTGTCGCGCTTCATCCTCGACATCTGCGAGTGTGAGGCCCTGTGGACGCCGTCCAAGATTGCTGAAGATGCCATCGCCCAAGTGCGCGCCCAGGTCGGCACCGATAACGTCTTGCTCGGCCTGTCCGGCGGTGTTGACTCCTCCGTGGTCGCAGCCCTGCTGCACAAAGCCATCGGCGACCAGCTGACTTGCGTATTCGTCGACAACGGCCTGCTGCGCCTGCACGAAGGCGAGCAGGTGATGGCCATGTTCGCCGAGAACATGGGTGTCAAGGTGATCCGCGCCAACGCTGAAGAACAGTTCTTGAATAACCTGGCCGGCGAGTCCGACCCGGAGAAGAAGCGCAAGATCATCGGCCGCACCTTCATCGACGTGTTCGATGCCCAGTCCAGCAAACTGGACAACATCAAGTACCTCGCCCAGGGCACCATCTACCCCGACGTGATCGAGTCGGCCGGCGCCAAGAGCGGCAAGGCCCACGTGATCAAGTCCCACCACAACGTGGGTGGCCTGCCGGAGGAAATGAACCTCAAGCTGGTCGAACCGCTGCGCGAACTGTTCAAGGACGAAGTCCGCCGCTTGGGCCTGGAACTGGGCCTGCCGTACGACATGGTCTACCGCCACCCCTTCCCAGGCCCGGGCCTGGGCGTGCGGATCCTCGGTGAAGTGAAGAAGGAATACGCCGACCTGCTGCGTCGCGCCGACCACATCTTCATCGAAGAACTGCGCAAGGCCGACTGGTACCACAAAGTCAGCCAGGCGTTCGTGGTGTTCCAGCCGGTGAAATCGGTTGGCGTGGTCGGTGACGGCCGTCGTTACGCATGGGTCGTGGCCCTGCGTGCGGTGGAAACCATCGACTTCATGACCGCCCGCTGGGCACACCTGCCGTACGAACTGCTGGAGACTGTCAGCGGCCGTATCATCAATGAGATCGAAGGCATCTCGCGCGTGACGTATGACGTGTCGAGCAAGCCGCCGGCGACGATTGAGTGGGAATGATCCCGCAGCGCTGCATGAAAAAACCGGCTTAGGCCGGTTTTTTCATTTCAGGCGAAGACGTTGTCAGAAGTCGTAACGCACGTTCGCAGTGAAGGTGTCGGCGTCGAAACCGCTGCTGGTCAGGTAGTTGTACGTCCCGCCCACGCTCCATGCGCCCACGCGGTAGTTGGCGCCCAGTCCCAGCTCGTAGCTGTCGCGCGCCGGTGTGGCGCCTGTGGTGGTGAACGGGGTGCCGCCGAGCACAAAGGTGGAGGTGGTGCCGGCCTTGTCGCCGATGAAATCGTGCCAGGCCATCAGCTTGGCTTCCGGTTCAAAGCTGCCCACGCCTACGTCAAAAGCGGCCGCCAGGCGAGCGCCCAGGCCCATTTCGCCGATTTCATAGCGCTGGCTGCCGACGTTCAGGGCGGCTGAGCTGCCTTTTTCACGGTACGAATCAATCGATACGTTGGCATAGCGCGCACCGACTTGTGGTTCCAGTAGCCACTGTTTGTCGAGTTGGAACGTGTAGCCTGCCAGCGCGTTGACGCCGAAGATATCACTGTCGTAGTCGGCCTTGGCGCGGGTGCCAGCGATGTAGCGCTTGGATTCGTTGTCGTTCCAGCCGTACATCAGCGAGGTGTCGACAAAGAAGTTGTCACGGGCCCAGTTGCCGTACAGGGTCAGTGCATGGCCGCTGACGTCGGTTTTGTTGCCCCGGTCGGTTTTCACGTCGCTGGTCAGGTAGCTGTAAGCCAGGCCCACGGTGGTATCGGCATTGAGCTTGCCGTCGGCACCTACGGCGATGCCGTTGGTGTTGGCGTCATAGCCGTCGATACCGTGGCGGCTGTCCTGGTTGGCATCGCTGGACAGCGCTTGCAGCCATACGCCTTGTTCGGCCAGCACGTCACCGGAGGACAGGCCGCTACGCGCTTTGCTGGCGCGGCGGTTGATAGTACTTGCAACCAGGTTCTGGCTGCTGGTGGCTGCGTTGATCGCTCCACGGCTGACGTCGGGGGTCAGGCTTTCGGCCAGTTTGGCCAGTTCTTCGCTGGAGGAGGCGTTGGCGAATTGCTGGAATACCGGGTCGCTTTCGTCCAGTTGGCCCATGAGCGTGTTCTTGAATGGCTTGATGGCGCTCACCGCGTTGCGCGAACCACGGGCGCTCATCAGGTCTTGCGTGATCACCTCATCACTGCGGGTGGCAACCAGTGCTTTCACGTCCTGGCCTTCGATGCCGAAGCTCTTCACTTCAAGCAGCGCCGAGGACGACACCACGGACAGGTTCTGCGGGTCTTCCCAGGTGCCAGAGTTGATCAGGGTGTAGCGCGTGCCCTGGGCCGACGTGCGGAAATCATCGGAGCGCGCCTGCAGTTCGATCTGGCTGCCTGCAGAGAAGAAGGTATTACCGGTGACTTTCAGGATCGGCGTGTTGGGCTGCGTGTTGTTGTCCAGCAGCAGGCGCAGGCGCGCGGTGGCGCTGTCCAGGTCGAGGTCGCCCACAATCGTGGTCTGCGGGCGAAGCAGCGTCAGGCGGCCATCGCCGATATCGACGTAACTGGCGCGGATGGTCGAGCCATCGAACAGCGCGTCCCCTCGCACCAGCACACCACTCAGGCCCAGCAGGTCACCCTTGACCTGACCACCCTCCCAGTAGAAATACGAGCGTGGGGCATTGTCGTCCGCCAGAATGGCTGCGGTGCCGCCTTCGATCAGGCCACCTGTCTGCCTGATGGAGAGGGTGTCTGAACCGCCGGAGGTATCGAGACTGCGAAAGCGGATACCGATCCCGTCAGCGGAGATAGTCCCGCTGTTGTAGATGCCACTCGTCATCTGACCCGTGAAGCGTGCGTTCTCGATGTCGATACCCACAGAGTCGATGCCACGTGCGGTGATAGTGCCCGAGTTATTGATGCGCGCCTGGGATGAGGTGATCAGCATGCCTTCGGCATTGGCGCCTGTCACAGTGATGTTGCCGTCGTTGTTCACACCGCCAGCGATCTTTGCCAGATACAGGTCCAGCCCGACGCCGGCGTTGCCGCTCACCGTGATATCGCCATTATTTACCAAGTCGCCACCGACGTTGGAATTGAGGGTCATGGCGATACCGGACGGGAAGTCGGTGGGGGTCGCAGCCGTCAGGTTGATTTTGCCCTGGTTGACCAGGTTGCCCGTCAGGGTCACGTTGGTCAGCTCTACACCTGCGTTTTGCGATGTCCCGGTGAAGGTGGCGTTATTGAATACGTCACCGGAGCTGCTGTATGCCCCTGTGCTCAGATCGTGGTTTAAGTTGGGGGCGGGTACGGCATATGCTGTCGCGGTAGCCGTCGCGACGGACAGCGCCAACAACGAGCGGCGCAGGTGGGAAATATTCAAGGCAGTATCCTTACAGGGCAGAAACTGACAGGGAACAACCCACGCGTCAGCGTCTGTTTTAGGCATCCCTGCCAGCTTGTCAGTGAATTGCTGATTCAAGCGCGTGGGAATTTACACGATGCGTGTAGGACAATTCATTACAAAAAGGATCGGTGAAGAAAAAAAGCATAAAAAATGCGACGTCGACGTGATTTTTTGTAGTTGTACGGGGAGGTTCAGCGGGCCTGTTTACCCTCAATCTCAGGATCTCCATGGGTTAATGGCGTTTTAACCCAGTGGCTCCAGGTCGCTTCCCACCCCTTATCATGGCTTGCTCCCCGTACATGGATGTATTCGCAGAGGGGCGAATCAAGCGCCTGTTGGTACCTATCAGCCAACCCACTTGGAATAATCAGGTCCGCTTCGCCGATGAGATGACGCTGGGGTAACAAGGCGAGTCGGCTACGATAGTCCAGCGGATCCAGTGAACCATCGAGTGGTGACAGGCCTTTCATCGTCGCCCACAGGCGTGGACTGAGATTGCCTGCAAGGGTTTGCACCTGGGTCACATCATTGCGCTGCGCCGCTAACAATAGGGCGAGAGCGGCGCCACCTGAGTACCCGACTAGTTCGAACTCACTATTGCCATAGCGCTGTTTTAATTGATCCAGCGCCTGGCTGAGGCTTGTGACCACTTCCTGAGAGAATCGTCGATGGGTCCAGAGTGCCGATTGACAGGCAGCGACCATGACGAACTGGCAGGGGCGTGCCAGGTACGCATTTGGTGTCGGATCATTGATCGCCAGCCGTGGTACCAACAGATTGTGCGGGCTCGGATCCAGGCTGGGTTGAGTGGCCGTCGCCCATGAATGGCCATCGCCTTCCAGGTACACACGCAGGCGAGTCATCTTTTCTGCAGTGTGCGGAGCAACTATGAAGAGAGGGAAGTGCTGTCCCGGCAGGACCTCCCATTGTCGGTAGTGCTCCTCAGCCAGTTGTTGCAGAGCCTCGCGCGGCGATTGGCAGGCGATGAGAAGAGCGCTGAGCATCACCACCCAGGCTTTGTATAAGCTGGCCAATGCCCGACGACAGGGAAAGTATCTACTCATCATGTTTCATAACGCGTCATTGGCAATGGAGTCGTCGGCATTGGCGGCGTAGTTCCAGGCTGAGTCAAGGCAGCTCTGGCCGCAGGTTTGTATTTCTGGTGCGCGAGCGCCCAACCAGCCGCGCGCGGATAAAGCACCATTCAAAATTCAGCGCATCGTATAGGATGCATTAATGCAGTATTACGCAATTTTGCATTGCATTGGATGCGTTTCGACATGAACGATTTAGGACTATTGATTAGGCAGCTCCGCAAAGCCGCAGGCCTTTCACAAAGCCAGCTCGCACAACGGCATGGCATGAGTCGCGCCACCATCTCGGGGATTGAGAACAATACCATCCCGGAAGTGGGGATTCGCAAGGTCGCAGCCATTCTTGAGGGCTTGGGATATGAGTTGACGGCCATCCCCAAGCGTCGGCGCAAGACCCTTGATGAGCTGAAATCGGAGAATATCCATGACCAATCAACGTGAGCGGCTATATATCGGCGCAAGCGGCGTGCCTGAGGTCCAGCTCAGCCAACACGGGAAATTCCTGGTGGTGAAACGGTTCGACATCAGTGAAAGCGCCTACCTCGGATTTGAGGATATGTGCGTTCTATCGGGATGGGGAACCGCGAAGAAATATGACGGAAGCTACCAGGGATGCGCGAAGCTGATCAGGTCATTTGTCACGCCCAGCCGTGTCACCAGAACGCTGGAAGACTTCTTCTTGATGGTGGCACTTTCTGCTGGCATCCAGAACGGTGACGCTCACCTGAAAAACTTCGGCTTGCTGTATGAGAATTGCGCACAGGATGCTGACGTTTGGCTGGCACCAGCTTACGACCTGGTGACCACAACGGTGTACAGCTGCAACGACATCATGGGTTTGTTGCTCGGTGGTTCGAAGGCCTGGCCCAAGCGCAAGGTGCTGGTCCAGTTCGGGCGCAGTTCGTGCGGCTTGTCCGAGGCACGTTGCAACGAACTGCTGGCCAGAGTGCAAGACGGAATGGCTCAGGCGATGGCAGAGCTTTCCGAGTATCAAAGCACTCACCCAGAGTTTGCGGCGGTAGGAGAGAAGATGGCCGCTGCCTGGGCAGCAGGCCTGGCAAAAAGCATCGCAGTGCAATGATCTTCCCGACTCATGCTCAACGCCGTGCAATATCCGAAAAATAAAACTTATCCAACGTATGCCGCGACTCGGTGTACTCGAACTGTCGCCCGTCCTGCAAAAACGTCTGGTTACTTACCACGATCACATGGCTCTGACCTTCGAGGTCGAGGTGTGTCTGGTCGTCCTTGCCGCGCGGCAGGGCTTCGATGGTGCGTTGGGCGTAGGCGATTTGCAGTTGCAGGGTCTGTTCGATAAACGCGTAGATCGACTGCTCGGCAATCGAGCGGTCCAGGCCGGGGATCACGTCGGCCACGAAGTGGTTGATGTCGAGGATCACCCGTTTGCCACCGATGCGCCGTACCCGTTTGATGCGGGTGATCAGGGTGCCGGGTTCGGCTTCGATGTGTTGCAGCAGTGAGCCTTCCAGTGGGAACTGAGTGAATTCGACCACTTCGGTGCGTACGTCGTCGCCCAGGTCGGCATGGGTTTCGTGGAAGCTGACGATGCCGCCCAGCTGGAACTCGATCGGGTTGGGCGACAACACGAACGTGCCCTTGCCGTGGATCTTTTGCGCAAACCCGCGCTCCTGCAACTGCTCGATGGCGCGACGCACGGTGCCTCGGCTGGCCTGGTAGCTGTCCATCAGTTCGGTTTCGGAGGGGAGGCGCGTGCCGCGTTGCAGGCGTTCAGTGGTGATGCTGGCAAGCAGATCCGTATAGATCTGGTTGTATTTGCTCATGGGGATGGCTCTTTGCCGGGGTTGCGGTCAAGGCAGGAACCTTAGTGGCAGAGAGGCGGTTTGTCCATTAGACCCTTGGTTCATGCGGCTTGCAGCGACGCGCTGTCCTACAAAAGATAAACAATATGTAACTCGTACAGACGAGTTGTTGCTTTAACTCGTACAGACGAGTACTTTTGCCCTCGGCGTGCTGCCAATGACTGCCCCCAATAAAAAAAACCAAAGTGGAACCCAAGCATGAGCCACGACTATTCCAATATCGCCCGCGAGATTCTCGAGAACCTCGGGGGCAGCGACAACCTTGAGCAAGCTGCCCACTGTGTGACCCGTCTGCGCCTGGCGCTCAAGGACCCGAGCCTGGTCAACGGCAGCGCGCTGAACCAGGTGGATCTGGTCAAGGGCTCGTTCTTTACCGGCGGTCTGTTCCAGGTGGTGATCGGCCCCGGCGAAGTGGAGAAGGTCTACGCCGCCCTGCGTGAACAGACCGGTCTCGCCGCCGCGACCATCGCCGACGTGAAGAAGAAGGGCGCCGACAAGACCAACGCCATGCAGCGCCTGGTGCGGGTGTTCTCCGATGTGTTCATGCCGATCCTGCCCGCGCTGATCATCGCCGGCCTGTTGATGGGCGTGAACAACCTGATGGGCGCCAAGGGCATGTTCATCGAGGGCAAGACGCTGCTGGAGGCTTATCCGGACCTGGATGGCCTGTGGAGCCTGATCAACCTGATGGCCAACACCTCGTTTGTGTTCCTGCCGGCCCTGGTGGGCTGGTCGGCGGCCAAGCGGTTTGGCGGCAGCGAAATCCTCGGCATCGTGCTCGGCCTGATGCTGGTGCACCCGGACCTGCTCAACGCCTGGAACTACGGCAAGGCGGTGGCTGGTCTCGACGGCCAGAGCCTGCCGTACTTCGATATCTTCGGTTGGTTCAAGATTGAAAAAGTCGGTTACCAGGGGCAGATCCTGCCGATCCTGATGGCGGCCTACGTGATGAGCGTCATCGAGAAATGGCTGCGGGCGCGGGTGCCCAACGCGATTCAACTGCTGGTCGTGCCGATCACCACCATCGTCGTGACCGGCGTGCTGGCCCTGGCCATCATCGGCCCGGTGACCCGTCACCTCGGCATCCTGATCACCGAAGGCGTGGTCACCCTGTTTGACCTGGCGCCGATGGTCGGCGGGGCGATTTTCGGCCTGCTGTATGCGCCGCTGGTGATCACCGGCATGCACCACATGTTCCTCGCCGTGGACCTGCAACTGATCTCCACCCAGGGCGGCACTTTCATCTGGCCGATGATCGTCATGTCCAACCTGGCCCAGGGCAGCGCCGCGCTCGCGGTGTTCTACACCACCCGTAATGCACGGGACAAAAGCATGGCCTCGACCTCGGCAATTTCCGCGTACTTCGGTATCACTGAACCTGCGATGTTTGGCGTGAACCTGCGCTTCAAGTTTCCGTTCTATGCAGCGCTGCTCGGCTCGGCGCTGGGCAGCATTTTCCTGTCGCTGAACAAGGTGCAGGCGTCGGCCATCGGCGTCGGTGGCTTGCCTGGATTCATTTCGATCATTCCGCAGTACATCCCCAGCTTTGTGATCGGGATGGTCATCGCGATCGTGGTGCCGTTTGTCCTGACCTGTGCGTTGAGCATGAAAATTGTTCGGCCTGGATATCGCGTCGCCTGAACCATCGCAATCGGGGGCAAGCCCCCTCCCACATTGAAACGCATTTCAAATGTGGGAGGGGGCTTGCCCCCCGATGAGGCCCGAAAGGCCTGCACAACAATCAACTGAAGGAGCCCACCATGCAAGACTGGCAACACTCGGTGATCTACCAGATCTACCCCAAAAGCTTCCACAGCCACGCGGGTAACGCCACCGGTGACCTGCTGGGCATCGTGGACAAGCTCGACTACCTCAAGTGGCTGGGTGTGGACTGCCTGTGGATCACCCCATTCCTGCGCTCGCCGCAACGCGACAACGGTTACGACATCAGCGACTACTACGCCATCGACCCCAGCTACGGAACCATGGCCGACTGCGACTTGCTGATCAGCGAAGCGGCCAAGCGCGGCATCAAGCTGATGCTCGACATCGTGGTCAACCACACCTCCATCGAGCACGAATGGTTCCAGCAGGCACGCAGCAGCCTGGACAATCCGTACCGCGACTTCTACATCTGGCGCGACCAGCCGAACAACTGGGAATCCAAGTTCGGCGGCTCGGCCTGGGAGTACGAGGCGCAAACCGGCCAGTACTTCCTGCACCTGTTCGACCACACCCAGGCCGACCTGAATTGGGACAACCCCAAGGTGCGCGCCGAGGTGTTCAAGCTGATGCGCTTCTGGCGCGACAAAGGCGTGGGCGGTTTCCGCCTGGATGTGATCAACCTGATCTCCAAGCCCGCCGATTTTCCCGAGGACACCAGCGACGGCCGCCGTTTCTACACCGACGGCCCGAACGTGCATGAATACCTGCAGGAAATGCACCGCGAAGTCTTCGAGGGGCATGACCTGATTAATGTCGGCGAGATGTCGTCCACCAGCCTCGAGCACTGCATTCGCTACTCCAATCCCGCGTCGAAAGAGCTGTCGATGACCTTCAACTTTCATCACCTGAAAGTCGATTACCCGAACCTGCAGAAGTGGGTGAAGGCTGACTTCGACTTCCTGCAGCTCAAGCAGATCTTCTCTGACTGGCAGCTGGGCATGCAGGCCGGTGGCGGCTGGAACGCGCTGTTCTGGTGTAACCACGACCAGCCGCGGGTGGTCTCGCGTTTCGGCAATGACGGTGAACATCGCGTGGTCTCGGCCAAGATGCTCGCCACCGCGCTGCACTTTCTCCAGGGCACGCCGTATGTGTACCAGGGCGAAGAACTGGGCATGACCAATCCGGGCTTTGACCGGATCGAGCAGTACCGCGATGTGGAGACCCTGAACATCTTCCGACTCAAGCGTGATGCGGGGGAATCCGAGGCGTCGAGCATGGCGGCGATCATGCAGAAGTCCCGCGATAACGGCCGTACGCCGATGCAGTGGAATGCCGATAGGAATGCCGGTTTCAGCAGCGGTGAACCCTGGATCGGCATTCCGGCCAATGCCTCCATCATCAACGTCGAAAGCCAACGGGATGACCCCGAGTCCGTGCTGCATCACTACCGCGCGTTGATTGCGTTGCGCCGTCATGAACCGCTGATCCAGGAAGGTATTTATCGCGAGCTGCTGCAAGGCCACTCGCAAGTCTGGGCGTACCTGCGCGAAGGCCATGGCGAACGCCTGCTGGTGCTGAACAACTTCTACGGCACGCCCTGCGAAATCCAACTGCCGGACAACGTGATCAACCAGGCGACTGAACAACGCCTGCTGATCAGTAACTACCCCGACTGCCCGGCGCGAACGGGCACGGTTGCATTACGCCCTTACGAATCGTTCGTGCTGCACCTCAAGGACTGAGACCCGCTGTAACCCCGTGTGGGAGCACGGGGCGCTGCAAAAAACATAATAAAAATATCGGAGTGCTTTATGAAAACAACAATAAAGCTGGGCCTCGTTGCGTCTTGTCTAAGCCTGCCTCTTGGCGTTCAAGCCTTGGAATTTGCGGGTTACGTGCGCAGTGGCGCGGGGACGTCGACGGGCAGCGGCCCACAGCAGTGTTTCCAATTACCCGGGGCGCAAACCAAATACCGTCTGGGCAACGAGTGCGAGCAGTACGCCGAACTGGAGTTGCGCCAGGACCTGCTCACCCTCGACGACGGCTCGGTGCTCAGCGTCGATGCCATGGCATCGCTCTACAACAAGTACGACCGCGCGCTGAAGTTCCAGGGCGAAAACAACGGCACCGCGCGCATGCCGCAGATGTATGCGCAGTGGTCCAACCTGCCAGCCCTTAATGGCGGTTCGCTGTGGGCCGGCCGGCGTTACTACAAACGTAACGACATCCATATCTCCGACTTCTACTACTGGAACCAGAGCGCCACGGGCGGTGGTATCGAGGACGTGCTGATCGGCGACCTCAAGTACAGCTATGCCATTTCCCGCAAGGACAACCTGTACCAGAAGGAATACGCCACCCGTCACGACTTCAACGTCGCGGGCTTCAAGACCAACCCCGGCGGCGAGCTGGAACTGGGCCTGAGCTACATCGAAAAAGCCGGCGGGCGCGACACCAACAGCGGTTGGGCGCTCACCGCGCAGCACGTGCAAAAACCTTTCCTGGGCGGCAAGAACAAGTTCGCCTTGCAGTATGGCGAAGGCCCCGGCACCGGCCTGGGTTACACCGGCAATACCTTCCTGGACAACAGCAGCAAAAGTTACCGCGCCGTGGAGTTTTTCGATTGGCAGGTGACCCCGCGTTTCGGTGGGCAGATCGAAGCGGTGTACCAGAAGGATATTCGTCCGGGCAGCCAGGACCAGACCTGGATGTCCCTCGGTGTGCGTCCGGCGTACGCCATCAGCGAACAGTTCAAACTGGTCGCCGAGCTTGGGCATGATCAGGTCGAGGCTACGGGCGGGACGCGCAAACTGAGCAAATTCACCTTCGCTCCGACCTGGTCGCCCAAAGGCCCGGATTTCTGGGCGCGGCCGGAGGTGCGCTTGTACTACACCTATGCCACCTGGAACGAAGCGGCCAAACGTGCGGCGAATGAATTGGCGGCGGGGTCGGCGTTGTCCGATACCGGCTCGTATGGCACGGCGCGGCATGGGTCGAACGTTGGTGTGCAGGTTGAGTATTGGTGGAAGTGACCCTTCCTCCGCTCAATGATATCTACGGAACAAAACAACAGGTGAAGTCATGACCACAACTCAACCCCTGGAATTACTGGCGCCCTTGTCGGGTGTGCTGCTGGCGCTGGACAAGGTGCCCGACCCGGTCTTCTCCAGCCGCCTGATTGGCGATGGCCTGTGCATCGACCCCACGTCGCAGACCCTCTGCGCGCCATTGGCCGGGACGATCAGCAATATCCAGGACAGTGGTCATGCCGTCAGCATCACCGACGACAACGGCGTCCAGGTGCTCATGCACATTGGCCTGGACACTGTGAACCTGGCGGGCAAGGGCTTCACCCGGTTGGTGCAGGAAGGCCAGCGGGTGGATGCCGGGCAGCCGTTGATCGAATTCGATGCCGACTACGTGGCGCTCCATGCGCGCAGTCTGCTGACCTTGATGCTGGTGGTCAGCGGCGAACCGTTCAGCGTGTTGGCCACCGATGGTGTGGAGGTCGGCCAGCCGTTGCTGCAGTTATCCCCAGGTGAAGCCGTTGGCGCAGTGGACGAGGAGGAGGGCGATGCGCTGTTCTCCAAGCCGTTGACCTTACCCAATGCCAACGGTTTGCACGCCCGGCCGGCGGCGGTGTTCGCCCAGGCGGCGAAGGGGTTCAAGGCGAGCATCTACCTGCACAAGCAAACCCAGAGCGCCAACGCCAAGTCGCTGGTGGCAATCATGGCGTTGCAAACGGTACGGGGCGACAGCTTGCAGGTGAGCGCAGCAGGGCAAGATGCCGAAGAGTCGATCAAGGCGCTGGTGGCCTTGTTGGCTGAAGGTTGTGGCGAGGTAATTGCGAGCGTTGCCGAGCCCGTCGAAATTCAGTCGTCGGCGACCGTGCTGCGGGGCGTGTGTGCATCGCCGGGTTCGGCGTTTGGCCAGGTTGTTCAAGTGACTGAGCCTGAACTGACCATCACTGAGCAAGGCACGGGGGAAGCCACCGAACGTGCTGCCTTGGCGCGTGGCCTGCTGGCTGCCACTGAGGCATTGCAGGCGTTACGGGACAAGGCTGCCGGCAGTGCCCAGGCCGAGATTTTCCTCGCTCACCAGGAATTGCTCGAAGACCCGACCTTGCTGGAACAAGCCCTCCGTTTGTTGGCGGAGGGCAAAAGCGCCGCGTTTGCCTGGAACAGTGCCACGCTCGCGACCGTCAAGCTATTCCAGGGGCTGGGCAACGCGCTGATCGCCGAGCGCGCGGCAGACCTGGCCGATGTCGGCAAGCGTGTGCTGAAACTGATCCTGGGTATTCAGGACAACGCCTGGGACTTGCCGGAGTGCGCGATCCTGATCGCCGAGCAATTGACCCCTTCGCAGACGGCCAGCCTGGATACCCGCAAAGTGCTGGGGTTCGTCACCGTTGGCGGCGGCGCGACCAGCCATGTCGCCATCCTTGCCCGCGCCCTCGGCCTACCGGCCATTTGCGGTGTTCCAACCGAGGTGCTGGGGCTGGCCAATGGCAAACAGGTGTTGCTCGACGCCGACAAGGGCGAGCTGCACCTGGAGCCGGACCTGGCCGAAATCGAGCGACTGGACATTGCGCGCAAGCAACAGGCGCTCCGCCATCAGCGCGATGTGGCACAGGCGTCTTTGTCCGCCACCACCCGCGATGGCCATCACGTCGAAGTCACCGCCAACGTGGCCTCGTTGCAGGAGGTGGAGCAATCCCTGACCCTGGGTGGCGAAGGTGTCGGCCTTTTGCGCTCGGAATTCCTCTACCTGGATCGCAACCGCGCGCCAGGCCCCGATGAACAAGCGGCCACCTACACCGCCATCGCCGGTGCCCTGGGCACCGAGCGCAACCTGGTGGTGCGCACCCTGGACGTCGGAGGCGACAAGCCGTTGGCCTATGTGCCGATGGACGCCGAAACCAACCCGTTCCTCGGCCTGCGCGGTATCCGCCTGTGCCTGGAACGTCCTGAGCTGCTGCGCGAACAATTCCGTGCGATCCTCGCCAGCGCAGGCTTTGCGCGGCTGCATATCATGTTGCCGATGGTCAGCCTGCTATCGGAGCTGCACCTGGCCCGCAGGATTCTTGAAGAGGAAGCACTGGCGCTGGGGCTTACCGAACTGCCGAAGCTGGGCATCATGATAGAAGTGCCGTCTGCCGCGCTGATGGCGGATGTGTTCGCGCCCCATGTGGACTTTTTCTCCATCGGCACCAACGACCTGACCCAATACACCCTGGCCATGGACCGCGACCACCCGCGCCTGGCCAACCAGGCCGATAGTTTCCACCCGGCGGTGCTGCGCCTGATCGCCACCACGGTCAAGGCCGCCCATGCCCATGGCAAGTGGGTGGGGGTGTGCGGAGCGCTGGCTTCCGAAGCGCTGGCCGTGCCGGTGCTGATCGGGCTGGGCGTGGACGAGTTGTCGGTCAGCGTGCCGTTGATCCCCACCATCAAGGCCACCGTGCGCGAACTGGACCTGGCCGACTGCCAGATCATCGCCCGCCAGGTACTGGGCCTGGAAGAAGCCGCCCAGGTGCGTGAGGCCTTGCGCCAATATCACGCAGCCACCGTTGAAACCTCACCTGTCATGGAGCTTTGAGCATGTTCGAGAAATTGCAGCGGGCGTTCTGGAAAGCCCTGACGCCGGATTTGATTGCCGAGACCGTAGCAACACCGACGCAGAGTCTATTGCCGGCCGAAGTAATCAGCGCGTTGGGCGGCGCGGACAACCTCAAAACGCAGCAGCGTGTGGCGCTGACGCGGGTGCGGGTGCAGTTGCAGGATGCGGGGCGGTTGGATGAGGTGGCGTTGAAGGCGGCCGGTGTCGCAGGGGTGATGGTGTTAACAGGCGGCGTAGTCCATCTGCTCACCGGTCTCTAATCCAAATAGAGATCAAAATGTGGGAGGGGGCTTGCCCCCGATTGCAATGTATCTGTCAGCTTATTTGTAGCTGACACACCGCTATCGGGGGCAAGCCCCTCCCACCGGGTTTTGCTGTGTTCTTACAGCTGCGGGTTGTCTTCCGGCGGCTTGGTCTTGTCGATACCCGGCACATGCAAGTTGCCTTCGACCACCTGGTTGCCCTCCAGCTGCGGCTGGGTCACCCAGGTGAGGATGTCGTAGTAACGCCGGATGTTCGCCACAAAGTGCACCGGCTCACCGCCTCGCGCATAGCCGTAGCGGGTCTTGCTGTACCACTGCTTCTGCGACAGGCGTGGCAGCATCTTTTTCACATCCAGCCACTTGTTCGGGTTCAGGCCTTCGCGCTTGGCCAGCGTGCGCGCATCCTCCAGGTGGCCGGTGCCGACGTTGTAGGCGGCGAGGGCGAACCAGGTGCGATCCGGTTCGGCGATGCTGTCGTCCAGTTCATCCTTGATCTTGGCCAGGTATTTGGCGCCGCCCATGATGCTTTGCTTGGGATCCAGGCGGTTGGACACGCCCATGGCCTGGGCGGTGTTCTGGGTCAGCATCATCAGGCCACGCACGCCGGTCTTGGAGGTGACGGCCGGCTGCCACAGCGATTCCTGATAGCCGATGGCGGCCAGCAGGCGCCAATCGACCTTTTCTTCCTTGGCATAGGCGCGGAAGTGTTTCTCGTACTTGGGTAAACGCTGCTGCAGATGTTGGGCGAAGGTGTAGGCACCCACATAGCCGAGCACGTCGACGTGCCCGTAGTAGCGGTCTTTAAGACGCTGCAACGTGCCGTTCTTCTCGACTTTATCCAGGTAACTGTTGATCTCGTTGAGCAGGCTGTTGTCATCACCGGCAGCGACAGCCCAGCTCTGGTTGCTGGCGTCGCCCAGGTCGAACGCCACGCGTACGTTGGGGAAGTACACCTGGTTCATCGCCACTTCGTTGGAGTCCACCAGGGTCAGATCGATTTGCCCCTCGTCCACCATGCGCAGCAGGTCGACTACCTCAACGGCGTCGGATTCTTCGTATTCAATTGCAGGATTCTGCTTCTTCAGCGCCGCCAATTGTTCGGCGTGGGTGCTGCCCTTGAGCACCATGATCTTCTTGCCCACCAGGTCCGCCGCGTTCGTCGGGCGGGACTGGCCATTGCGGTAGATGATCTGCGGAGTGACTTCCAGGTAAGGGTGGGAGAAACGTACCTGCGCCTTGCGCTGTTCGCTGCTGACCAGGCCGGCGGCGGCGAGGACCGGGCCGTTGGGTTTGCCCAGCTGGCCGAACAGGTCGTCGAGGTTGTCGGCGGTCTCGATTTCCAGCTTCACGCCCAGGTCGTCGGCGAAGCGCTTGACCAGTTCGTACTCGAAACCGGTTTCACCGTTGCGATCCTGGAAATAAGTCGCCGGGCTATTCCGGGTGATCACCCGCAAGACGCCATCCTCCTTGATTCGCTCGAGCGTGCTGGGTTTATCAACACAGGCGCTGAGCATCAGGAAGAGTCCGGTGGCGATGAGCCATTTGGCGCATCGCGGTCGCAAAGCCGTTGGGGAGAACATCTGCGCAGTATACGCAAACGGCCCACGGCGCCATATCTCGACAGCGTGGACGTTGTCTGCTAGCGCCGGCAAAACTGTGCTGCAACCCGCAGAAACGCGGCTTGGCGAGGGATTGTGACGGTTAAAATAACTGCGCCGAATGCCCCTCATGACCCGGCGAAAGGGGTGTAATCCGGCCAACTGACGTTCGGCGGCAGCCACCGGTAGCGTTTCGGGTGCCGTTGGCGGCGGTTTACGCTAGAATGCACGGCCTCAAAGCACACCCCCTTCCCGAGGCTGTCCCGAAGATGTTGATCCTGCGCGGCGCTCCTGCCCTTTCTGCCTTTCGCCACAGCAAACTCCTTGAGCAACTGAGCCAGAAGGTTCCAGCTGTTACAGGCCTGTACGCTGAATTTGCTCACTTCGCCGACGTTACCGGCGTGTTGAACGCCGACGAACAGCAAGTGCTCGCACGCCTTCTGAAGTACGGCCCAAGCGTTCCGGTCCAAGAGCCTGATGGCCGCTTGTTCCTGGTGCTGCCACGGTTCGGCACCATCTCGCCCTGGTCGAGCAAGGCCAGCGATATCGCCCGTAACTGCGGCCTGGAGAAAATCCAGCGTCTGGAGCGTGGTATCGCTTTCTACGTCGCGGGCCAGTTCAGCGATGCCGACGCCGAGCTGATCGCCAGCAGCCTGCACGACCGCATGACCCAGATCATCGTCAGCCAGCTGGAACAGGCTGCCGGCCTGTTCAGCCATGCCGAGCCCAAGCCGCTGACCGCGATTGACGTGCTCGGCGGTGGCCGCGCCGCCCTCGAGAAGGCCAACACCGAGCTGGGCCTGGCCCTGGCCGAAGACGAGATCGACTACCTGGTCAACGCCTTCAACGGCTTGAAGCGCAACCCGCACGACATCGAACTGATGATGTTCGCCCAGGCCAACTCCGAGCACTGCCGTCACAAGATCTTCAACGCCAGCTGGGACATCGACGGCGAAAGCCAGGAAAAAAGCCTGTTCGGCATGATCAAGAACACCTACGTGATGCACAGCGAAGGAGTTCTTTCTGCTTATAAGGACAACGCCTCGGTGATCGTCGGCTCCGTCGCCGGCCGTTTCTTCCCGGACCCTGAGACCCGCCAGTACGGTGCGGTCCAGGAGCCGGTGCACATCCTGATGAAGGTCGAGACCCACAACCACCCGACCGCGATTGCCCCGTTCCCGGGCGCAGCCACCGGTTCCGGCGGCGAAATTCGCGACGAAGGTGCTACCGGTCGCGGCGCCAAGCCCAAGGCGGGCCTCACCGGTTTCACCGTGTCCAACCTGCAGATCCCGGGTTTCGAACAGCCGTGGGAAGTGCCGTACGGCAAACCTGAGCGCATCGTCACTGCGCTGGACATCATGATCGAAGGCCCGCTGGGCGGCGCTGCGTTCAACAACGAATTCGGGCGTCCGGCGCTGACCGGTTACTTCCGAACCTTCGAACAATCCATCACCACCCCGCGTGGCGATGAAGTGCGCGGCTACCACAAGCCGATCATGTTGGCCGGCGGCATGGGCAACATCCGTGAAGAACACGTCAAGAAAGGCGAGATCCTGGTCGGCTCCAAGCTGATCGTGCTCGGCGGCCCGGCGATGCTGATCGGCCTCGGCGGCGGCGCGGCGTCCTCCATGGCCACCGGCACCAGCTCGGCAGACCTGGACTTCGCTTCGGTACAGCGCGAAAACCCGGAGATGGAACGCCGCTGCCAGGAAGTCATCGACCGTTGCTGGCAGTTGGGTGACAAGAACCCGATCAGCTTCATCCACGACGTCGGCGCGGGCGGTTTGTCCAATGCCTTCCCGGAACTGGTCAACGATGGCGACCGGGGTGGCCGCTTCGAACTGCGCAACATTCCAAACGACGAGCCGGGCATGGCCCCGCACGAAATCTGGAGCAACGAATCCCAGGAACGCTACGTACTGGCGGTTGGCGCAGAAGACTTCGCGCGCTTCCAGGCCATCTGCGAACGCGAGCGCTGCCCGTTTGCCGTGGTCGGCGAAGCCACTGCCGAACCGCAGCTTACCGTCACCGACAGCCACTTCGGCAACAGCCCGGTGGACATGCCGCTTGAAGTGCTGCTGGGCAAAGCCCCGCGCATGCACCGTTCGGCGGTACGTGAAGCCGAGCTGGGCGATGACTTCGACCCAAGCCAACTTGAACTGGCCGACAGCATCGAACGCGTGCTGCACCACCCGGCCGTGGCGAGCAAGAGCTTCCTGATCACCATCGGCGACCGCACCATCACCGGCCTTGTGGCCCGTGACCAGATGGTCGGCCCGTGGCAAGTGCCGGTGGCTGACGTTGCCGTCACCGCCACCAGCTTCGACGTCTACACCGGTGAAGCCATGGCCATGGGCGAACGTACGCCGCTGGCCCTGCTGGATGCGCCGGCGTCAGGCCGCATGGCAATCGGTGAAACCCTCACCAACATCGCCGCGTCGCGCATCGGCAAGCTGTCCGATATCAAGCTGTCGGCCAACTGGATGTCCGCTGCCGGCCACCCGGGTGAAGATGCGCGCCTGTACGACACCGTCAAGGCGGTCGGCATGGAACTGTGCCCTGAGCTGGGCATCACCATTCCGGTGGGCAAGGACTCCATGTCCATGGCCACCCGTTGGAACGAAGACGGCGTCGACAAGACAGTCACCTCGCCGCTGTCGCTGATCGTCACCGGTTTTGCACCGGTCACTGACATCCGCCAGACCCTGACCCCGCAACTGCGCATGGACAAGGGCACCACCGACCTGATTCTGATCGACCTGGGCCGTGGCCAGAACCGCATGGGCGCGTCGATCCTGGCGCAGACCCATGGCAAGCTCGGCAAGCAGGCTCCGGACGTCGATGACGCCGAGGACCTCAAAGCCTTCTTTGCCGTGATCCAGGGCCTCAACGCCGACGGTCACCTGCTGGCTTACCACGACCGTTCCGATGGCGGCTTGCTGACCAGCGTTGTCGAGATGGCCTTCGCCGGTCACTGCGGCCTGAATATCGTGCTCGACAGCGTTGCCGAGGATGCGTCCGAGATCAACGGCATCCTGTTCAACGAAGAGCTGGGCGCAGTGATCCAGGTTCGCCAGGACGCGACCCCGGACGTACTCGCCCAATTCAGCGCCGCCGGCCTGGACGACTGCGTGGCCGTGATCGGCCAGCCGATCAACAATGGCGAGATCAACATCTCGTTCAATGGCGACACGGTGTTTGCCGGCCAGCGCCGCTTGCTGCAACGCCAGTGGGCCGAGACCAGCTACCAGATCCAACGCCTGCGTGACAACGCCGACTGCGCCGAGCAGGAATTCGACGTGATCCTGGAAGAAGAGAATCCGGGCCTGAGCACCAAGCTCAGCTTCGACGTCAACCAGGACATCGCCGCGCCTTACATCAAGAAAGGCATTCGTCCACAGGTTGCCGTACTGCGTGAGCAGGGCGTCAACGGCCAGGTGGAAATGGCGGCGGCGTTCGATCGCGCCGGCTTCAATGCGATCGACGTGCACATGAGCGATATCCTCGCCGGTCGCGTTGACCTCAACGAGTTCAAAGGCCTGGTGGCCTGCGGCGGTTTCTCCTACGGCGACGTGCTGGGTGCCGGTGAAGGCTGGGCCAAGTCGGCCCTGTTCAACAGCCGTGCGCGCGATGCGTTCCAGGGCTTCTTCGAGCGCAACGACAGCTTTACCCTGGGTGTGTGCAACGGTTGCCAGATGATGTCCAACCTCAGCGAACTGATCCCGGGCAGCGAGTTCTGGCCGCACTTTGTGCGCAACCGTTCCGAGCAGTTCGAAGCCCGTGTTGCCATGGTGCAGGTGCAGGAGTCCAACTCGATCTTCCTGCAAGGCATGGCCGGTTCGCGCATGCCGATCGCCATTGCCCACGGTGAAGGCCATGCCGAGTTCGCCAGTGAAGAAGCCTTGCTTGAAGCTGACCTGTCCGGCACCGTCGCCCTGCGTTTCGTCGACAACCACGGCAAGGTCACCGAGACCTACCCGGCCAACCCGAACGGCTCGCCGCGCGGGATCACCGGCCTTACCAGCCGCGACGGTCGCGTGACCATCATGATGCCGCACCCGGAGCGTGTATTCCGCGCCGTGCAGAACTCGTGGCGTCCGGAAGAGTGGAACGAAGACGGCGCCTGGATGCGCATGTTCCGCAACGCCCGCGTGTGGGTGAACTGAGGCCGTGTACAAGCTCAGCTTCTTCGTGCCCGACAGCCACGTGGAGACGGTGAAAACCGCTGTCTTCGCCGCTGGCGGCGGGCGCATCGGCAACTACGACAGCTGCGCCTGGCAAGTGCTGGGCCAGGGCCAATTCCGCGCGTTGGACGGCAGTCAGCCGTTTATCGGGCAGGTGGGCCAGGTTGAAGTGGTTGAAGAGTGGAAGGTTGAGCTGGTGGTGGCGGATGAGTTGATTGTGGCTGTAGTGGCCGCGTTGAAGCTGAGCCATCCGTACGAGACGCCGGCTTATGAAGTGTGGCAGTTGGCGGATTTCTGATTCGTACGCTGCAAAAACAAGAAACCCGCTGGGCCAGTTTGGTCAGCGGGTTTTTTGTTGGCTGTGAGGGCCCATTCGCGAGCAAGCCCGCTCCCACATTCGGCCGTGGTTATCCTGAAAAAATGCAGTCGAATGTGGGAGCGGGCTTGCTCGCGAAGACGTCGGCACAGGCGCCTCAGATCTTTCCGACAAGCCTTTCAGGTTGTCCCTCGGAACTCGCCTCACTAACCTTCGCCAGTCGCTGCCAATTCAGCGATCGGGACTGCAAGCCCGCCGAAACATCACCAGTTACTCGTAAGCGCCTTTATAATTGCGGCGCTTTTTCATGGACGCCATTTATGGTGGCTGTGTGCGGGAGACCTCCGGGTCTACCGAGGTTTTCTGGTGACTCGGTCTTGCAGGCCCGCACACAGCTGCCACCCATCATCTGCAAGTGATGCTGGTAGTTCTTACTTCACACCAGAGGTTTACCATGATCAAAGACAGCCCAAATCCCCCAGCCAGCTATCAAACCACCGACCAACTCTTCAGCGTACGACTCAGCCTCGACAGCGAAACCCTACTCGCCAATGCCGCCCAGGATATTGCTTCAGTGCAGGCGCTGACGGGCCATTTGGCCTTTGAAGTCGACGGTGCCCAGCGAGACATCGCACTGGCAGTTCACCGGATGCTTGAAGGTATCCAATTGATGGTGGATCGGGTGTTGGACTTGAATGAGATTCCTGGTCTTAACACTCCAGTTGCCAGTTAAGGCCAATCGCAGGCAAGCCAGCTCCCACCGTTTTGAATGTATTCACAGATCAACAATGTGGGAGCGGGCTTGCCCGCGATGGCGTCAGTCCAGGCACCTCAATTATCAGCATTCAGGTCGCGAATGTAGTCAGTCAGAAACTCCTTCCAACTGATGGTGCTGTTACCGCCTGGGTTGACCTCACTCAACAACTTCTTGAGATCCTCCGGCGTGAAGTAAGGCTCCATCGCCGTTGGCGTCGTAGCGCTTGAAGTCCGCGCGCACGCGCTCCAATTGCTGCGGTGTCAGTTTTCTCTCAAGGGCTTTGCTCATGATTGCCTCGGTTTCTTCAAGTCGATGAAAAAACATCAGGGCGACCGCAACGTCCGTGTTCTGCCGTGTCGACTGACACTAGGGTGGAAATTTTTAGCCGTCTACTGTCAACTCTGACAGTTACGCAAAACGCCAGCGCCGTTTCTACTAAGTGCTCATTCATCGCAACGGAGAGCAATCATGGCACTTACTATCGATAAGGTGGTTGGAGGGGGGGTCGACATCCCCAATGGTGGTGATACACCGGCCGCACGGGTATTTGTCTACGGGAAAGCGCTGTTTCCTGACCAACCTTTGATTTTTCACAATGATCGTGAGCCAGAGGTGCGTATAACTGCAGATAATCAGGGCGACTGGAATCATGCTGTAGCTACACCGCAACAGCAGTCCTATACGTTCTATGTGACTACGCGAGATGGGCAGAACGCGTCCAACAGGTGGCAAGTCAATAAAGTTTGACGGCCATTAATGATCGTTCCTACTCTGTGGCGAGGGAGCAAGCTCCCTCGCCACAGGGGTCAGGCGTTGATCGGGCGAGCGACTAACTGCTCCAATGCTTCACCTAACCCCGAAGCCTTGTCACCAATCAGCAAGTGCCAAACACCGCTGTCCAGTTGGCTCACTCCTTGGCAACCGAGTGCCGTCAGATCCGCTTCGGACAATACCGAATCATCCCCCAATTCCACCCGCAACCGCGTCATCGCCACGGCTTCCAGCTGCCGCACATTGCCTCGGCCACCCAAGGCGTTCAGCCATTTTTCGGCCTCCTGCACATTCACCGCCACCGGCTTATCCACAGGCGCAACCATCACCGGCGCACTGGCAACAAATGAAGGCATCGCCAATCGAATCTCATCGGCAATGCTATCGGCCATCGGCCCAACCACCACCTGCAAGCTTCCGCCATTGCCCGGCCGCACCACGGCCATGGCGCCCAGCGCTTTCAAGTCCGCATCCACCGCCTTGTTGCGGTCGAGCATGTCCAGACGCAGACGCGTGGTGCAGGCACCGACACTCAGTAAATTCTCGGCACCGCCCAATGCCTGGATATACGCCAGGGCGCGCTGGTTATCCGTCATCACCTCCGCCTGCACGACCTGGATGTCTTCACGCCCCGGCGTTTTCAGGTTGAAGCGGCGAATGCAGTAGTTGAACACGCTGTAATAGACCAGTGCATAGGCCAGGCCAACCGGAAACACCAGCCAGCCATTGGTGGACTTGCCCCAACCCAGCACCATGTCGATAAACCCACCGGAGAAGGTGAACCCGAGGTGGATATTCAGCAGGTTGGTGACCGCCATCGACAGGCCGGTCAGCAGCGCATGCAACAAATAAAGGAACGGCGCGAGGAACATGAAGGCGAATTCAATCGGCTCGGTCACCCCGGTCAGAAACGACGTCAGCGCCATCGACAGGAAAATCCCTCCCATCACTTTGCGCCGTTCCGGCAGCGCATTGCGGTACATCGCCAGGCACGCAGCCGGCAGGCCGAACAACATCACCGGGAACATGCCGGTCATGAACTGGCCGCCTTTGGGGTCGCCAGCAAAATAACGGGTCAGGTCGCCGGTCACCACGGCACCGGTCACCGGGTCGGTGAAGGTGCCAAACACGAACCACGCCATATTGTTGAGGATGTGGTGCAGACCGGTGACGATCAGCAGGCGGTTGAACACGCCAAACACGAAGGCGCCCAGGCTGCCGCTCTCCATCAGCAATACGCCGAAGCTGTTGATGCCATGCTGGATCGGCGGCCAGATCAGGCCGAAGATCACACCCAGCGCGACCGCCGAGAACCCCGTGACAATCGGTACGAACCTTCGCCCACCAAAAAACGCGAGGTACTCCGGCAGCTTGATGTCCTTGAAGCGGTTATACAGCGCGCCTGCCATCAAACCACTGGCGATACCGGCGAGCATGCCCATGTTGATGGTCGAGTCCATCACCTTGAGCGTGGAAACCATCACCAGGTAACCAATCGCCCCGGCGAGACCCGCCGTGCCGTTGTTGTCGCGGGCAAAGCCCACGGCGATGCCGATGGCAAAGATCAGCGCCAGGTTGGCGAAGATCGCCTGCCCGGCGTCGTGCATCACCGCGATGTTCAAAAGATCGGTGTCGCCCAGGCGCAGCAACAGGCCGGCGATCGGCAGGATCGCGATCGGTAGCATCAGTGCACGGCCCAGGCGTTGCAGGCCTTCGATGAAATGTTGGTACATGGCGAGTCTCCTTTTTTCTTGTTGTTGTCAGCTCAGCGGCCAGTGGTATTGACAGGCTTGGCGAACGGCCTGGGCGCTGCTCAGGTCGAGCAGGCCCTGGCTCAGTTGCCGGCATTGCGCCGCGTCCAGGTGGCGGACGCGGTCCTTGATTTCTCCGATCTGCGGCGGGCTCACCGACAGCTCGCTGACCCCCAGGCCGACCAGTACCGGCGTGGCCAGCGGGTCGGAGGCGAGGGCGCCGCACACCCCGACCCAGCGCCCGTGTTGCGCCGCGCCTGCGCAGGTCTGGGCGATCAGCCGCAGCAGCGCCGGGTGCAGCGCATCAACGCGCGCGGCAAGGCCGGCGTGGTCGCGGTCCATGGCCAGGGTGTACTGGGACAGGTCATTGGTGCCGATGGACAGGAAGTCGGCATGTTTGGCCAACTGCTCGGCCATCAGCGCGGCGGCGGGCACTTCGATCATCACGCCCAGTTCGGGGCGCTGGGTCAGTTCCAACTCGGCGCACAACTCGTCCAGGCGCTGGCGAATCTGCAACAACTCATCCACCTCGCTGACCATCGGCAGCAGGATGCGGCAGCGCTCCAGCGGGCTGACTTGCAGCAGCGCCCGCAGTTGCTGGTCGAGCAGTTCCGGGCGTACCTGGGCCATGCGGATACCGCGCAGGCCCAGCACAGGGTTGGCCTCGACCGGCAGTGGCAGGTAGTCGAGTTGCTTGTCGCCGCCCACGTCGATGGTGCGGATGATCACCGACTTGTCGCCCATGGCATCGAGCACGGCCTGGTAGGCCTGGCGTTGTTCCTGTTCGTCCGGCGCGGTGCGGCGGTCGACGAAGAGAAACTCGGTGCGCAGCAGGCCGACGCCATCGGCGCCATTTTCAAACGCCACCAAGGCTTCGGCGCTGGAGGCGACATTCGCCGCGACTTCGATGCCCACGCCATCGCTGGTGCGCGCCGGCTGTTGAGCCTGGGCCTGTTGCTGCTGGCGACGCAGTTTCTGTGCGTCGCGAATCTGGTGCACTTCGGCGTGTCGCGCGTCGCTGGGGGCCAGTTCCAGGCGGCCGTTGGCGGCGTCGAGGACCACCCGTTGGCCCTGGGGCACATCGAGGACTTCGGCACCCAGCGCGACCACACAGGGCAAGCCTTTACCGCGGGCCAAAATAGCCACATGGGAGGTGGCACCGCCTTCGGCCATGCAGATGCCTGCGGCATTTTGCGCGCTCAGTTGCAGCAGGTCGGATGGGGTCAGTTCGTGGGCGCTGACAATCGCCCCGGCGGGCAATTCGAAATGCCAGGCTTCACCCAGCAGCGCGCGCAGTACCCGTTGTTGCAAATCCCGCAGATCATTGGCGCGTTCGGCAAACAGCGGTTTGCCCAGGGCCAGTAACACGGCGCATTGCGCCTGGATCGCGTCGCGCCAGGCATGAGTGGCGGCACTGCCGTGCTCGATGGCGCCGGTGGCGGCGCCCAGCAGGGTCGGGTCTTCCAGCAGGGCGAGGTGGGCGGCGAATATGTCTTCTTCCTCGACGTTCTTGCGTTGGCGCGCATGATCCAGGGTGCTGCGTATTTCGCTGCGCACCTGCTCCAGGGCGGCATCCAGGCGTTGCAGTTGCTCGTCGGCAGCATGCTTGCCGGTGTCTGCCGGCAGTTCGATACCGGTCAGGCGGAACAATGGCCCGCAGACCAGGCCCGGCGCGGCACACACGCCTTGCAACACACCCACTTCGGTATTGACCCGACGGGGCGCGGCGGCCACCGGGGTGTGGTGTTCTTCCTTGACGACGGCTGACAAGGCCGCGATCACTGCCTGCACCGCCGCTTCGGCATCCCTGCCGCGACAGCTCACACGCACCTCATCCCCTTCACCGATACCCAGGCCCAGCAAACCGATCAGGCTGTCACACGAGGCGGTTTTATCGCCAAGGTGCAGCGAGGCCTGGCTGCTGAAACCCTGCGCAGCCTTGCGCACCAACGCCGCCGGGCGGGCATGTAAACCACCGCGATGGGTGATGCGTACGCGGGCGCTGGCTTCACCCGCCGAGTTATCCACAGGCGTCGACACCGACGCTGCCAAACGCGCCACGATCTGCAACAACGGCTCGCCGACCTTGACCGTTCTAGCCGCCACCGAGCGCAACTCGAAGCGCTCGCCATTGGTCAGGATGATCAGGCTGACCAGGCTCTTACACTGGCGTGCAATGCGGTCCAGATCAAACTGCACCAGCGCCTGGCCCTTGCTTACCCGCGCGCCATCCTTCACCAGCAAGGCGAAGCCTTCGCCGTTCAGTTCCACCGTATCGATGCCCACATGCATCAACACTTCGGCACCGTTGTCAGCGCGGATCGTCAGCGCATGCCCGGTGCGGGCGACGTGGATGATCACGCCGTCACAGGGTGCATGCAGGCAGTCATTCAACGGGTCGATGGCAATGCCGTCGCCCATGGCGCCGCTGGCGAACACTTCGTCGGGAACGTTGCCCAGGGCCAGCACCGGTCCGCTGAGGGGGGCGCTGAGGGTCAGGTCATTATTGTTGTTGGACATGGGCACGGTACTCATCAGGAAAACGCTACTCAGTGAGTGCGGGTAACTTTGCTCAGGTGACGCGGCTGGTCCGGGTCCATGCCCCGGGCTTCGGCCAAACCTGCCGCCATCACGTAGAAACTCTGGATCGCCAGGATCGGGTCCAGGGTCGGATGTTCGGCGCGGCTCAGGGTCAGGTCACGCTCGGCGATATCGTCCGGCGCAGCCAGCAACACGCGGGCACCGCGTTGACGCATGTCGGCGGCCAGGCTCAACAGGCCGGCTTGCTCGGCGCCGCGCGGGGCGAACACCAGCAGGGGGTAGTTGTCGCCAATCAGTGCCATCGGCCCGTGACGTACCTCGGCGCTGCTGAAGGCTTCGGCCTGGATCGCCGAGGTTTCCTTGAGCTTGAGCGCCGCTTCCTGAGCGATGGCAAAACCGGCGCCTCGACCGATCACCATCAGTTGCTGGCAGTCGCGCAGGGCGTCGATGGCGACCGTCCAGTCCTGCCTGGCGGCGGCACGCAGTTCGTCCGGCAAGGCGCGGCAGGCTTGCAGCAAGTCGGCTTCCTGGTTCCAGTGGCCGATCAGCAGCGCGCTGGCACTCAGTGTGGCGATAAAACTTTTGGTGGCGGCGACGCTTTGCTCCGGCCCGGCGCAGAGCGGCACGTGGAATTCGCAGGCGGCTTCCAGCGGTGAGTCTTCAGCGTTGACCAGCGAAATGCTCAGGGCGCCGCGTTTGCGCAGCAGGCGCAAGCTGTTGACCAGGTCCGGGCTTTGCCCCGACTGCGAGAAACCGAACGCCACTTGGCCGCTGACTTTCAACGGGGCTTGCAGCAGGGTCACCACCGACATTGGCAACGACGCCACCGGGATGCCCACATGCTGCATGGCCAGGTAGGCGAAGTAGCTGGCGGCGTGATCCGAGCTGCCACGGGCGATGGTCATCGCCACTTGCGGCGGCTGGCGGCGCAGGCGGCCGGCGACTTCCTCCAGCAGCGGGTCCAGGCGTTGCAATTGCGCCGACACGGCGTCGCAGGAGGCCAGGGCCTCTTCAAGCATTTTTGAAGTCAATGGTTTCTCCTTCGACCATTACGTCGGTGAGTGTCAGGGAGCGGTCCAGGCGCACGCAGTCGGCAAAACTGCCGGGTTGCAGGCGGCCGCGCTCTTCCAGGCCCAGGTAGTCCGCAGGAAATTGCGACAGGCGTTGTGAGGCTTCGCTGACGGGCAGGCCGATCTTCACCAGGTTGCGCAGCGCCTGGTCCATGGTCAGCGTGCTGCCGGCCAGGGTGCCGTCGGCCAGGCGTACGCCGCCCAGGCATTTGGTCACGGTGTGGCTGCCCAGCTTGTATTCGCCATCGGGCATGCCGGCGGCGGCAGTGGAGTCGGTGACGCAGTAAAGGCATGGGATCGAACGCAGCGCCACGCGCATGGCGCCGGGGTGCACATGCAGCAAATCCGGGATCAATTCGGCGTACTTGGCGTGGGCCAGTGCGGCGCCGACGATGCCGGGCTCGCGGTGATGCAGCGGGCTCATGGCGTTGTACAAATGGGTGAAGCTGGTGGCGCCGGCAGCGAGGGCGGCGACGCCTTCTTCATAGCTGCCCAGGGTGTGGCCGATCTGCATGCGCACGCCGCGTTCGCTGAGGGCGCGGATCAGGCCATCATGCCCGGCGATCTCCGGGGCGATGGTGATCACGCGGATCGGCGCCAGACGCAGGTAGGCTTCCACTTCGGCCATCAAGGCGGTGTGGGCAAAGTTGGGTTGGGCGCCGAGTTTTCCCGGATTGATGTAAGGCCCTTCCAGGTGCACACCCAGTACGCGGGCGCTGCCCGTCGGACGCCGTTCGCAGAAGGTGCCGAGCTGGCCGAGTACGCTTGAGATTTCATCCACCGGCGCAGTCATGGTCGTAGCCAGCAGAGAAGTCGTACCGAAACGCACGTGGGTGCGGGTGATGGTCTCGAAGGCATCGCTGCCTTCCATGATGTCCTTGCCACCGCCGCCGTGGACGTGCAGGTCGATAAAACCCGGCAGCAGGTAGGGCAGGTCGTTGTCAGCCGGGTCGCAAGGGATGCCTTCGATGGCGATCACCTTGCCGTGCTCGTGCACTAGGCGGCCGCGAATCCAGCCGTTGGGCGTGAGGATGTTGTCTTCGGACATGGGCAGTTCTCTAGAGTCGCAGTTCAGCGGAGTAGTCATGGCGGCGCAGCTCTGCGACGAAGTCGTAGTAGTCGTTGCGGCAGTAGGTGTCGGTGATTTCAATGGGTGTGTTGTCGGCGGTGTAGCCGACCCGGGTCATCAGCAGCATCGCGGTGCCGGGGGCGATGCCCACCAGCGCGGCGAACTCGTCGGAAGCGTTGATCGCCTGCACATGCTGCAGGGCGCGCACGATGGGTTTGCCAATGCTTTCGAGGTATTCGTACAGCGAATTGCCAATGCCTTGCGGGTGCGGCAGTACCGAGGCGGGCAGGGTGCTCATTTCAATCGCCATCACCGTGTCATCCGCCTTACGCAAGCGTTTGAGGCGTGCCACTTTATCGGCGGGCGAAAGGCCCAGGCGGATCATCTCTTCGTGGGTCGGCTGGGTCAGTTCTCGTTCCAGCCATTGGGAGCTGGGCACGAACCCCTTGAGCCGCAGCATCTCGCTGAACCCCGAAAGGCGCGACAGCGGCTGTTCCAGGCGTGGCGATATATAGGTGCCGGAGCCTTGATTGCGGCGGATCAGCCCTTGGGCAAACAACACTTCCAGCGCCTTGCGAGCGGTGACTCGCGAGATGCTCAATTGCTCGCTGAGGACGCGCTCCGAGGGCAGGGCCTGTTCGGAGGTCCACTGGCCGGCATGGATCGCTGCTTCCAGTTTGCGCGCCAATTGCAGGTACAGCGGCGTGGATTGTTTATCGTCGGGGCGCAGGGCCAGGATGGGGTTCATCTGTCAGGTTTCCGATGCGGTTATTGGAGTGTTGTCGCCCGGTATTGGCCGGAAATTAATACCACTTAAATACCATGTCAATGCAGCTAAAACGGTGCGAGCAGCGGTTTAAAGGCTCCACAATGAGGCCTGGTATGAAGTGGTATTAGAGAGGTCTTTCTCGCGCACAGAACGGCGCAGCCCGCGGGGGTGAACTGGTATTCACCGGCGGGCGTAGAGGGGGGCGGGATTTTTTTTCGAATTATTTTACGAACGGTACGAGATTACGGACGAATCTCGATCAGGGTGCCGTCCTTGACCAGGTTCCAGACTTCGCGCATGTCCACGTTGCGCATGCCGATGCAGCCGTCGGTCCAGTCCAGGGTATGGAACCACTGCTCCGGGTACTCTTCGCTGTCGGGCGTGCCGTGGATCATGATCATGCTGCCGGGCTTCACGCCTTCGCGGCGGGCGCGGGCGGCGTCGCTGATATTGGGGTAGGAGATGTGCATGGCCAGATTGAAGCGGTCGCTGGTCTTGCGCCAGTCGATCCAGTACAGGCCCTCTGGCGTGCGGCGGTCACCCTCGATCAGCTTGTGGCCCTTGGGGTTCTTGCCCAGGGAAATGCGGTAGGTCTTGAGCGGCTTGCCGTCGTTGATCAACTGCAACTGATGGGCGGACTTGAGCACCAGGACCTTTTCGACGGTCTTGCCGCCCAGGGTTTCCACGGTCGAGGCTGATGACAGGGTCGCGAACGACAGGCAGATAAGGGCAAGCAACCAACGCATTAAAACGGTATCCCTAGTCATGGAGCGGGCAACACGCGCGGCTCTACAGCCTCGCTGCGCACCGGGAAGGCCTGCTGCCGACGGTCAGCAAAAAAGTATTCGAGGGTACGCCCGACCGTGCGGAACGCCAGCTCGGACCAAGGGACGTCGGCTTCGTCGAACAACTGCACTTCCAGGCTTTCGGGGCCGGCGGCGAAGTCCAGGTCAAGCAGGTCGGCGCGGTAGAAAATATGCACCTGATTGATATGCGGCACGTCGATCAGGGTGTAGATGCTCAGGTTGTGCACGCGGGCGCAGGCTTCTTCCAGGGTTTCGCGCATGGCGGCCTGTTCCACGGTCTCGCCGTTTTCCATGAAGCCGGCGGGCAGCGTCCAGTAGCCCAGGCGCGGCTCGATGGCGCGGCGGCACAGCAGCACTTTATCGCCCCATACCGGCACGGTGCCGGCGACGATATTGGGGTTCTGGTAGTGGATGGTCGAGCAGTGATCACACACAAAGCGCAGGCGGCCGTCGCCTTCGGGGATGCGTTGGGTAACCGGTTTACCGCACTGGCTGCAGAAATTCATGCTGGGGTTCCTGGAAAGTGCGTCTATCTTGGCGTGACGGGCAGGGCGCTGCAACAAGTTGTCGTTTAGCGACACCGGGCGGGTTTTGGGGTTGGGCACCCGCGAGCTTTGGTGCATGATGCAAGGTAGCCAACAGACCGAGATGACTCATGCTGGACGAGCTACTTCGCCGGGTAAGCAACCACACCCCCCACACGCTTGAAACCGACGGGCGTTTCCCCGAGGCTGCGGTGCTGGTGCCGATTACCCGCAGTGACGAACCTGAGCTGATCCTGACCCTGCGCGCCAGTGGCCTGTCGACCCATGGTGGCGAAGTGGCCTTTCCGGGCGGGCGCCGCGACCCCGAAGACCCTGACCTGATCTTCACCGCGCTGCGCGAGGCCGAAGAAGAAATCGGCCTGCCGCCCGGGCTGGTCGAAGTGATCGGCCCGCTGAGCCCCTTGATCTCCCTGCATGGCATTCGGGTCACGCCGTATGTCGGCGTGATCCCCGATTACGTCGAGTACTTGGCCAACGATGCCGAGATTGCCGCGGTTTTCAGCGTGCCCTTGGACTTCTTCCGACAAGACCCACGCGAACATACCCACCGGATCGATTACCAGGGCCGCAGTTGGTACGTGCCCAGCTATCGGTTTGGCGAATACAAGATCTGGGGGCTGACGGCCATCATGATCGTCGAGCTGATCAATCTGCTCTATGACGATGCCAAGATCAGCCTGCACCAGCCACCCAAGAGCTTCATCAATACTTGAGCCATCGCTTGAATGGCAACGCCGTGAGGAAAAACCATGAAATACCGCCTGGGCGACGCCCGCGTCGAGACTCATCCACAGAGCTGGGTGGCACCCAATGCCACGCTGGTGGGCAAGGTCAAGCTGGAGGAGGGCGCCAACGTGTGGTTCAACGCGGTGTTGCGCGGTGACAACGAACTGATCCTGATCGGCAAGAACAGCAACGTGCAGGACGGCAGCGTGATGCACACCGACATGGGCTACCCGTTGACCCTGGGCACCGGCGTGACCATTGGGCATAACGCCATGTTGCACGGCTGCACGGTGGACGATTACAGCCTGATCGGCATCAATGCGGTGATCCTCAACGGCGCCAAGATCGGCAAGCACTGCATCATCGGCGCCAATTCGCTGATCGGCGAAGGCAAGGAAATCCCCGATGGTTCGCTGGTGATGGGCTCGCCGGGCAAGGTGGTGCGTGAACTGACTGACGCGCAGAAACGCATGCTCGAAGCCAGCGCCGCGCACTATGTGCACAACGCACAGCGTTATGCGCGGGATCTGGTCGAGCAGGAAGAATGAATCCGATTGAACGCCCCGTTGCGTCGCCGTGCGTGAGCATTTGCGCGCTGGACGATGACGATATTTGCACCGGCTGCCAGCGTACGGTGGATGAGATTACGCGTTGGAGCCGCATGGATAACGCCGAGCGCCGGGTGGTGCTGGGGTTGTGTCATGAGCGGGCGGTGGCGAGTGGATTGGTGTTTATGGCCTCTAATAAATCCGGCGCCTGAACCAACGCTATCGGGGGCAAGCCCCCTCCCACAGTTGGCCGCGTTCAGTCTGTAGGAATGCAGTCAAAATGTGGGAGGGGGCTTGCCCCCGATAGGGCCATCCCAGACGACATATTTCAAAATGTGAAGTACCCTGTGCCCCTTGTTCACAGGTCCACTCCCATGCTCTTCCTGATCGCCTACATCAGCAGCGTCGTGCTGATCAACTTCGCCTTCTCCACCGCCCCGCACCTGGACGTCATCTGGTCCGCCTGGGGTGGCCTGGTCTTTATCCTGCGCGATATGGTGCAAACCCGCTTCGGCCATGGCGCAATCATCGCCATGCTGGCCGCGCTGGTGCTGTCGTATGTCACGTCCGACCCGGCCATCGCCCTGGCCAGCGCCACCGCGTTCGCGGTGTCCGAGTGCATCGACTGGCTGGTGTTCAGCATCACCAAGCGTCCGCTGCACGACCGCCTGTGGATCAGTTCGGCGCTGAGCATTCCCCTCGACACCTTTATCTTCTTCGGCCTGATCGGCGCGCTCACGCCGGCGGTAGTGGGTACTGCACTGGCGTCGAAGTTCGCCGGGGTCACGGTGGTGTGGCTGATCATGGCCTGGCGCATCCGCAAGCGGGCTGTCGCCAACTGAGGCCAATTCCTGCAGTTCATGTAAAATGCCGGCCTTTCTCCCAATGATCCGCTCCCCTGAGGACCTGAGATGACCCGAATCGGAACTCCATTGTCGCCAACCGCGACCCGCGTTTTGCTGTGTGGCTGCGGTGAGCTGGGCAAGGAAGTGGTAATCGAGCTGCAACGCCTGGGCGTTGAAGTGATTGCCGTGGATCGCTACGCCAACGCGCCGGCCATGCAGGTTGCGCACCGTAGCCACGTGATCAACATGCTCGACGGCGCCGCCTTGCGTGCGGTGATCGAGGCGGAAAAACCGCACTTCATCGTGCCGGAAATCGAAGCCATCGCGACCGCCACCCTGGTGGAGCTGGAAGCCGAAGGCTTCACCGTGATCCCGACCGCGCGCGCCACCTCGCTGACCATGAACCGCGAAGGCATCCGCCGCCTGGCCGCCGAAGAGTTGGACCTGCCAACCTCGCCGTACCACTTCGCCGATACCTTCGAAGACTACAGCAAGGCCGTGCAGGACCTGGGCTTCCCGTGCGTGGTCAAGCCGGTGATGAGTTCGTCGGGCAAGGGCCAGAGCCTGCTGCGCAGCGTCGATGACGTGCAGAAAGCCTGGGACTACGCCCAGGAAGGCGGCCGTGCAGGTAAAGGCCGTGTGATCATCGAAGGCTTTATCGACTTCGACTACGAAATCACCCTGCTGACCGTGCGTCACATCGGCGGCACCACCTTCTGCGCGCCTGTGGGCCATCGTCAGGAGAAGGGCGACTACCAGGAATCCTGGCAGCCACAGGCCATGAGCCCGATTGCCCTGGCGGAGTCCGAGCGCGTTGCCAAGGCGGTGACCGAGGCCCTGGGTGGCCGTGGCCTGTTTGGCGTGGAGTTGTTCATCAAGGGGGATCAGGTGTGGTTCAGCGAAGTGTCGCCGCGCCCGCATGACACCGGTTTGGTGACCCTGATTTCCCAGGACCTGTCGCAGTTTGCGCTGCACGCGCGCGCCATCCTGGGGCTGCCGATCCCGTTGATCCGTCAGTTCGGGCCTTCGGCCTCGGCGGTGATCCTGGTGGAAGGGCAGTCGACCCAGACGGCGTTCGCCAACCTGGGCGCCGCGTTGAGCGAACCTGATACCGCGCTGCGCCTGTTCGGCAAGCCCGAAGTGAATGGCCAGCGCCGCATGGGCGTGGCGTTGGCGCGGGATGAGTCGATTGAAGCGGCCCGTACCAAGGCGACCCGGGCTTCCCAGGCAGTTGTGGTAGAGCTCTAAAAGCATCGGGGGCAAGCCCCCCTCCCACACTTGATCCAGTTCACAGAGTTAGATTTGTGAATACATTCAAATGTGGGAGGGGGCTTGCCCCGATAGCGGTCTATCAGCCCACGCGATTCAAATCATTGTTCCGCGTCTCTTTCAGGCACAGCACCGCAATCAAGCTCAGCAACGCTGCCGCCGACACATACCCACCCACATAACTCAGCCCACCCATCGCCACCAGCTTGGTCGCGAAGAACGGCGCGGCAGATGCGCCCACAATCCCACCCAGGTTATACGCCGCCGAAGCGCCGGTATAACGCACGCGGGTCGGGAACAGTTCCGGCAGCAGCGCGCCCATCGGTGCGAACGTCACGCCCATCAGGAACAGCTCCAGCGCCAGGAACAGCGCCACTGCCCAGGTCGAACCGTGGGTCAGCAATGGCTCCATGGTAAAGCCCGACAGAATCGCCAGGATCGCGCCGACGATCAGCACCGGCTTGCGTCCGTAGCGGTCACTCGCCAGGGCCGCCAGCGGAGTCGCCAGCCCCATGAACAGCACCGCGAAGCACAGCAAGCCAAGGAAGGTCTCGCGGCTGTAGCCCAGGGTTGAAACGCCATAGCTCAGGGAAAACGCAGTGGTGATGTAAAACAGCGCATAGCACACCACCATCGACGCAGCGCCCAGCAACACCGGCAGCCAGTGCTGGCTGAACAGCTCCACCAACGGCACTTTGACCGGCGCTTGCTTGGCGACGGCGTTGGCGAACACCGGCGTTTCGTGCAGCTTCAGCCGCGCGTACAGGCCCACCATCACCAGCGCCGCGCTGAGGATGAACGGGATGCGCCAGCCCCAGCTGCGGAATTGCTCATCGCTGAGGCTCATGGCCAGGATCAGGAACAAGCCGTTGGCTGCCAGGAACCCGATCGAAGGGCCGAGCTGCGGGAACATGCCGAACCAGGCGCGTTTGCCCTTGGGCGCATTCTCGGTCGCCAACAGCGCCGCGCCGCCCCATTCGCCACCCAGGCCCAGGCCCTGGCCGAAACGCAGTACGCACAACAGGATCGGCGCCCAGGCGCCGATGCTGTCATAACCCGGCAGCAAGCCGATCAGCGTGGTGCACACGCCCATCAGCAGCAGCGAGGCCACCAGGGTCGATTTGCGCCCGATACGGTCGCCAAAGTGGCCGAACAGCGCCGAGCCCAGTGGGCGGGCGATGAAGGCGATACCGAAGGTCAGGAATGACGCCAGCATCTGCGCGGTGCCGGAGGTCTGCGGGAAGAACACCGGGCCGATCACCAGCGCAGCAGCCGTGGCGTAGATATAGAAGTCGTAGAACTCGATGGCGGTGCCGACGATGCTCGCCGTGGCGACCCGTGCGGTCGAGTTGGTCGGGGCGGCAGCAGGTGCGGCCTCGTTGTAGGTGGTGCTCATGGCGATATCCCTGACGGTCAGTGCGCGTTTGGACGCGGATTATTATTGGTCGAACACCCATGGATCAGGGTTGTGCGCGGGGCGGCTCGGGATGGGAGCGAACACCGGTCAGACACTGTAAAGCGGTGCCTGGACGCGTTCAGTGCGGGTAGCACGCGGTCGGGCGGGGCTCTGGTAAGCCGCCCCGATTATAGGAAGGGGTTTGAACACACAACAAGTCAAAATGTGGGAGGGGCAAGCCCCTCCCACATTATTGGGTTGTGTTTTGTCTGGGAACTAAGCGGCGACCGGCATCCGGCTGGTATGCCAGATCAGCACCTTGCTCACCCGGTTGTCCTCGGTCTCGAGGATTTCCAGGCGGTAGCGGCCTATTTTCAGGCACACCGCGCAGTCAGGGATGGTCTCCAGCGCCTCGGTGACCAGGCCGTTGAGCGTCTTGGGGCCGTCGCTGGGCAGGTGCCAGTTCAGGCTCTTGTTCAATTCGCGGATCGAGGCGGCGCCGTCGATGATGTAGCGGCCATCCGGTTGCGCTTCGATATGCGGGTTGTCCGCACTCTGTTCGCTTTCGAATTCACCGACGATTTCTTCGAGGATATCTTCCAGGGTCACTATGCCGAGTACTTCGCCGTATTCATCCACCACCATGCCCAGGCGGCGCTGCTGTTTGTGGAAATTCAGCAGTTGCAGTTGCAGCGGAGTGCTTTCCGGGACGAAATAGGGCTCGTGGCAGGCCGCGAGCAACGCCTCTTTGGTCAGGCTCGCGTCGGGCAACAGGTGCTGGATCTGCCGCGTGTTGAGCACGGCTTCGACCTGGTTGATATCACTGTGGAACACCGGCAGGCGCGTGCGCTGGGAGGTGCGTAGCTGCTCGATGATCTCCTCGATCGAGTCATCCAGGTTGATGCCGTCCACTTCGCTGCGGGGCACCAGGATGTCGTTGACGGTGATGTTGTCCAGAGCGTGGATGCCCGGCATGCCGGGGGTGCGGCCTTCGGCGATCTCGGGCTCGGGTTCGTCATCATGGTCAGGCAGCGGTTCGTCGCTCTTCTTCACCACGCCGGTCTTGCGCGCGAACGGGCGCAGCAGCAACAGACTGATACCATTGAGCAGCCAGGCCAGGGGGTAGACAATTTTCAGTGGCACGCCCAGCAGCGTATTGCCGAAGCCCAGTACCGCTTGCGGATAGCGGGTGGCCAGGGCGCGGGGCAGGTAGTCGGCCAGGATCAACAGGATCGCGCAGGAGATCAGCCAGCCGAGCCACGGCCCGTTCTGCGCCCAGGCGTATATGGCCAGCAGCGTGCACAGGATGACCACGGCGGCGCGACACAGGCTGTTGCACAGGATCAGGCTGTTACGCGGAAAGCTCAGGCGGGTGGCCGCCTTGTCGCCCTGGCGTGTACCGGGGCGCAGGGCCAGCAAGTGTTGCTGGGCGGCTTCGATGGCAGTAAACAGCGCGGCCCATAACACCAGCAGGGCGATTACCGCGAGCATCGGCTCCAGGGGCAAGTTGTCCATGATCGCCGCCCGTCAGATATGCAGGATGTATTCGCGAACCAGCTTGCTGCCGAAATAGGCCAGCATCAGCAGGCAGAAACCGGCCAGGGTCCAGCGGATCGCCTTGTGCCCGCGCCAGCCGAGGCGGTTGCGGCCCCACAGCAGGACGCTGAACACGATCCAGGCCAGGCAGGCCAGCAGGGTCTTGTGCACCAGGTGCTGGGCGAACAGGTTTTCGAAGAACAGCCAGCCGGAGATCAGCGACAGCGAGAGCAAGGTCCAGCCGGCCCACAGGAAGCCGAACAGCAGGCTTTCCATGGTTTGCAGCGGCGGGAAGTTCTTGATCAGCCCGGACGGGTGCTTGTGCTTGAGCTGGTGGTCCTGCAGCAGCAGGAGCAAGGCCTGGAACACTGCGATGGTGAACATGCCATAGGCCAGGATCGACAGCAGGATGTGGGCAAGGATGCCCGGTTCTTCATCGATCACCGGCACCGTACCGGTAGGCGCGAATTGCGCCAGCAGCACCGTCAGCATGCCCAGCGGGAAGAGCAGTACCAGCAGGTTCTCGACCGGGATCCGGTAGCAGGCCATCAGTGTCAGCGCGATAACGGCTGCGGCGATCAGGCTGGCGGCGCTGAAAAAGTCCAGGGCCAGGCCGACCGGCGTCATCAAGTGCGTGAACAGGCTCGCGGCATGGGCGAGCAAGGCGAGGACACCAAGGCCTACCAACAGGCGTTTGTCCGCCTTGGTGCCCTGGGCCAGACGAGTGCCCTGATAGACGGTCGCAGCGGCGTACAAGATGGCGGCGGCGAGGCTGGGTAGCAAACTGGGTGACAAAGGGAGCATAAATCCTGTTAGGCAAGCCCGAAAGGCGCTGAGTTTGGCATACCCCCGCGCAACACGAAAGACTCCCGGGCCAGACAGCGGGTGTGCATGGACGCAGTCTTCGCTATAATCCGCGACCTGCCCACGCCGCAGGCTCGCCGAGCGCTGTTTTTAATAGCGATTTACCACAGCCTGGGCCGCCATTACCTCGGTCTATGAATAGGGCCTGAAAGGATCGCGCATGTTTGAAAATCTGACTGACCGTCTCTCGCAGACGCTGCGCCACGTTACCGGCAAGGCCAAGCTGACCGAGGACAATATTAAAGACACCCTGCGTGAAGTGCGCATGGCGTTGCTGGAAGCCGACGTGGCCTTGCCGGTGGTGAAAGACTTCGTCAACTCGGTCAAAGAGCGCGCGGTGGGCACCGAAGTGTCCCGCAGCCTGACCCCGGGCCAGGCGTTTGTGAAGATCGTCCAGGCCGAACTCGAAAGCCTGATGGGCGCGGCCAACGAAGACCTGAACCTCAGCGCCGTGCCGCCGGCCGTCGTCCTGATGGCGGGTCTGCAAGGTGCGGGCAAGACCACCACCGCCGGCAAGCTGGCGCGCTTCCTTAAAGAGCGCAAGAAGAAGTCTGTGATGGTGGTGTCGGCCGACGTGTACCGTCCGGCGGCCATCAAGCAGCTGGAAATGCTCGCAGGCGAAGTGGGCGTGACCTTCTTCCCGTCCGACCTGAGCCAGAAGCCGGTCGACATCGCCAACGCCGCCATTAAAGAAGCCAAGCTCAAGTTCATCGACGTGGTCATCGTCGATACCGCCGGTCGCCTGCACATCGATGAAGAGATGATGGGCGAGATCAAGGCGCTGCATGCCGCGATCAACCCGGTAGAGACCCTGTTCGTGGTCGACGCCATGACCGGCCAGGACGCGGCGAACACCGCCAAGGCCTTCGGCGACGCACTGCCGCTGACCGGCGTGATCCTCACCAAGGTCGACGGCGACGCCCGTGGCGGTGCCGCGCTGTCGGTACGTGCCATCACCGGTAAGCCGATCAAGTTCATCGGTATGGGCGAGAAGAGCGAAGCGCTCGAACCGTTCCACCCGGAGCGTATCGCCTCGCGGATCCTCGGCATGGGCGATGTGCTCAGCCTGATCGAACAGGCCGAAGCCACCCTCGACAAGGACAAGGCCGACAAGCTGGCCAAGAAGCTGAAGAAGGGCAAGGGCTTCGACCTCGAAGACTTTCGCGACCAGCTGCAACAGATGAAGAACATGGGCGGCCTCGGCGGCCTGATGGACAAGCTGCCGAACATCGGCGGTGTGAACCTGGCGCAGATGGGCAATGCCCAGGGCGCGGCAGAGAAGCAGTTCAAGCAGATGGAAGCCATCATCAACTCCATGACCCCGGCCGAGCGCCGCGACCCTGAGCTGATCAGCGGTTCGCGCAAGCGTCGGATCGCCATGGGTTCCGGCACCCAGGTGCAGGACATCGGTCGCTTGATCAAGCAGCACAAGCAGATGCAGAAGATGATGAAGAAATTCTCCGCCAAGGGCGGTATGGCCAAGATGATGCGCGGCATGGGCGGCATGTTGCCCGGCGGTGGCATGCCCAAGATGTAAAGAATTCGAGCGGGGGCCCAGCTCCTGCTCCGACCCACAGGGATGTGGGATCTCCAGCAAACCCGCCGTTGGCGGGCGCTGACTCGCCGTTTTAACCGACGGCTCTATAGCAAATCTGGATGGCACGCTGATAGGCGCCGGAAAAAGACATTTGCAAAAGTCCGGATATTCCTTAGAATATGCGGCCTTTCGGGCACCTATGCCCGCTGTGCATTTAGATTTGCAGCACCGACTACAGGAACGATGTTCACATGCTAACAATCCGTCTTGCCCTTGGCGGCTCCAAAAAGCGCCCGTTTTACCACTTGACCGTAACCGACAGCCGCAACCCGCGCGACGGTTCGCACAAGGAACAGGTTGGTTTCTTCAACCCTGTTGCTCGTGGTCAAGAAGTTCGTCTGTCCGTGAACCAAGAGCGCGTAGCCTACTGGCTGAGCGTGGGTGCACAGCCATCCGAGCGCGTTGCAAAACTGTTGAAGGACTCGGCTAAGGCCGCAGCCTGAGCAATATGAACGCGACGCCAGCTGTTGCTGATGATTTGATCGTTATCGGCAAGATTTACTCGGTTCATGGCGTTCGCGGCGAAGTGAAGGTGTATTCCTTTACTGATCCGACTGAAAACCTGTTGCAGTACAAAACCTGGACGCTCAAGCGCGAGGGTAGTGTGAAACAGGTCGAGCTGGTCAGTGGACGCGGGAGCGACAAGTTCCTGGTCGCAAAGCTCAAGGGTCTTGATGATCGTGAAGAAGCTCGTCTTCTGGCCGGTTATGAGATCTGCGTGCCGCGCAACCTGTTCCCTGAATTGACCGACGGCGAGTACTACTGGTACCAGCTGGAAGGTCTGAAGGTTATTGATCAACTCGGGCAACTGTTCGGGAAAATCGATCATCTTCTGGAAACCGGCGCCAATGATGTAATGGTGGTCAAGCCTTGCGCTGGCAGCCTGGATGATCGCGAACGCCTGTTGCCGTATACCGAGCAATGTGTGTTGGCCGTCGACCTGGCAGCGGGCGAGATGAAGGTGGAATGGGACGCGGACTTCTAAGCGTGGCTAATTTGCGCATTGAAGTGATCAGTTTGTTTCCCGAGATGTTTTCCGCCATCAGCGAGTACGGCATCACCAGTCGGGCGGTGAAACAGGGGCTGTTGCAGCTTACCTGTTGGAACCCGCGAGACTACACGACGGATCGACATCACACTGTGGACGATCGCCCATTTGGCGGTGGCCCGGGCATGGTGATGAAGATCAAGCCCCTGGAAGATGCGTTGGTTCAGGCCAAGGCCGCCGCCGGGGAGAAGGCGAAGGTGATTTACCTGTCCCCTCAAGGCCGTCAGCTGAAACAGGCTGGGGTCCGCGAACTGGCGAATGAGGAAGCACTGATCCTGATTGCCGGTCGCTATGAAGGCATTGACGAGCGTTTTATTGAAGCTCATGTCGATGAAGAGTGGTCGATTGGGGACTATGTCCTGTCTGGTGGCGAGCTGCCGGCGATGGTCCTGATAGATGCGGTTACACGACTGCTGCCTGGAGCTTTAGGGCATGTGGACTCCGCGGAGGAAGATTCCTTCACGGATGGTTTGCTGGATTGCCCGCACTACACCCGACCGGAGGTGTATGCGGATCAGCGTGTTCCCGACGTATTGCTAAGTGGCAATCACGCACACATCCGGCGTTGGCGTTTACAGCAGTCCCTTGGTCGGACCTATGAACGACGCGCCGATCTTCTGGAAAGCCGCTCGCTTTCTGGAGAAGAGAAGAAGCTGCTCGAGGAATACATCCTCGCGCGGGACGATAGTTAACAACGTATCGATGGTAGGTCCATTGACTTACCTTAGGAGCACAGCATGACTAACAAAATCATCCTTGCACTCGAAGCAGAGCAGATGACCAAAGAGATCCCTACCTTTGCCCCGGGCGACACCATTGTCGTTCAGGTGAAAGTGAAGGAAGGCGACCGTTCGCGTCTGCAAGCGTTCGAAGGCGTGGTAATCGCCAAGCGTAACCGTGGTGTGAACAGTGCTTTCACTGTTCGTAAAATCTCCAACGGTGTTGGCGTAGAGCGTACTTTCCAGACCTACAGCCCGCAAATCGACAGCATGGCCGTCAAGCGTCGCGGTGACGTACGTAAAGCCAAGCTGTACTACCTGCGTGACCTGTCCGGTAAAGCAGCTCGCATCAAGGAAAAACTGGCTTAAGTCCAGCTTTCCGATGCAGAAAAAAGCAGCCTACGGGCTGCTTTTTTGTGCCTGCGATTTGAGGTCCGAGATAGGATGCCAGCAGCCTCTCCCACTTTTCTGTTCGAGCCCCTATGCCTGCCATTGACCACCCCCTGATCGACCGTTTCCTCGACGCCCTGTGGCTGGAAAAAGGCCTGTCGGACAATACCCGCCAGGCCTACCGCAGCGACCTGGCGCTGTTCAATGGCTGGTTGCAGGAGAAAAATCTCGAACTGATCAACGCCGGCCGCGAGCTGATTCTCGACCACTTGGCCTGGCGCCTGGAGCAGAACTACAAGCCACGCTCCACTGCGCGATTCCTCTCCGGCGTACGTGGTTTTTATCGCTATCTGCTGCGAGAAAAGCTGATCGCCCTCGACCCCACCCTGCAAGTCGATATGCCACAACTTGGCAGGCCATTGCCCAAATCCCTGTCGGAAGCCGACGTGGAGGCGTTGCTCGCCGCCCCCGACCTCAGCGAAGCCATCGGTCAGCGTGACCGCGCCATGCTCGAAGTGCTCTACGCCTGCGGCCTGCGGGTGACCGAGCTGATCAGCCTGACCCTGGAGCAGGTCAACCTGCGCCAGGGCGTGTTGCGGGTGATGGGCAAGGGCAGCAAGGAACGGCTGGTGCCGATGGGCGAGGAGGCGATTGTGTGGGTCGAGCGCTACATGCGCGATGCCCGCGGCGAACTGCTCGGTGGACGCCCCAGTGATGTGCTGTTCCCCAGCCTGCGTGGCGAACAGATGACTCGCCAGACCTTCTGGCACCGCATCAAGCACCAGGCCAAGGTCGCCGGGATCGGCAAGGCGCTGTCGCCGCACACACTGCGCCATGCATTCGCCACGCATTTGCTCAACCACGGTGCGGATTTGCGTGTGGTGCAGATGCTGCTCGGCCACAGCGACTTATCCACCACCCAGATCTACACCCACGTGGCGCGCGCGCGTTTGCAGGATATGCACGCCAAGCACCACCCGCGAGGCTGAAAACGTCCAATTTATCCGGCCGCGGGCTGCCCTGCGGCCCAACTGTGGTAGGCTTTGCCGGTTAGCAAAGGGGACGACCCAGACCTGTGTTTCCAAGCAGTGTTACTGCGCGTCCCTGCATCTGCCTTCAGGAGTTCCCATGCGCTTGACCCAGATTATTGCCGCCGCAGCCATTGCGTTGGTTTCCACCTTTGCCTTCGCCGATGACGCCGCCGAGCAGACCATCCGCAAGAGCCTGGCCAACCTGCAACTCGACACCCCGATCGAGAGCATCAGCGCCAGCCCGATGGCCGGCCTGTACGAAGTCAAGCTCAAGGGCAGCCGCGTGCTGTATGCCAGTGCCGATGGTCAGTACATCGTCCAGGGCTACCTGTTCCAGTTGAAGGACGGCAAGCCGGTCAACCTGACTGAAAAAGCCGAACGCCTGGGTGTTTCCAAGCTGATCAATGGCATTCCAGTGGCCGAGACCGTGGTGTACCCGGCTATCGGTGAGACCAAGACCCACATCACCGTGTTCACCGACACCACCTGCCCGTATTGCCACAAGCTGCACGCCGAAGTGCCCGCGCTGAACAAGCTGGGCGTGGAAGTACGCTACGTAGCGTTCCCGCGCCAGGGCCTGGGTTCGCCGGGTGACGAGCAGTTGCAAGCCGTATGGTGCTCGGCCGACAAAAAAGCGGCCATGGACAAGATGGTCGACGGCAAGGAAATCAAGGCTGCCAAATGCGCCAACCCGGTCTCCAAGCAGTTTGCCCTGGGCCAGTCCATCGGCGTCAACGGTACACCGGCCATCGTTTTGGCTGACGGCCAAGTGATTCCGGGCTATCAGCCGGCACCACAAGTTGCGAAACTGGCGCTGAGTGCCAAATAAACCAGCATCGTCGAACCTTTGGCGATCATGGCCTGTGGATAAGCCGACAGGCCACTAATTGAACGCCGCAGTCGTGCGGCTGTTTTCCACGGCCGACCTCGCGTCGGCCGTTTCATGGGGAGTTCTTCAGTGAAACCGGTCAAAGTAGGCATCTGTGGATTAGGGACCGTCGGTGGCGGCACCTTCAACGTACTTCAGCGTAACGCTGAAGAAATTTCCCGCCGTGCAGGGCGTGGAATTGAAGTGGCACAAATTGCCACGCGTTCGCCAAAGCCTCAGTTCGAAACGACCGGTATTGCGATGACCAACGATGTCTTCGCCGTGGCTACCAACCCTGAAATCGATATCGTGATCGAACTGGTGGGCGGCTACACCGTGGCCCGCGATTTGGTGCTCAAGGCCATCGAAAACGGCAAGCATGTGGTCACTGCCAACAAGGCACTGATCGCGGTGCACGGCAACGAAATCTTCGCCAAGGCCCGTGAGAAGGGCGTGATCGTGGCGTTCGAGGCTGCGGTGGCTGGTGGCATTCCGGTGATCAAGGCGATTCGTGAAGGCCTGTCCGCCAACCGCATCAACTGGGTGGCCGGCATCATCAACGGTACCGGCAACTTCATCCTCACCGAAATGCGCGAGAAGGGCCGCACCTTTGAAGACGTCCTCGCCGAAGCCCAGGCCCTGGGTTACGCCGAAGCCGACCCGACCTTCGACGTGGAAGGTATCGACGCCGCGCACAAGCTGACCATCCTGGCGTCCATCGCCTTTGGTATTCCGCTGCAGTTCGACAAGGCCTACACCGAAGGCATCACCAAGCTGACCACCGCCGACGTGAACTACGCCGAAGCCCTGGGTTACCGCATCAAGCACCTGGGCGTGGCGCGCAGCACGCCGGCCGGTATCGAACTGCGGGTACACCCGACGCTGATCCCGGCCGACCGCCTGATCGCCAACGTCAATGGCGTGATGAACGCGGTGATGGTCAACGGTGATGCGGCCGGTTCGACCCTGTTCTACGGCGCCGGTGCCGGTATGGAGCCCACTGCTTCGTCGGTGATCGCCGACCTGGTGGACGTGGTCCGCGCCATGACCAGCGACCCGGAAAACCGTGTACCGCACCTGGCGTTCCAGCCGGATTCGCTGTCGGCCCACCCGATCCTGCCGATCGAAGCCTGCGAAAGCGCCTACTACCTGCGCATCCAGGCCCAGGACCACCCGGGCGTATTGGCCCAGGTGGCGAGCATCCTGTCTGAGCGCGGTATCAACATCGAGTCGATCATGCAGAAGGAAGTCGAGGAGCAAAACGGCCAGGTGCCGATGATCTTGCTCACCCATCGCGTGCTCGAACAGCATATCAACGATGCCATCGCCGCCCTGGAAGCCTTGCAAGGCGTGGTCGGGCCGGTGGTGCGGATCCGCGTCGAACACCTGAACTAATGGTTTTGCGGCAAGGGCCCCGCAGGTTCGGCGGCCCTTGCTCAAGAATGCTCTAGAGGAGCCAGTCATGCGTTATATCAGCACCCGCGGCCAGGCACCGGCCCTGAATTTCGAAGACGTCCTGCTGGCAGGCCTTGCCACGGACGGCGGCCTGTACGTGCCGGAAAACCTGCCACGTTTCACCCAAGAGGAAATCGCATCCTGGGCTGGCCTGCCATACCACGAACTGGCGTTCCGTGTGATGCGCCCGTTCGTCACCGGCAGCATTCCGGACGCCGATTTCAAGAAGATCCTGGAAGAAACCTACGGCGTGTTTTCCCACAACGCCATTGCACCGCTACGCCAACTGAACGGCAACGAATGGGTCCTGGAGTTGTTCCACGGCCCGACCCTGGCGTTCAAGGACTTCGCCCTGCAACTGCTGGGTCGTCTGCTGGATTATGTGCTGGAGAAGCGCGGCGAGCGCGTGGTGATCATCGGCGCCACCTCCGGTGATACCGGTTCGGCGGCCATCGAAGGCTGCAAGCACTGCGAAAACGTCGACATCTTCATCCTGCACCCGCACAAGCGCGTGTCGGAAGTGCAGCGGCGCCAGATGACCACCATCTTTGGCGAGAACATCCATAACATCGCCATCGAAGGCAACTTCGATGACTGCCAGGAAATGGTCAAGAACAGCTTCGCCGACCAGAGCTTCCTGAAAGGCACGCGCCTGGTGGCGGTGAACTCGATCAACTGGGCGCGGATCATGGCCCAGATCGTCTACTACTTCCACGCCTCGCTGCAGTTGGGCGGCCCTGCACGTTCAGTGTCTTTCTCGGTGCCGACCGGCAACTTCGGCGACATTTTCGCCGGCTACCTGGCGCGCAACATGGGCCTGCCGATCAACCAGTTGATCGTCGCTACCAACCGCAACGACATCCTGCACCGCTTCATGAGCGGCAACCAGTACGTCAAGGAAACCCTGCACGCGACCCTGTCGCCGTCCATGGACATCATGGTCTCGTCCAACTTCGAACGCCTGCTGTTCGATATGCACGGTCGCAACGGTGCGGCGATTGCTGGCTTGATGGACACCTTCAAGCGCGGCGGCGGTTTCAGTGTGGATGAAGAGCGCTGGACCGAAACCCGCAAGCTGTTCGACTCCCTGGCCGTGGACGACGCGCAGACCTGCGAAACCATTGCAGACGTCTATGCCCAGTCCGGCGAGCTGCTCGACCCGCACACCGCCATCGGTGTGAAGGCCGCCCGTGAATGCCGTCGCAGCCTGGATATCCCGATGGTCATCCTGGGCACTGCCCACCCGGTCAAATTCCCGGAAGCGGTGGAGAAGGCCGGTGTTGGCAAGGCGCTGGAGTTGCCAGTGCACCTGGTCGACCTGTTCGAGCGTGAAGAGCGTTGCACGGTGTTGGCCAATGACCTGAAGGCCGTGCAGGCGTTTGTGAGCCAGCATGGCAACCGGGGTAAGCCGTTGTAAGGCACACAGCGCAGACAAAAACGCCGCTTTCCCTTCCTTGGGTCAGCGGCGTTTTTCGTTTCTGGCAGGCCCCGTTTGGTACACGCAGCTACGTGAGTAGTTTCTGCACGATGGCCAAGACAGTGCTGAACGCCGTAAACATGGCCATGACGACACCCAATGGATACCAGAAATTCTCACGGGTTATCTTGTGGGTCTCGGCAGTGAGTTTGCGTTGCTCCGCATAAATGCGTGATATGTCGGCGTGAATCTTCTCTAGCGCCGCTTGCTCTTTGTCGTGTTCCAGCATCGTCTTTATCCTTCGCAGTAAGGGCCTTCTGACATGCGCTTTTATCTGCTTGGCAGCGTCACCAGCGCTCACCGAGTATAGGATCCACCTCTGATCTGACCCTTGGGCAAACCCCAAAACGACTTGCCATTGCGTAAGCAGTTATGTGCCGTCGTTTTTAGGTTGTCATGTTGCAAGCGCATGCTGGAATCCGTCACCCCCTGACGGCCCCATAAAGACGATAAAGCGAACTTTCCTACGTCACAAACAGTCACTTAGGATAGATGCAGCTCCCGTTGAAACGATTGTTCCCGAACTATTGAGTGGTGATCGAGATGGAAAGTATCAGCCTATTGCTCGAAGAAGCACTGAGCCCTTATCAGGTTACGCTGACCACCTCTGGTGTGCAGGACGAGTGCCTGGTAACCGTGAAGAATCCTGCTGGCGCCATCGTGGTCGAGCGTGACGTCGACCGCGCCCAATTGATGGACAAGCGCGTGCTGGTGGATGTGGTGGATTGCCTGCTGCGTGACATCAAAATTGCCGAAGGACGTCTGGAGCCTTCGGTCATCGCGGCCTTGCGCAACGCAGCCCTGACTCGCAACGCCACCGCCGCATGAAGAATTGTTTAACTATGGAAACTTCCTACAGCGCGACCGGTCAGACTTTGTAACAGCAAGAGCAAACATTGTGCTCCGGTGTTTGTGCCTTGCTGTACTGGTCTTTGTAGGCCACGTTTAACCCCAAAGTGTCTCCCCACGCTTTGGGGTTTCTTTTTGCCTGCGATTTGTCAGGCAAGTCATCTGGCACAGGGCATCTGGTGCCAAAGCCTGGCGGAATGGGACATCAGATCGCGCCTTCCTCGCGCAAGCGCACAATGGCGGCCGCGTCGTAGCCCAGGCCAGCGAGTACTACGCTGTTATGTTCACCCAGTTGCGGCCCCACCCATTCGCAACTGCCCGGCGTGTCCGACAGCTTGGGCACGATGCCCGGCATCTTGAATTCCTTGCCGCCGGGAAGCCGGGCCTTGAGGAACATCTCCCTGGCGAGGAATTGCGGGTCGCCCAACATGTCCTCGGCGCTGTAGATCCGGCTGGCAGGCACCTCGGCTTTGTTCAACAGGTCGACCACTTGGTCCAGCGGCAGCGAATTCACCCAACGATCTATCACCCCATACAGCTCGTCACGGCGGCCATCACGCCCGTCGTTGCTGGCCAGCACCGGATCGTTGGCCAAGTCCTCACGGCCAATGGCCGACATGAAGCGCTTGAAGATCGCATCACCGTTGGCGCCGATCTGCACATGCTTGCCGTCGGCGCTGGTGTGGATGGAGGAGGGCGTAATGCCGGGCATGATGTTGCCGGTGCGTTCGCGAATAAAGCCAAACACGTCGAACTCGGGGATCATGCTTTCCATCATGGCGAAGATGGCTTCGTACAGTGCCACATCCACCACCTGGCCCAAGCCACCGTTGACCTCGCGATGACGCAGCGCCATCAGCGCGCCGATGACTGCCCACAATGCGGCAATCGAATCGCCAATGGAAATGCCGGTGCGCACCGGCGGGCGGTCTTCGAAACCGGTGATGTAGCGCAGGCCGCCCATGGACTCGCCGACTGCACCAAACCCGGGTTGGTCTTTCATCGGTCCGGTCTGGCCGAAGCCGGAGAGACGCACCATCACCAGCTTGGGATTCAGCGCATGCAGGGTCTCCCAACTCAGGCCGAGTTTTTCCAGCACGCCGGGGCGGAAGTTTTCGATCAGGATGTCGGCGTCCGCCAGCAGTTGCTTGAGAATGGCCAGGCCGTCCGGGTGTTTGAGGTTCAGCGTCAGCGACTGCTTGTTGCGCGCCTGCACGAACCACCACAGCGACGTGCCCTCGTACAGCTTGCGCCATTTGCGCAGCGGGTCGCCGCCGTCCGGCGATTCAACCTTGATCACCTCGGCGCCGAACTCCGCGCAGATTCGTGAGGCGAACGGGCCGGCGATCAGGGTGCCGAGTTCGATGACTTTCAGGCCGGCAAGTGGTTTGGCATTGAACGACATGAGGATCCTTGTCTGCGCAGGGCGGTGGTGTGATGCCTTTTAACATAGGCGAGCAGCCCAGGGCAGCGCAGGATTCGTTGATTGGCCTCCTCATCGGTTAGACTGGCCGCCTTTCCCTGTCTCTAGAAGCCCGTTCATGGCCCAGCCGTCCACGACCTACAAATTCGAACTCAACCTCACCGACCTTGACCGCTCGGTGTATGAGAGCGTCAAACAGACCATCGCCCGCCACCCGTCGGAAACCGAAGAGCGCATGACCGTGCGTCTGCTGGCCTACGCACTCTGGTACAACGAGCAGTTGTCGTTCGGGCGTGGCCTGTCAGATGTAGACGAACCAGCCCTGTGGGAAAAAAGCCTGGATGACCGGGTGTTGCACTGGATCGAAGTCGGCCAGCCCGATGCCGACCGCCTCACCTGGTGCTCGCGCCGCACCGAACGCACCAGCCTGCTGGCCTATGGCAGTCTGCGTGTGTGGGAAGGCAAGGTGGTGCCGGTGGCAAACAACCTGAAAAACGTACACATCGCCGCTGTGCCGCAGGAAGTCCTGGAGACCCTGGCCAAGGACATGCCCCGCGTGATCAAGTGGGATGTAATGATCAGCGAAGGCACGATCTTCGTCACCGACGACCGCGGCCAGCACGAAGTGCAGTTGCAGTGGTTGGTCGGCGAACGCGGTTGATTGAGTCGCCGCCGGTCACCTGTTTTATTTCCGTATCAGAAGAGAAGTTTTCGTCACCCCATGCGTATCGATCCCCGCCCGTTGCCTGCCGTCCTGCCGTTTCTCGGTGAATTGCCACCGCTGTTGACCCGCCTCTATGCTGCGCGCGGCGTGCAATCCGAGGCCGAGCTGGATAAAAGCCTGGCGCGGTTGATTCCCTATCAGCAGCTCAAGGGCATCGACGCGGCGGTGGACCTGTTGGTGACGGCGTTGGAGCAACGCCAGCGCATCCTCATTGTCGGTGACTTCGACGCCGACGGCGCCACCGCCAGCACCGTGGGCACCTTGGGCCTGCGCTTGCTCGGTGCGGCCCATGTCGATTACCTGGTGCCCAACCGTTTCGAATACGGCTATGGCCTGACCCCGGAAATCGTCGCGGTGGCCCTGCAGCGCGAGCCGCAGTTGCTGATCACCGTGGACAACGGCATCTCCAGCGTTGAAGGTGTGGCAGCGGCGAAGGCGGCGGGGTTGCAGGTGCTGGTGACCGACCACCACTTGCCCGGCGACGAGTTGCCGGCGGCAGATGCCATCGTCAACCCGAACCAGCCCGGCTGTGAATTCCCGAGCAAGGCGCTGGCCGGCGTGGGCGTGATCTTCTACGTGCTGATGGCCTTGCGTGCGCGCCTGCGCAGTATGGGCTGGTACGAGAACAAGCCACAGCCAAACATCGGCGAGTTGCTCGACCTGGTCGCCTTGGGCAGCGTCGCTGACGTGGTGCCCCTGGACGCCAACAACCGCATCCTGGTGCATCAGGGGCTGGAACGTATCCGCGCCGGTCGTGCACGGCCGGGGATCAAGGCGATCCTGGAAGTGGCCAAGCGCGACGCCGCGCGTATCACCTCCACCGACCTGGGGTTCATCCTCGGGCCGCGTTTGAACGCAGCCGGACGCTTGGACGACATGAGCCTGGGCATCGAGTGCCTGCTCACCACCGACGTGGCCGCGGCCCGTGAAATGGCCGCGCAACTGGACGGCATGAACCAGGACCGCAAATCCATCGAGCAAGGCATGCAGCGCGAGGCCCTGGCCCAGCTCAAGGACTTGCCGGTGGAGTCGATGCCCTACGGTTTGTGCCTGTTCGACCCGGAATGGCACCAAGGTGTGATCGGGATTCTGGCGTCGCGCATGAAAGAGCGCTATTTCCGCCCAACCATTGCCTTCGCCGACGCTGGCGACGGTTTGCTCAAGGGCTCTGGGCGCTCTGTGCAGGGTTTTCATATCCGTGACGCCCTGGCGGTGGTCGCCAGCCAGCATCCGAACCTGATCAGCAAATACGGCGGTCACGCCATGGCGGCAGGGCTGACATTGCCCGAGGAAAACTTCCCGTTGTTCGCCGAAGCCTTCGATGCCGAAGTGCGTCGGCAACTGCGCGAAGAAGACCTGACCGGGCGCCTGCTGTCTGATGGCACCCTGGCAGTGGAAGAGTTTCATCTGGAACTGGCCCGTGCGCTACGGCATGCCGGGCCGTGGGGGCAGCACTTCCCTGAGCCGTTGTTCCATGGCGTGTTTCAGTTGGTGGAGCAGCGCGTAGTGGGGGAGCGGCACCTGAAGGTCGTGCTCAAGAGCGAGTGCGGGTCGGTGAAGCTGGATGGCATTGCATTTGGCGTGGACCGTGAGGTCTGGCCGAACCCGACGGTGCGTTGGGTGGAATTGGCTTACAAGCTGGATGTGAACGAGTTTCGCGGGAATGAAACCGTGCAGTTGATGATCGCGCACATCGAGCCGCGTTAGATCTCACCAACACCACAAAACCAATGTGGGAGGGGGCAAACCCCCTCCCACATTTTGATTTGTGTAAGGCTCGGGCTTATTCGGTTTTGGTTTGGTGCTTGACGATGATATCCACCAACCGCTTGGCCAGCGCCGGGTAGTTCTCATCGAAGTGATGCCCGCCTGGCAACTTGATGGCTTCACCTACAGCCGTCTTGTCTGTGCAGCCACTCTCGTCGACTTCTTCGGCGCCGTAGATGCACACCACTTTGTCAGCCGGCAGTTTGGCCATTTCCGGGCCTGTGGCCGCTTCTTTGCCCGCGTTGCCCAGCCAGCCTTCGACTTCAATCTCGAAGCTGCCAGTCCGTGCGAATGCCAGCAGGATGATTGCGTCCACACGCTGCTGCTCGTTCTCCGGCAGGCGGTTGTAGATGGCCGGCAGTACATCGGCACCGAACGAATAGCCGGTCAGTACGAAGCGCTTGGTGCCCCACTTCTGACGGTAGTGCTGCATCAGCTCGGTGAGGTCCTTGGCGCTTTGTTCCGGGGTCTTGTGCTGCCAGTAATAGCGCAGGGTGTCGATGCCCACCACCGGATAACCGATCTTGGCCATTTCACCGGCCACGTCACGGTCGAGGTCGCGCCAGCCGCCGTCGCCGGACAGGAACAGGGTGACAGTGTCCTTGGCCTGGCCGGCCGGTACTTCAACCACCGGTATTGCCAGGCCGCCATTGTCCGAGCCCACCAGTTGCTTGCGCAGCTCGTTGTTCAGCACTTGCGGGTAATGAATGTCGTAGTCGCTGATGCTGGTGGTGGCGCGCGGTGTGTCGCGTACGAAACTGGCGCTTTCATCGTCAGGGTTGTCGTTCCAGGCCACCAGCCAGTTGCCGTGGGCGGCTGTCTTCGGCAGTGGGTCCTTGCAGCCTTCCTGCACCAGGGCGAAGCCGACGGAGATGGCGTTGGCCTTGTCGTCGTTCTGGGTGGCCAGCCAGCGCCAGGCGAGGGCAGCGCCAGGGCCGATGCCGCTGACCAGTGTCGCCGGGCCCTTGAGCTGGGCCAGGGCGCCTTGCAGCGCTTGTTCCTGCAGCTTGCAGTCATCCTTGGGCAGGACCACCTGGACAATCTGCGCCTTGCCGCCTTGGCTCAGGGCAATCAACTGGCTGTCGGTCAGGGTTTCATCGGCCATTACGGCCACGGCCACGCGGGCTTTCGGCGTGCCGTTGGGGGTCACCCGGGTCATGACCGAACCGTCGGCCTGGGGCAGTTGCTCCAGCACCGGCTGAGGGGCAGGGCGGTTCCAGTACCAATAGCCGCCACCCAGGACCAGGGCGAGCAGCACTACAAAGGCCAATACATACCGCCAGGAGCGTCGAATCATCAGCGTTTCACCAATCCAGTCAAGCCGCCCGCGATCAGGGCGGCGGTATCGGCCAGTGCCACCAGCGGATCAAGTCCTGCGGGCACGGCCATGTAACGGGGTTCCCAGTCAGGCTGGAACTTGTCTTTGAAGCGGCGCAAACCTTGGAAGTTATACAGTTGCTCGCCACGGCGGAACACCATCGAGCCCAGGCGTTGGGTCAACGGGGCGCCGCGTCGTGGTTGCAGGCCCGACAACGGCACCATGCCGAGGCTGAAGCGGGCATAGCCGTGACTCTTATAATGTTGAATCAGGCCGACCATCATGAATTCCATGGTCAGCTTGGGCGCGTCCGGATGGGCGCGCATCAGGTCGAGACTGGCCAGGTCATGGTTGTAGGTCTCAAGCAGGTTGGCGAAGGCCACCGGGCGCCCTTCGAAGCGAATGATCGCGATGCGAAAGTGCTTGAGGTAGTCGTCGCTGAAGCGTCCCAGGGAAAAGCCTTTTTCCCGTACGTTCTTGCCGGTCAGCCAGGCATCGGAGATCACCTTGAGTTCGTCCATCGGCGCCGTGCCCGGTTCGCAGATCTCCAGGGACAGGCCATCCCGCGAGCCACGGTTCCAGGTGTAGCGCAGGTCCTTCATCTCTTTGCCCTTGGCTTCCAGGTCAAAGCGTTTGAGGTCGACACGGGCTTCTTCGCCCAGTTTGATCGCGGTGAGGCCGATGTCCATGTAGTACGGCAGGTTCTCCGCACGCACCTGGTAGAACACCGGGCGGGCGTGGTGGATGTCGCACAGGTCACGGAACTGCCAGATCATCTCGGCCCGTGGCTGGGTGGGGCCAATCGGGTCGTACAAGGCTACCAGGCTGCGGCCGCGACGGGCGTACATGAGGAAAGCTTCATCATTGGGGTGGAACAGCAGCGCCTTGTCGCCGGTGAGCGCCAGGCCGCCGTCAGGCTGGGAAGAGGCCATCAGGATCTTGCTGGCGCGCTCCAGTTCATCGGGTGTCGGCAGATGGATCACCGGGCGCGCAGTACGCAGCAGCCAGGTCAGGGACACGATCACCAGCAACACGGCGGCGCCCAGCAGCGAGCGCAGGCCACGTGGGGCGTTGGCGTCCAGGGTGAACTGCCACCACAGCTGATGGCTGTACGGGACATCCTGGTAAGCAAACAGCAGCAGCCAGATCGACGCCCCGAGTACGCAGACACTGGCCACCAGGTACAGCGGCGAGAAGGGCAGCTCGGTGAGGCGGCTGGCGCGATAGAACGAGCGTCGGAAGATCGCCAGCAGGATCGCGGTCATGGTCATCAGGCTGGCTTCTTCCCAGTCGAAGCCTTTGAGCAGCGAGAGCAGGGCGCCCACCAGCAGCAGCACCATGGTCAGCATCCAGGCGGCCGACAGGCGTCGACGCAGGCCCTGGGCCAACAACAGGCACAACACGCCGATCAGGCTGGCGCCAAAGTGCGAGGCGTCAATCAGGCGGTGAGGAATCAGGAAGCCGATGTTTTCCAGGCGTGAGTCGATTTCGGGCGTGGCGCCAGAGAACAGCAGGACCACGCCGGACAAAAAAACCAGGACGGCCAGTACCGGCGCTGCCAGCCCCGAGGCGACCCGCAGGCTTTGCTGGGTCTGGAACAGGCGCTGGGCTTCGTTGACCAGCAGGAACACGCAGGCGATCAGCAGAGGCAGCACCACGTAGATCATGCGGTACAGCAGCAGGGCGGCGGCCAGTGGCGCGGCGCCCAGTTTGTCGGCGAACGCCGCCAGCAGGATCGCTTCGAATACACCCACACCACCCGGTACATGGCTGAGTACACCGGCGGCCAGCGCCAGCAGGTACACGAGCAGGAAGGGGCCGAAGGGTGGCGCCTCCGGCAGCAGCATATAAAGGACGGTAGCGGCAGCGGCAACGTCCAGTGCGGTAATGATCAGTTGCAGGAAGGTCAGGCGACGGCCCGGCAGGCGCAAGGTGCGGCGGCCGGCTTTTACCAGCAGGTTGTCCGGGTAGGGCTGTTCCGGCAGGCGGCGGCGATAAATGCCGATGCACAAGACCGCCGACAACAGCAGCACCGCGACAGCAATACCGCCCAGCACCGCTTGTGGCAAATGCAGGTAGGTTGATGCGGCGGGCAGGTTACTCAGTGTTGCCAATGCAGCCAGTGGCGGCAGGGCAGTGCCCAGCGCCAGGCTGGCGAACACGGTCATATGGGCGACTTCGGATGCACCGATGCCATGGCGTGCATATAAACGGTAGCGCACCGATCCGCCGGAAAGCATCGACAGACCAATGGCATTGCCGATCGCGAAGGCGGTGAAACCACCGAGGGCCAGGGTCTTGGCGGGCAGGTTCACGCCGGCATAGCGGGCGCCGGAGAACTCATAGCCTAATAGAATGACAAAACCGGCGACGGCTGCGGCAAACGCACCGAGCAGGGCTGGCTTGGGCACTTCCAGGATCGAGTCGTGGAGCGCGTAGAGGTCCAGCTCCAGCAGCAGGTGGCGGCAGGCGATCAGGGCGATGGCAAACAGCAATAAGGTGACGGCCAGCCCGATAGGCTGCCGATACTTGCTCACCAGATCCAGCCAACGCAAGCGGGTGGGTGTGATCGGTTGTTCTGCTGTGACAGTGTCTTGTGTTTCAGACGAGTTGGCGCGCATCAATCACCTCGTGGATTGTGCGCGACAGGATGGAGGTATCCAGCCAAGTTACCAATCCCTATGGACAAAATAATTACAAATATTAACGCGTATCGCCGGGGGCGGCGACTGCGGCCATTGGTCGTAGAGGGCAGCGCTTGAGCATTGAGCATAGCTTGCAATGAGATGGACTCTACAAACCGCGCGCGGTTTCATGAAAGATGCCATGCCATTGTTTCAGAAGAACTTTTTCACCGGATACAAAAAAGGCCACTCTTTCGAGTAGCCTTTCTTGATGTTTGGTTGCGGGAGCCGGATTTGAACCGACGACCTTCGGGTTATGAGCCCGACGAGCTACCAGACTGCTCCATCCCGCGTCTGTGGGCGGCATTCTACAGTCCAACGCCGAGGTGTCAACCGTTATCGGGCCGATGGGTCAAATAAGTGTGAATTGGCCTCTGAATGTTGGTCATGCACCGTAAGTGCGCGATGGCAAAGATTTTTTTGTCTTACAATTTTCGTACATGACAAAACAGGCACGCACAAAAAAGGCCACTCTTTCGAGTAGCCTTTCTTGATGTTTGGTTGCGGGAGCCGGATTTGAACCGACGACCTTCGGGTTATGAGCCCGACGAGCTACCAGACTGCTCCATCCCG
>Ga0070662_100000043_pt1 | contig 70660 bp, 64 predicted proteins | sample KBSC53metaG_FD_65648 | JGI IMG/M metagenome (GOLD analysis project Ga0070662, IMG submission 65648) | Corn rhizosphere microbial communities from Kellogg Biological Station, Michigan, USA - KBS C5-3 metaG | ecosystem: Host-associated > Plants > Roots > Rhizosphere > Soil ...
TTACGTTTGTGGGTAGCCATTTTGTGTCTTTTACGTTTCTTACCGCTTGGCATAATGATAATTTTTTAAATGTACGTTTCTACTAATTTTGTAATTCCTTAATATATTGGTCGATCTTCTGTCTTACGACAGGTTCAGCAACCATGTTTTTGCATTTTTGATAAGCTGCAATCGCTTCCTTTTTCATGCCTAATTGGCGATAGCATTCGGCCAGGTAAAAGTTTGGCTCAAGCTCGTCCTTTTGGGCTATCATGTTTTTAAACCGGGTAACCGCTTTCTCAAACTGTCCGGATTTCATCGCGAACATTCCGAGATTCAGGTTTGCATTCCAGTTTTTAGGGTCGCTTTTAACCACGTCCAGCAACATCATAATACCCTGCATCGGCGAGCCGCCGTTTGGGTCGGTAATGCCCAGGCTTGTCTGGTTAACGTAAGCCACACCCAAACCTGTTTTTGCATCCAGGTCCTCTGGTTTCAGTTTAACCGCATTTTTGTATGCATCAATCGCATTCTCAACAAAGGCCGGCTGTACCGCAGTATCAGTGGCGGTTTTGTATGCATCATTGAAATGATTGCCTGCATTCATCCAGTTCTCAAAGCTGTTCTCTTTTTGAGCCACCGCTTGATAATAGAATGCTGATGGTGCGGGTTGATTGTCGTCGTCCCATTGTTTCGCCAGCTGCTTTTGCAGATTTAATTTGGCAGCATCTGTGCCGGCCGCTTTTAACCGGCTTTCCAGATCGTTTATCCTGGCAGCTAGTGCTGCGCCGATCGCTGTTTTTGCCGGGACAGACACATCTTCAACAGTTACCTTAGTAACCGATGCAGACTGCGATCCTGAAACAACGCCCGAAGTAGCTTTCGCTACCTTGGGCTTTATTAAACCTTTAACAGGCAAGGAATACAAATAACCGGAAATAGCCAGAACTATTAAAATAACGATTATTTGCTTCCCCTTCATGTTATAAAATTATTTTACGGCTTTTGCAACTTTGTTACCGGTTTTAACTTTCTCAACAAAAGTTTTAGCAGGTTTGAAGCTTGGTACAAAGTGCTCAGGGATAATTATAGCGGTATTCTTTGAAATGTTACGAGCTGTTTTTTTAGCTCTCTTTTTAACAACGAAGCTGCCGAAGCCTCTTACATAAACATTCTCTCCACTAACCATCGAGGTTTTAACAACCTTAAAGAATGCCTCTACAGTTTCTTGAACGTCAACTTTCTCGATACCTGTTTTAGATGAGATCTCAGCTATAATTTCTGCCTTAGTCATATCAGATTTTCTTTATTTTTTTTTGTAAATACTTAACTGTTTTGGGGTTGCAAAAGTATTTGTTTCTAACCAAAGATTGAAATAATTGGCTGATTTTTTTTTGTTAACCCATAATTAAAGACATAAACGTTACAAAACCCATGTAATTGCATGTCTTTACAACTACTTTTGAGGTTTATGAATTTATCTGACGAACTGATACAGTGGTACTTTAAAAATAGGCGCGACCTGCCTTGGCGTGGCACCACCAACGCTTACATTATCTGGCTTTCAGAGATCATTTTACAACAAACCAGGGTGGAACAAGGTATGCCTTATTTTCATCGGTTCCTGGAAAAATATCCTGATATAAAAGCATTTGCCGCTGCCGACGAAGCCGAAATACTCAAACTCTGGCAAGGGCTCGGCTACTATTCCCGTGGCCGGAACATGCTGAAAACGGCCCGTCAGGTGGTAGCTGAGTTTAACGGTGAATTCCCGGTCGAATACGACCAATTAATCCATCTGAAAGGCATAGGCGAATATACAGCTTCGGCTATTTCTTCTTTTTCGGCCGACCAGGCTAAAGCTGTTGTTGATGGAAACGTTTTTAGGGTTCTGGCGCGATATTTCGGCATTAGCGAACCCATCAATAGCCCGAATGGGAAAAAATTGTTCCAGGATATTGCTAATGATGTTCTGAACAAAGAAAATCCAGGTTTGCACAACCAGGCGATGATGGAATTTGGTGCGATGCTGTGTAAACCCAAAAACCCGGACTGTGCAGTTTGCCCTGTAAGATCAGACTGTTATGCTTACAACCACAATGCGATTGCTGAACTACCCCAAAAACTAAAAAAGACGAAAATCAAAGAGCGGTTTCTAAACTATATCGTGGTGACGGACGGCGATACCGTCCTGATGAATAGGCGGGGCGAAAAAGATATATGGGCCAATATGTACGATTTCCCCCTAATTGAAAGCGCGCGCGGTTTAACGGCAGAAGAGGTGCTTTTATTGCCTGAATTCAAAACTTTTTTTGGAGAAAACAGTTTGATAGTCAATGCTTATCAGATAAAAAAGCATGTATTGACACATCAGCATTTACATGCCCAATTTATTCAAATAAAGGATAGGCCAATTAAATTAGAACAAAAATGGTTTTACATTGACGTAAACAATCTCAAAAATATTGCTATGCCAAAAATGATTTTTATATTTATAAATAAATTATTTAATTTGTAAATAAAATTCTCTATCGGTTTAAACTATGTCTGGTATTAATAAAGTAATTTTAATCGGCCATTTAGGCAAGGATCCCGAAATGCGCTACCTTGAAGGGGGCGTATCTGTAACAAGCTTCCCTTTGGCAACTTCAGAAACATTTAATAAAGATGGTCAGAAGATGGAGCAAACTGAATGGCACAACATTGTAATGTGGCGTGGCCTGGCTGATGTAGCGGGCAAATTTTTGCAAAAAGGCAAACTGGTGTATATAGAAGGGAAATTAAGGACCAGGTCTTTTGAGGACAAAGAGGGTGTAAAGAAATACACAACCGAAATAGTGGCTGAAAATTTCACTATGCTCGGCCGTAAGAGTGACTTTGAGGATAATGGCGATCGTCAACCAGGAAAAAGTGCACCTGGTAGCAATGGTACTTTAAACGGCAACGCCGCCGACGATCTTCCTTTTTAAACCAAACCTAAGACTTATAAAAAAAGAAGCCTCTTGATAGTGAATCAGAGGCTTTTTCTGTTTTAGTATGTGAAGTAGCCGATTTTAGATTCTTCAACATTCTAAATTCGATACTTATAATTCGTTTATCTGCCGCCCGGTGGGCAATGCTCTTTCAAATATTTGGTAAAAAGCGTACGCAAATGCAAACTGGTTCCTTCGCCCTCGAATATGCCGTGCGAACGGTTGGGGTATGACATCAACTGGAACTGCCTGTTGTATTTGATCAGTTCGTTGATCAGTAACTCCGCGTTGCGGTAGTGCACATTATCATCGCCTGTGCCGTGGATGTATAGTAAGTTACCGCGCAGATTTTTAGCATAAGTAACCGGCGACCCTTTAATAAATGGCTCTTTGCCGGCTTCATCGGTAGGCACTCCCATATAGCGTTCCTGGTAAATATTGTCGTACGATAATTGCCATCCCACGGCAGCCACTGCAATACCCGTTTTATAAATATCAGGATATTGGAACAACAGGTTAAGCGTTGTTGAACCGCCACCGCTCCAGCCATGTACTGCTATACGGGTTGAATCAACAAAAGGCCATTTTAATATTTCTTTTGCGGCCATTGCCTGATCGCGGATGTTGATGATGCCAATATTTTTGTAAATAGCTTTGCGCCATGCAGCACCTTTCGGTGATGGTGCACCACGCCCTTCAACCGCCATGTAGATGTAACCATCGTCAGCCATATTGCCTACGTATAAGCCATTATGGCCGGCACCGTAGGAATCAACCACCGTTTGTCCGGCGGGTTCGGCGTACACGGTAAACACCACAGGATATTTTTTATTTGGATCAAAGTTAGTTGGTTTCATCATCCATCCATCCATTTCGATGCCGTCAGCAGTTTTAACTTTAAAGAACTCTGGCTTGTTTTTAGCATCTTTATTTACTGCCAGGGTAGGCCCACTGATGTGTCTGTTATCGGGCAAGGTAATGGTTTCGGTTTGTGGCTGCGTATAGCTGTTTGAGAAAGTATGAATTGCGATTTTCGCGCTTGGTGAAATATCGTAGCTGTGTGTGCCCGGCAGGTCTTTTGGCGTTAAACGCTCGGGTGTTTTGCTTGACCCGTTCAGCTTGACCCGGAACAGATACTTTTGAGTAGCATTGTCAGGTGAAGCAGTAAAATAAACATAACCGCCCTCCTCGTCAATGCAGTTCAACTTTATCACGTCATAATTTCCTTTAGTGATCAGCTTTTCCTTACCGTCTTCGCCAATGCGGTAAATGTGCCGCCAGTCGTCTTTTTCACTCACCCAGATAAACTCTTTGCCGTTTTTCAGCCAATCCCATCCAACGGGGTTACCGTCATTCCAGCGTGCTTTGCCATCAATCCAGGCTTTGTCGGCTTCGGTATGGATCACATGAGTAGCCCCATTAGATACATTACCCACAAATATTTTGCTCTCATTCTGTGCGCGGTTCAGCTGTTCTAAAATAACTTCGTTAGAATTGGTTGTCCACTCCATGCGCGGAATATAGTGTTGAACGTTGTCGCCTGGTACATCAATCCAGGTGGTTTTTGCATCGCCAACATTTACCACGCCTATTTTGCATGAACTCGGATCTTCGCCTGCAACAGGGTATTCAACCGGAATGGTAAATGGATAAATGGAATCTGTAGTATTCAGCATTAGGTAGTTTTTGATCTTACGGGCATCGATCTGCCAGTAAGCGATCAGTTTGCTATCCGGTGACCAACGAAAGCCATCACGGCAATCAAATTCCTCTTCATAAGCCCAATCAAAAGTACCGTTGATAAGTCTCGTTGCGCCGTCAGTCGTCATTGGCTTTATTTCACCGCTTGCCAGGTCCTCTACATAAATATTGTGGCCGCTCACGTAGGCAGCTTTTTTGCCGTCAGGAGATATTTTTGCAAACATCAGTGACGATTCTGGTTTGCCCTGGCCTAATTGCTTCAGGGTTTTGGTTGTCAGATCATACACCCAGTAGTCGCCGCGCGTATTATAACGCCATACGCGTTTGGTGTTGGTAAAGATCAGCACCTTGTTGCCATCTTCCGAAAAGGAAAAACCGCCTATTGCCAAGGGAGCCTTGCCTTGTGGTGTAAGCATTTCTTTGGTTAAGATGGTTGTCTTTTTGTTGGCGTCGCGCGCATCCAGTTCGTCGATGCCGCCTGCGTTGACTTTGTAGTACTGATAGCCATCTTTGGCCCAAGTGGTTCCCCTGCGCTGCGCATTCACTTTACCCTGGAAGGAAAGCAATAGAAAAATGGTCAGGATAGCAAACCCTGAGTAGTAAAACCTGGTTTTCATTTAATCAATTTTAGTGTTCAGTAATTTGAGAATTTGCACTCAATCATTAACTTTTGCGTTAATTTAGCACGATCTAATGCCTCGCAAATTAATAATTCCTTATGAAAAAGTTATATCTGCTTCTAACAGGTCTCATAATAGTTACGTCTGTTGCACAGGCGCAAAAGGTTGACCGCAGCAAGTTTATTTCTGATAGCCTGGACAACTACATCAACCGGGCCCTGACCAACTGGCGCATACCGGGCGCAGCGGTTTGCATCGTTAAAGACAATAAGGTTGTTTTGATGAAGGGCTATGGCATTAAAGAATTAGGCTTGAACAATAAAGTAGACGAAAACACCCTGTTCATGATCGGCAGTAATACCAAAGCTTTTACAGCCACTGCATTAGCTATACTTCAGGCCCAGGGTAAGCTTTCATTGGATGACAAGGTTACTAAATACCTACCCGAATTTAAATTGGAGAATAAGTTTGCCGGGCAGGAAGCTGTCATTCGCGATCTGCTATGTCACCGCATAGGTTTCCGCACTTTCCAGGGTGACTTTACTTTTTACAATACTGATCTGACCCGCGAGCAGGTGATCCAGAAAATGAGCCTGATTAAGGCGGCCTACCCGTTCCGTACCAAGTGGGGATATACTAACTGTGCATTTTTAACCGCCGGACAGATCATACCAAAAGTGACAGGAAAACAGTGGGAAATTTATCTGCGGGAGAACATCTTCGCACCACTTGGCATGATGAATACATTAGCGCTGACCGCCGATATTACTAAATCACTGGACAGGACAGTTCCACATACTTTTGTAAACGGACAATTAACAGCTATCCCTTATTGCCAGTTAGATGGAATGGCGCCGTGTGGTGCCATCAGCTCATCAGTAAATGACATGAGCAAATGGGTGCTTGCTCAGTTAAACGATGGTAAAGTGGGGCAAAGACAGATAATACCGGCGTCCGCCATTGAGGCAACGCGCCAACCACAGGATTATGTGGGCAGCGTGACTTACCTGAGCGGCGAAATGAGTTATGAATTATACGGGTTGGGCTGGTTTTTACAAACCTACGATAATCGGCAGGTCGTATCGCATACGGGTGGCGTGAGTGGTTATGTATCATCGGTGACCATGGTACCCAAGGAACACCTCGGCATCATCGTCCTGACCAATACCGACGCAAATAATTTTTATGAGGCGATGAAATGGGACATCATTGATGCTTATTTAAAACAACCATTTAGGGATTATAATGATAAATACCTGATCCGCTTTAAGGCTAATCAGCAAAGAGAAAATGCGGAGGACAAAAAACTTCGCGATTCAGTTGCATTAAACCGGCTGCCCGCTCTGTCGTCGGCACAATATACCGGCAAATATATAAATGAATTGTATGGCACCATGACCGTTACGCAAGGTATGGGTAACGACCTGGAAATGCGTTTTGAGCATCACCCCAAAATGTATGCCCATTTGCAACCACTTGGTGGTAACCGCTTTTATGTCACTTTTTCAGATCCGGTATTGGGTAAGGCGATCTTTCCTTTTACTGTGGTTAATGGCAAGGTCACAGCGGTGCGTGTAAAGGTGGCCGACTTTGTGGAATATGACCCATATGATTTCAAAAAGGTGGAATAAAAAAAGCCCCCTCTCACTCGCTGATTGGGGACTTTTACCTAAACCTTATCACATTGTAACAATGATGTTACTTTGTAAGAGCAAAGATACAACAAAATATTTGTTTTTCAAGTAATTGCGTGTGCGAACACAATTTTTTTTATTCTTGGCTAATTATAAATGAGTTATACGGTAATTTCTCGCGTTTCGAGCGCAATTGGTTTATTGATTATTTTGTAAAAGAATATTCCGCCCACCATATATAATGCTATATCTATCCAATCTCCGGTGTAAGTTTTCGAATAAGAAGGAAGTACCAGCTCAAATAATGCAGACACATAAATCACAATAAATATGACATGCCAGGGTGATAAAACGTAATAATTATTCCTAATCACAAACACCCGTTGAAACCATAAGCCCAGGTTAGCTATTACGGGGATAGCCAGTAGATCGTCGATATAGCCATTTAATGCAGGGAAGGGATGCCCGCTTCTGCGCAGGAATGTAACCACAAGCCATATCAAACACCCGCCTACAAACCATTTATTAAGCAGTGTTTTCATTTAAGCGGCCATAAAACTTAGTAATACCAACAAAGTGGTTATGAAGATAAAAAAAGCGATCTCGAAATAATAAATCAGCCAGCGGAATGAATTAAAGAAAATCTTTACTTCCCGTTTAATACGGCCGTCCGTGGGCTTCAGCGCAAAATAATCGTTTTCCTTTTTTACTTGCGTGACGATCTTCTTTTCTATTTCGCGCGAAAAGCGCTGTGGTTCCAGGAAGGAGTCGCAATAAAGGCACCTGTCATCTACGTCACCCTTCCAAAGCGTCCATTGGCCGCAATGGGGGCATTTTATTTCGCAAACCTGGCTCATTTGATTCAATAACTAAGCAACAAAATACCGTCCGCTAAGCTAAGGCTGCAGAGTCCCGGGCGTATGTTTTGAAACTGGAGATTACAGGGCTATCAGGCCGATTATAAAAATTATCGCTGCCATGATCAGGAAAAACAACATCACCGAGTAATACGCGCTCCAGCGTATAGCATTCGCAAAGATCTTATAGATCTGAGTGAGCTGTTCATCATTTTCATTTATCGTTAAATAATAACCTTGTTTATGGGATTCGGCGAACTTTACTTCCTCATAATGTGCAACACGCTCGGGGTCAAGGTATGAATTACATTTCACACACTTGGCGTCAACCATTCCAGTCGACGGATTCCACGCCCCGCAATGAGGGCATTTTATTTCACTAACTAGACTCATAATAGACGGTTTATACTCAAATTTAACGAAAAAAGAACTGATATTATCAAACTAACAAATGTTTATTTTACAGGTAGTTTGTTAAGCTGATCCTTAATATTTCTATTAATTTGGGGGTCTCCAAACTGGTAGTCGTTGGGGATTCCAGAACACTAACCGGCTGATCCGGAATGGTAAAACGTTCTTTGATAATATCACGATGCTTGCTCTCCATTACGAATACCACATCAGCCCAGTCGATCATTTTCTGATTAACGCGTATTCGGGCATTGTTGTTTGTCCGGCAGAGCGGGCGGTATGGACAGGATGGTTTTTAAACAAGCGTTCGGCAGTAGGACTGCGCCATTGATTTTTGCTGCGGATGAAAAGTAAGTTAGGCATTATCAATCATCTATCCAATGGTCAACACTTATTAATTTCCCTGTATCTCTATTAAATAAAAAGATCCAGGCATCATCGGATTGATCAGGCGAGGTGTCTATTCTTATCCATTGATTTTTATCTATGCTGGTACCATGCAGCTCTTTTTTTTCAGCTGAAATTGGAAAAAGCTTCTTAAAATTATCAATAGTTGTTTTACCGTTAAACTTGATATTCTTGTAGGAAAGAAACCATTCCGGTGACTTTGGGAAATTAATACTACTAAAGGCGATACTATCGCGGTATTTTTCGAATTGCACTCCCCTGAAATAATAATATTTAAATTTCCCATTCCAATAACTTGCGCTCACATCATTATAGTCCGGGACAATTGTACTGTCCGGCTTTCCAAGCCTATTAAGTGCCACGGTAAAACTACTTACCATCGAAATACTGCCGTTGAGCTTAACACTATCCCATCTAATATATTCCTTGGTTACGGGATCTGATTTATGCACAGCAGGTGGGTGCGTTTTAGGCGTGTGGCACGCGAAAATGAATATGCAAAGTAATGTCAGCAAAAGTTTAGATTTCATATTATAATTTGACGAAGGTTAAAAAACTTGCGACTCAGAACTTAACCCTGCCAAGTCACATCCCCTTTCTCGCCACCCACACCTGGCTTTTAATGAGCCAATGACCATTTACTAAACGAAATATAAAGGTAAAAGCGCCTTCTTCATCAAAACGATCGCCTCTGATCTCACCGGTATAATCAACAGGGACCACTACATATACGCTTTCCTGGGTCTGCAGGTAAACGCTGATATCGCGGATCTTGGCACGGAAGTTTTTTAGTTTATAGTCTTTGCAAGTTTTTTCAACGGTGCTAATCCATTGCACACCGGCTGTCGGGCCATTCCATGAAAAAGGAGGCTCCTCATCGGCAACGACCGCATTCGGGGTATATAAATCGGTAACTGCATTAACATCAAAGGAACTTGAGGCTTTTATAACGGTATTGATGATTTGCATTACCTCATTTCTGTTTGACGCAGAATCAGCAATTTTTTCAGTATGAACGCACGGTATAATCGTATTGCCATAAGCACTTTGCATCATTAATACGGACACCATGCATGATATGAAGAAAGTAAAAATTTGCTTGTTCATAGTTGGTTGATTAGCAAAGGTATCAATTTTACTGTTTTGAAGCCATATAATCTAAAGTTAAGTTACAGAGGGTTTTAACTCCCAGTGGAAATGCACTCTCATCAATATAAAAATCGGGCGTATGGTTTGGTGCGACTGTCTTAGAGTCAGCACCTTTCGGCATACCACCCAGGAATACAAATAGGCCGGGCACTTTTTCCTGGTAAAAGCTAAAATCCTCACCACCTGTAACAGCCGGGCCACCGATAACGTTTGATGCTCCGGCAGTTTCCTGTAAAACCGGTAACATTTTTGCTGTTAGTTCCGGATCATTATAAGTAACCGGATAATGCACGCTGTAGGGGATCTTTACATCGGCTTCTGCTCCGTTTGCTTCGGCAATTTTTGTGACGATCTGTTTTACTCTGCTGATTAATAATTGCTCGTCGCTATTGCTTAACGCGCGAAGTGTTCCCACCATTTCCACTTTTTCGGGAATGATATTGTGCCTGGTGCCGCCGTTAATAGCTCCGATAGTCACTACAGCAGGGTTTTCAGTAATATTCACATTGCGGCTCACTATGGTTTGCAGGTCGGTAATGATCTGTGCTGATGTTACAATAGGATCGACACTAAACCATGGGTATGCACCGTGCGCTGATTTACCCTTTATCACTATTTTCATATCGTTCACACTCGCCATAACGCCGCCCGAATGATACCGGAGCGTCCCGACAGGTATGTAGGAAAATATGTGCAGACCGAATACTACATCTACTTTGGGATTCTCCAGCACACCTTCTTTCACCATTTCTTCGGCTCCGCCGATTTCACCGGCTTGAACACCTTCCTCGGCAGGTTGAAAAATGAACTTCACAGTGCCGTGCAGCTCGCTTTTCATGGAAGTCAGTATTTTGGCGACCGTCATCAGCATAGCCATGTGAGAATCGTGCCCGCAGGCATGCATTACCCCAACCGGCTGACCGTTGTATGTCGAAGTAACCTTTGAGGCAAACGGTACAGGTGTGCGCTCAGTAACCGGTAAGGCATCCATATCAGCGCGCAAAGCCACTACCGGACCAGGCTTTCCTCCTTTTAATACCCCCACCACTCCAGTTGTGGCAATGCCTGTTTTTACTTCTAACCCGAGCGATTTTAAATAATCAGCAATGATGCCTGAGGTGCGGGTTTCGTGGTTGCCCAGTTCCGGGTGTTCATGAAAATCGCGGCGCCAGGTTACAGTTTGATTAAAGAGGGAATCGGCCTTTTTAGTGGCAATTTTTTTCAGATCGTTGGTTTGGGCAAATGCCTGAATGGAAATCAACGAAAGTAAAACCAGGTAAATTTTTTTCATCCCGATAAAATTTGTTTACCGAATAAATATAAATAATAAAGGACGAATTGAATAATCCGTCCTTTACAGCTAATCCTTTGTAATACAATTTATACAGTAGTCTTTATTTTCAGCTCGTTCAACTGCTCATCTGCTATGGTAGACGGTGAATCGATCATGATATCGCGGCCCGAATTATTTTTAGGGAAAGCGATCACATCACGGATTGAATCCAGACCGGCAAAGATAGAGCACAGACGATCGAAACCGAAAGCGATACCGCCATGCGGAGGCGCGCCGTACTCAAAAGCATCCATCAGGAAGCCGAATTGTTTCTGCGCCTCTTCCTTGCTGAAACCAAGATGTTTGAACATCAGGGCCTGCAATTCGCGATCATGTATGCGGATAGAACCACCGCCGATTTCTGTACCATTAATTACTAAATCGTACGCGTTTGCACGTACATTCTTTGGATCGGTATCCAATAAAGGAATATCTTCTGGCTTTGGCGAAGTGAACGGATGGTGCATAGCATGGTAACGGCCGGTTTCTTCGTCCCACTCTAATAATGGGAAGTCGACAACCCAAAGGGTAGCAAACTCATCTTTTTTGCGCAGGCCTAATTGGTTACCCATTTCCAGGCGCAGCTCATTCAATTGTTTGCGAACCTTGTCGGTTTGTCCGGCAAGGATCAGCATTAAGTCGCCTTGTTCGGCTTCGAAAGCGGCTGCCCAATTGGTCAGTTCATCTTCGCTGTAGAATTTATCTACTGATGATTTCAAGGTGCCATCAGTATTATAACGACAATAGATCAAACCGGTCGCGCCAATTTGCGGACGCTTCAGCCATTCAATCAGCTCGTCTATTTGTTTGCGGGTATAGCCGGCACAACCCTTTGCGTTGATACCAACAACCAGCTCGGCGTTATCGAATACGCCAAAGCCTTTGCCTTTTACAATATCGTTCAGTTCAACAAACTGCATCCCGAAACGGATATCCGGTTTGTCGGAACCATAAAGGCGCATCGCATCCGCATATTGCATGCGCGGAAATTTATCGAGATTGATATTTTTTACTGTTTTGAACAGGTGACGGGTCAATCCTTCAAAAATGTGCAGGATGTCTTCCTGGGTAATGAAAGATAACTCGCAGTCTATCTGCGTAAATTCAGGCTGACGATCGGCCCGCAGATCCTCGTCCCTGAAACATTTCACGATCTGGAAATAACGGTCAAATCCGCTCACCATCAGCAATTGCTTAAAAGTTTGCGGCGATTGCGGCAGCGCATAAAATTCGCCCGGGTTCATACGGCTTGGTACTACAAAGTCGCGTGCACCTTCCGGGGTCGATTTGATCAAAACCGGGGTTTCCACCTCGATAAAATTCAATCCATCCAGATATTTACGTACTTCCTGTGCCATTTTGTGGCGAAGCACCATATTATTACGGATCGGGGTACGACGCAGATCAAGGTAGCGATATTTGGCGCGCAATTCTTCGCCACCATCAGTTTCATCTTCAATCAGGAACGGTGGAATTTTAGCGGCGTTCAATATTTGCAGTTCCACTACTTCTATTTCAATCTCACCAGTAGGGATCCGTGTATTCTTGCTTGCACGTTCTATTACTTTACCGCTTACCTGTATCACAAATTCGCGGCCAAGTGAGCGGCTTTTGTCACGCAATGCACCATCACTATCCGCATTAAATACCAATTGAGTTAAACCATAGCGGTCGCGTACATCGATAAAAGTCAGTGCACCGAGGTCGCGCGATTTTTGCACCCATCCGCATAAAGTAACTTGCTGGCCTAAATGGCTGATATTTAATTCTCCGCAGGTATGTGTTCGTAGCATAGCTGTATTTATAAAAGTTTGCAAACTTACGGTTTTGAGGTGAAAGCTAAAAGCAGAAAGGTTTTGGCTAACTGATTAAATTTAGAATTGGGTTTTTGTGACGGAAAAGCCACTTTTTCTGTAGCTAATACAATCAATCTAAACAAAAACCGTTTAGGGGATATTCATTGATAAGTTTTGGCTTATGAATTTTTTGTGCTTAAATTTGATAGATACTCCGAAACCTGCGCGTTGCAATTTATCTGGTTAAATATTAAAAGTACTTGCCGATGAAACTGATTATTCATGGAGGCTTTTTTAGCGAATGGAAGACCAACCCGGAGGTAAAGTACGCCAAGCAGGAAGCATTGCGGGAGATTGTACAATTAGGTTATAGGTATCTTCAAACGCATAATTCTATTGAAACGGTGGTATATACCGTTGCTTTACTGGAGGATTGCGATCTTTTCAACGCGGGTACCGGTTCGCAGATACAAAGCGATGGTAAGATCAGGATGAGCGCCTCGTTAATGGATGGAAAATCCATGCAATTTTCGGGCGTTATCAATATAGAAGGTGTTAGAAATCCCATTCGGGTAGCGGAAAAATTATTAAACCGCGAAGATAAGGTGCTGAGCGGCAAGGGAGCTATAGAATTTGCGCGGTATAATGGCTTTCCATATTATAACCCCGAAACGCCAACGCGACGCCGTGAATATGAAAAGAAACTAAGCGATTCAATACGCATGGGTACTGTTGGATGTGTGGCGCAGGATATTTATGGTGACCTGGCAGCAGCGACTTCTACCGGGGGGAAAGGTTTCCAGATACCGTACCGTGTAAGTGATTCGGCTACTGCGGCTGGAAATTATGTAAACCAATATGCGGGGGTATCGTGCACAGGTATAGGCGAGGATATTGTGAGTGGAGCGATAGCTCCCAAAATAGTAACACGGGTAACGGACGGAATGACAATTCAGTCGGCCACCATTAAAACCTTGAACGAATTAAAACCGTTTAACGGTTTTGCAGGGATGATTGGGATTGCAGCTAACGGCGATACTTTTCACGCTGATTCACACCCTTATATGGTGTGGGCGCTGCACGATGGACAGGTAGAGGTTTTTAATTAAACCCTGCAATTGCTTGTCAATCAATTTTATATGTATATTAGCAAATTAATTAGTAGTACCGGGATAGAATAAATGCGTATAAGACTAATCATTTTCTTTTGCCTGATCAGCTTTTCGGCTTCGGCCCAAATTTGGGAAAAGATAGGTTTCAAAAAAAAGCACATCATTTTACCTGCCCTTCCACCTGCGAATGGGCATCAGTTTATTGGCACCAATAACATTTTAAAATTAAATAATTTACAGGTTCAGCCAATTGCGCTGGAGCCTTGCGAGTACACCCTGGTAGCTACTTCAAAAATGGTAATGGAGCAGGCTAAACACAACATGCGTTTCAGGGTTTACAATGATGCTAGCTATAATTTCAGCGATCTGGCAGCTTTGTATGTAAAACTGCGCCGCTGGTCTGAAGCCAAATGGTATTATTTGCAAAGCAATAACATATCGCGTGGACAAAATGACGACAAGCACACCATGAATAATTTGCTTGGTCTTGCAGGCATAAAGGTGAACATTGGCGACATACCATCTGCAAAAGCCGACCTGGTGGAGGCACGTAATCTTTCCCGCTCATTGGGCATGCAGACGCAAACAGTTGATATTGAAAGGCAAATACTTTTATTGGCCCAGAATAATGGCTCTGCATCAAAACCTGATGTGAAATATGCGGAAGGCACCTTAAATGGTGAAAAAAAGGCACTTTAACATACTGCTTTGAAACAATCACCGTTATTAATCATCCAAATAAAACATTAATTGTAATATTGTTATTTCTATGACAGAGGCAGTATTTACACTGTCTCTTTTTATTTACATTAGCAAACCTATTATAGGCACGAGTATTGATGTCAAACTACAGATTAGATTTAAAGCGAGTTAAAGATATGTTCAGGAAAATATATATTTTATTAGTGCTTGGTGCCATGCTGGCATGTAAAGCATCTCCGGCTAACCAGCCAATGAAGAGAGTAGACGGATCAAATGACCTTCAGCCCGACGCACAGCAAAGTATTGTGTGTCAATATATAGCCGGTATCATCAGTGATCACAATTACAAAAGGGTACCATTGAATGATTCATTATCAGAGGTGGTTTTTAAGCGCTATATAAAAATGCTTGATGAGAACCATAACTACCTTCTGGCATCTGATATTAAAGACTTTGATAAATATAAAGATGTAATTGATGACGATCTGAAAAGCGGAAATCTGTCAGATGTATTCTACATGTTCAATGTTTATCAAAAGCGTTATAATGATCGGATAAAATATTCACTGGCCCAACTGGATAAGAGTTTCGATTTCAATGGCAATGAGAAGTTTACTTTTGACCGTGATAGCTTAGCGTATTTTGCTTCGGAAAATGAGATGAACAAAGTATGGACTGAGCGTGTAGAATATGATCTTCTTAATCTGAAAATGGCTAATCCAGACTTGGTTAAGGATAAGCAAACCCTAAAAAAGCGTTACGAGAGCTTACTGTCGCAGTCAAATAAGCTGAATAACCAGGATGTGTTCCAGATTTTCATGGATGCATTCACCAATGCTGTCGATCCGCATACCAACTACTTTAACCCTGCAAATGCGGCTAATTTCAATATAGAAATGTCACGCTCGCTGGAAGGTATCGGCGCTACGCTGCAATCAAAAGATGAGTATGTAACCATTTCAACTATCGTTCCGGGCGGCCCTGCCGATAAGAGCAAACAGCTATCTCCAGAGGACCGTATTGTTGGCGTGGCACAAGGTAAAACCGGCGAGTTTCAGAACATTATAGGCTGGAGAATTGAAAATGCCATTGCCCTTATCCGGGGCACTAAGGGAACTATTGTTCGTTTGGAAGTATTGTCCAAAGGCAGCAGTACCAGTAGCAAGCCTAAGGTAGTGGAGATGGTTCGTGAAAAGATCATTTTGAAAGATCAATCGGCTAAGAAAGAAATACGCACTTACAACTCAAATGGTAAGGAAGTAAAGATCGGCATAATTTCGATCCCGGCATTTTATATCGACTATAACGATTATAAATCGGGCAATCCGAACTATAAGAGCACAACCCGCGACGTAAAATTGATCCTGGATACCCTGAAACGCGAAAATGTTGATGGAGTAGTGATCGACCTGCGCGAAAATGGCGGTGGTTCTCTGATGGAAGCGATCGATCTGGGTGGATTATTTATCAAGACTGGCCCAATTGTTCAGGTTCGTGATGCCCGCGACCAGGTAGAAGTTGACAATGATGAAGATCCGGCTATTGCTTATTCTGGCCCGATGGCGGTTATTGTTGACCGTTTCAGTGCATCAGCGTCTGAAATATTTGCCGGCGCAATGCAGGATTACGGTCGTGCTTTGATATTAGGTACTCAAACTTACGGCAAAGGCACCGTACAAAATGCCATTGATCTGGACAAGGTGATCAAGCCATCCGTACTGGCTGAGCTAATGTCGAAAATGAACGGGAATAAGACCGATAAAGCGGTTGTTACGGGCAGCCAAAGCCGTTTGGGCCAATTGAACCTGACCATCGCTAAATTCTACCGTATCAGCGGAAATTCGACCCAGCACAAAGGTGTAACCCCGGATATCAAATTCCCGTCAATAATCCCGATGGATAAATTTGGAGAAGACACCGAGCCGTCAGCATTACCATTTGACATCATTGCAAAGAGCAGCTATACCAAAGTAGGCGACTTCACTCCTGTCGTTTCTCAATTGACCAAGCTGCATGACCAACGCATGAATACCAGCAAGAGCTACCAATACCTGATGCAGGATATTGCCGATTTCACCAAGCGCGAAAACGAAAAAAGCGTTACTCTGAATGAACAGCAATTGAAAAAGGAGCGAGATGCAGATGAAGCTAAATCATTTGAGCGTGACAACGAAAAGCGCGTAGCTTTAGGATTTAAACCACTAAAAAAGGGCGAAACCAAACCTAAAAATGAAGATTTGGATTTCCTGAAGTTAGAAGCCGGCCAAATCCTGACCGACTACATCAACCTGGGCAGCAAATACACCAGCACGATCAATCAGCAACAGCAATAATTCATTCAGAATTTGAAAAATATAGTCCCGGCTTAGTCCGGGATTTTTTGTTTTGAGACAAAAATTGCCTTTAGTGTTGCGGCGGCATAAGCTCGGCTAAAGCATTTAATTAATCGCATGAAAGGGCTCCTAAAATTCGCCAGGTATTAGCTTTTAGCTTTAACCCCAATTAAAACTAATTCAAGTAAATTCGGGTTTATCAATTATGCCTAACAAACCACTGCTTGAGTTTACTGACCGGGGTATCTACTGTGAAAAAGGTGGATTTTACATCGACCCATGGAAACCGGTTGATTATGCAGTGATCACACACGCCCATGCTGACCACGCCTACCTGGGGCATAAACACTATCTGGCACATCATCTGTCCAAACAAGTGTTGCTTTATCGCTTGGGTGAAATCGATTTACAAACGGTGGAATATGGCGAGAAAATCAACAAGAATGATGTCGAAGTTTCCTTACATCCTGCCGGCCATGTAATCGGGTCGGCGCAGATACGTGTGGAATATAAGGGCGAACTCTGGGTAGTTTCAGGCGATTACAAGTTAGAGGACGACGGTATTTCCACACCATTCGAGCCGATAAAATGTCATCATTTTATATCTGAATGTACTTTTGGCATGCCGGTTTATCAATGGAAGCCACAGGTAAAAACATTTGAAGAAATGAACAGATGGTGGCGTAATAACCTGGAAAATGGTTTGGCCACCGTGATTGTAGGATATTCATTGGGTAAGGCGCAACGCGTTTTACAAAATCTTGATCTGTTTAACGGAAAAGTGTATACACATGGTGCTATAGAAAATGTGAACCAGGCATTGCGGAACAATGGTGTACAACTCAATCCTACTGAAAGAATAGTATACGATACACCAAAGGAAGAAATAAGGAAAGGGATTGTACTTGCGCCTCCTTCTGCGGTAGGCTCTGCATGGATGCGCAGGTTCGCGCCTTATGACTTTGGCTATTGTTCAGGTTGGATGGCCATTCGAGGCGCAAAACGGAGGCGGGCTGCCGACAGGGGTTTTGTCCTGTCCGATCATGCAGACTGGAATGGATTGATCAGTGCCATAGATGCTACAGGTTGTGAATGTGTATACCTCACTCATGGTTATACGGCAACATTTTCAAGATATCTGAATGAGATCGGCTTTAACGCAAAGGAAGTATATACCTTATATGGTAATGAAGAAGAAGAGAACACAGGCGGTAACGATCTTCTGAATGAAACCGATAACCGCATATTATCTGCTGAAGGAAATGAATTGGAGGGCACAGCATGAGAGCTTTTGCCCAATTATTCCTTTCGCTGGATGAAACCAACAAAACCAATGAGAAGGTTCGTGTATTAAAGGACTATTTCAGCAATGTGCCCGATTCAGATAAAATGCATATGCTGGCTTTGTTTACCGGTCGAAGGCCAAAGCGACAGATCAATTCAACGCTGATACGCAATTGGGCCATCGAGGCATCCAATATCCCTGTATGGCTTTTTGAAGAAAGTTACCTTGTGGTGGGCGACCTTGCTGAAACCATGTCGCTGCTGATGCCGCAAAATAGTTCAGGCAGCAATAAAACACTGACAGAATGGATAGCCGAGATCAATGCACTTGCAGATAAGAACGAGGAAGAAAAAAAGCTTTGGTTAATGGAGTCATGGGCGATGCTCGACCCGCAGGAACGCTTTGTTTTTAACAAGATCATGACAGGCGGTTTCCGTGTTGGCGTATCTCAAAACCTGGTAATTAAGGCACTGGCCGATGTAACCGGCCTGGATGCACCTACCTTGACCCATCGAATTATGGGTAGCTGGATGCCGGAAACTTATCACTTTAAACAATTGATAGAAGCAAAAGGGAGGAAAGATGATGTTTCACGGCCTTATCCGTTCTTTTTAGCTTATCCCATACAGGAGACATCCGAACAACAACGATCAGCTGAAGAATTGCAAGATACTTTGGGTAATGCTCGGGAATGGCAGGCCGAATGGAAATGGGATGGCATCCGCGCACAAATGATCAAACGTGATGGTAAGGTATTTATATGGAGCCGTGGTGAAGATCTGGCTACCGAAAAATTCCCTGAATTACATCCATTTCTAAACGCATTGCCCGATGGTACGGTACTGGATGGCGAGATACTAAGCTTTCGTGACGGGTTGCCCCTGCCATTTAATGTACTGCAAACACGTATCGGCAGAAAGAATCTGAGTAAGAAAATTCTAGAAGAAAGCCCCGTTGCAGTGATCGCTTATGACTGCCTAGAATATAAAGGAGAAGATATCCGTGCAAAAGCGCAAAGTGACCGGCGAAAATTATTGGAAGAATTACACTCAGAAACCCCGTTTCCTGAATTTTTCCGCTTGTCACCCTTGATCAGTTTTAACAGCTGGGAGGAATTGGCTGCCAAACGTGATGAGTCGAGATCGATGATTGCTGAAGGCGTTATGCTGAAACGCAAAGTCGCCACCTATCAGGTAGGCCGCAGACGAGGTGACTGGTGGAAATGGAAGATAGATCCTTTATCTGTGGACGCTGTCATGATCTATGCCCAAAAAGGCCACGGTCGCCGGGCTGATCTATATACCGACTACACTTTTGCTGTCTGGGATGGCGACAAGTTGGTGCCCTTTGCCAAAGCCTACTCCGGCTTAACGGATCTGGAGATTAACAAAGTAGATAACTTCGTTAAACGTAATACCATAGAAAAATTCGGGCCGGTGCGTACAGTGAAACCAGAGTTGGTTTTCGAGATAGGCTTTGAAGGGATTAATCGCTCCACCCGCCACAAATCTGGGGTTGCCCTTCGTTTTCCGCGCATCCTGCGCTGGCGGCAAGATAAGCCGAAGGAAGAAGCCGATACTTTGGAGACATTGAAAGCGTTAATGGGAGAATGACATCATTGTGGAACTGAGATGCAATCATGGTATCTCAACCTATATATCCTACGCGCTTGAAATGATACGATTTTCAATTTCTACCTCAAATGGTTATGACTGCCTTTCGCCTTTACGCTTTCACCTTGTACTTCAAAGCCTTATCTTTAAATCCCTATAAACTGCATTTACAATGAAGAAACTTACATTATTTATACTGTCGGTTTTCACCGGCAGCTATACCTTTGCCCAGAATATGAATATCAAAACGCTTCCCTATCCTCAAACAAAAAAAGTTGATACTGTTGATACTTATTTCGGCACCTCTGTTCCCGATCCTTACCGCTGGCTGGAAAATGACCGGGCTGCCGATACCAAAGCCTGGGTGAAAGAAGAAAATAAAGTTACCCAGGATTACCTCGGACAAATTCCTTATCGTGACGCCATTCGCAAGCGTTTAGAAGTTTTATGGAACTATGAAAAATACAGCGCGCCATTTAAAGAAGGCAAATACACTTATTTCTATAAAAATGATGGTTTGCAAAGCCAGGCCGTATTGTGGCGACAAATAGGCGAGGGTTCACCAGAAGTATTCCTCGACCCGAATACTTTTTCTACTGATGGCACCACCTCCATGCAGGGTATCGACTTTACAAAAGACGGCAGCATGGCAGCCTACCAGATATCAGAAGGCGGTTCTGATTGGCGCAAAGTAATTATAATAAAAACTGCAGATAAATCTATTATTGGCGATACCCTGCGCGATCTGAAATTTACCGGTATAGCCTGGAAAGGTAACGAAGGGTTTTATTACAGTACTTATGATAAGCCCAAAGTGGGCAGCCAGTTATCAGGCATGACGCAATATCATAAATTGTATTACCATGTTTTGGGAACACCCCAAAGCCAGGACAAGCTGATATTCGGCGGAGAACAAACCCCTCGCCGTTATATTGGTGCTTACCTGACAGAAGACGAGCGTTTCCTGGTGATTACCGCAGCCACAACGACTACAGGTAATGAACTCTACATTCAGGACCTAAGCAATCCCGGCAGCGAAATTGTGAACGTGGTTAACAACTTTGATAATCAGCATCACGTGATAGACAATGTGGATAGTAAGTTATACATACTCACTAATCTGTATACACCCAATTTCAAAGTGGTGACGGTTGATGCATCCAACCCGAAGCCGATTTACTGGAAAGATCTGATCCCGGGAACCAAGAACGTGCTGACAGTATCGACCGGCGGCGGAAAAATATTTGCTGAATATTTGAAGGATGCTACCTCATTCGTTCAACAGTATAATATGGATGGCAAATTGGAGCGTAACATCGAACTGCCTGGCATTGGCTCTGCAAGCGGATTTGGCACTAAAAAAGAGGAGAAGGAAACTTACTACACCTTCACTAATTATGTTTATCCGCCAACTATTTTCAAATATGATATTGCTACCGGGCAGTCTATGGTTTATAAGAAGGCCAATGTGAAGTTCGAGCCAACACAATACGAGTCTAAACAGGTATTCTATAAATCAAAAGATGGCACTAAAATCCCGATGATCATCACCTATAAAAGAGGCACGGTGATGAATGGTAGAAATCCCTTGCTGCTATATGCTTACGGCGGTTTTGGCGTAAATCTAACACCTGCCTTCAGCACCTCAAATATTGTTTTGTTAGAGCATGGAGGCATTTATGCTGTGCCTAACCTTCGGGGAGGAGGTGAGTATGGCGAAACCTGGCATAAAGCCGGTATCAAAATGAAAAAGCAGAACGTATTTGATGACTTTATAGCTGCCGCTCAATATTTGATCACTAATAAATACACTTCTAAGGATTACCTGGCTATTTCAGGTGGGTCCAACGGTGGTTTATTAATTGGCGCCGTGATGACTCAACGTCCTGACCTTTGCAGAGTGGCTTTCCCCGCTGTAGGTGTAATGGACATGCTGCGCTATAACCAGTTTACTGCCGGTGCGGGCTGGAGCTATGATTACGGTACTGCCCAGGATAGTAAAGAGATGTTTGACTATTTATATAAATACTCACCGTATCATGCGCTTAAACCAGCCGACTATCCGGCTACTATGGTCACAACAGCTGATCATGATGACCGTGTGGTGCCTGCGCATTCATTTAAATTTGGTTCAAGGTTACAGGAATATCAGCAGGGGAAAGCTCCGGTGCTGATCCGTATTGAAACCAAAGCAGGTCACGGTGCGGGACAGTCAACTGCCCAGATCATCAGTGGGCAGGCTGATAAATGGGCCTTTATGTTCCAAAATATGGGTTTGGATTGGAAAGAGTAATAGGAGGTCGGATGTCAGAATTTAGAAGTCGGAATTGGATTTTGGGATTGCTGCTTTGTGTTAGCAGCATATCCTGTTTCGCTCAAAAGAAAGACCTCAACATCGTTTATATAGGCGACAGTATCACACAGGGGGTACAATTAGCCGATCCCGATATGGAAGCGCCACCAGCCACTGCTACAGCATGGATCCGAAAACAAAAAGGAATCGGCAAAGTGGAATTTTCAAACCAAGGCGTGAGCGGTTTTACTACAGTCGATTTTTTGCCGTCTACTAATACGGTATTCCCCCGAGTAAATAAGGCGGCATCATCATTCAACAGCAAGGATGCAACCCTCGTATTTTATATTATGCTGGGTACTAACGACAGTGCTATAAAAGGGCCCAATGGTTCGCCAGTGTCGCCGGAGAAATATCGTGATAATTTGAAAGCTATTATTGACCGTTTATTGCAGCATTTTCCGGATAGCAAATTTTTGATTCAAAAACCTATCTGGTATAGCCCGAATACCTACAATGGATCAATGTATTTACAGGAGGGGCTTTCGCGTCTGCAAAGCTATTTCCCGCAGATCGATCAATTAGCTGGTGAGTACCAAAGCACTGATCCTGGCCATGTTTTTACTACAAATACCAAGGCTTTTAAATACTTCAGCAAACATTATTCAACTGACCTGATTCCTGAACAGGGTCATGCAGGCATCTTTTACCTGCACCCCAATAGCAAGGGCGATGTAATGCTGGGGCAGTTTTGGGGTGAAGCTATCTACAAGATTATTATGAACTGATAGAAAATAAGAAGGCTTCCTGGAAGGAAGCCTTTCTTGTTTTTAGATTTTTCGATTAATCGTCATGTCCGTGACCGTGACCGTGACCATGTCCGCGTCCGTGGCCATTGCCATGATCATTATCATCACCACGTCCGTGATCTTTATACCAGCCTTCATGACGACCGTTGTCATGCCAGTGTTCGCGGTATCTGTCGTCGTGGCTGTCGCGGATAATTACCTGGTCCCGGCGCCCGCGGTAACCTGAATATCTTACCCTGTAATCGGCATCATAACGCCATGGATTAGGGCGGTTAACCACCACTTTGTATCCGTGATAAATATCGTAGTCGCGGTACCTGTAAGGTAAATAGGCTCTATGTACCCACGCACCATTATCAAGATAAACATACTGATGAACCGGGATATCATAATAAACACCTATATCGGGCATGTAATAATAATCAGCGTGCTCGTAGCCTACAGGTCCCCATTCAGGTTGGGCACCAATATTTACCCCTACACTTAAATGTACCTGGGCATTGGCTAACTTAAATGACAAGCAGCTTATCAATATTGCTGCTGTAAAAACTAACTTCTTCATAGTAAAATATTATTGTTTGGAATGTATGACAATAATAAACGTAAAAAGTTTAATTATTTTATGTTTGGTAACTTAAAAACATATATAAAATAAATGCCTTCTGTTATAGAGGCATTTATTTTAGGGCAACTGTGTGATTATTAGTGCCTGTGACATTCGTCATGGCCCGACCGCCAGCCAGTGATTTTTATATTTTTCATCGTGACTGTCCCGGATAAGAGAGTAGTTGTATTGTGCTATGACAAGAATTTTACGGCTAAGTGCAGCACAAAAAAACCGGTTAATATTGCTATTCCCGGTTCTGTGTGTTTTGAGAAAGTATTACTGCTCATCAGTATTGTTTTCTTTTTCTTCAACCTTTTTGGAGATCATGGCAAGTTGAGGTTTGCCGATCACTTTGTAATCGCCATCGCCCTTCAAAATAGATGCAACCTGGCTCCGGTCAGTCATCGTTTTTATGGCCTGAGCCAGCTCTTTATCGTACTTAAAATTGGTTTCGTAACGGCCTTTCTCATAGAAGTATCTTGATGCTATTTCATTTTCGAGCACCTGTTTTATTTCCTCTTTGTTCTGTTGGAGGTCGTTCTTTTTGCTGGCCAGCAGTTTGGCTTTTAAGGCATCGTATTCAGTCTGAATGTCAGTGAACTGTTTTTCCTTGGTAGCTTCAGCTTTCAGATTGGTTATCAATTTCTCGGTTCCGGTAGTATAACTATAGTTTTTAGTGCTTAGGAGCTTTACAAAATCATTGTATTCGTTGTCAGTCAGGTGGAACGTCCTGACATCGCCAATGTCCTTGTGTGCATTGCGGAACTGGGTAGCGTAATCGAATATTAGAAGCTTTGAAACCAAAGTTTGAGTGATGTTTGCAAAATGCTCCTGTTTTACAAAAATATCGGGGTAAACCCCGCCGCCATCATAAACTGAACGACCGTCTTTGGTTTTGAATTCGTGCATCAACGAGTCGGCAACTTTTACAACGCTGCCGTCATCCTTGCGATGGGTATAATCAAGCGCCTGCACACATCGGCCAGAAGGTATATAATATTTAGCAATAGTAATCTTTACCAGGCTATTGTAAGGTAAATTGAATGTTTGCTGTACCAGTCCTTTACCATAGCTGCGCTGTCCTATAATCACCGCACGGTCCAGATCTTGCAAGGCCCCCGCCACAATCTCAGAAGCTGAGGCAGAGCGGCCATTTACCAAAACTACCAAAGGCAGATTCGGTTCTAACGGCGTATTTTGGGTGCTGTAAGTAAAATTTTTGTCTTTTATCTTCCCCTTCTGTGATACTACCTCAACTCCTTTCGGCACAAACAGGTTAACAATCTTCACAGCTTCCTGCAAAATACCACCGCCATTCGATCTAAGATCCAGGATAACGCCGCTTGGGTTATTCTTTTTAAGATTGGTAAGTGCTGTAGTTACTTCCTCAGCTGAATTTTCCAGGAACTTATCAAGTTTGATATAGGCCATGTTGCCATCAACCACGCCGGAGTAAGTTACGTTGGGTTGTTTTATCTCATCGCGGATCAGATTCTTCTCGACAGCTTCGGCGTCACCGCGCCTGATCAGCAGTTTGATAGCTGCGCCTTTTGATCCTTTTAATAATTGGCTCACCTGGTCGTTGGTTTTTCCGGTCAGATCAACGTTATTTATTTTTACCAACCGGTCACCAGCCCTGATGTCTGCTTTTTGCGCGGGAAAACCTTCAAAAACGTCTGAAACGTATACCTTTCCTTCGCGTGCAAATATACCAGCACCTATGCCGCCGTATTGGGTGCTTACATAGTGAAGTTTATAATCTTCAATCTCTGATTCGGGAACAAATTCGGTGTAAGGGTCAAGTCCATCCAGCATGGCATCGACACCTGTTTTGATCATTTTTGCAGAGTTAATATCATCTACATAATTAATATTAACCTCTTTGTATACAGACGAGAAAACATCCAGATTTTTGGCGATCTGGAACAGATCATCCTGGAAGCCAAAGATCACGAGAGCAAGTAGTGTTATACCGGCCAGGAAACCCCACTTTTTATAAATACTTTTCATCACAGCACCTGTTGATTACGAATAAAAGAGAACCATTCAGATAAAGAATCTAAATTTCTCATTACCAGAATATAAAATTACGATTTTGATTTTAATAAATGACGAGGCCTGCAAACTTTTACATCCAATCAAAACAAGTCTGGTCCTGTGATTAAACGTCGGTTAAAGACGGTTATTATCGATATTGGCCAATGCCTTTTTTAGCGTGAAAACCACGTACTTGCGGTCTCGGTTTACCAGTTCCATTATCCGGCTGATCAGGTTATCCTCCTGGCCTTCGTTATATTGTAATTCTTCGTCGGTGAGGTGATTGTATTTACGTTGTAATTTGATCTTTACACGTGCCCAGTCTTTGTTGCTGATACTGATCTCTGCCATTTCAAAAAATAAGTTTTAGCAAAAATAGAAAAAAATCTGCTGATGCCCTGTGCAATATTTTGGCTCGTTAATTGTTAAACTTAAGTTTAATAGTACATCTAACCTATTTGTAAAACTAAATTTAACAATAAATGAAAAAGTTACTTTTAAGTGCCGCGTTGCTGATGGCAGTTTGCATCGGTGCAAGGGCACAAGTTAGCCTCGGCATAAAAGGCGGGGTCAACTTCTCTAAGATCAATACCGATAACTTTAACGAATCCACAAAGACCGGCTACCAGGCGGGTATATTTGCTCGTATTGGTAATGCATTTTATGTACAGCCAGAAGTTTACTTAAGCAGCAGTGGCGGTAAAATAAATGTTACCAACAATGCGGATGCTACTGCCGACATTAAGTTCACAAATTTGAACGTCCCATTGTTATTGGGCCATTCATTCGGCTCAAAAAATCTCAATTTCAGGCTCATGGCAGGTCCGATTTATACTTATGTTCTAAGCAAAGATCAGAGCGTCAGCAGTCAGTTTGGCGCTGCTTATCAGGATTTCGGCCATTATAAAAGCAGCACCATCGGCTTCCAGGCGGGTGGTGGTGTGGATATAGGCCCGATCACAGCCGACCTACGCTATGAAGGCGGCTTAACCAAAATAAGTGACGATTTCGGTCAACGCCAAAACCTTTGGGCGCTGAGTGTTGGATTTAAATTCTTGTAAGCCACATGGCTAAAAAAGACAAGCCCCGAAGTATTACTTCGGGGCTTTTTTGTCTATAAAAACATACAAATCTGTGGCGATTTTTAGATAAAATCTAATCCATTAAAATTCTTATTGAGTATGATTTTATTGTTTACATCAAGCCATTTATCAAGCAAAGTTGCGTATACATCCCTAAAATCGATTTGATATTTCAGGTCGCCGTTATCTAATAAGGTCAGGTTGGGCGCATCATTAAATATGCCGACCTTTTTAAGCTTTCCGCCAAAAGCCAAAACATTATTTGCTGTTCCATGATCTGTACCATTGCTGGCATTTTGTTCTACCCTACGGCCAAACTCCGAGAAAGTCATCACCAGTGTATCATCCAGTTTGCCGGTTTGTTTCAGATCTTTTATGAATGCGGCTACCGCATCGCCATAAATTTTTAACTGCCTGCCCTGCTGGTTTTGCTGACCAACGTGCGTATCAAATCCACTAAGCGAAACATAATAGACTCTTGTTTGCAAGCCCGAGTTGATAAATTTCGAGACCGTTTTCAATTGATTGCCAAACGGAGTTGCCGGGTATTCGGCATTAATAGTATAGGTTTTGGATGTTTTCTGTATATAATCAGCCGAAGAATATGTCTCGATCATAGTTTTATACAGATAGCCCAGGTTACCCTCGTTCAAAAGTTCATTGTCGTGTTCGTGTACCAGGTTTTTAAAAAACGGCTCACGGGTTGTTTGGTATAATTTATTTGGATCCTGTACCGCTATGCCTTTCATGCCGGCTCCTTTCATAGCTAATGACAAAGTATCATCAACCTCAATAGCTGCATATGGATTTTTATTACAGGCTTGACAATTAGAATCCAGGTAACGCCCTATCCATCCAGTGGTAAGGAATTGATTTGAATCACTTGCGGTCTGCCAAATGTCCATCGACCGGAAATGCGAACGATCAGGATTAGGATAGCCAACGGAATTAATGATGCTCATCCAACCCTGATCATAAATCTCTTTTAAAGCACTTAGGTTGGGATTTAATCCCTGCATATCATTCAATTTGATCACATCAGTTTGACTGATGGCTATGGAGCTGCGCTTTTGGTAATAAATATCATTGCCAAAAGGAACGATTGTATTTAAACCGTCGTTGCCTCCGGAAAGCTGTATAATAACGAGGTTTTTGTACCCGCTGATCTGCTCGTGGGCGATCCCCTCCAATGGCTTCAGGAAAGCCGGAATCAAAAATGCGCCGGAGGCCAGGGCGGAGTTTTTTATGAAATCACGTCTTTTCATATAATCAATTATTGAATGAGTGAATTAGTGATTATGTCACACGTATTAATGAATGAATATTCACTCATCCGCTAACTCACTAATTAAAATCAACAAAGCTGATATTCGGGTGTCGAAACCAGTTCAATTGCCAATGTTTTTATATCTGCCGATTGCGCGGCAGCATTTTGTAATGCCGCACTCAATGCAGGCTCAAGCATAAATTGAGCGATGTCTGTTTTTGATAGATTTTTTGGAATAGTTTGTAAAAATTTATCCCAATCGGGTTGCGCCTGCACTTTTGTGCTTACTGCTGTCTGCCTGTTGCGCATCGTTGCCAGGTAGGCCTCGTCTTCGGGACCAGCCTTTCCCGCAAAATCGATCAGGCCACCGTCAAGTACTATCGAAGGTATTTTAAGACGGTACATCAAAGATGAGCTGTCGATCCAATTTTTTCCTCCCGGCCATCCGGCTACGTTCGGCGGATTGAATAATACTTGTCCCAAAGCTCTCTGGAATTCAAGCAATACTTCAGGGCGCTGGTATGTAATATAAAATTGCCGGTTCAATCCCACTAAAAAGTTTATCGGCGATTTGATCATGTTACCTATGTTTTTGTCGTCGTAAAACCAGTCGGCAGTAAAAACATATTCCAGCAAAGGTTTTATCTCATAATTGGCTTTGTAAAATACTTCGGCCATTTCGTGCACATGGGCCGGGTCAGGAACCTCATTTACCAGGTATTTATAAAGTTTATTACTGATAAAAACAGCTGTTTGTTTTTGCTCTAGCAGCCGGTTAATAATATCCTCACCGTCTAAATTGCCTGTTTTGCCCAGGAAGGTCTTTTGACCATTATCATGCTGAAAAGGACGAACTTTAAACACGCCATCCTTATCAAAACCCCATCCGGTAAATGCCCGTGCTGATTCCTTAATGTCCTGTTCCGTATAATTGCCACGTCCGATGGTGAAAAGTTCCATCAGCTCACGCGCAAAATTCTCGTTCGGGTGCCCTTTATGATTTTGTTGATTATTCAGAAATTGAAGCATGGCCGGCGATTTGGATACTGCCAACAGCAGATCGCGGAAATTGCCTAAGGCGTAGTTGCGCTGAATATTATTGAGTTGTTGGGCATAAAAGGCATTGTTGATACGGCAGGCAAAATGATTATGCCAAAATAAGGTCATCTTCTCCCGGAGCTGGGCATTGGTGATGCTCATCCTGTTCATCCAGGCCAGGTTCAGGTCTTTTTCTTGCTGGCGTTGCTGCTGTATAATCTGTTTTTTTGCCTGCATATCAGCAGTCGCCAGCTTCATATAATCAATGTTATCCTGAACCACTGACAATGGTTCAGCTGCCTCCGAAGCCTTAAATAATTCCTTTACTTCTTTTTTGACAGAGTGGTGTTCTTCGGATCTTTTGTCTGAAAAACAAAGGCCGAAGCCAGCCCGGGCATACAAGTGTTTTATCAGTTTAAGGTTGTCCATAAGCATCAATAAGACCGTTATTTTAAGAAAGGGTTTAACTCGGAAATTATTTTCGTTGAGGAATAATTATTATATTAGAGCCACCAAACCAATATTGCAATTTGAATAAATTATTTACCCTTCTCCTTTTATTGTGCTCTGTTTTTGTTGCCCGGGCACAGGTTCGCGGCTTTGGTAATATCGATACAGCCGATCTGAAAATTACTACCTGCGACTTCGAAAAGGATGCTAACGCTATGGTGTTATTCGACCGGGCGAAAGTAAATTTTAGCTATATGGGCACCCTCGTGATGGAGCGGCACAAGAGAATTAAGATATTAAACGATAAGGGCAAAGAGCAGGGCAATATCCGGATAGAGTATGATAATGTTTACGGGGTGGAACACATTTACAATGTTGAGGCCCAAACCATCAATCTCGAAAACAACAAGATCGTAATCACTAAAATAGATCCCAAACTGTTTTATTTTCAGCATACTGACAACAGGAAGGATGAACTTGTCTTTTCATTTCCGAATGTAAAGGCGGGTTCCGTGATCGAATTTAGATATGGATTTGTAAGAAATATAGCTGCGAACTTTCCAGCCTGGTATTTTCAAAGCGACATACCCTCGCGCTATAGTGAATTTGACGCCTACTTTGATCCAAGGCTGAAATTTACCGCCGCTACCAAATTTAGTAAGCCTTTTGCGAAAGATACCACGGCGCCATACGGCCATATTTGGATTGTAAAGGAAATAACATCTGCCAAACCGGAGCCATTTATGCGAGCGAAAAACGATGCGCTTGAAAGTATTTCGTTGTCATTGAATGAAGTAGAGGGCTTAAATGGCAAAACTTTTCGCCTTAATGACACCTGGGAAGCAACCGGCAGAAAATTGGCAGGTGAAAAAGAGTATTACAAGCAGCTTGACCAGCACTTAGGCGATGAAGACGATTTGATAAAACAGGCCATTGCCCTAAAAACAGATGACGATAAAATCGCTTTCCTGTACAACAAAGTTAAAACAACCATGAGTTGGAATGGCTATGAGCATTGGGCCTCGAAAGACGGCATAAAAAGCGCATGGAAAAAGCGATCGGGTAATTCGGCTGAGGTTAACGCAATACTATATCATTTGCTGAAAAAATCAGGACTGAAAGCTTACCCAATGCTTGTAAGTACCAGGGACAATGGAATGTTGCGGCCCGATTTTGTCGATATTTTCCAGATAAATAGCCTGGTTGCCTATGTGCCGGTGGATAGCAGCAAATATTATGTTTTGGATGCTACCAGCAAATTTGAAACTTATAATCAGGTTCCTTTTAACCTGCTCAACTCATATGGGTTGTGCCTGGATAAGGAAAAGGATAAGTACGATATGGTGTTTTTAAAGACGAATGCGCCATCAAAGGAGGTGATAATTATGACCGGCGATATTGGCGCCGATGCCAAAATGCACGGCAGCGCCGATATTGTAAGCTATGGTTACAACCGGACCGGCAAACTGGAGATATTGAAATCACTCGAGAAAAAGAAATACGAAGAATTCCTGACGGAAGCCGATAATAACCTTAAGTTGATAAACCTGAAATCGGAAAATGTGGAAGTAGATACCCTGCCTTTAAAACAGAGCTTTGATTTTACTTATGAGCTCAATAATACCGACAACTACCTCTTATTCAGTCCGAACATATTTACTACGCTTCATATTAACCCGTTTCTTAGCGAGGCGCGAACATCTGCAATTGATTTTGGATATACGAATAGTCATGTGATCATTGGCACTTATAAAATACCGCCGGGTTATAAAGTCGAATCTTTACCTAAAGATGCCAATATGATCATAACGGATAAGAGCATAAGGTTTAAGCGAATATTAGCACAGGAAGACGGCAACATACAGCTGAAATATGAGATAATTATTAACCGGACAACGTTTTTAACATCAGAATACTCTGACCTGCACGAATTTTATAAAAAAATGTACGATCTTTTAAATGAACAGATCGTATTAAAGAAAATTTAGCGGCCGGATTTTTAGTTTTTAAAATAAGTTTCATCTTATATAAAATTTAGTTCAACCAAAACCAACACAATGAGAACCTTTTTCACATTCCTGCTTTCAGGGGTATTTTCAACAGTTTATGCGCAAACGTCACCCGCACCTGTCGTTCAACCTTATGGTAAAGTAGACCAGGCCGACTTGGAAATGAAAGCTTGCGATTTTGAAAAAGATGCCAATGCTGAGGTGCTTTTTGAAAAAGGGAATGCCTATTTCACTGGTTACACAAGGTCTTATGTTTTGGGTTTACAGGCAACTAACGAAGTGCATAGGCGCATTAAAATATTTAATGACAACGGCAAGGATGCCGCTAACATACGCCTTGTATATGCCAGCTACAACAATTTTGAAAATATCGGCGACATTCAAGCAGAAACCATCAATCTAGTCAACGGGAAGATCGAGATCACCAAGCTCGACAAACAGCAGATCTATAAAAGATCTATCAATAAGCTTGAAAGCGAGATCGCTTTCACTTTCCCTAATGTTAAGCCGGGAAGCATTATCGAATATAAGTATAATCTTAATGTCAATAACTTTACCTATTTACCATCATGGGACTTTCAGGACCGATTGCCAATACGCTACAGTGAATATACGACAGCAGTGCCCGATTATATGGACTTTCGGCCTTTACCACACATAAACCAGCCGCTTATTAAAAATACACGAAGCAGCGAGAATTATACCGGATATGAAATAGAAACCACCACCCGCGCCATGGCCTATGTTCCTTCAATACCTTACGAGCCCTTTATGTCCTCTTTTCGGGATAATGTACAAAGTATAAACTTCGAATTGATGGCTATAAAGCCCCGCGGCGGCCGAACCATATCCGGGACAAATACCTGGGCAAAAATAGGCGGGGAGCTAGCTGATGAAGATAGCTTTGGCGGGCAGTTTAAAAGAAAACTTAACAATGAAGAAGTCATTATCAGCAAAGCCAAAACGCTCAAAACGGATGATGAAAAAATAGCCTGTATTTTTAGCGAGGTCAAAAATGCCATGAAATGGAATGGCCTAAATACCTGGTATACTATTGACGGCACCGCTAAAGCATGGGATAATAGATCCGGAAATTCGGCAGAGATCAACCTCATATTATACCACTTGTTAAAAGAATGTAACATCGAAGCATATCCAATGGTCGTCAGCACCCGCGAGCATGGTAAGGTTTCGCTTTATTTTACCTCGCTTGCACAATTTAATAAAGCCGTAGTCTACATACAGGTTGACAGTACGAAAAATTATGTGCTTGATGCTTCGGGTAAAAACAATCTGTACAATGTGGTACCTGCTGAACTTCTTAATTCGCCAGGTTTTTGCATCGATAAAAAGAAAAATTTATTCGAATTGGTCAACCTGAGAAATGATGTACCAGCTACACAATTGGTATCTGTATCGGGTTCAATAAGTCCTGACGGTAAATTGAAAGGGACGCTGGAAATAAATAGTGAAAGCTATAACAAGATCGCTGCTATTGATAAGTACAAAGCCATTGGTGAAAAAAAATATATAGAGTATCTAAGAGATAATAATAACGACCTGAGCATCTCGTCTATAAAGCTTGAAAATATGGACGTGGATTCTTTGCCACTAACTCAAAAAGCAGAATTTGAACTGGGCCTGCCAGGCTCGGACGGGAACTATATTTATTTGAATCCCAATTTGTTCACTCCATTAAAGAGCAATCCATTTTTGAATGAAAAGAGATCAACTGATATTGATTTCGAATACCTCAGAAATTTTTATTTAACCGGCGTATACAAAGTACCTGCCGGTTACAAAATAGATGCATTACCAAAAAGCATGACACTTGTTATGCCTGATCAAAGCATGAGTTTTAAACGGCTCGTGCTGGACCAGGAAGGGAGCATCATCGTTAGATACAGTATCAATTATTATAGAGCACAATATTCAAAGGATAATTACCCTGATATACACGAGTTTTTTAAAAAAATGAACGAAATGCTGAACGAACAAATCGTTTTAAAGAAAAGCTAACAACAACCTTAATTAAAACCGCGTAAAACAAATCTATTCAGATTAATAACCTAAATAAACTATTGAACCTTATTATATGAAAAAAACCTTTACCCTAATTCTATTGAGCGCGTTTTGCGCCGGTGCAAACGCACAAACTACCGCCACACCAACAACTCAGCCTTATGGCAAAGTTGACCAGGCTGACCTGGAGATGAAAGCCTGCGATTTTGAAAAGGATGCTAATGCCGAAGTGCTTTTTAATAAGGGGAATGTTTACTACGGATCCGATTTAGTCAGTATTACCGAAGAGGTGCACAAACGCATCAAGATATTTAATGACAATGGCAAAAAGGAAGCGGATATCCATCTCGAATATATTAGCGACGGGCATTATCAATCTATCACAGGTCTGCAGGCAGAAACTATTAACCTTGTCGATGGAAAGGTAGAGATCACAAAACTGGATAAAAAACTGGTATACACCAAAGCAATCGACAAATGGAACAGCGAGATAACCTTTACGATGCCAAATGTAAAACCAGGCTCCATTATCGAGTTTAAGTATAATTTTAATGTGGCGGGCTATTCCGGGATGCCTGTTTGGTATTTCCAGGAAGATATCCCGGTACGCTATAGCGAATATGATACATCTATTCCCGATTTATTTTATTTCAGGCCACAACCACATTTGAACCAACCCTTTGTTAAATATACCACGAAAGAAGAAGGCAGAAGCTTCCAGGATACCTGGAAAGATGACTACGGACAAATGCACAATGATTCATATCCCTATAGCCTTTTAACGGAAACAAGGGCAATGGCGAATGTGCCATCATTGCCTGACGAAGCGTTTATGTCATCTTTTGCTGATAATGTTGACTGCGTTCGTTTTCAGTTTGTCTCAGTGAAACCGCTCGGAGGCTTTGTTAAATCGCATTCTGAAACGTGGGCAAAAGTTGGCGGCATATTAGAAGACGATGAAGACTTTGGCGGCCAACTTAACCGGAAACTTAATAATGAGGAAGCCATCATCAATAAAGCAAAAGCGCTCAAAACGAACGATGAAAAGATTGCTTATGTTTTTAACGAGGTTAGAAACACCATGAAATGGAACGATATTGATCGTTGGTACACGATTGACGGAACTTACCGCGCATGGGAAAACAAAACCGGCAATTCGGCCGAGATCAACATTATTCTTTACCATCTGCTTAAAAAGTCGGGCATCGACGCTTATCCTATGGTGGTTAGTACCCAAAAACATGGCCGGGTTGTGCCTTTTTATACATCACTGGCGCAGTTTAACAGATCTGTGGTCTATGTTCCGGTTGATAGCACAAAGAATTACGTTCTCGACGCTACCGGAAAATATAATATGTATAATGAAATACCTTCAGAATTGTTAAACTCCTCGGGCTTATGGATCGATAATTCAAAGAATAAATATGACATTGTTCTATTGCATAACGATAAGCCAGTGCGACAGATGATTTTTGTATCGGGGGAAATAAAGCCCGATGGAAAACTAACCGGTACGGTGCAGATCAGCAGTACAGGCTATAATAAGATCAACTCTGTACAAAAATATAAGACTGACGGTGAGAAAAAATACATCGATTATCTGCGCGACAATGATAATAACCTCAAGATATCTTCGCTAAAAATGCAGGATATGGAGGTGGACAGTTTGCCTTTGATGCAAAATATCGAGTTCAGTCTTGACCTCGCCGGATCGGATGAAAATTATATCTACCTCAATCCAAATCTGTTTACTTCACTCAAAACCAACCCGTTTTTAAGCGAAAAACGCATGACGGATGTTGATTTCAGGTACTTACGTAATTATGCCGTGAACGGCTTGTATAAAATACCTGCCGGCTATAAGGTTGATGCTTTACCAAAAAGCGTAACCATAGTGATGCCTGATAAGGGAATAAGCTTTAAACGACTGGTAGCCGAGCAGGAAGGAACTATAGTGGTACGATATGCCATTAACTATAATAAGACAGCGTATCTCCGAGAAGATTATCCTGACTTTCATGAATTCTTTAAGAAAATGCATGAAATGCTGAATGAACAGATCATTTTAAAGAAGGGGTAACAGATGCGTCTTAATGATTTTATAAAAGGATGTTTATTTTTACTGGGAGCTTATTTGCTGCCCACTTTAAAGGCTTACAGCCAAGATAAAGAGATTCCTCAGGATTTTTATAAAGCATCGGCAATTCCCGATTCGCTGAAAGAAGATGCTAACTCGGTTATCAGGTATTCGTCGGATGAGGTAAAGATAAAAGAACCCGGTAAAGCTATAATAAAGCATCATAGTCTGATAACCATATTGAATGAAAAGGGTGACAAGGACGCAGTTATTGTTTTCTCATATAACAAAAAATTCGATACCTATAGCAATATTGATGTTCGTGTATATGACGAGACTGGCAAGGTAATCAAGAAATATCACAAAAGTGATATGTATGACGGAGCTTCTTCAAGCGACGAAACCCTGGTATCTGATGACAGGTTTTTAGGATTAAAACATACCGTAAGTCATTATCCGGAAACCATTGAAGTAAGCTATGAAGAAGATTTAAACAGCTATATTGATTTGCCAAGCTGGTATATACAAGAAAAGCCTGAGCAATCCGTGCAGGAAGAACATTACAAGATTTGGTGTGATCCTACAGCCGGGTTGAGATACAAGAGCAAGAATATATCCATTAATCCGGTCAAATCCTCAAACGGATCTTATGACATTTATTCCTGGGACGTAAAAAATCTGAAAGCAATAAAAAAAGAAGAGGAAAGCGAATCGTGGACTGTTTTACCTAATGTTGTTTTTGCCACATCGTTGTTTAATTGTTATGGCTACCCCGGCGATTTTAACAGCTGGCAAAGTTTTGGTAAATGGATACAAGGTTTAAATGATGATATGTGCGCGCTGAGTACCGCGCGCACTGCCGACATTAAAAAGATGACCGATACCATTAAAACTGATAAGGAGAAGGTTAAATTTTTGTATAAATACATGCAGCAGAATATGCGGTATGTTGGTATCCAACTCGGCATAGGCGGGTATAAGCCGTTCCCGGCAACTTTTGTGGATGATAAAAAGTATGGCGATTGTAAGGCTTTATCCAATTATATGCGGGCTTTGTTAAAAGCAGTAGATATTCCATCATATTATGCATTGATACGCGCTGGTGCTAATCAGGAACCAGCCGATCTTAACTTTCCATTCAATAATTTTACCCATGCTATTTTATGTGTTCCGCTAAAAAAAGATACGGTTTGGCTGGAATGTACCAGCAATACTCAACCATTTGGTGAATTGGGGGCATTCACAGAAAATAGAAATGCATTACTGATAACAGAAGATGGGGGAAAACTGGTTAATACGCCAAGAAGTACGACCCATGAAAATCAGTTTAACAGCGAGGTACATATCGAACTTCAACCCGACGGTAGTGCAAAAGCACATATAAAAGTTTTGAGCACTGGCGGTTACCGCGATATGTTTATTGGAATTGCTTCAGAAAAAACGGATGAGCAAAAGGAATTTTTGCTCCGGTATTTTAATATGAAGCAGCCCAGCTCATTTGATTTCAAGACCTCGCCTGCTAAGGCAGAGATTAATGAACTGAATATGGACCTGGAGTATGACAAGTTCTGCGATGTGTTGGCCGGAGACAAGCAATTTTATAGACCACGTGTATTTGATCTTTGGTCGCTAACGGTACCCATCCTGGAAAAACGAAGAACCGATTTCTATTTTGAGCACCCGATGGTGAAATCCTGTGTTACTACAATTGATATCCCCGCTGGATTTGAAGTAGAGGCCCTGCCTGTAAATGCTGCGCTTAAATTCACCTATGGTAATTATGAGCTGAACTATGTATACAACAAGGAAAAGAACCAGATTGTTAGCACTGCGAAATTCATTTTGAATAATCAGGTGATACCTGCCGGAAAGTATACGGAGATGCAGCAGTATATGGATGCGATTGCAAAAGCACAGAATAAAAAACTGGTGATAAAAAAGAAGGCATAAATTTGCCGGATGATTTTCCGGCTCGATAAGCGTATTATATTTCCTGAACCGTCCCTGGCCGAAGAAGATGGTCTATTGGCAGTTGGCGGAGACTTATCGACCGACCGCCTTATATTGGCGTATCACAATGGTATCTTCCCCTGGTACAATGATGATATGCCAATATTATGGTACTCGCCGCATGAACGGTTTGTGTTATTTCCCGACGAACTAAAAATATCCAAAAGCATGCGTCAGGTTTTAAAATCAGGCCGCTTTAAAGTGACCTACGAAGAAAATTTCGCTGAGGTGATAGACGCTTGTTCCACCGTTAACCGTAAGGATCAGCCCGGCACATGGATAACTACAGATATGAAAAGCGCTTATATCCGTTTGCATAAGGGGGGCCATGCCCACTCGGTTGAAGTTTGGGAAGATGAAAAATTAGTTGGAGGATTGTATGGCGTGCAGGTTGGCGAAGTTTTTTGCGGCGAAAGCATGTTCAGCAAAGTAAGTAATGCTTCAAAAGTGGCTTTGATCAGTCTTTGCAACACCAGCAAATATAGATTAATAGATTGCCAGGTTTACACTGAACATTTGGAATCGTTGGGTGCGAGAATGATTAGTCGCGATGAATATTTAAGGATACTGAAGAATATCGAAGTATAAAGTTATTATTGCATATTAAAGCGGGTGTCACACTGAGGCACTCGAAGTGCGGCGCGTAAAGGCCTCGTCCACCATGCTTCGAGTGCCTCAGCATGACACCCTACCCCGAATTAGCGTAAATGGAGCCACTCAACAACAAAGAACGTATTATATTAGGCATTGACCCGGGAACGGCGGTGATGGGCTATGGCTTGCTAAAGGAAACTGGCTCCAGGATCGAACTGATAAATCTGGGCGTGGTGAAAATGGAAAATATGGACGACCACATGCTTAAGCTCCAGCGAATATTCGAAAAGACAGTCGCCCTTATAGACAATTACCACCCCGATTGCCTGGCTATCGAAGCGCCATTTTATGGTAAAAACATACAGGTGATGTTGAAATTAGGCCGCGCGCAAGGGGTGTGCATGGCTGCGGCTTTATCACGGAATATCGATATTACCGAATACTCGCCCCGTAAAATAAAGCAGTCTATAACCGGTAACGGAAGTGCCACCAAAGAGCAGGTTGCTGCCATGTTGCAAAACCTATTAAAATTTAAAGAAACGCCGGAGTTTTTAGATGCGACTGACGGCCTTGCGGTTGCAGTTTGTCATTCTTTCCAAAAGATCAGTACATCTACAAGAAAAAGCGGAAAGAAAAAATCCTATTCGGGATGGGAGACTTTTGTGAAAGATAATTCAAGCCGGGTGCTATCCAAAAAGAAGTAGGAGACGCGATGCATCTCTACCGAAAATATCTTATTCAGCTCGCAGCGCTTCTTTTATCTTATCCGCAGTAGCCTGTAATTGTTCAGGTGTGAAGCTTAGTTTTGGACGTGCAAAGTTAAGATCACTCACATGGTTCATCGGAATCAGGTGAATATGTGCGTGCGGCACTTCCAGGCCAATCACTGCCACGCCTATCCTTTTGCACGGAATGGCTTTTCTCAAGCCCGTTGCGACAATCTTGGCGAATATCTGGAGACCGGTATAAAGCTCGTCATCCAGGTCGAACAAGTAATCAACTTCCTTTTTGGGGATCACCAAAACGTGCCCCTCAGCTAGCGGACTGATGTCAAGGAACGCCAAATAATCTACCGTTTCGGCTACTTTATAAGCAGGAATTTCACCGGCTACTATTTTGGAAAAGATGGAGGCCATGTGGATGGTTGATTATGTTGATTGGTTAGTGGGTTTCAATATATCAACTACTTAACCAATCAACCATTTAACTAACGACTAATCTCAAGAATTTCAAATTCCATTTTACCTGCGGGTACAGTAATTTCGGTTTTGTCGCCTACTTTTTTTCCCAGCAAGCCTTTTGCAATGGGCGAACTCACCGATATTTTACCTGATTTCAGGTCGGCTTCGCTTTCTGACACGAGCTGGTAGCTCATGGTTGCGCCGTTCTTTACGTTCTTTATTTTTACGATAGATAACGCCAGTACTTTAGAAGAATCCAGTTTGCTTTCGTCCAGCAAGCGGGCTGTTGAAAGCAGCTCTTCCATTTTGGCAATTTTTGTTTCGTGGTGGCCCTGTGCTTCCTTGGCGGCATCATATTCCGCATTCTCAGAAAGGTCACCCTTGTCTCTCGCTTCAGCAATAGCTTTGGCAATAGCTGCCCTGCCGGTAGTTTTTAACTGCTGTAATTCTTCTTTTAATTTATCCAAGCCATCCTTGGTGTAATATGCTACCTCTGCCATAATCGCTGTATTAATACTTTAGTTTAATAATTGATACCAAAAAAAACCGTCCTCCATTTTGCGAAGGACGCGGTTGCTTATAAAAACAAACAAGACTATATCGGCACTGCCTGTATAGTCTTGCTTTCAAGTAAAACGAAGATAAGTGATTTAAGTTTTAATATCCAAATTTTTTTGAGCGATTAATTCGATCAACTGGTCAGAATCAGATACCTAATTTATTTAATTTCTCTGCCATCACCTCGCTGATGCGGCGGTACGAATCAAACGTCCATCCTGCAACGTGCGGAGTCAGCAATACCTTACCCGATTGCTTTAATTCCTCATACCAGGCCTGTTCACCCAATGCCGGAAACTTCTCTACTTCAAGCACATCCAGTCCGGCGCCTAATATTTTTCCCTGCTTTATTGCATTCAAAACGGCCTGCACTTTTACCACTTTTCCGCGGGAGGTATTCAGCAGAAAAATAGGCTTTCTGAAATGGAACAGGTACTCATCATCCACCATTCCGTTTGTTTCCGGCGTGAGCGGAATATGGAAACTCACCACATCAGCTTGCTTTACCATTTCTTCCATGCTCACCTCGCGTACATACTGGTCGCTAAAGCCGGTTTTATATTTGTCATAGGCAATCACGTTAACGCTGAACCCCACAAGTTTCCGGGCAAAACTTCCGCCCATAAAGCCATAGCCAATAATACCTACGGTTTTGTCACGTAGTTCATAGCCGCGGTTTGCCTCGCGTTTCCAAACTCCTTCCCGTATTTCGGCATCGGCGCGGTTAAAATTGTTCATCAGGCTTAACAGCATACCTACCGCATGCTCGCCAACAGCATCCATATTACCTTCAGGGGCATTGATCAGGGTGATGCCTTTTTCTATAGCATAATTCTCATCAATGTTATCCATACCTGCCCCCGCGCGACAAATAAATTGCAGCTTTTTGCTCAGATCAAGCACCTTGCGGTCGACTAAAAATTTTGAGCGTATCACAATGCCTTCATATCCGCCAAGAATTTCATAGGCTTGGTCGGCTTTTATGGTTGGCTGATAGTCGCAATGATAGCCCATTGCCTCGGCTTGTTCTATAAATATAGGGTGGATGTCGTCGACAATTAATATATTTTTACTCATTATCTGTTAGCAGCAATCTTATTCGTCAAATTAACAAAATCTCCTACCGTCAGGCGTTCCGCACGCAGGTCAAGCATAGGCTCATCAACCATCTTTTCTTTATTGATCAGGGATGATAAAGCATTCCTTAGCGTTTTACGGCGCTGGTTAAATCCTGCCTTTACTACCTGCCAGAAGAGTTTTTCATCGCAATCCAGCCTTTCAGCATTGTTACGGGTAAGGCGGATAACCGCTGATAACACCTTTGGCGGCGGGTTAAACACTCCTGCTTTAACAGTAAACAGATATTCGACCTTATAATAAGCCTGCAGAAAAACGCTCAGGATGCCATATTCCTTACTCCCGGCTTTGGCTGTGCAACGTTCGGCAACTTCCTTTTGGAACATGCCCACCACCTGAACTACTTGTTGGCGATTGTCCAGCACCTTAAATAATATCTGAGAAGAGATGTTATAAGGAAAGTTCCCGATAATGCAGAAAGGCTTTTGGAATATCTTGCTAAAATCCATCTGCAGAAAATCGTCATTGATCAAGCGCTCACCCAATTGCGGATATTTCTTTTGCAAGAATTCGTATGATTCTGTGTCTATATCGATCAGGTTAGTTTGCAGGTCGGTACGTTGTAAAAGAAAGTCGGACAGGATACCCATACCCGGCCCAACTTCAAGCACCTCATTATAGCCAATTGCCAACTGCAAACTGTCAACTATCTTAGCGGCTATATTTTTATCAGTAAGAAAATGCTGACCAAGATGCTTTTTTGCTCTTACCAACGACATTATTCATTCAATTATTTCCGCAAATTACGTCATATTTGTCCTTTAATCCGGAATTATAAGTCTAAAATCTTTTATTTGTATGTTTGTGGGTGCGGATTGCACAATCGGTGTAATCACAAATAAAATCAGTGTAATCAAAAATAAATCGGTGTAATCGTGTCAGAAAAATTAAAAATAGGTATCAGTATAGGTGATGTTAACGGTATTGGGCTCGAGGTGATCATCAAAACACTTGTTGATAACCATATCTATGATTATTTTACTCCGATAGTTTATGGGCATACTAAAGTAGCCTCTTTTCACCGTCGCACCATCAATGCAGGTGAACTTAATTTCCATGTGATCAATCACCCGTCACAGGTGCAGCATAAAAAGCCTAACATGATCAATTGCTGGGAAGAAGATGTAAAGATCGACCTGGGTACGATCAACGAAACGGGTGGCAAATATGCGCTGCTATCATTACAACGTGCTACTGCGGATTTGGTAAATGGCGATATTGATGCATTGGTAACAGCTCCTATTAATAAGGATAACATTCAAAACGAAGAGTTCAAATTTCCGGGTCATACCGAATACTTACAGGAAAAAGCAGGCGCAGCCGAATCGTTGATGTTTTTGGTGAGCGACACCCTGCGGGTTGGGGTGGTTACAGGTCACATTCCTTTAAATAAAGTAGCAAGCTCTGTTACGGTCGATAAAATATTAGCCAAACTAAGACTGATGGATGCCAGCTTGCGTCAGGATTTCTGGATACAAAAACCACGAATTGCTGTCTTAGGCTTAAACCCTCACGCCGGCGACAATGGCCTAATTGGCACCGAAGAAAAAGACGTTATCATACCCGCTATTGAAGAAGCGCGCTCCAATGATATACTGGCATTTGGCCCATATTCGGCAGATGGATTTTTTGCCAATGGTACCTATATGCAGTTTGACGCTGTGCTGGCCATGTACCACGATCAGGGGTTGATACCATTCAAGCAGATATCATTTGAGTCAGGTGTAAACTTTACAGCCGGGCTGAACTTTGTTCGTACATCACCTGATCACGGCACCGCCTATGACATCGCCGGTAAAAATCAGGCATCTGAAATTTCTTTCCGCGAGGCCATATTTACGGCCATCCATGTGGTGAAACATCGTAAGGAAATGGCAGTGTTGACGGAAAATCCGCTTACGATTACCAAACTGAGCAGGGACAGGGATTAACGGGGAAGAAGACCGTCAGGTAGGTTCGGCATGACATGATTTTTAGCAGTTAGTGGCCCTCATTTTCCATTTTCAACTTTTTTTTCCACATTTAGGATTTTTCCCTACATTTGCGGGCTAATTGTCGCTCATTGAAATCGCTCAAAACATATTCGATTCCTTTCACCGGCTTGAAGCTGGGGAAGCACTCTTTTGACTATGTGATCAAAGACGAATTTTTTGACGAAATGGACTACTCCATCGTCAAAAAGGCTGATCTTCAGTGCAAAGTGGAACTAGATAAGCAGGAAACCATGCTCATTCTGAATTTCCATATTTATGGAACCATCACAATGACATGCGACAAATGCCTGGCCGAATATCTGCATCCTATTGATGTTCATGAGCAGCAGATCGCCAAATTTGCCGAAGAGGAAATTGACGAAGACGAAGAAATCATCACCCTGACAAAAAATGATCACGAGATCAATATTGCAGGTTTGATATATGAATACATAAATGTTGCAGCACCTTTTACAGCGGTTTGTAACGACGAGGGGAACACGCCTTACTGCGATAAAGAAATGATCGAAAGATTAAATCAATTATCGAACAAAGGCGGTGAAGATGACAAAACGGATCCAAGGTGGGACGTTTTGAAGAATATTTAAATGATAATTTAGGAAGTTATGCCACATCCAAAACGGAAATTCTCAAAATCAAGGACAGCAAAACGTAGAACACACTACAAAGCTGAAGCGCCTACTTTAACTACTTGTAAAACTACCGGTGCAGTACATTTACCTCACAGAGCTTATACTGTTGACGGTAACTTATACTACAACGGCAAAGTCCTTATCGAAAACACCGCAACAGCCTAAGTTTAATTTTCATATATGAAGATTGGCTTAGATATTATGGGCGGTGATTTTGCTCCCAAGGCAACTATGCTTGGAGCAATAGCAGCTTATAAGGCTTTGTCGGGCGACCAGAAACTGGTACTTATCGGCGATAAGGAAATCGCTCTGTCCATTCTTCATGAAAATAACTTTAGCCCTGACCATTTCGAGTTTGTACATACAACCGAAGTGATCGGCATGGGCGAGCACCCGACTAAAGCGGTTGTTCAAAAACCTGATTCGAGCATCAGTGTCGGTTTCCGCATGCTTAAGGACGGCGAAATTCAAGCCTTCTCATCAGCGGGAAACACCGGAGCTATGCTGGTCGGTTCCATGTTTAGCGTAAAAGCCATACCGGGCGTATCCCGCCCAGCGATGACAACTATAGTACCCAAACTGAAAGGCGGTTTGGGTATTTTGTTAGATGTGGGTGCCAATGCCGACTGCAAGGCCGAAAACCTGCTGCAATTCGGTGTCCTGGGGAGCCTGTTCGCACAATCGGTTTATAACATTTCCGATCCACGTGTTGCGCTGGTGAATATTGGTGAAGAGGAAGAAAAAGGTAATATCCTTTGCCAGGCAGCTTTTCCGCTGATGAAAGAAAACAAACAGTTCAACTTTATCGGAAACGTGGAAGGCCGCGACTTTTTCAACGAAAGCGCCGATGTGTATGTAGCCGATGGTTTTACGGGGAACGTGGTGCTGAAAATGGCCGAATCATTTTATGTGATGGGCTTGAAATTACAGCTCAAGAATGAGTTTTTCGACCGGTTTAATTACGAACAATACGGTGGCAGCCCGATATTAGGTATAAATGCGCCGGTTGTGGTAGGTCATGGGATATCGAGCCCCGAAGCGATCAAAAACATGATGCTCCTATCGAGAGACATGGTAGAGAGCGATCTTATAAATAAAATAAAAAACGCATTTCAATAAAATCTATATATAGAAATGAATAAAATTCATGCTGCAATTACTGCTGTGAATGGATATGTTCCGGATTATGTTCTAACAAACCATGAACTGGAAACAATGGTGGAAACGAATGATGAATGGATAACCACCCGTACCGGCATAAAAGAGCGCAGAATACTAAAAGGCGAAGGCCTTGCAACATCAGATATGGCTGTTCACGCTGTTGAGGGGTTGCTGAAGAAGAGAGGGATCGGTGCTGAAGAGATAGAATTGATCATATTTTGTACTACTACTCCCGATATGCCTTTCCCGGCTACAGCGAATATACTGGCTGATAAAATTGGTGCTAAAAATGCCTGGGGGTACGACCTGCAGGCAGCCTGCTCAGGATTTATTTTCGGGCTGGCAACTGGTGCCCAATTCATTGAAAGCGGAAAACACACTAAAGTACTGGTGGTAGGCGGCGATAAAATGTCGTCTATCGTAAACTATAAAGACCGTGCAACCTGCATCATTTTTGGCGATGGCTGCGGCGCTGTTTTACTGGAACCAAATACCGAAGGTTACGGTGTAATGGATTCAATACTGAAAAGCGACGGCGCCGGCAGAGCATATCTTCATCAGAAAGCAGGGGGCTCTTTAAAGCCTGCGTCACATGAAACGGTGGATGCTCTGGAACATTTTGCTTACCAGGAAGGACAAGCAGTCTTCAAATTCGCGGTGACTAATATGGCAGATGTTGCTGCCGAAGTGATGGAGCGCAATAACCTAAAATCAGATGACATTGCATGGCTGGTTCCGCACCAGGCAAACAAACGCATTATCGATGCCACAGCTAACCGTACCGGTGTAACTGCTGATAAGGTGATCATCAACATTGAGCGATACGGCAATACCACGAACGGAACCATCCCGCTTTGCTTATGGGAGTGGGAAAGTAAATTCAAAAAAGGCGACAACCTGATATTAGCTGCTTTCGGTGGCGGCTTTACCTGGGGCTCGATCTATTTAAAATGGGCATATTAATTTGATGTGCAAATTTCGGATGTGCAGATGCGCAAATGATTTTTTTGAACTTTACTAAATATCTTTTGTTTATTTGTTGCCGATGAATATTAACCTGATTAAACATTTTGCACATCTGCATACCTGCACATTAACAAATGTGCGATTTGCACATCTGCACATTAACATATAACTTAGATATAATCTTTTATCCAAAACCAATTCATTCCACAATATGGATATTAAACAAATTCAGGACCTTATACGCTTTGTCTCAAAGTCGGGGGTAAATGAAGTTTCAATTGAACAGAACGATTTCAAGATTACAATAAAAACCAACCAGGCGCCTACATATGTTACAGCGAACCTTCCAGCCGCTGAAAGCGCTCCTGTTTATGCTGCTCCCGTAGCCGCTGCTGCCCCTGCTCCGGCAACTGTCGCTGCCGCTCCTGAAGCTCCTGCTGCCGATACTTCTAATCTGATCACGGTAAAATCGCCGATGATCGGTACATTTTACCGTTCGTCATCACCTGAAAAGCCGATGTTTGTAAATGTAGGTGATGAGATCAAGCCGGGCTCAGTTCTTTGTATCATCGAGGCTATGAAATTGTTTAACGAAATTGAATCGGAAGTTTCGGGCCGTGTTGTGAAAATATTGGTTGATAACGCTTCTCCCGTTGAGTATGACCAGCCATTGTTTTTGGTTGAGCCTGTATAAAGTTGATTAGGTTGAATAGTTGATTAAGTGGGTGGTTTTAAAAAACTGAAAGCTTAATCAATAATCGAAAATTTTAATTAAGAATTTTCAAACCAATCAACCACTTAACTCATCAACAATTTAACTAACTCAAAGCATGTTTAAAAAAATATTAATAGCTAACCGTGGTGAGATTGCCCTTCGCATTATCCGTACTTGCAAGGAGATGGGCATTAAAACCGTAGCTGTGTATTCTACCGTTGACAGGGATAGCCTGCATGTACGTTTTGCTGATGAAGCCGTGTGTATTGGTCCTCCTCCCAGCCGCGATTCTTATTTAAATATCCCCAACCTGATATCTGCCGCCGAACTGACCAATGCTGATGCTATTCACCCTGGCTATGGGTTCTTGTCAGAAAACGCCAAATTTTCGGCTATTTGCGCAGAATATGGTATCAAATTTATCGGTGCTACCGCCGACCAGATCAACGCCATGGGCGACAAGGCATCAGCCAAGGCGACCATGAAAAAAGCTGGCGTTCCTACTATCCCCGGTTCCGAAGGTTTACTACAGGACGTGAAAGAGGGTATGACTATTGCCAATAAAATTGGTTACCCTGTTATTCTGAAAGCGACTGCCGGTGGTGGTGGCCGCGGTATGCGCCTGGTATGGAAAGATGAAGAGTTTGAACCGGCCTGGGATTCGGCACGTGCAGAATCAGCAGCAGCATTCGGTAACGATGGTATTTATCTTGAAAAATATGTAGAAGATCCGCGCCACATCGAAATACAGGTGGTTGGCGACCAATATGGTAAGGTTTGTCATCTTTCAGAACGCGATTGCTCTATACAACGCCGTCACCAGAAATTGGTGGAGGAATCACCATCGCCGTTTATGACCGAAAAGCTTCGTAAAAAAATGGGCGATGCCGCTATAAAAGGCGCAAAAGCCGTAAAATATGAAGGTGCAGGTACTATTGAGTTTTTGGTGGACAAACACCGCAACTTCTATTTTATGGAGATGAACACCCGTATCCAGGTAGAGCACCCGGTTACTGAAGAGGTGATCAACTTCGACCTGATCAAAGAGCAAATTAAAGTTGCTGCGGGCATTCCTATTTCTGGTAAAAACTACGAGCCAACGATGCACGCTATCGAGTGCCGTATCAATGCCGAGGATCCTTTCAATAATTTCCGTCCTGCACCGGGCAGGATCACCAATTTCCACTCCCCGGGTGGTCACGGTGTGCGGGTTGATACACACGTGTATTCAGGCTATGTAATTCCGCCGAACTATGATTCGATGATAGCTAAAGTAATTTGCGTGGCACAAACCCGCGAAGAAGCTTTAAGTACTATGGAGCGCGCTTTGAGCGAATTTGTGATTGAAGGCATTAAAACCACCATACCTTTCCATTTAAAATTACTGCAGGATCCTAACTTCAGGGCGGGTAATTTTACTACCAAGTTTATGGAGACCTTTGAATTCACCAAATAAACAGTTTACTGTAACAAAATAAATAGTAAATAGCATTCTGAACAACGGAATGCTATTTTTGTACGGCAATGAGTAAAACAAGCGATAAGCTAATAAAGGCAATAAAGGATAAGAGCAGGAATCTTGAGGGTGAAATGTCCTTTTTTGACCATTTGGAAGAATTAAGATGGCACCTTATCCGTTCGGCATTGGCCATTGTCGTATTTACTATTCTTGTGTTTGTTTTCTATAGCTGGATCTATGACAATATTATCATGGCTCCCAGCAGTTCAGACTTTTGGACTTTCAGAATGATGTGTGACCTTGGCAAATTTCTTCACAGGGACATGTGCCCAGGTAAGATCAACATTAATTTGATCAACACAGAAATGGCCGGACAGTTTACACTACAAATCGACTCATCTTTAATGATCGGTTTGGTATTGGGCATCCCTTATTTGCTATATGAAATTTGGCTGTTTGTTAAGCCTGCACTGCACGAAAAGGAAAGGAAAGCAGCCAGCGGGTTCGTATTCTACGCTTCAGTTCTGTTTATATGCGGTGTGATGTTCGGCTATTTCGTGATTACGCCGGTTTCCCTCAATTTCCTTGCGGGTTACACAGTAAGCAGTCATATACAAAATTTATTTTCTATAGATTCCTACATCTCTTCTGTTTCAACTCTGACTATAGCTACAGGTTTGGTTTTTGAATTGCCTATCCTGGTTTACATCCTTGCAAATTTAGGTATCCTGACACCTAAGTTTATGAAAGAAAGCCGCCGTTATGCAATTGTGATCATCCTGATTATAGCGGCCGTGGTAACGCCTACGCCAGACATGCTGACCATGACAGTGGTTGCTATCCCATTATATTTGTTATACGAATTGAGTATAGGAGTAGCCAGCGCTGTACAGAAAAGAAAGAAAAAGAGTGAAGAAGAGGTCGATGCTGCATAATTCATAGCGCTTTCTAACAAAATCTTTACCTTCGTTGCTTAAATTTATAAATAGATTTGAGTGATGAATAACACCCCGAAGATTGCTATTGGCGCAGACCATGCCGGCTTTGATTATAAGGAAGCGATTGCCAAATGGTTGAATACAGATAACCTTAAAGATTTTGGCACCTATTCACCGGCTTCGGCTGATTATCCTGATTTTGCCCATCCGGTAGCATCTGCAGTTGAAAATGGCGAGTTTGATTATGGTATATTGGTTTGTGGCAGCGCAAATGGCGTGGCTATTACGGCTAATAAACACCAGGGCATTCGCGCGGCAATCTGCTGGAACCAAGAGTTAGCCTCGTTGGCCCGCAAGCACAATAATGCTAATATCGTCTGCATTCCTGCCCGTTTTATCTCGATAGAGGAGGCCGAAAAGATCGTGAAGACTTTCCTTTCTACCGAATTTGAAGGAGGTCGCCATGCAAACCGGGTGAATAAAATTGCTTGTTGAAATGCTCAATACTAAACTCAATAATAACTGAACTCTAATTAACTGATTACTAAGAATGAAAAAACTCACCTTATGCATAGCTGCGCTTTCGCTTACGGCGGGCGCTTATGCACAAAAGAACACCGGCGATCCGCAGACCTATGCGAAGTACATCAGCGCCGAAGATGCCCGCAAACACCTGAGCATTTTAGCGTCAGACGCGTTTGAAGGTCGCGAAACCGGTAAACCAGGCGCAGAAAAGGCTGCCAATTACATTGAAGCCGAATTCAAAAAATTGGGCTTGCAGGCTCCTGTTAATGGTTCTTACTTTTTAGATGTGCCTTTAATCGAAAATTCAACTCAAATAACTTTTTCAATTAACGGGCAAAGCCTTACAAATGGTAAAGACTTCGCCGCCTCAAGAGGCGCGGCTTCTGATAAACCTGTTCAGGCAGCTGAAGTTGTTTTTATTGGGTATGGCACCGATGCGGAGATAGGTAACACCGAACTTGCTAACAAAGTATTGTTATGGGTAAATGAGGATAAACCGGAAGCAGGCAAAACGCCAAATACCAGCTACCGTTTATCCACTGCACGCACCCAAATTGTAAAAAATCTTCAGAGCAAAAATCCGGCTTTGATATTGGCAGTCAACGGTGAAATTGCTAACATGCTGAAAAGATTCGGTTCTGGCGCAACGGCACCCCGCCTATCCATCAAAACAGACGCAACTAAACCAGCAAGTACGCAGGCCGTCGTTTTAAATATCACTCCTTCAGTTGCTGACCAGATTCTGAAATCAAGCGGTAAAACTTATGACCAGATCAAAAACGGTGCTTCGCAAAATTTGAAAGCAGATATTAAATTAAGCATCCATACAAACACCAAAGATGTAAAAGCCGTGGATGTGTTAGGCTTTATGCCAGGCACCGACCTGAAAGACGAAGTATTGATCTTCTCTGCACACTATGACCACATCGGCTTGGTTTCTGATCCGAATGCAAAGGATAAGGTTAATAATGGTGCCGATGATGATGGATCAGGAACAACGGGCATATTGGAAATTGCGCGCGCGTTTTCAGCGGCTAAAAAAGCCGGACATGGTCCAAGAAGAAGCGTTCTTTTCCTGGGTAACGTGGGTGAAGAAAAAGGATTATTGGGGTCGGAGTATTATTCTGAGCATCCTGTATTCCCGTTAGCTAATACTATCACTGATTTAAATATCGATATGATCGGTCGCGTGGGTTACGAGTACATTGGTAAACCGGATTCAGCGAACTATGTATACACCATCGGTTCTGCTATGCTAAGCAAAGAGCTGCATCAGATAAACGAAGAGGCAAACAACAAATATGTTCACATTGAACAGGATTATAAATACGACGATCCGAATGATCCTAATCGCTTCTATTACCGCTCAGACCACTACAATTTTGCCAAACACGGCGTGCCTATCATCTTCTACTTTAACGGTGTTCATGATGATTACCACCAGCCCGGAGATGAAGTAAGCAAAATTAACTTTCCACTTTTGGCAAAACGTGCTCAGTTAGCTTACTATACCGGCTGGGAACTGGCTAATAGAGACAAGCGCCCTGTGGTCGATGCGCCTGCTGCTAGTAAGTGAATGGTTGACTAGTTGAATAGTTAAGTGGTTGCAGTAGTAGCTAAATAGGATCGACTTAATCAATAGGTTGAAAAGCTAAAAGCATATGAGATTTTAATTTCATATGCTTTTTTATTAAAGCCAGATAATCAACAATTCAACTACTTAACCTTTCGAACCATTTAACTGCTCAACCAAAAATTCCTAACTTAGCGACATGGGACATATCGCGGAAGAGTTTTTGGTTGCCTCTGAAGATAAGGCGTTTGATATGGATCACCGCCGTATTATCAATTACAATATTGGCAAGTACGATGCGGCGGTTAACCGTGGGTTATCACGACTTATCAACCTTGAAAACACCAAGAAAAAAGGGCATGTGATCAAGTGGAAGGTGATGGAAAATCTGGATAAATACCTTCCGGAGTTTGAATCGAATTTTCAGAAACATGGTGGTAAAGTGATATGGGCGAATGATGCCGAAGAAGCCAACCGCGAGATATTAAACATCATCCAAAAAGCCGGCGCAAAAACCGTCGTAAAATCTAAATCGATGGTGACCGAAGAAATCAAACTAAATGAATTCCTGGAAAGTCATCATATCGAATCCCTTGAAACTGATCTTGGCGAATATATTGTGCAATTACTGGGTCAACGGCCATATCATATTGTTACCCCAGCGATGCATCTCTCCAAAGAAGATATCGCCAGGCTGTTCAACGAACGCTTTGGCACTCCGATAGATGCCACGCCGGAACAATTAACACTAAAAGCCCGGGAACTGCTGCGTGAAAAATATGTTCGTGCCGATGTGGGTATCACCGGTGCTAACTTTATTATAGCCGATACCGGCAGTATCGCCATTAGCGAAAATGAAGGCAATGCTCGCTTAAGCGTAAGTTTTCCCAAGATACATATCACTATTGTGGGTATCGAGAAGACGATACCTTCCATGGCTGATCTGGATGTATTTTGGCCGATGTTGGCTACGCATGGCACTGGTCAGAACATGACCGTATATAACACCATTTTAAGTGGTCCACGTCAGCCCAACGAAACAGACGGCCCTGAAGAAATGTATGTGGTGTTGCTGGATAATGGCCGCACCAATTTGCTGGCTCAGAAAGATCAACGCCAAGGCTTGTACTGCATCCGCTGCGGCGCTTGTCTTAATGCCTGCCCGGTTTATAAAAATATTGGCGGGCATACTTATGAAACCACTTATAGTGGCCCGATAGGTTCCATCATCACGCCCCACATGAAGGGCATGGAAGACTTTAAGCATTTAAGTTATGCCTCCAGCTTGTGTGGCAGGTGCACTGAAGTCTGTCCGGTGAAGATCGACATTCACAAAATGCTGCTGCTCAATCGTCGCGATGCTGTGAACGAAGGCATCGTTACCAACAAAGAAAAATGGGGATGGGCCATTTGGCAAAAAGGTATGTTAAGTCGCAAGCTGACTGACTTCTTCAGCGGTAAAACAAAAAACAAGTTAATGAACCTCTTCTTCAAGAAAACCTGGGGACACCTGCGCGAAATGCCGAAAGTTGCTGATAAATCATTTAGCAAAATGTGGATGGAACGCGGTAGTAGTGAAGATACACAGTCGTAGAGACGCAATGCATTGCGTCTCTACGAGACTAATGTTTATTCCCAAACCCAAACTCCTTATATGTATTCGGCATCTCATTGCTGCTGGTGAACCCAAAGGTATATGTAGCCATCCACGTCTCGAAATCGGCGCCTTTTTCTTTGGATGGTTCAGTGTATAAAGCGCGCAAAAGATAGACGCCTTCCCTGCTCAATTTAAAATAGATCTGCCCTTCTTTATCGGAAGACAATTTTTGTGCAAAAATATCGGTGCCCTTGAGGGTTCTTATATAAAACATCACAACTACATTGACAGCAGGTTTACCTCTCAAACGAACCTGCGCTATAATGTCATCGCCATAATTCCCTTTGTAAGGATTATCTTTCAGCACGATCTCAAACTCATCATTCAGTGGTTTGTCGAATCCGTTCGGGCTATTTTTTTCAACTTCAACAAGCGATTTCAGGTGCCATGTATATTTTTCTCTAAAGCTGTCCTTACTACCGTTTTTTGCCTTTTCCGCATATTGAGTATAGCCTTCATCTTCCAGCAACTTTATAAAATCGTCGGCTTCTATATCGTCGGTGATCGATTTTCTAACCATGTGAATGGTTTGAAGCCCATCCGATTCCAACGGCATTGATATGATGGGCGAAGCGCTGTCTTTTGCCACAGTTAATAAGTTGGTTCCCTTTTTACCGTTTTGGATTTCAAATTTCGCTGTTTTTGATGCTTCGTATTTTAGCTCATCGGTCTTGGTAAACTGATTTACACGGATCAGATGCATGTTGAGGTTATCCCCTTTATGCATAACAAAATTTTCGGGCAGTAACACGAAATCCTCCTGGGCAGCAGCTTCAGTTACGATAAGCGAAAAAAGGCAAAAAAGTAGAATATAAGTATGTTTCATATGGTTAAGATAGAAATCATGTAAACATACAAAGTTTTAAAAACTTCAGTAGTTTAGCTTTATGGTTTTTGATCGGAAAAACATCGATAATGACAAATTAGTCACATTTTATAAGGCTTTATTGTGGCCGAGACTGATTGAAGAAAAAATGCTGATACTTCTGAGACAAGGCCGTATAGGCAAATGGTTTTCGGGGATCGGCCAGGAAGCTATCGCTGTTGGCAGCACATTGGCTATGCAGCCATACGAATATATCTTACCTATGCATCGTAATCTGGGGGTGTTTACAACAAGGGATATCCCTTTATCAAGATTAATGGCGCAGTGGCAGGGGAAAGCATCAGGCTTTACAAAAGGCCGGGATCGTTCCTTTCATTTCGGCACGCAGGAATATAAGATTATTGGGATGATATCGCACCTTGGCCCGCAAATGGCTTTAGCCGATGGTATCGCTTTGGTAGATGTACTGAGTAAACGAAGCAGGGCGACTCTGGTTTTCACGGGCGAAGGCGGCACTAGTGAAGGCGATTTCCATGAGGCATTAAATGTGGCTTCCGTTTGGAACCTGCCGGTGATATTCCTGATTGAAAATAATGGTTACGGCTTATCGACGCCGGTCAACGAACAATACAAATGCGAGCAGTTAAGTGATCGTGCGATTGGATATGGAATTGAAGGACGAACTATAGATGGCAACAACATTCTTGAAGTATACCATACAATTAATGAAATAGCTACGGACATCCGCCAAAATCCAAGGCCTGTTTTGCTGGAATGCATGACTTTCCGGATGCGTGGCCACGAAGAAGCTTCCGGAACTAAATATGTGCCTCAGCATATGTTTGATGAGTGGAAAGAGAAAGATCCGATAGCCAATTTTGAGAGATTTTTGTTGGATGAAGGTGTGCTAAATCATGAATCAATACGGGTTATAAAAAGCGGGTTTACTACCATGATTGATACTGAAATTGAACAAGTATTTAGTGAACCGGACATTGTTCCCAATGCTGCGACGGAGTTGAAGGACATGTACAAACCCTTTAACTTTTCAGCTTTACAACCCTCCAACAACACAACAAATAAAAGATACATCGACGCGATAAGCGATGGCTTGCGCCAGGGTATGCAAAAGTTTGATAATCTGGTGATCATGGGACAGGATATAGCGGAATACGGTGGTGCCTTTAAGATCACCCAGGGCTTAGTTGAAGAGTTTGGCCGGGAGCGGGTTCGCAATACGCCCATCTGTGAGTCAGGGATTGTGGGTGCCGCGATGGGACTATCGATCAACGGCTATAAGTCGGTCGTCGAAATGCAGTTTGCCGATTTTGTGACTTGTGCCTTTAACCAGGTGATTAACAACCTGGCTAAAACCCATTACCGTTGGGGAGAAAATGTAGACGTGGTAGTACGTATGCCCACAGGCGCGGGAACAGGTGCCGGGCCATTTCACTCACAAAGCAACGAAGCCTGGTTTACCAAGACACCGGGGTTGAAAGTGGTTTACCCAGCTTTTCCATCAGATGCAAAAGGATTGTTATTAGCCGCCATTGAAGACCCGAATCCGGTGATCTATTTCGAGCATAAGTATTTATATCGCGGCATCAGCGAAGAAATAGCCGATGAGCCATATACAATTGAGATAGGTAAGGCGAGAGTGATAGAAGAAGGTAAAAACGCCAGTATTATTACATATGGACTTGGTGTTCACTGGGCATTGGATTATGCAAAAGCCCATCCGGATGAATCAATCGAGATAGTCGATCTGCGCTCATTACAACCCTGGGATAAAGAAGCAGTTGAAATTAGTGTAAAAAAGACCGGACGAGTTTTAATATTACACGAAGACACCTTAACCAACGGCTTCGGCGGAGAAATAGGTGCGCATTTAGCCGAACACTGTTTTAGTTACCTGGATGCGCCAGTTATGCGCTGTGCAAGTTTAGATACGGCTATCCCGATGAATAAAGCATTGGAAGATCAGTTTTTGGCAAAAGCAAGGTTGGAGGAAATGATGGAGAAATTGTTGAGATATTAATCTGAAAATTATATATTCATTTGAGCACAAATGATTCGAATTATATTGCAATCAGAGATAAAATAATCGAAGGCACAACCGTGCTATAAAACTCATGTACCTGCGAAGACCTTTAAGCTTCCACCAACTCAACTTCCGCAATCGGACTAAACAAATAGACGCGCTTGGTTTTTAATTCAGTGCATTTATAACGTTTCCGTAATTGCTCCTCTTTCCTGAACACCCGGCCATTTTTTAGTTTAAATAACGAGTGCATCGGTATTTTATCAACTGTAAGATGTGTATCCGGCTTGGGGGCGTCATATAAACGCAAAGATTTATACAAATGCAAATCAGTACAACTTGATGCTGCCGGGTTGTTTAGATATTTAACGATTGCGTGCTTTACATCAGGCGGGAAAATTTCTTTTTCAAAAAATGGCTGCATCATTTTTTTGAAGTTGGCTTTCCATTCTGTTCCGTGAGGCTTGGCCTTGTGTTTATGCTCGTTCCAGGTATGCAGGTGGGCAAATTCATGCACCGTAGTCACCAGGAATGCGTATACATTCAGATCATAATTTACGGAGATTCGATGCCCCTTTCCGCCATGCGGGGGACGGTAATCGCCGAACTTACTATTGCGGTTGCGGGAAATCTTAAACTCACATTGAAAGTAATCGATCCAACGGGCAATCAGCGGCGCCGCCGCCGGGGGGAGATATCTTTCTAAAACTTTTACCTTATCCAATTTAACCTCTTTTCAAAAATACGTTTTTGAGGTCAAAAGTTAAAAGCGAAAGGATAAAGGTTTTACAGGAAAATAATGTTTAATACAGCAAGGGTTTTATCTTTCAGCGTTAACCTTTCACCTTTTACCTCAATAAATGGTAGGTAATAAAGCTCACGATATAAGCTAGTCCAGTCATGTAGACGAATTGTGAAGCCGGCCAGCGCCAGTTTTTGGTTTCGCGGTATACAACGGCTACGGTGCTGGCGCACTGCATGGCAAAGGCATAAAACATCATCAGGGAGAAGGCAACAGCAACGGTAAATACAGGTTGTCCATCCGGGTTTTTTGCAGTAGCCATTTTTTGTTGAACCGATTCCATCTTTTCTGCATCCCCTTCGACGCTGTAGATAGTTGCCATAGTTCCAACAAATACCTCACGGGCAGCGAAGGATGTAATTAATGCAATTCCTATTTTCCAGTCAAAACCAAGCGGTTTAATGACGGGCTCGATAGTATGACCCAATACGCCGGCATAAGAGTTTTCCAGCTTTTCAGAAGCAACGGCGCGATGCAGATCATTAGTGCTCATTTGCTGTGTATATTGAGATTGTTTATATTTTTGTTCTATCCGCTCGAAACGGTCGCCAGGCCCATAGGAAGCCAATACCCAAAGAATAACCGATACGGCAACAATCACCTTACCAGCCTGCAAAACGAACGCCTTGGCACGGTTATACATATCCTGGCCAACGTTCTTCCAGCGCGGCATGCGGTAAACAGGCAATTCCATGATAAAGTAGCCGCGTTCGCGTGCTTTTAATAAGAATTTCATCGCGAAAGCTACGGTAACAGCCGATACCAGACTGAATAGGTACATGCCAGTAAGCACTAATCCCTGCAAGTTGAATACCCACCAAATATTTCGGTTGGGAACAACCAATGCAATCAGCAGCGTATAGATCGGTAAACGGGCAGAGCAGGTTACCAGTGGCGTTACCATAATGGTGATCATACGGTCTTTCCAGTTTTCGATAGTACGGGTACTCATAATTGAGGGAACAGCACAAGCAAAGCCGCCAATAAGCGGAACCACTGATTTGCCATTTAGTCCTACCTTACGCATTAGTCTGTCCATCATGAAGGTAACGCGCGACATATAACCCGTGTCTTCCAGTATGGAGATGAACCCAAAAAGTATTGCGATCTGCGGAATAAAAACCATCACACCACTTAAGCCACCCATCACACCATCAACCACTAAATTGACTAATGGTCCGGCAGGTAAAACACGATGTAGTGATGTCTGTGCCCATACAAAGAAGTCACCTATCAACTCCATCGGATAGGCTGACCATGCGAAGATGGATTGGAAAATGAATATCAGGATTGCAAAAAATATGACGAACCCGAAAACCCGGTGAGTTAGTATCTTATCGATCTTATTACTGATGTTTTCTTCCTGGGCAGTTTCATTTTTCGTTACCGTATCGTAAAGGAGATCGTTAATGAAGCTATACCGAGCTATGGTTTCGGTAGCCTGAGCTTTTTGCGAATGAAAACTAAATTCCTGCTCCAATTCCTCAATGCGGTCGCTTTGAACCGGACTTAAAAATTTAAGCGTTTCGTGCTGGTGTGCCAACTGCAAGGCGTAATATGGATTCTCTACCTCGATTTCCCTGCTGATGTGCGCGATGAGCTGCGGTGCCAATGATTCAACATCAATAGTATCTTCCTGTAAGGCAACTTTATTGGCGTAGCTAATGGCTGACTTAAGCTGATCGATGCCTTCAATTTTACGAGCAGAGATCGGTACTACAGGTACACCAAGTTTTTGCGCAAATGCATTCACATCAATGGTAATGCCCGACTTTTTGGCCAGGTCCATCATGTTTAAGGCAACGATAACAGGCAGTTTCAGATCGGCAACCTGTGTGTAGAGTAATAAATTTCTTTTGAGGTTGGAAGCGTCAAGGATGACTACCACCAGATCGGGGCGCAAAGGATTGGCTTTGTCAGCTAAGACAGAAAAAACGATCGATTCATCCCTGCTTTTAGGGTAAAGACTATAAGTACCCGGAAGATCTATTATTTCAGCGCGGCGGCCATCTGGCAAATCGCAAAAACCTGTCTTTTTATCAACGGTTACACCCGGAAAGTTCCCTATTTTTTGGTTGAGCCCGGTTAAAACATTAAAGAGCGTTGATTTACCGGTGTTTGGATTTCCTACAAGCGCTACTTTCAAATTAGCATCCACTTGTTGAAAATTACTGCAGGATAATAGTTGAAGCTTCTTTTCTGCGCAAACTTAATTGGTAACCAGAAACATGAATGGCAATTGGATCGCCAAGAGGGGCAACGCGCGAAACAGTGATCTGCTCACCGGGTAGACATCCCATTTCCATCAACTTCACCGACATTTCAAGATCGGTAAATTCCTTAACTATTCCTGTTTCTCCTACTTCAAGTTGCGAAAGCCTCATGTTTTTAATACTTAAACTGAACAAATGTAGACCTTATTTAAATTAAATCCAAATAAGGACTAGTGATTTACATCACAATTTTGCATGATTAATGTCATTTATTGATTAGGCAATATTTTCAATTGCTTTCCGGAGGCTGATTTTGCCGAAGTGAGGGCATCCGCAATCTTTTTTCAAGACACCGCATGATGATAGGCATACTGCTGCAATTAAAACGACCAAATATCTAATTCTTTTCATAATTTTTTGCCCTGTCAATTATCAATACCCCTAAAATTCCCATACAGGCGCCTGCGGCATCAGCAAAAAGGTCGGGCCATTCACCGCTTCGCCAGGTAAAAATGGTTAATTGCAGTAATTCAATTAACCCGCCAAATAGTATGGAAATAAAAGTAACTATTGCTGCCGTTTTATACGATATCGGCCTCCCATTTTGTTGCCTCACAATGCCATTGCACCACAAAATTACCAGCAAGAAAAAGAAGTCGCTATGTACCAGTTTGTCAAACCCGGGAAAGAACAAAGGCTCACGTGCAATATTGTCTCCGATTTTGACGGAGCACATCGCCAAAACAAATAAGGCCCACAAGATAGTGGGCCTTTGATATTTTGAGAACCTTATCATTTAAAATCAGGCGCCAACCAAAGCTTTGTAAGCATCAGCAGAAAGCAGGCCATCAATTTCTAAAGCATCTTTAATGCTAACTTTCACCATCCAGCCTTCGCCATAAGGGTCAGAGTTTACCAGTTCGGGCTGGCTATCAAGTGCAGGATTGATTCCTTCAACGGTGCCGGTAAGCGGCATAAATAGATCAGATACTGTTTTTACTGCTTCAACAGTCCCGAAAACTTCTTCCTTTTGTACTTCTTTTCCTTTTGAAGGAATATCGACATAAACGATGTCGCCCAATTCGCCCTGGGCAAACTCAGTGATACCTATATAGGCTTCGCTGCCTTCAACTCTTACCCACTCGTGGTCTTTGGTGTATTTTAATTCAGCCGGGAAATTCATATTGATCTGTTTTTTTGTGGGTCAAAAATAAAAAAACTTTTAGATAACCTGACTTAAATCTATTCAGATCAGATTTATAAAAAAACCTAAAAGAGTATCCAGCTTAAAGTGCCATTTAGTAACTAAGGCAGATTTTTGCGCGACTTTTTTTTATTGTAAAAAGCCTGATAAAACAATACTTTTAAGTTTTAGAATAAAGCCTGTCCGATGAAAAAACTTTACCTGTCGCTATTTCTTCTTATCAATCTGATACCATTTGCCAATGCCCAAAAGGGAAGTGATTTCGAATCAAAAACCAAAGGGTTGACTAAATATTCAGGCTATTTAAATTTTTACTGGAATGATAAAACCGGGCAGGTATTTTTAGAGATCAACCGCTTTAATGATGAATTTTTGTATGTGAGCTCATTGCCTTCCGGTGTCGGATCAAACGACCTGGGAATGGATCGGGGACAGATCGGCGAGAGCCGTATCGTAAAGTTTATGCGGGTAGGTAATAAAGTTTTGTTGGTGCAACCCAATTACAGTTACCGGGCGGTAAGCAATAATGCAGATGAGCGCAAATCGGTGGAAGAAGCCTTTGCGCAATCTGTCATTTGGGGGTTTACCACTTTAGCACAAGATGATGACAAGGCGTTGGTTGACTTTACGCCATTTTTGCTTCGCGACAGTCATAATTTAGCAAGGAAGTTGGGCAACAATAACCAGGGCAGCTATCATGCAGATGATAGCCGATCAGCCATCTATTTGCCCAATACCAAAAGCTTCCCGGACAATACGGAATTCGAAGCGATCATCACTCTGGCCGGAACAGGAACCGGCGCCGAGATCAGTTCGGTAACACCTAATGCTGATTTTGTGACGGTACGCATGCACCAGTCTTTCATCCGCATGCCCGACAATAAATACAAGCCGCGCAAGTTCGATCCACGTTCTGGGTTATATGATATAGAGTATATGGATTTTGCTACACCGATCGATCAACCTATCATGAAACGATTTTTGACCAGGCACCGGCTTGAAAAGAAAGATCCGTCAGCGGCGGTAAGTGAACCCGTAAAGCCAATAGTTTATTATGTTGACCGAGGCGCGCCGGAGCTTGTACGCAATGCGTTAATAGAAGGAGCGTCATGGTGGAACCAGGCTTTTGAAGCAGCGGGTTATAAAAATGCTTTTCAGGTGAAGTTATTGCCTGAAGATGCCGACCCGATGGACATACGCTACAATGTGATCCAGTGGATACACCGGTCGACAAGAGGCTGGTCGTATGGCGAGTCGATCAATGATCCGCGTACAGGAGAGATCATCAAAGGACAAGTTTCATTAGGCTCGCTGCGCGACAGGCAGGATTTCCTGATAGCGGAAGGGCTGCTTCAGCCTTATGAGGACGGCAAACCTGTAAGTGATAAAATGCTGAAAATGGCCTTAGCGCGCTTGCGTCAATTGGCTGCTCATGAGGTGGGCCATACTTTAGGCTTCCAGCATAATTTTGCAGCCAGTGTGAATAACAGGTCGTCAGTGATGGATTATCCGCCGCCTGTGTTTACATTGGGTGCGGACGGGACGGTTGACCTGAGCAATGCTTACGGCACCGGCATCGGCGCGTGGGACAAGCGGACTGTATTGTATGGCTACGAGGATTTCCCTGCCGGAACGGATGAGGATAAAGCGTTGAAGGATATTATGAATGAGACATTAAAGAAAGGTTTCTTGTATATCTCGGATGAGGATGCGCGCCCTGTAGGTGGGGCACATCCTCAGGCTCACCTTTGGGATGCCGGAACAAATGCAGCCGATGAACTCAACCGCTTGATGACGGTCAGGAAACATGTGATCGATAATTTTTCAGAAAAAGCGATCAGGCAGGATGCGCCGATGGCTAACCTTGAAGAAGTGCTGGTGCCGATGTACCTGATGCACCGCTACCAGGTGGAGGCTGCTTCCAAAATGCTCGGAGGTTTGTATTATACGTTTGCCCTGAAAAATGACGGGCAAACCATCACCAAATTCGTTCCCCCTGCTGAACAATGGAAAGCATTTGATGCATTGATGGGTACTATATCGCCGGATGCACTGGCACTGCCAGAAAAGCTGATCGAAAAAATACCACCGCGACCAATTGGCTACCCGCGAACGCGCGAGACTTTTAAGTCGAGAACAGGAATGACTTTTGATCCACTCTCTGCTGCCGGGTCCGCGGCAAGTAATACACTGGCATTTATGCTAAATTCGCAACGTGCGGCGCGGCTGGTGGAATATCATTCCAGGGATAGTTCCCAACCGGGTCTCGAGGCGGTTTTGACGAAACTAGTGGCACAGACATGGAAAGCTCCAAAAAGATCAGGATATGCGGGGGAACTACAGCGATTGGTGAATAACCTCGCGCTGAAACAACTATTAGCATTAGCTGCCGATACCAAAGCGCCCGAAAACGTTCGTGGAATTACCCTGCTACAAATAAGCGAATTAAAAACATGGATGAATAAAGCCATGTCTGCAGCAGGGAATGATCAGAAAGCAAACCTATTGTTCGGCTTATCACAGATCAAAGAATTTGAAAACAGTCCCGATAAATTTAAACCAGCCGAAATATTAAACATGCCTGATGGTTCGCCAATTGGGATGGCGGAGGATTTTTAAAATTAGGTGTCATGCTGAGCCTGTCAAAGCACTGTGGGCAGGCCTAACCGCACGTCCTTCGACATGCTCAGGATGACAACGCGCAAAACATTTATTTACTATGCAATCACCTATAAAAACCGGTTTAATGGCCTACGGAATGTCCGGAAGGGTATTTCATGCGCCGTTTATTTATGCGCACCCTGGCTTTGAACTGAGGGCAGTTCTAGAGCGTCATGAAAAGAAAATGGCGGGGCCTTACGCTGGCATCATTAGCTACGATCAAACCGAAGAACTGCTGAACGATAAGGAGATCGAACTGGTTATCGTCAACACGCCTAACAATACGCATTTTGATCTGGCAAAACGATCATTCCAGGCAGGTAAACATGTTCTGGTTGAAAAACCGATTGCAGCAACGGTCGCCGAAGTAAAGAAATTATACGACTTGGCAAGAGAAGCTGGTAAGCATTTGATGGTCTATCAAAACCGTCGTTGGGACAGCGATTTTTTATCGGTGAAAGAAACAATAGAAAGCGGTAGGTTGGGACAATTGATCGAAGTGCATTTCCGTTTCGACAGATATAAAACGACATTAAGCCCAAAACAATTTAAGGAGACCAAAAGCATGGCACCAAATGGTTTGGCTTATGATTTGGGTCCGCATTTGATAGACCAGGCAATTAGTCTTTTTGGCCGGCCGTTAAAGTTTACCAAAACAACAGCTACCTATAGGGAAGATTCACAGGTGGATGATTATTTCCATTTTCACTTGTCGTACCCAAATCAATTGAATGTATATCTTACATCGGGTTTGCTTATAGCTCAACCCACGCCTTCTTTTGTGGTGCATGGTACATTGGGTAGTTATATAAAAGACAGAGTAGATGTACAAGAAGCGCAGCTGGACAAAGGCATTCCGCCTACTGATCCGGCTTATGGAATAGAGCCTGAAGGCTGCGAAGGCAGATTGGTGACATTTGACGAGAATAATCAAAAAATTACCGAGCGAATGCCAACATACAAAGGTCAATATATTCAATTATTCGAGGCGATGTATCAGACTATACGCAATGGCGCGTTATATCCGATAACAGAAGAGCATATTGCCTGGCAGATAGAGTTGCTGGAAGCAAACGGCTGATTTTTTGTAAATTTATATTAACATCAAACCTCTGAATTATAAAAACAGTACATTTATCTCCATAATGAAAAAACTAGCTCTTATTTTAAGCCTGATTATCGTTGCAGGATGCACACAGGCTCAAACTAAACCTGATATTGAACACATTCCTCATTTTAAAATATTAAAAGCCGACAGTACTTATTTCAGCTATGCTGATCTGAAGAAAGATAAGCCGGTGATGATCATTTATTTCGCTCCCGATTGCAGCCATTGTCAGCACCTGATGTACGAGATGAAGCCGAAAATGAAGCAGTTTAGCGACATACAGATCGTGATGGTGACCTTCACCGAATACAATATGCTGAAGATGCTTAAAAACTTTAACCGGGATTTTGATCTTGCCAAATACCATAACCTGACCGTAGGTACTGAAGGGCATACATACGTAGTTCAGAAGTATTACCAGGTGACCACTACTCCATACATTGCGGTGTATGACCACAAAGGCAACCTGGTTAGGGCTTTTGATAAAGTGCCTAAATTAGACACACTGGTAGCAACTGTAAAGAAAGCATAAGTTTTATTGCTGTTGCTGTTGTTGCTGCTGGAGCATTTCCAGATAGCGCTGATAGCTGTTTTTCGGAAAAGCGGTTAATGGTTCATATTCCGTATGCTCCTGAGCTTTAACAAATTCTGCAGGTTGATTCATGGAAGGCGCATCATCTTCATAGCCAACTGCTACTGAAACATCCAGCCTGTGATCCGATGTGCCTTTGTAAACTCCTTTTACTGGCGAGCAGTCAGAAAAATTACGGCCTACGGCTAAACGCACATGTGTTTCATTGGCAATGCAGTTATTGGTAGGGTCGATGCCCATCCAGCCGTAGTCCGGTATATAAGCTTCGGCCCAGGCGTGGGTTGCTCCTTCGCCACGCATGGTGGTGTTGCGATGCGTGCAGATATAACCGCTCACGTAACGCGCCGGAATGCCAACCAGGCGCAACATTAGCGTTAAGATATGTGCGAAATCCTGGCAAACGCCGGCTTTTAGCTTCCATATTTCGTCCATGGTCGTCTCTACCGTGGTAACCCCTTTGATGTAACAGAAGTTCTCATAAACATATCTGGAAAAGCGAAGCGCAGCCTGGTAAGGTGTATCGTCTTTTGATTTCTCGGCCTCAACTAATGCTTTTAGATCATCAAAACCCTCGAACTGCTCTAACCGAAGAAAATCAATATAAGGAATCATGTAACGCAGTTGCTTTAAGTCCTCCCATTGTTGCGCCGGAAAAATGTCATTACCAGGAAGCGGTTTATGTTTGGTTTGAACCAGTATTTTTGAATCGATCAGCAGGGTTGAATGTGGTTCGCTATAGGTAAAACCGCCTATCTTGTTCCCATAATAATCGATAAAGGTATCAATTACCGGGTCGCCGCTGATGCGTATTTCCTGTTTGATCACCTCCTGCCACTCATCCTGAATTGGATATAGAATGATCTGGTTGGCGCTGTCGCGGACAGGTGCCGGGTAGGAATATTGTGTTAAATGTTGAATCTTAAATTCAGGCATAATGAAATGTCAATAGGTTTATCAATCAGGAGTTGGCAAAGTAATAATTATTCAGCGAATCGCCAATCCCATATAATTGGCTGCGTATTTGAGTCAAAAACTGATGCAGCCCTTCTTCCTTTATAGTTTTTACTGAGCTGTATTTGATGTTGCTTTGCAGCCGCCCTATATAAAAGGAAAGCTCCCGGTAATCGTCAATGTTGCTATCATTTTTCAACCGATCAAAATAGCGTTGTATATGGTTGACAGAATAGATTACCGAACGCGGGAAATCGTTGTTCAACGCTACCTGCTCCAATACGTTTTCGGCCTCGAAACCTTCTCGGTATTTTTTAAGATATAGTTCATAGCCACCTAATGATAACAGTAGATGCTTCCAATAAGTTGTATCGGTAAGCAGGTCAGGATTGTTATCTATAGAACCAAACTTGGTATCGAGAATATCGACCGATTGTATCCCACGCTCCAAATATTTGCCAATGTTCATATAGCTACGGCCCTCGCCGCGCTCCATAGTAATTTCGACTGTACCATAATACAACATCACCTGTTTAATGAGCACATCCAGTACGCTTACCGGGTCATCCTTTTTTAAAGCATTGTCAATGCGGCCATCTTTTATCGTATGGTAATATTCATTAAGACACTGCCATAAGTCCTTGGTGATATGTTCCTGTACCCCGCGCGCGTTTTCACGGGCAAATGTGATAATGTTGAGGATAGAATTCTGGTTGTTCTTTCCGCACACCATATAACGCATTACGGCGCGACTGTCATTTCCCAACTTTTGGGTTTCTTCATTCTGCCCTGCAAATATGCGGACCACCGGCTCCCAGGTAAACTCCTGCACCGTGTCCTGCGATGAGGCATAATTGATCTTGAGCATGCGTAAAATACCGTCGCTGCGCTCTACGTAACGGCTTAACCAATATAAACTTGCTGCTACCCTGCTTAACATGTTGTGATATTTCGGAATTCGGAATTTCGATTTCGGATTTAGATTATTACATACTTTAATTAACTCATTTGCATATCTGCGCATTCTCTCATCTGCACATCCGCTCAGGCCAACACCCACGTATCCTTGCTCCCTCCGCCCTGTGAACTGTTTACTACCAACGAGCCTTCCTTTAATGCCACTCTTGTCAACCCACCCGGGACGATCTCTATGCCGCCGGGCCCGCATAAAGCATAAGGCCGCAGATCGACCCGTCGCGGATGTAACGCTCCCTGCATATAACAAGGTGCAGCTGAAAGACTGATGGTTGGTTGGGCGATAAAATTACGCGGATCTTTTAATATCTCTTTTTTATAATCCTCAATCTCTTCGTCAGATGCGGCATGGCCCATCAGCATGCCATAGCCGCCGCTGCCGTTGGTTTTCTTCACTACCATTTTATTGATATTGGCAAACACATGATCGCGCTCGTCGCGGCTGTTCAATTGATAGGTGGGCACATTCTTTAGAATAGGTTCCTCATTCAGATAATATTTGATCATCTCTGGCACATAAGCGTATACCGCCTTATCATCCGCAACGCCATTGCCAATGGCATTTACAATTGCCACATTACCTGTACGGTACGCACCCATAATTCCTGCTACACCTAATATACTCGCCGGGTTAAACGCTAGCGGGTCAAGGTATTCATCATCTACGCGGCGATAGATCACATCCACCTGTTGCAGACCAATAGTGGTTTTCATATAAACCTTTTGATTCTTCACAACCAAATCACGGCCTTCAACCAGCTCTACCCCCATTAATCTTGCTAACGTAGTATGCTCAAAATAAGCCGAGTTATAAATGCCCGGACTTAACAAAACAATCGTCGGGTTGCTGATCTGTCGCGGGGATAACGAAAGCAGGTTCTTATACAGAATGTTTGGATATTCCGTCACACTTCGCACACAACATTGCGGCAACAAGTCGGGGAACAGGCGTTTGGTAATCTCCCGGTTCTCCAGCATATAGCTCACGCCGGATGGCGTACGCAGGTTGTCTTCTAATACATAGAATGTTCCATCGTGATCGCGGATAAGATCAATACCTGCTATGTGCACGTAGATATCATAAGGCACCCGCAACTGATACATTTCCCTCAAAAAATGCGGGCAGGAATAAATGATATCTATTGGTACAATGCCATCCTTTACAATGAACTGGCTATTATAAACGTCCTTTAGGAAAAGATTAAGCGCATTGAGCCGTTGTTTGATGCCTTTCTCAACAAAGGCCCATTCGGCTGCGGTGATGATTCTTGGAATAATATCAAAAGGGAATATTTTTTCTATACCCTCGCCGCTGCTATAAACTGTAAAGGTGATGCCCTGGCTCATGAATAACCTTTTGGCCAGTTCCTCTTTCCGCGCGAGATCCTCAGCCGACTCTCTCGACAAATAATCGATTACTTTGCTGTAATGGTCACGTATACTACCCACGCCATACATCTCGTCCCATACGCCATTTATAGGACTATACTGATTAAAATACCCTGATTCCTGCATAAATTCTCCGACTAAGTGTGACAAATTGATCAGCTTATTTTAATAATTGGTAATTTATGAAGTATTTTATCAAAAAAGCAAATGATTTTTAATAAAATTTCATATAAATGTCAGATAATATATGAATTTATTAAATAATTATTCATAAAATTAATTAGTATCTGCATTTTAGCTGATTTTGCCTGAAAAATTTGGATGTAATTTTGTCTAATTTTATTCGATTTTTGAAACTTCGCCAAAAATATTCTCAAATTTTTCTCCGATTATGATGAAACGTGGAAAATTATTGGGAATCACCAGCAATACATTTCGTATAATACATTTGTTATATTCGCTTGTTTAAACCTCACAATGAATGGCCGATAAGCACGGATCCAATAAATTAGGATTATGGACGAGCACCTCGCTTGTCGTTGGTAATATGATCGGCTCTGGTGTTTTCCTGATGCCGGCAGCGTTGGCCGCGTTTGGTGGAATAAGTTTATTGGGATGGTTATTTTCAGCTATCGGATCGTTTTTCCTGGCTAAAGTTTTCAGTAATCTGAGCAAACTGGTGCCGAATAAAACAGGCGGCCCTTATGTATATACCCGTGCAGGTTTTGGCGATTTTGCCGGTTTCCTGGTTGCATGGGGATACTGGTTGGCCAATTGCGGTGCCAATGCAGCCATCGTGATCGCATTTATCAGCGGGATGAGTGTATTTTTTCCAATACTGTCTGCTAATGCGGGGGCAGCCATACTCACAGGTTTAGCGTCCATCTGGATAATTACAGCGATCAATTCAAGGGGTGTGGCATTATCCGGTAGATTTCAGTTGGTAACCACCATTCTGAAATTATTGCCATTAGTTCTGATATCCATAGGTGGTTTATTCTTTATAAAAGTTCAAAATTTCCACCCGTTCAATCTAAGCGGGAAGCCTGTTTTTTCGGTTATCACACTCACTGCTACGATGACCATGTTTGCCTTTGTAGGCATTGAAAGTGCCACAATCCCGGCAGGAAGTGTTGAACATTCAGAAAAGACAGTATCACGTGCTACCATGCTGGGTTTGCTGATCTCGACATTTGTTTACATTCTGGGTAGTGTGAGTATTATGGGAATCATTCCTGCTGTTCAGCTAAAGCAGTCAGCTACTCCTTATGCTGATGCAGCAGCCGTTATTTATGGACCTGCGGCGAGGTATCTTGCAAGCGCAGGTGTCGTGATTGCCGCTTTTGGCGCCCTTAACGGCTGGACGTTGATACAAGGCCAACTTCCGTATGGTGTTGCAAAAGACAAGTTGTTCCCGGGTGTGTTCGGCAGGCTCAACAAGAAGGGTGTACCTGCTATTGGTATGGCTATCAGTAGTGGAATGACGACCTTGTTATTATTGATGAACTACACCAAAGGGCTGGTAGAGCAGTTCAAATTTCTGTTGTTGCTGGCTACGCTGAGTATCCTGATACCCTACCTGCTTTCGGCGGCAGCTTATATTATTTTAGGAACTAAAAAGAATGCATTACATAAAGCCAGCCATATAAGTGTGACCGTACTCGGTTTACTGGCCTTTGTCTATGCCTTATGGGAGATATATGGTTCGGGCGAACAGACTGTCTTTTACGGTTTTTTATTCCTGATGGCGGGTATACCATTTTATATCTGGCTGAGTTATAAGAAGCATCGGGAAGAAGATATAAATTGATTCTTGAGAGTAAACAATTATTTCCCCTCAGCATCGTCCCAATAATAATTATGTATCAGATCTTCTTTTTCAGTTAACCAGCGCAATGAACCATCTTTAGAAGATGCTCTGCCAGCCAGCTCTGTCTTCTTCCCATTTATATAGATAATAATGCTCGCAGAATTCTCATTATGCTCAGCCTCTGATTCATCTTTTATTTCATATACAACCTGGTTATTTTTAAAAGTAAGGGAATGCATTTCCATGGCTAGGTTTTGGCGGCCGCCACCCCTGTGATAACCGCTATATCTAAAGGCTTTCCAGGATGCTACATTTAATACATTGGGATATTGGAGTTCAATCTTGTCTTTGGTTCCAAAACGATAAACAAGGTATTTGTCGTCCTTTTGGTTGCATATCAACACCATTTTGTTGCTTTTTTTCAGTGAGAAACCAAATAGTACTTCTTCGCCGGGTTTTTGGAGTATGCCATAATCAAACTTCTTTTGAGCGCCGGCATAACCACTAAGTAAAAGAAAAGGAATAAAGAATAAGAGAGGTTTCATAGATAAGGCTTGATAGGTACAAAGTTAAAGAGCTGTCTCTGAAGTCGAAACAGCTCTTTATTAGTTATGAAAGTTATTCTCCGTGCGACTGCTCATGCAGTTCTTCCTGCCTGAACAGCTTGGCGCTGAAGTAATCATTATTCATTCTGGAGATATTAGTTAAGCTGATTTCTTTAGGACATTCAGCTTCGCATGCGCGGGTGTTAGTACAGTTACCAAATCCTTCTTCATCCATCTGTGCAACCATCGATTGTACTCGGCGATAACGCTCAGGCTGGCCCTGTGGCAACATACCTAACTGCGAAACCTTAGCCGATACAAACAGCATTGCCGACGCATTTTTACAGGCAGCTACGCAAGCGCCGCAGCCGATACAGGTGGCAGAGTTGAACGCCTCGTCAGCGATCACCTTAGGGATAGCGATTTCATTGGCATCAGGTACACCACCAGTATTTACTGATACGTAACCACCAGCTTGTTGTATACGGTCGAATGCAGAACGATCAACCGCCAAGTCCTTTATTACAGGAAATGGTGCAGCGCGCCATGGCTCAATGGTGATGGTTTGCCCATCGTGAAAGCTGCGCATGTGCAACTGGCACGTGGTAATTGCGCGTTTTGGTCCATGCGGGTGACCGTTGATATACAATGAGCACATACCGCAAATACCTTCGCGGCAGTCGTGATCAAAATAGATCGGGTCTTCACCTCTATGCACAAGGCTTTCATTCACTACATCCAGCATTTCGAGGAAAGACATATCCGGCGAAATACCTTCGGCTTTATAAGTCACAAATTTACCCGCTGTTTGCGCATTCTTTTGGCGCCATACTTTCAGCGTCAGGTT
>Ga0070662_100000044_pt1 | contig 69006 bp, 63 predicted proteins | sample KBSC53metaG_FD_65648 | JGI IMG/M metagenome (GOLD analysis project Ga0070662, IMG submission 65648) | Corn rhizosphere microbial communities from Kellogg Biological Station, Michigan, USA - KBS C5-3 metaG | ecosystem: Host-associated > Plants > Roots > Rhizosphere > Soil ...
GTACCTGCTGGAGCGCCACCTGATGTTCCTGCACGACGAGCTCTGCGACGCCGTCCCCGAGAAGCGCGAGACGTACGGCCGCCTGCTGCGCGCCGCCGAGATGCTGCGCGCCTTGCGCACCAGCCAGATCAGCGAGGCGTTCTTCCGGCGCGCCGCCACCGACTTCGAGCAGCGGGTGGGGGCGGAGTGGAACGAGCGCTTCCCGCACATGGGGATGCTGCTGGTGAGCGCCGCGGCCGACGAGCGGATGGGGATCGGGCGGGCGGTGCCGGCGCTGGAGGAGTGGGTGACGGACCCTGCGCGCTTCCCCGCGCCGTGGATCCAGGCGGCGCGCGAGACGCTGCGGCGTGCCCGCGGCGGCGCGGAGGGAGCGCACGGCTGAACGGCGGATTCGGCGTGGCTGCTGGGCTTTCGAGGGCGCCGTCCGGTTCTGCTCGTGGACATCTTTCCGCGCTGTCCCAGCGCTGGCGCATTCGTAGCGCCATCAATCCCTTAGACGCAACCGCCGCCCGCGACGAGCGGGCGTTCTGCTGTCCATCTTCCCGATCACGAAAGGGGTGCGCGGCGGGCCGCGATGCATTATCCTTCCGGACTCTTTTGGCCGATTCGGAAATGCACCCCTCACCCCAGCGCGGGACGCAGCAGCCCCGCCCAAGGCCCGGAATGGACCGCACGCGCTTCATCGACCACCGGGGGCACCGCCTCCTGCTGCTGGACTACACCAACCTGGGCACCGACCTGGACGAGTTGAAGGAGGAGATCGGCAAGTCCCGCGAGGTGATCGGCCGCGAGCCGCCGGGCTCGGTGCTCATCGTCACCGACGTGCGCGGCTGCAAGATCACGCCGGGCGCCGTGAAGGCCGTACAGGAGCTGGTGCGCTTCAACGCCGGCTACGTGCGCTGGAGCGCCGTCGTGGTCGGCCTCACCGGCGTGTACCTCACCGCCTTCCGCGCCACGCAGGCGCTGTCGCGGCGCAGGAACATGCGCGCCTTCAACGACCTGGAAGAGGCCAAGGAGTGGCTGGTCTCGCAGCCGTGATCCTCCGCCGCGCCGCCGGCCGCGATGGCTGACGCCCACGCCCCGGCCGAGCCGCGGCGCTGGACGGCCGAGCGCTGGGCGCGGGTGGGGATCACCATCCAGTTCCTGGCGCTGGTGCGCACGCTGGCCGAGGTGTACCGGCTGCGCTGGGCCGCGGGCGGCCGGCTGGGGTTCGAGCGGGCCCAGCCGTTCGTGGCCGGCGGGCTGATCGCGGCGGTGTTCTGCTGGCTGGCGGTCACGCTGTACTTCTTCCGCCGCTACCGCGCGGCCATCGTCGTCTCGATCGCGATGGTGGCGGTGATGCTCGCGTACAAGCTCTACGCGCTGGGCCCGTGACGGCCCGCGTGCGTCCGGCGTCCGCGGAATCGGCGAGGAAACGGGTCACGCGCGGAGTGCTGGCGGCGGCGTTCGTGTTCGCGGGGGTGATGCACTTCGCCATCACCGCGCAGTACATGCGCATCATGCCGCCGTGGATCCCGCTGCACCGCGAGCTGGTGCTGCTGAGCGGCGTCTGCGAGATCGCCGGGGGCATCGGGCTCCTCGTGCCGCGGACGCGACGGGCGGCGGGGGTCGGCCTGGCGCTGCTGCTGGTCGCCGTCTTCCCCGCGAACGTGCAGATGCTGCTGAACGCGCGGGCGGCGCACGCGTCCGCGCTGGCGCAGGGGCTGCTCTGGGCGCGGCTGCCGCTGCAGCTCGCGATCATCGCGTGGGTGGCGTACGCGGCGGGGCTGCGCCGGCGCGGATGACGCGGCGCGGACGGTGTGGGTCGGTCGTGTGAGCGGATTCCGTCGCTGAATTCCGCCAAATCTTTGCGCGCGGCGCCGCGCAGCCCCATTTTGCACCGTCCGTTCACCCAGAATCACCCGCGCCCGCCCGCGATCGCATGCCCGAGCCAGAGCCCAGCGCGCACGACCACCTGGAGCACGCCCGCGACATGCTGTGGGACGCCATCCAGGTGCTGGAAGAGGCGCAGCGGGTGATGTTCAAGGCCGGCGACCGCTACGTGGCCGAGGTGTGGGGCGACGGCGTGCGCACCGTGCTGGACCTGACCGAGCGCATCACCGACCTCTCCGGCGACCTTACCAAGGTGCACATCGAGATCGGCCGCCTGACCCGCAAGGACCGCCAGCGCGGCTCCTGACGGCGCGTCAGTCCCTCCCTTCCGCCACAGCTCCGGACGTGTTCAAGACCCCTCGCGGCCAGGCACGTCTGCGCCGGCTCGCCGCCCTGTCCGCGCTGGCGGCGACGGCGCTGCTGGTTCTGGCGGTGCTCTTCTGGAACGGGTACCTGCGCTTCGTCTACCCCAGCCGCGCCGGGTTCCCCGTGCGCGGCGTGGATGTGTCGCACTACCAGGGGCGGGTGGAGTGGGCGCGGGTGCGCGCGGCGGGCTACGACTTCGCCTACCTGAAAGCCAGCGAGGGCGGCACGTTCGTCGACAGCGCCTACGCCCGGAACCGCGACCAGGCGCGGCGGGCGGGGCTGGTGACCGGGCCGTATCACTTCTTCACACTCTGCGCCGGCGCGGCGGCGCAGGCGGCGAACCTCCTGGCCGTGCAGCCGCCGGATTCCGCGCGCTCGCTGCCGCCCGCGGTGGACCTGGAGTTCGGCGGCAACTGCGGCGACCGTCCGCCGGCCGATTCGGTGCGCGCACGGGTGGGACGTTTCCTGGCCGTGGTCGATTCGGCGTACGGCCGGCCGGCGGTGCTGTACGTGACCGCCGAGTTCTACCAGACGTATCTCCGGGGCGCCGCGGGACACCCGCTGTGGGTGCGCAACGTGTTCCGCCGGCCGCGGTACGGAGGCGAGTGGATGCTCTGGCAGTACGCCGCCACCGCGCGCGTCCCCGGGATCCGCGGCCGCGCCGACCTGGACGCCTTCCACGGCACCCGCGCGGAGTTCGAGGCGTTCGTTTCCCCGCCGCGCTGACGGGTTTCGACGGAGATTCGAGGGAGGAACGTGCGGGGGAGCAAAACGAGGGCGGAGGAGCCGCGAATGGCATCCTCCGCCCTCGTCCGTCGTTCGCCGCGGCCGGTCAGGACGGCAGGGTGCAGGCGAGGCGCGCCAGGGTGGCGTGGTTCTTTTTGCTGCTGCCCCCTTCGCTGGTCAGGAACACGACCCCGTGCTCCCCGAAGCCGACCCCCTCGCCCTGCGCCTCGTTCAGCGGCGACAGGTCCATCACCACCGGGCTGGCGAGCGTCCGCACGGCCCCGTTCTCGGTGCGATAGAACGAGAGCGACTTGAGCGTGCGCAAGGCGATCCACCCTCCGTCGCGCGAGGCGGAGCCGCCGGTGATCCGCTCATGGCGCCGGTACGCCGCGTCCGAGATTCCCGCGACCTTCTCCAGCACCACGCTGGCGCCTGCGCGCAGCGGCTGCGGGAAGCGGTACAGCCCGGCCGGGCCCGTTTCGCCCTTGGTGGCGATGTAGATGGCGCCGTCGGGCAGCACGAACATGGCCTCGGCGTCCTGCGCGCCGTCGGGATAGGTGGCGCTGAACGCCTGGGCCGGCGCCGTGGCCGAGACGCCGGCGCCGGGCTCGGGAACGCGATAGACGGTGACGTTCGCGCGCCGGGCCTGGTTGTCGCCGATGTCGCCTACGTACAGGCAGTCGCCGCCGGGGCATGGGGCGACGGCGATGTCTTCCCAGTTCACGTTGGTGGCGCCGGCCACCGTCACCCGCGCCCGCTCGGCGCCGGTGGAGTCCACCGCGTACACCACGGGCCGGCCCGAGTCGTCGTGCGTCCACAGCAGGGCCGGGTCACGGCGGCTCTGCGCCACGCCGCTGGCCTCGTGCAGGCTGCGCGGCAGCGCGATCCCCGAGGCCAGCACCCGGCACGGCGGCGCGGTGTCGGGGCGGGCGGCCCCCGCGGCGGCGCTGTCGGCCCGGTGGTGATGCTTGCGGGTGGCCACCGCCTGGGACGTCACGTCGGGGCCCGGGTTCGAGGGCTGGAGCCTGCGCATCACCAGCTCGGTGGCGATGCCCAGGCCGGCCAGGATCAGCAGCAACAGCACCCCCAGGCGAAGCAGGGGAGTTTCTCCCATATCGTTCCGGCGTGTGGTTCAGAAGGAGGGTCAACCGGGTTTGCGCCGCGGGCGCGGGCTGCTCCGGCAAGGTGAGAGCCGACCGGGGATGACGATTCCGATCCTTTCACGGCCCGCGTCCCTCATCAAATCCCGGTCCGCCGCGTCCGCACACCGCCCGGCGGGGATGGTGCGCGGGTCAGGACGGCATCCCCAGGGCGCGCGGATACGGCCGCTGGACGGGCTCCCGAGCGCTCCAGCGGGCGCGGTCGTACAGCCACGCGCCCAGGAAGGTGCCCGCCGCGGCGTCGCCCACGCCGACCAGGATGGTCCACATCAGCAGGCGGTCGGGGAAGATGCCCAGCGGCTGCATGGCCAGCGTGGGGATCACCCAGAACACCAGCCACACCGCCACCGCCGTCCGCAGCGCGGTGCGCGAGCCGGGGCCGTAGACGCGCGTGGCCCAGCGGTAGCCCAGCACCGCCAGGATCCCCAGCCAGAAGTTGGCGGGGATGAAGCTGCTCCAACCCGTGGGCGTCTTTCCCAGCGCGGCGAACGCCCGGGTCCACGCCGCATCGAGCCACCAGTGGTGCGCGGCCCACTCGCAGGCGTTCACCAGCGCCCCCGCGGCCAGCCCCGCCACGATCAGCCGTCCCCACCCCGGCTCTCCGCGCGCCGGTCTCCGCGTATTCATCCACGTCTCTCCCGGTTCAGTCGTCATTTCCTGCCCCACCGACGCTGAACGCACGACACGGCCGCTCTCTGTCCCAGCTTGATCGGAGCGTTGGACGCAGAATCGCCTCCGCGCACCGCTGCATGATAGCACGCGCGAGCCGCCGCGCGAACGATCACGTATCGAGAGACGATCGAACGAGGAGCAGGCTCCGTCGTTCATGCATTCACCCGCGAATGACGAAGCGCTCCCACGGCGGTGTGCCGCGAGAGCGCTGATGATCGTCCAGTTGGTCAGTTGGTAAAACGTGAAGCTTTGAGGCCTGATCGCGGGATCGCGTCAGTTGCCCGATTCACGCTCAGCGAGTTCTGCGAGCATCTCGATCCACTCGGGCGTGGGGCGGCCCGCGCGGAACGCCCGGTGATACTCCACCGATTTGCGCAGGGCGGCAGCACGCTCGTCCCGCGGAAGATCGCTGAGCGATTGCAGTACGCTCGCCACCATCAACTCGGGTGGCGTCTGGTACTCGAACGTCTTCGTGGCACGCGTAGCCATGTACCAATCCCTCAGCCTGGGCCAGTTCTTTCCGGGGCGAGCGCCGTCCTTGTGAAACTTGTCCACCGCGCTCTTGGAGATGCCGATCTGGGCGGGCAGCGTGCGCAGCGGCGTCTGCAACACCTCGCGATGGTACACCACCCAGCCGTGCACCTGCTCGAGGAGGTGCCGTACCGTCGCGGAACCCGCAGGGGCACTCTTCCGGGAATCGACGGCGTCCGTCCGCTTTGGCCACTCGATTCAGATGGACACGGTCAACCGTAAACCGCTCCAGCCGGGGATACAAGCCTTTGGGGCATTCGCGTTCCAAAGCGGCCAGCCGCAGCACGTCTGCCACCTCCATCACGCCGTCGCGGTGTGGACGCACGGCACCAACGATGCGGACCTCACGCGGCGGACGGCGGTACGCCGCCTTGCCGTGGCTCGCGGGCGCCCGTATCGTCCGCGCCGCACCCGATCGACAGACAGAACCCGAACGCGTTTGCATCAGCCCAGAGGAGATGCGATGACCCATCGCCCATTCACCCGCGCCGCCGCGGCGGTGGCCGCCACGCTGGCCGCCTGCGCGCCGCAGCCGGCCACGCAGACCACGCCCGCGCCCGCCGCCGGCTCCGCCACCACCGCGCAGACCGCAATCGGCCAGCGGCTGGCCCGCTACACCACCGTCCGCCTGACCAGCGACCTGTCGCGGCTCTCGCCCAACGAGCGGCGGATGATCCCGCTGCTGATCGACGCGGCGAGGGAGATGGACGCCATCTTCTGGGAGCAGAGCTACGGCGACCGGGCCACGCTGATGGCGCGGATCAGCGACCCGCAGGTGCGGCGCTACGCCGAGATCAACTACGGCCCGTGGGACCGGCTGGAGAGCGACCAGCCCTTCGTGCCCGGGGTGGGCGCCAAGTACGAGGGCGCCAACCTGTATCCGGCGGGGATGACCAGGGCCGAGTTCGACGCCGCGGTTGCCGCCGGCGGCCCGCGCGCGGACAGCCTGAAGAGCCTGTACACCGTGGTGCGGCGCGACCCCGCCGGCCGGCTGTACGCCGTGCCCTACCACGTGGCGTTCCGCGAGCACAACCAGCGCGCCGCCGACAAGCTCCGCCAGGCCGCCGCGCTGGCCGACGACCCGGGCCTGAAGCGTTACCTGACGCTCCGCGCCGACGCCCTGCTGAACGACGACTACCAGGCGAGCGACCTGGCCTGGATGGACATGAAGAACAACACGCTCGACCTGGTGATCGGCCCCATCGAGACGTACGAGGACGCGCTGTACGGCTACAAGGCGGCCAACGAGAGCTACGTGCTGGTGAAGGACCAGGAGTGGAGCCGCCGCCTGGCGCGCTACGTGTCGATGCTTCCCGGCCTGCAGCGCGGGCTTCCGGTGGAGGAGCAGTTCAAGCGCGAAACTCCGGGGAGCAACAGCGACCTGAACGCCTACGACGCGGTGTTCTACGCGGGCGAGGCCAACTCGGGCGCCAAGACCATCGCCATCAACCTGCCCAACGACGAGCAGGTGCAGCTGCAGAAGGGCACCCGCCGCCTGCAGCTGAAGAACGCGATGCGCGCCAAGTTCGACAACATCCTGGTGCCGATCGCCCGCGAGCTGATCGCGCCCGACCAGATGCAGCACATCACCTTCGACGCCTTCTTCGAGAACACCATGTTCCACGAGGTGGCGCACGGGCTGGGGATCAAGAACGTGGTGAACGGCGCCGGCACCGTGCGCGAGGCGCTGAAGGAGCGCTACGGCGGGCTCGAGGAGGAGAAGGCCGACGTGCTGGGGCTGTACATGGTGACGCAGCTGAACCGGCAGGGCGAGCTGGGGCAGGAGGACGTGCGCAACAACTACGTCACCTTCCTGGCCGGGCTCTTCCGCTCGGTGCGCTTCGGCGCAAGCGACGCGCACGGGCGGGCGAACATGGCCACCTTCAACTTCCTGGCCGAGCAGGGCGCCTTCACCCGCGACCCGGCCACCGGGCACTACCGCGTGAACTTCGAGCGGATGCAGCAGGGGATCGACCTGCTGGCCGGCAACATCCTGCGCCTGCAGGGCAACGGCGACTACGCGGGGGTGGGCACCTTCATGACCGGCTACGGCGTGATCCGCCCCGAGCTGCAGGGCGACCTGGGCCGCCTCTCCAGCCGCGGCATCCCCGTCGACATCATCTTCGAGCAGGGCGCCAGCGTCCTCGGCCTGTGAGCCGGCGGGCGGAGGATCGAGGCACGCAAGCACGCCGGCGCCCTGGGTTGGGGGCGCCGGCGTTCTTCCGTGCAAGTCGTGGATACGGATCGGCTTAGCTCGTGATGTGCAGCGACGCTTGACCCGGCGACTCGTCGACGCTGTACCCACGCTGGCCGTAAATGGACAGTCTCTTGCCGGTGAGCCGCCGTGCCGCCTACTGTGTTCGCTGGTTCAGAAACCATTCGCAATCCCACCTGCTCGCCGTCCATGGATGCGGACAGCCGTGAGATGCTGGCCCTGCGCGGTGAATCGTGGTTCCAGCTGAACATCTGCGAGAAGGGCAAGTCCGGACGGCCGTTGTTCCGGCCCACGTACCTGGGAGACAAGTGGCCCACGGTGGATTACCTCGTCGAAGCGCTCGGGGAAGGTGACCGCGGCGCGTTCTTCTTCGTTCAGGTGAAGAGCAGCGAGAATGCGAATGGCGGCGCGATCCCGGTAACCGTCAGCGACGAGACGATGCTGCGGCTTCGAGCGGTTCCGGCGCCTGTGTACGTCATCGGAATAGATGATGTGACCGAGAGCGGCTATATTCTTTCGGCGAACGGTCACCGAGGCCCGCTCAGGAGTGTCCCGAGAACGTTCCCGCTCGACATCGACAACCGGGAGCGTCTCTGGCGCGAGGTGGTGGACTTCTGGCACGAGCGCACGGATCTCTTGCCATTCACGTCCGTATTCCAGGATCCCCGCACCAGGTAAGCACCATGCCCTTCGCGGAGCCGTGGTATCTGGACAGTCGCGCCGAGGCGTACGCGATCCTGCGATTGACGGGGAGGGCGGACGTGCACGTGTCGCGCACGCCGGGTATCCCGGGGGTGGACCTGCTCGTTACGGCCGGCGGCAGCAGATCACGTTTCCGGCATTGTGGCGTGGTGCTCCACTCTCGCCTGACCGAGGCCGAACCCCCGCAGATCGGCGCGGAGACGGTCGAGCGCGAGCAGCGGCAATTCTCCGAAGCGGTGCTGCCGATCTGCATGCTCGCGTTCCCGGCGGAACCTCCCACCGACGATCCCGCGGGGGATTTTCGCTGGATCGTGGAGCCGCAGGTACAGGGAACCAGGGCCTTTCTCGCACTGAACCCCAGTCGCGAGTTCCATCCGCTTACGGACGAGCGCCTGGACCAGCTGGTGCGCGAGCTGACCGAATGGTACGCGCTCCGCTCCCGCGAAGACCAGCTGCTGGCGGCGGGTGTCCACGACATCTCAGCGTCCGGCGACCAGCCGCGGCAACGCCGCGCCGGCTGACGCCAGGCCCGGCACTTCCCACCCGTCCGCTTCACTCTTCTTCGCATCCACCACCCCACCGTCTCGCGTGCACTTTCCCGTCATCCTGCACCTGGGGCCGCTCGGCGTCGCGCCGCACCAGCCGATGGAGATGCTGGGGGCGTTCCTGGGCTTCCGGCTCTACCTGCGGCAGCGCAGGCGCGCGGGCGACCCGCTCCCCGGCGAGCGGCGCCTGGTGGTGCTGGCGGCGGCGATCGTGGGGGCGGCGCTGGGGTCCAAGCTGCTGGCCATCGCGTTCGCGCCCCCGCCCACGCTCGGCGGGCTGCTGGACGTGCGGCTGCTGCTGGCGGGAAAGACGATCGTCGGCGGGCTGCTGGGCGGGCTGGCGGCCACCGAACTGGTCAAGTGGCGCATCGGCGAGCGGACGGCGACGGGCGACCTCTACGCCTTCCCGCTGATCGTCGGCATCGCCATCGGCCGCGTCGGCTGCTTCCTCACGGGGCTGGCGGACGACACGTACGGGAATCCGACTTCGCTGCCGTGGGGGATCGACTTCGGCGACGGGGTCCGCCGGCACCCCACGCAGCTCTACGAGATCGCGTTCCTGGCGCTGCTGGCGGCGGCGCTGGCGTGGCGCGCCCGGCGGCCGTACCCGCGCGGCGACCGGTTCAAGCTCTTCATGGTGGGATATCTCGGCTGGCGGCTGGTGGTGGACTTCATCAAGCCGTCGCACGTCACCCTGCTGGGGATCACGCCGATCCAGCTGGCCTGCATCGCCGGGCTCCTCTGGTACGCGCCGCACCTGCCGCGGCTGTTCGGCCTCCGGCGGCGCGGCGATGGTCCGGCGGCGGACGTCTTCCCATCTCCCGAATCCGCATCACCCCAACCCACCGCGGGACCCGCATGGCAGACAAGGTAAGGCCGTACCTGTATTACGACGTGGCGCTGGCCCTCTGCTCGCGCTGCCTGCGCAAGGTCGAGGGGAAGATCCTCTTCGCCGACGGCAAGGTGATCCTGGAGAAGCGCTGCCCCGAGCACGGCCGCGAGCGGGTCCTCATCGCCGACGACGTGGAGTACTACAAGCGTTCGCGCGAGGTCTTCATCAAGCCCCCCGAGCAGCCCAACCACAACCAGACGCCGATCCGCTACGGCTGTCCGTACGACTGCGGGCTCTGTCCCGACCACGAGCAGCATTCGTGTCTCGCGCTGGTGGAGATCACCGACGCGTGCAACCTGAAGTGCCCGGTGTGCTACGCCGAAAGCGGCCCGCACCGCCCCGACTACCGGCCGCTGGAGCTGATCGAACGGATGATGGACGCGCTGGTGGCGAGCGAGACCAGCCCCGACGTGGTGCAGATCAGCGGCGGCGAGCCCACGCTGCACCCGCACTTCTTCGAGATCCTGGACGCGGCCAGGGCGCGGCCGATCAAGCACGTGATGGTGAACACCAACGGGCTCAGGATCGCCGAAGACCGCGAGTTCGTCCGCCGCCTGGCCGAGTACCGGGCGCACTTCGAGGTGTACCTGCAGTTCGATTCGTTCCGGCGCGAGGCGCTGATGGAGCTGCGCGGCGCAGACCTGCGCCGCATCCGCCGGAAGGCGCTGGAGCACCTGAACGAGTTCGACATCTCCACCACGCTCGTGGTGACGCTCAAGAAGGGGCTGAACGACGGCGAGGTGGGCGAGATCATCCGCTATGCGCTGGAGCAGCCGTGCGTGCGCGGGGTCACCTTCCAGCCGGTGCAGGCGGCCGGGCGGCTGGAGGATTTCGACCCCGCCACCGACCGGCTGACGCTGACCGAGGTGCGGCGCGCCATCTACGAGCAGAGCGGCGTGTTCCGGGCCGAGGACGTGGTGCCCGTGCCCTGCCATCCGGACTGCCTGGCGATGGCGTACGCGCTGAAGCTGAACGGGTGCGTCACGCCGCTCACCGGGATGATCGACCCGCGGGTCCTGATCGAGGGCGCGCGCAACACCATCGTCTTCGAGCAGGACCCCGGGGTCCAGGCCGCGCTCTTCCGCGCGTTCAGCACCAACCACTCGCCCGAGAGCGGCGCGCAATCGCTGGCCGAGCTGCTGTGCTGCCTGCCGATGGTATCCGTGCCGCAGGGGTTCGGGTACGCCAACGTGTTCCGCGTGCTGATCGTGCAGTTCATGGACGCGTACTCGATGGACATCCGCTCGGTGAAGAAGAGCTGCATCCACATCGTGCACCCCGACGGGCGGCTGATCCCCTTCGACACCTACAACCTGTTCTACCGCGACGGCCGCGAGCAGCACTGGAAGCCGCGCCTGGCCGACCCCTGGGCCGAGCGCGGGCGCCTGCCGCTGCTGCAGACGCACGGGGGCATCGCGTGATCCCCGAGCGGCCGGCGCACGACGGCGGTCCGCGGTACGAGCATCGCCGCGAGACGCCGGCGGGGCGCATGCCGCCCGGGATGCGCCCGGCGCTGCTGATCTTCGGCGTGGCGGCGGTGCTGGAGTACGCGGCGATCGCGCTGCTGGAGCGGACCAGCGATCTGCGCTTCCTGTGGCTGGCCGTGGTGGTGGCCGCCGCCGCGTTCGCCGTGGCGGTGATGGTGGGCATGCGGCTGCCCAAGGGGAGGCGGTGGCCGTTCTGGCTGGCGGGCGTGGCCTGCGTCGCGGCGGGAATGCTGCTGTTCGCCTACACCTGCGGGCTGATGCTGAAGGGGATCTGAGCGAAGGACGCGGACTGGAACCAACCGAGGAGCCGGATGAGCGACGAAACGCCCGCGGGCGGCGACCCGCAGTACCCCGGCGGCGGCCCGCCGCCTCCACCGCCACCCTACGCCGGCGCGTACCAGGAGTGGCCGCACCAAGCGCCGCCGGGCGTGGACCCCCGGGTGCGGCCGCCGGAGCGTGACCCGCAGGCCGTGTCGCGCGGGGTGAAGGCGGCCGCCATGATCTTTGCCGCGGCGGTGGCGCTGCACCTGCTCACGCTGGCCGCCGTCGCCCTCAGCGGCGACGGCACCAACGGCGGCTACTTCTTTCCCGAGGGGCTGTTCGTGGCGTTCGCGGGGCTGATCGCGGCGATCGTGGTGTCGCTGAAGCTGCCGCTGGAGTCGCGCGCGGCATTCTGGATCAGCGGGGTGGCGTTCATGGCCCTGTCGTTCATCATCTGGGGCGTGACCTGCGGGCTGGCGCTCAGCGTGTCGCCGGTCAACTTCCACTGAACGGCGGATCCGCTGGTTCGTAGATATGAAGGCGGCGGCACGCACTCCGTGCCGCCGCCTTCGTATCTGCCTCGAAGCCGCGGTGCCCTCGTACCCATCCGGAAATACAGTGGTTGCATCTACACTGCCAAAGGCGTCCCCATCGGCTGAGCCTGTATAACGGCTGAATTTCCGGATCCAGGATCGATCAACTCGGCGGACCGGACAAACTCGTACGCCGATGCCCGTTGCATGAATCCTTATTTACAGACAGATTATCTGGAAACACACGTTCCCACGTCCGCGTCTCTCCGCGGATTCACGCCACGGCCGGTCTGGCGCCGTGGCGGTCCTGACGCCGCTCTCCCCCGGCGGCGCGCCATCTCCCCCACCATTCAGGGAAGCAGCCCCATGCGCAGCAACACGTCCCTCTCCCTTCTCGCGCTCGTCGTGGCCGCGGCGGCGGCCGCGGCGTGCGGCGACTCGGTGACGCACTCGAACGTCCAGCCGTCCAGGCCGCACTACCTGGCGATCGAGCCGATCGATCCCGTCGACCCGGGCGACGGTGGCGGCGGCACAGGCGGCGGCGACACGGGCGGCGGCACCGGCGGCGGTGGCGCCACCACCACCACCGACTTCTCCACCTACCCCGGCACCATCACGCCCAACGTGCCGGTGGACAACTACGGCGCCAACACCTTCTACTACGTCAGCGGCTGCGCCCAGTTTCCGTACGTGTGGGTGGCGCCCACGTCGGGGAACGCGTCGAACGGCGTGACCATCACGCGGGTGGCGCAGGGGAGCACCATCTACTTCACCGGGATCGTGGATCGCGACACCAAGGTGAACTTCCACGTCTACAACGCCGCCGGGCAGCTGGTGATGACGCACCTGACGCAGCCCGCCCACGACAACTGCGTGGTGTACCACGAGCCCGAGGCGCGCAGCACCTGGGGCCTGCCCCGGGGCGACTACTACGTGTTCGCCTCGTACTGGAGCTACCACACCGAGTACGCGTACAACGTGGCGGTGCTCAGGGAGCACGCGGAGCTCAACCGCTACGTGAGCGGCATCACCATCTACTGAGCGGCGCGGTCGCACCGAATCGGAAGCGGCAGCAGAACGGCCCCGCGTCAGGCGATGACGCGGGGCCGTTCCTCGCATTGGCGGATGACGATCAGACGGTGGGCGCGCCGATCAGGGCGGGGACGGTGTTCTTGAACTCGCCCGTCGCGAGCACCTGGATGTTGTGCGCCACGTCGGTGGTCTCGCGGGCGCGGATCAGCCTGATCACCAGGCCGTCGTTCAGCACGGCGTCGGCGATCAGCGAGGCCTGCATGTCGCGCGTGGCCATGCGCGCCACCTGCGGCAGCTTCCTGAGCGGGGCCAGCTCCTTGGCAAAGGCCCACGCCGCGGCGCGCGCCTTGTCCATGCTGAAGCCCACCATCTTCAGCTCCAGCCTGGGGGCGACGCCGCTCAGCTCCTTGAACACCGGCGAGCAGTCGTCCAGCTGCTGCTCCACCACGGGGGTGAGCGCCGCCAGCACGTCGTTGATCTTGTTGAAGTCGCCCTGCAGGCTGTCGATGGCGCCGGGAGCGGGGCCGGTCACGCGCGCGGCGGCCACGCCCAGGTCCAGGTTGATGTGCGCGTTCATCCCCGCCAGCAGGAGCTGGAGTACGATGTAGTTGGTGCCGAGCGCGGCGTTGAAGGCCTTGAACCAGCTGATGCCGGGCAGCTCGCCGGAGCGGTAGGCGTCGTACGCGGCCAGGTAGCGGCCGGCGAAGATCACGTCGAGCTTCTCCATCCGCGGGCCGTCCTGGAACTGCCCGGCCTTGATGCCGTCGCGCACCGCGATGGTCACGCGGTTGTACAGCGCCGCGAAGTACCCCAGCCGGTCCTGCCGCGCGATCGAGTCCTTGATGATGAACTGCAGCCGCTCGATCACGCCGTCGATGTCGTTGGGAAGGCTTGCCATGAGAGGTTTTCCGGATGGAAGGGAGAGCACCGCGGGGAACGAATAGATAACGGCGGCGGACGCTCCGCTCAAGGCGGCTGAACCATCCTCCTCGCCCACCGCCATCCGGCCTCCATCCGGGCCCTCTCCGGGCGTATGAATTCGCGGCAACGACGGCACCAGGTCCGCCTGCGCGGACTGCACGCATGGACCGGTGCGGAATGGCCGGCGCAGGCGCGTCCGCAACGATGAAGTCGGCGCAGGCGGACTGTGTGCCGTCGTAGCGGCGAGTTCACTCGCAAACCGGCGCGCCCCAACCCACCGGAACGATCCGACAACCAAGAATCCGCGCCACGCACGAGGTCAGCCGGGGATCATCGCCAGGATGGTCTCCAGCGTGTCCGCGTCCTCCGGCTTTTTGTCCGTCCGCCATCTCAGCATCCGCGGGAAGCGGACGGCGACGCCGCTCTTGTGGCGGGGGGAGCGCTGGATGCCCTCGAAGCCGAGCTCGAACACCAGTTCGGGCTTCACGGCGCGCACGGGGCCGAAGCGCTGCAGGGTGTTGCGGCGCACGAACGAATCGACCTTGCGGATCTCCTCGTCCGTCAACCCGCTGTAGGCCTTGGCGAAGGGGACCAGCTCGCCGTTGCTCCACACGGCGAAGGTGTAGTCGGTGTAGAGCGACGCCCGCCTCCCGTGGCCGCGCTGGGCGTAGATCAGCACGCAATCGACGGTGAAGGGCTCCACCTTCCACTTCCACCAGTCTCCCTTCTTCCGCCCGACGCGGTACGGGCTGACGGCGCGCTTCAGCATCAGCCCCTCGCGGCTGGCCTGCCGCGCCTCGCGATACGCCTCGCGCACGTCGTCCCAGCTCGCGGTCGAAACCAGGGGGGACAGCAGGAAACGGCCGCCGCTCGGCACGGCGCCCAGCAGCTCGCGCAGCCGCTCGCGGCGCCAGGAGAGCGGGCGCTCGCGCACGTCCAGCCCCTCGTGCTCCAGCAGGTCGTACGCGAGGAGGACGATCGGCACCTCGCCCAGGATCCCGGGCCCCAGCTGCTTGCGGCCGATGCGGCGCTGGAGCTGGGCGAAGGGGAGTGGGCCGCCGTCGTGCCAGGGGAGCACCTCGCCGTCCAGCACGGTGCCGTCGGGGAGGAGGCTGGCGGCGGCGTCCAGCTCGGGGAAGCGCTCGGTGACCAGCTCCTCGCCGCGCGACCAGATGAACGTCTTTCCCGCGCGGCGGACGACCTGCGCGCGGATGCCGTCCCACTTCCACTCCACCTGCCACTCGCCCGGCTCGCCCAGCTCGTCGGGCTCGCCCTCCAGCGCGTGGGCCAGGAAGAAGGGGTACGGGCGGCTGACGTCGGTGTCGCGGGTGTCGGCGCCCAGCAGGCGGGTGTAGAACTCGGGCGAAGGGTCCCAGCTGCCCATCAGCCGGTGCGCCACGGCGGCCTCGTCCACGCCGCTCACCCGGGCGATGGCGCGCACCACCAGCTGCTGCGACACGCCCACGCGGAAGGAGCCGGTGATCAGCTTGTTCCACACGTACGCCTGCGCCCCGTCCAGCTCGCCCCAGGCGCGGACGATGGCCTCGCGCTGCGTGTCCTCGCTCTCGCCGCGCAGGGGGAGGAGGCGCTCCTCGACCCATGCGCGCAGCGGCAGGTCGCTGCTGGTGCCGCTGGGCGGAAGGAGGAGCGAGATGGTCTCGGCCAGGTCGCCCACCGCCTCGTAGCACTCGCCGAACAGCCACTCGGGGGTGCCGGTGAAGTCCATCGCCCACTCCGCCAGCTTGCGCCCGCCGACGAGGCGTTTCGGCCGCCGCCCGCTCAGGAAGTGCACCCCCCACGCCGCGTCCGCCGGGGGGACGGACGCGAAGTAGCGGGCGAGCGCATCCACCTTCTCGCCCGTCTTCGTCGTCTCGTCTAGCGCGGCGTAGAGCTCGGCGAAGGCTTTCACGCACACCCCCGGGGTGCGGGGGTGCGGGGGTGCGGAGGTGCGGAGGTGCAGAACCGAGACGATGGTTGGCTAAGCCAAGCATGTTCTACTGACGGAATCGGTTCTGCGTGCCCGCGCCCCCGCGCCCCATCCGCTCGCTCAGGCTCGCACCTCCCCCATGCCGGGAGAGGTAGCGCGAGAGGCTTCGCTGCGAATCGGGAAAGCCTCCGTTTGCTGCGGCTTCCGGGGTGCGGGCAAGGGATCGTGCGCAGTCCGCGAAGGCGGACTTTCCGCAGTTCCAGCGGCGGGTTTCCAACCCGCCGGTCGCGTCGGATGCTCCGGTGGCTGCCTGTCGCGCCGATGCCGGCGAGCAGTCCGCGAAGGCGGACCTGGTGCCGTCGTTGCCGCGAATTCATTCGTCCCGCCCCCCCTCGGGCTCGACATCCGGCCCCTCCCCGCCCGCGCCATCGTCGACGGCTCGATCCACATCGTCCGCAGCGCCGTCGCCGCCCGCATCCGGTGCGATCTCCACGTCGCCCGAATCCTCCTCGCCCTCCCAGCGGCTGGCGACGGCGAGGGCTTCCAGGCCGCGGGCGCGCAGCCAGCGCACCACGGGCTCGCGGTAGCCGTGCGTCACCCACACGCGCTCGGCGCCGGTCGCGTCGATCGCCTGCAGCAGCGCGGGCCAGTCCACGTGATCGCTCAGCACGAAGCCCCGGTCCACCGAGCGGCGGCGGCGCTGGCCGCGCACCCGCATCCACCCGCTGGCGAAGGCGGTCGATACCGCGCCGAACTTGCGCATCCACGGGGTGCCGTGCGCGCTGGGCGGGGCCACGATCAACGCCTGGCTCCAGTCATGGCCGCGGCCCTGCGAGCCGGCGTAGCGCGTGGGCGGCAGCGGCACGCCGGTGGCGCGGTAGTCGTCCGACAGCCGGCCCACCGCGCCGTGCTCGTAGATCGGGCCGATGGACGGATCGACGCCGGCCAGCAGCCGCTGCGCCTTGCCCAGCGCGTAAGCGTAGAGGATGGACGCCTTCCCGGCCGCCTGGTTGGCGCGCCACCACGCGTCGATCTGCGCGAACACCTCCGTCTGCGGCGCCCAGCGGTAGATCGGGAGGCCGAAGGTGGATTCGGTGATGAAGGTGTGGCAGCGCACCGGCTCGAACGGCTCGCAGGTGGGGTCCGGCTCGGTCTTGTAGTCGCCCGAGACGACCCAGACTTCGCCGTGGTGCTCCACGCGGACCTGCGCCGAGCCCAGGATGTGGCCGGCGGGGTGCAGCGAGACGCGCACGCCGTTCACGTCCACGGGCTCGCCCCAGTCCACCGGGCGGATGTGCGCGTCGCCGCCCAGGCGCGTGCGCATCACCCGCTCGCCCTGGCGGCTGCCCAGGTAGCGCTCGCACCCCCAGCGCGCGTGGTCGCCGTGCGCGTGCGTGATCACGGCGCGCGGAACCGGGAGCCACGGGTCCACGTAGAAGCCGCCTGCCTCGCAGTACAGCCCGCGCTCGGTAATCCGCATCAGCATCGCGCGCGGGCTCCCCGGCGAAGGGTCTTCAGCATCCGACGGCGCAGGTCCACACGCACGAGAATTCGCCGCATGAGTGCCGGGAACGACTCCACCAGCAGCTCGTCCACGTTCAGCCGGATCTTCACGGCGTCGTCGGGGGTTTGTGAGGGATGATCGGAACCACGCGTGCGAGCGGAGGTGGCGAATAACGGGCCGACGCAGCGCGCGTACCCAGCATAACACGGCGGCGGCAAGGTGTGAACAGCCATTTCTTCCGCGGCTCGCCGATCCACGCGCCCCCGTTTCGCGCCGCCGCCGGGCGCGCCCGTACCCGCCCCTGCCGCGCTCGTACCACGTCCGTCGCCGTTGCGTAGCGCCGCAGTAGATTCACCGGCTGTCGCGTCGGCCAGGACCCGCACCTCCCAACGACCCAGCGTGCCACCGTTCATCGCGCCGCCCACGCCTCGCCACCCCAACCCGCTGCGCGGGCGCCGCATCGCGTGGCGGCCGGACCCGCTGTTCGTGGGCGGGTTCGGGGCGGCCACCGTGCTGTCGCTGCTGATCGGCACCGAGAACTGGTGGGTGTTCCAGAAAGTCGGCCAGCCCATCCCCTGGATCTGGGCGGTGATCCTGGAGCTGCCGGTGTGGTACACCTGGCTGCTGTTCACCCCGGGGATCATCTGGCTGGCGGGCCGCTTTCCCGTGGCGGGGCGCAAGCGGTGGCGCAACCTGCTGCTGCACCTGCCCTTCAGCGCCGCCGTCACGCTCCTTGGCATCGCGGTGATCGCGCTGCTCAAGCGCCCGGTGATCCAGTGGGAGCCGAGCTTTCACGGGTGGATCACCTCGGTGGGCAACGAATTCGCCCGGATCTTCGGGTTCCTGATCCCCATGTACTTCGTGATGCTGGCCGCCGCGCACGCCGTGCTCTCGTACCGCGAGAACGAGCGCCGCTCCCGGCGCGAGGCGGAGCTGGCCACGCTGCTGGCGCGCGCCCAGCGCGACCTGCTGCGGATGCAGCTGCAGCCGCACTTCCTGTTCAACACCCTGCACGCGGTCAGCGCGCTGATGGAGCGCGACGTGCCCGCGGCGCGGCGGATGATCACCCGCCTCAGCGACCTGCTGCGCCTGGCGCTGGACGACGACAGCCGCCACGAGGTATCGGTCGAGGAGGAGATCGAGTTCCTGGACCGCTACGCCGAGATCCAGAAGATCCGTTTCGGCGGGCGGCTGGAGGTGACCTACGACGTGGCCGCCGACGCGCGCCGCCTGCTCGTCCCCCGCCTGGTCCTGCAGCCGCTGGTGGAAAACTCGATCACGCACGGGCTTTCGCGGCTGGAGCGGCGGGGCGGCGTCACCGTGGAGGCGCGGCGCCGCGACGGCTATCTGCTCCTGCGCGTGCTGGACGACGGTGTGGGGCTGGAGGGCGGCGAGGTGGCGCGCGAGGGGGTGGGGATCGGCAACACCCGGGCGCGGCTGGAGCACCTGTACGGCGCCGACCACCGCTTCAGCATCGCCAACCTGCCCTGCGGGGGGTGCGAGGTGCGCATCGAGATCCCCGCCGGCACCGAGGAGCGCACGCCGGTGAACGAACCGCAGGGAGACGACTCGTGATGACTGCGGGAGCCGCGCCGCTCACGGCGCTGGTGGTGGACGACGAGCCGCTCGCGCGCGAGCTGCTGCGGCGCATGCTGGACGAGTACCCGGCGCTGGAGGTGGTGGGCGAGTGCGGCAGCGGCACCCAGGCGGTGGAGGCGGTGCGCGCCCAGCGGCCGGACCTGCTCTTCCTGGACGTGCAGATGCCGGGGCTGGACGGGTTCGCCGTGCTGCGCGAGCTGGCGCCCGACCTTCCCGAGGTGATCTTCGTGACCGCGTACGACCAGTACGCCCTGCGCGCCTTCGACGTGCACGCGCTGGACTACCTGCTCAAGCCGTTCGACGAGGAGCGGCTGGCGCGCGCCATCGACCGGGCCCGCGCGCACCTGCGCCGGCCCGACGCGGAGAGCGACCGCGGGCGGATCCTGGAGCTGCTGGACGAACTGCGCGGCGTCCGCCGCTTCCGCGAGCGGCTGGTGATCCGCGCGGGCGAGCGGGCGTACCTGCAGCCCGTGGCCGAGATCGACTGGCTGGAGGCAGACGGGAAGTACGTGAAGGTGCACGTGGGCCCGCGCGCGCACACCATCCGCGAAACCATGACGCAGCTGGCCGCCGTGCTGGACCCGCGCCGCTTCCTGCGCATCAGCCGCTCGGCGATCGTGAACGTGGACCGCATCCGCGAGATCCAGCCCTGGTTCCGCGGCGACTACGTGGTCATCCTCCACAACGGCGCCGAGGTCACCTCCACCCGCGGCTACCGCGACACGCTGAAGGCTTTGCTCGCGGGGGAGAGCATCTGAACGGCAACTGCGGGAGTCACACGGAGGAGCGGAGGGCAACGGAGCATCGGAGGAACTACGCCTGGGTGCCGGGCGCAGTTCTCCGCTGCTCCGTTCTTCTCTCCGCCTTCCCCGGACCGGGAACCGCGATGCTAATCCTCCGCTAACCCCCACCGGGACCCCACCCAACGGAACTCGGGTACTGATTGTATCTTCTGTTACAGCAAGCAGTTACAGTTCACGCCGGGCGGCTTCCTGCAACGCGGTACGGGTTCAGACCTGCAAAAAACCTCCCCCGGCTCGAAGGAGATACAGGCAATGCACTACCGCACCGAGCATCACCGCGCGCGCGGGCTGATGGTCGCCGTCGCCGGCGGCCTGCTGGCGTACGGCGCGGCGATCAGCGGCAGCACCCGCGCGGCCGCCGACGTGGACGCGCGGACCGTCGCGGCGCAGCTGGTGCGCACCGCCGCCACCTCCAGCGCCGACCAGCAGGCCGCGCACACCGTCCGCCGCACGGCCGCGCTCAAGCTCTCCAAGCTCGACGCGGCCGAGGCGGCGATCCTGGCGCAGGTGGAGGCGGGGTCGATCCCCGGCGGCGCGCTGGCGGTGGGGCGGCAGGACCAGACGGTGCTGGAGAAGGGGGTCGGCAAGGTGGGGTGGAGCAGGACTGCCGAGAAGGTGGATGCGCGGCGTACCGTGTACGACCTGGCCAGCCTGACCAAGGTGCTGGCCACCACCCCCGCCGTGATGCTGCTGGTGCAGGACGGGAAGATGGAGCTGGACGCGCCGGTCAGCCGCTACCTCCCCGAGTTCGGCGGCGGCGCCAGGGACCGCGTCACCATCCGCCACCTGCTCACGCACACCTCCGGCCTCCCCGCCGGCGTGGAGCTGGACGGCGGCAGCCCCGAGGCGAACTGGCAGCAGCTGCTCCGCACCCCGCTGGTGCGCGCGCCGGGCGAGGCGGTGGTGTACAGCGACGTGGGGATGAACGTCCTCTTCGCCGCCGCCGAGCGCGCCGCGGGCGAAAAGCTCTTCTCGCTGCTGGACCGGCGCGTGTACGGCCCGCTGAAGATGCGGTCCACCACCTACCTGCCGGGCACGGATTGCCAGACCTGCGCGCCCACGCTGCGCATCGACGACGAGCCGGTGCGCGGGCTGGTGCACGACCCGATCGCCCGCGCGCTGGACGGCGTGGCGGGGAACGCGGGGCTCTTTTCCACCGCGCACGACGTGGGGCGGTACGCGGCGATGCTGGCCAACGGCGGCGAGCTGGACGGCGCGCGGGTGTTCAGCGAAGAGACGGTGAAGCAGTTCACCACCCGCCAGCCGGACGCCGGCACGCGCGCGCTGGGGTGGGACACGCCCGGCCCCGACGGCAGCGGCGGATTCGGCACGCAGGCCAGCAAGCAGAGCTTTGGCCACACGGGCTTCACCGGCACCAGCATCTGGGTGGACCCCACGCGCCACACCTGGAGCGTGCTGCTGACCAACCGGGTGTACGAGCCGCACGGCCCCAACCAGATCATGGCCCTGCGCCGCAAGGTGAACGACCGCGTCGCCGTGGCCGCCGACGACTTCGACGTGCGGCTGGCGGGCGATTGATCGATCCGGCTCTGCTGGGAAGGATCAGATGGCGGAGAGAGCATCCAAACCGCGGGGCTCTCACGGAAGAACGGAGGAACGGAAACTACACTGAAGTTTCCGTTCCTCCGTTCTTCCGTGAGCGTCTTGCAGTTGCGGTTCGCGGCTTCCGCTACAGACGCGGGTCCACCGGCTCCGATTCCAGCGCCAGCACGCCGAACACGCACTCGTGCACGCGGCGCAGCGGCTGGCCGGCCACGAAGCGCTCCAGCCCCTCGACGCCCAGCGCGAACTCGCGCAGCGCCAGCGACCGCTTGCCGCCCAGGCCGCGCTTGCGCAGGCGCTGCAGGTTGGCCGGCTCGGTGTACTCCGGGCCGTAGATGATGCGCAGGTACTCGCGGCCCCGGCACTTCACAGCGGGCTGCGCCAGCCGCTGCGGCCCCTGCGCCACGAACCGAAGCGGCTTCACCACCATCCCCTCGCCGCCGCGCGCGGTCATCTCCTCCCACCAGGCGATCGCCGCTGCCTCGGCCTCCGCGTCGGCCAGGTCGACGGCGCGGTACTCGGTGGGGTACAGCAGCCGCCCGGCCGCGGCGTCGCGGATGCGGCCGATCACGCCCAGGTGCCAGAGGTGGTCCTTGTCGACGTGGACGGCACCCTCGGTGGCGAGGACGTGGAACGGCGCCAGGCGAAGATCGTCCAGCGACTCCACCGGCCAGCAGTAGCGGCGGTACGCGTCGGTGTAGGCGTCCACCAGCCGCTGGCGGTCCGCATACCGGTCCAGCAGCGCACTTACCGGCGCGCCGCGCTCCGCGGCCTGCCGCAGCGCGCTCACCGCCATCCCCAGCGCGCCGCGGGCCGCCGCGCCCACGCTGGCGTACTGGTCGCGCACCAGCTCCTGCGCCTTGGCCGACCACGGCATCAGCTCGCAGTCCAGCACCATCCACTCCGTCTGCAGCTCGTCCCACAGCCCCGCCGCGCCGATCGCGTCCCGCACCACGTCGAGCGCCCGCGCCTCCATCTCGCCCTCGCTGAAGAAGCCGCGGCCGGTGCGGGTGTAGACGATCCCCGCGCCCGTCTCCACGCCGAAGCGCCGGCGCGCAGCCTCCTCATCGCGGCAGACGATGACGACCGCGCGCGAGCCCATGTGCTTCTCCTGGCAGACGACCGTCTCCACCCCCTCGCGGCGGTAGTAGGCGAACGCCTCGGCCGGGTGCTCCAGCAGGCCGGGGAGGTCGCTGGTCTCGCTGGGCGACATCGTGGGCGGGAGATAGACCAGCCAGCGCGGGTCGGCGGCGAAGCGGCTCATCACCTCCAGCGCGGCCGACGCGTTCTCCTCGCGGATGGTGACGGTGCGGCCCAGGCGCGTTTCGACGATGCGCTTCCCCGTCACGTCCTCCAGCTCCAGCCCCGTGTCGGGTCCGCCCGCGGACTCGGCGCCGTGCGCGGGGAGGAAGGGGCGCGCGGGCTCGGCGCAGGCGCGGGCGGCCGGCACCTGCACCAGCTCGCGCTCGGGCCAGCGCAGCGCGGTGAGCGCACCGCCGAACACGCAGCCGGTGTCGATGTTGACCGTGTTGTTCACCCACGTGGGCCGGGCGACGGGGGTGTGGCCGTAGACCACGGCGGCGCGCCCGCGGTATTCGGCCGCCCAGTCCCGCCGCACGGGCAGGCCCAGCTCGTCGGCCTCGCCCGTGGTGTCGCCGTAGAGCGCGAACTCGCGCACGCGGCCGGACGAGCGGCCCTGGTACGCCTCCTTCAGCCCCGCGTGCGCCACCACCAGCCGGCCGTCGTCGAAGACGTAGTGGCTCACCAGCCCGTCCAGGAAGTCGGCCACGCGCGCGCGGAACTCCGGCGTTTCGCCCGACAGGTCCTCGAGCGAGGTCTCCAGGCCGTGGCGCACCTGCACGTTCCGGCCGCGCAGCGCGCGCACCAGCTTCACGTCGTGGTTCCCGGGCACGGCCAGCGCGGCGCCGGCCTCCACCATCGCCATCGCCGTCTTCAGCACGTGCGCCACGCGCGGGCCGCGGTCCACCAGGTCGCCCACGAACACCGCGCGGCGGCCCCCGGGGTGGCGGCGCACGCCGTCCGCGCCGGGAGCGTAGCCCAGCGCATCCAGCAGCGCGTCGAGCTCGTCGCCGCAGCCGTGCACGTCGCCGACGATGTCGAAGGGGCCCACGTCCGTGCGCCGGTCGCACCACAGCGGCTCGCGGACCAGGGCGGCGTTCTCCACCTGGTCCACCCCGCGCAGGATCCAGACGTGGCGGAAGCCCTCGCGGCGCAGGTCGCGGAGCGAACGGCGGAGCTGCGCGTGCTGCTGCGGGATCACGTGCGGCGGCACCTGCCGGTCGGCGCGGGCGCGGTTGCGCTCGGCGCAGACGCGCTCGGGCACGTCCAGCACGATGGCCACCGCGAACACGTCCTGCTCCCTGGCCACACGCACGAGCTGCTTGCGCGCCTCGGGCTGCACGTTGGTGGCGTCCACCACGGTCAGCCGCCCGCGCGCCAGCCGCCGCCGCGCGATGAAGTACAGCGCGTCGAAGGCGTCCGCCGTCGCCGACTGGTCGGTCTCGCTGTCGCTGACCAGCGCGCGGAAGCCGTCGCTCGACAGCACTTCCGTCGGCAGGAAGTGCTTGCGGGCGAAGGTGCTCTTGCCGCACCCGCTCACCCCCACCAGCGCCACCAGGCACAGGTCGGGAAGGCGGATCGGCGGCACGCGGCCGTCGTCCGCAACCGCATGCGGGGCGCGGGGATCGATGGCCCGCGCGTTGGTTTCCGTCATCAGGTGATTTCCCGGTGATCCGGTTCCGTCATCGTCCAACCGGCGCCCGCACCGGGCGCCGGCCGACCGTCATCCCCCATCCCGAGGGACTCGACATGTGGACCTGGAGGCGCAACTTCATCCTGGGCGTGGCCGCGCATCCGTTCCGCGCCGTGGTGTTCGGCGCGGCCGTGGGCGCCGCGGCGGGCGTGCTCTTCTTCGCCCTGATGTACTCCCGCGGCGGCGGCTTCACCCCCAACCAGAACGCGGACGGATGGATGCGCGCGCTGTACGGCGCGTTCGGACCCGCGGGTGGGCTGCTGGCCATCTCGGTGGTGATGTTCGGCGGCCTGGGGCTGGTGGCGACGCCGTTCATCTTCGCGCTGGCCTGGCTCTCGGCCCGCCAGATCCGCGCGAAGGAAGCCGCCCGGGCGCCCGCGTCGTGATCCGCGATCTCGATACGTTTCCCAGCATCCCCCAACCTGGAGGCAGACCGATGCAGGCCTGGCGGCGCAGCTACATCCTGGGGTGCGGCGAGCACCCGTGGCGGCTGATGGCGTGGATGGTGGGCGTCTGCGCCCTGATCGGGCTGGTGATCGGCCACGCCCTCTACCAGAACGACCCCACGCCGATCGTGGTGCCGCCGGAGCGCGCCTGGCAGCAGCCGATCGTCGACGCCCTCGGCTCGTACGGCTTCGTGTACCTGATGGGCGCGTTCGCCGGCGCCTGCTTCGGCCTGGCGTTCTGGCTCAAGCTCTACATCCACGCCCGCCGCGCCGCCCGCTGGATCCGCGCGAGCGAGGCGGCCGGGATCGCGGTGGTCGGCCCGGCCGCGCGCTAGGCCGCCGCCACCGCGCCCCGGCCCAGCCGCAGGCGCAGCAGCAGGTCGTGCAGCGCGGCGCGGGCGGTGGGCGCGGGGGGAAGGGTGCTGGCCTCCGCCGCCTCGGCCAGCACGCGGCTCAGGCGCAGGTACTCGCCGCGGTGAAAGTCCGCGTCGGCGCCGCGCAGCACGGTCTGCTCGGCGCCGCTCGTCTTGCGGGCGATCAGCTCGCTTACGTACGGCAGGCCGACCAGCGCGTTGCACTCCGGCAGCGAGGCGTTCACCCGGCCGGTGCGCATCAGGTGGATGCCGCTCAGCAGCACGCGGTAGACGTACAGCAGCGGCTTGACCCGGCGCGGCTCCTCCTTTTCGAACAGCCGCCACTGGTTGGCCGCGAACCCCAGGTAGTGCCGCACGCACCCGCGGGTGAGGCACCCGCGCGCGATCTCCTTCAACTCCGCGTGCCACGGAGTGGCGTGCACGACCAGCGGCGAGTAGAGCTGCTCCAGCACGTAGCCGTTGTCGCGCAGCAGCAGCCCCAGGAACTTGCGCGCGTCGTGCGTCACCAGGTCCACCTCGGTCCCCTGGCGCAGGTGCGACCGCTTCACCGTGGCCGCGCCGTCGTCCAGCCCGGCCACCGCGGAAAGCGGCAGCACGTGCGCGCCGCGCAGGTCCCAGTCCGAGTCCGCCGACGCGAACCCGTACAGGTGCGCCCCGCTCACGGTGGCGAACAGCAGCGGATACGGGTGCTCGCGCACCTCGGACAGCAGCCTCTCGTCGTTTCGGACGTCGATCGTCATCGTCATGCCTCCTGCCAGATCTCCGTAGATCAACCTCTTCCCCAATCCTGGGGCGGATGAATCCGCGGCAACAACGGCCCGAAGTCCGCCTTCGCGGACTCGCACGCGGCCATCCGCTCGCCAGCGACCCATCCGCTCGATCAGCTCACCGCGGCCCGCCGCGCGCGGACCAGGTAGTCGTTCGCCCACGCGTAGTCCGGGCGGTCGGGGAGCGAGGTGGACGCGTAGGCGGCGTCGAAGTCGCGGTGGAGCGCGAGCCGCCAGTCGTTCACCTCGTCCCACGGCATCGCGGCGGCCTTGATGGCGAGCAGGGCGTCGCGGTGCTCGCCCACGTCCACGGGCACGCGGCCCTCGCGCAGGGTGGCCACGCCGGCCAGCAGCAGGCGGATCAGGTGCATGGCGTGCTTCCACTTCGGCGCGCCGGTGGTGCGAAAGTCCTGCTCCAGCCGCTTGAACTGGCTCATCACGTAGCCGTTGTAGGTCTGGTAGACCACGCGGCTCAGAAAGCGGTGCCGCTCGGCCAGCAGCTCCTGGGCGGCCGGACCGACGTGCTGCACCAGCGGCGTGTACAGGCACTCCAGGATGTTGGGGTTGGCCTTCAGCGCCAGCACCACGAACTTCCGCACCTCCCAGAACACCACCTCGCCGTCCCTGTCCTCCAGCTGCTCGGGCACGCCGTACAGCGACCAGTGCAGCTCGGCCGGCGGCAGGTACACGCCGCGCACGTCCACGTCGCTGGCCTCGTGCGCCAGCCCGTACGCGCGCGAGCCGACGACGCAGCGGTAGACCACGTGCCGGTACAGGTCGTGGTCGCGCAGGATCTCGCCGGGATCGCCCACCAGCCCCGTCTGGTGGTGCTTGCGGATGCTCAGCTCGTCGCGCCGCAGCGCCACCTCGCGCCCGTCGGGAAGGCGCACGCGGTAGGCGTGGGTGGCGTCCACGGGCGACGCGGCCACCACGCCCACGGCGCCGGCGGGGGCGATGGGCACGCCCGCGCCGGTGGCCACGCCGCGGCGCAGCACCACCTGCGTTCCGGTGGGGATGATCAGATGTGCGTTCGTCATCGTCTTCACGAGCTCGTCCTTGTCTTCGCGGCTTCCCTCACCTGCCCCTGGATGGCGTGAGGAAGGAGCCGGATCAGCGATTCGCGGTTGTGCGGCCGTACCTCGCCGGCCACCTCCAGCAGCGCCTGCCCCACGCGCCGGGCCTGCTCGGGGGTGGGATCGGCGAAGGTGCGGTTGTAGCGGCGGATCCACCCCTCCACCTCGTCCTGCCCCACGGTGGCGAGGCGCGGATCCGCGTCGCCGCACGCGCGCAGCGCCCACACCAGCCCGCCCCACTTGCTGCGCCGCACCAGCAGCCGCAGCGCGTTGCGCCGGGTGTGCGGCGGGCCAAAGTCGTACAGCTCGGCCAGCGCGCTGGTGTCCGCCGGGATCGTGGCCAGCGCCCTGGCCGCCGCGCGCGACACCCGGGGCGATGGGTCGGTGAGCATCCGCAGCAGCACCGGGCCGGCGTCTTGCCGCTTGAGCCGCGCGTATCCCTGCAGCGCCGTCACCCGGTCGCGGACGCGCGGCGCGGCCAGGTAGCGCTCCAGCGTCGCCGCGTCTTCGTCCGTCCCCAGGTCGGCCAGCCCCGCCAGCGCGCCGGGGGAATCCGGCACCGCGGCCAGCGCCGAACGGTAGAACGCCGCGCCGATCGCCCGGCCCCGCGCCTTCAGCCCGGCCCAGGCGTACAGCCGCACGGTGGCGTTCTCGTCCAGCGTGGCGCGCAGCAGCACCGGCTCGGCGCCGTCGCCCAGCCGCGCGGAGAGCGCCACGCCCTGCGCCCGCACCTTTGGCGAAGCGTCGTCCAGCAGCACGGGGACCACGGTGGGGATTTCGCCGTCCGCCAGCCCGGGCGCCGCCTGGGCTGCCGCGCGGCGCACCCGTACGTCGTCGCCCGCGAGCGCCTCGAGCACCACCTCCAGCCGCGCGCCCGGGTCCTCGGCCAGCCAGCCGAAGCAGGCCAGGCGCGTGCGCGTGTCGGCCGAGCGCAGCCCGCGGCGCAGCAGCGGCCGCGCGGCGGGCGAGCGGAGCAGGTCGAACGCGCGTCGGCCCACCTCGCCGCTGCGCAGCCGCTCCTCGGTGCGCACCAGCAGCGGCAGACACTCCACCAGCCGCGGCAGGTTCGCCTCCGTCAGCCGCTCTAGCGCGGCCGCCTCGGCGCGGCGGCGGACCGGCTCCACCCAGTCGTACGAGCGGAGCACCAGGAAGGGCAGCTCGAACGATCCGTCGCCGATCTGGGCGATCCACCGCAGGGCGGCCTCGCGCACCCAGCCGTTCGGGTGCATCGACAGCACGCACGGCACGGCCACGTCGTCGCCCACGCGCTGGCGCAGGTGCTCGACGGCCGCGGGCGTCCGCGCCCAGTCGGGGAGGTCGTACATGAGCGAGCTTCCCCAGGTGAGCTCGCTGCGCACTCGATGATCGGCCGCGATCAGCGCCGGTGACGGAACCCGCAGCAGCGTTTCGCGCACCTCCGCCGCGGCCGCCCGCGCGCGCCCCGGCCGGTCGGAGCCGCACGCCAGCAGCAGCGGCGCCAGGCGGTCACCCGGCCACCGCTCCGGCTGGCTCAGCCGCTCTTCCAGCGCGTTCTCGCGGACGGACCCCGATCCGCCCGGCATCCACTTGAGCCACTTCATCGGCTATCTCCTGCTCCTTCCTCATCCCGGCCCCTCACCGGCGGCTGAAGCCGCCTCCGCGTCCGTTTCAGCCGCCGATCCACCGGCGCGGGTGAACACCGCCATCTGCGTGGGCGAGCCGACCTCGTCGTCCACGGGGCCCACGGGGTGGAAGGCGACGGTGTAGCCGTGGCGCGCGGCCACGCCGTTCGCCCATTCGGCCAGTTCGGCGCGCGTCCACTCGAAGCGGTGGTCGCGGTGGCGGAAGCGGCCCGCGGGGAGCGACGGCCAGCGCACGTTGTACTCGGCGTTCGGCGTGGTGAGCACCACCGTCGCCGGCCGGGCGGACGCGAAGACGGCACGCTCGAACGCCGCCAGCCGCGGCGGGTCCAGGTGCTCGATCACCTCGACCACGGCCGCCGCGTCGAAGCCCTCCAGCCGCCGGTCGCGGTAGACCAGCGAACCGTGCAGCAGGCGGATGCGGCCGCGCTTGGATTCGTGCATCCGCTCCAGCTTCAGCTTGTCGGCGGCGATCTCGAGCGCGCGGTGCGCCACGTCCACGCCGACGATGTCGGTGAACTGCGGCTCGCGCAGCAGCCGGCGCAGCAGGTTCCCCTCGCCGCATCCCAGGTCGAGCACGCGCGCGACGCCGCTGGCCTTCAGCGCCTCGACCACTGTCTGCAGGCGCTGCTCGTTGAGCGAGATCTTCTGCTCCGCCTGCTCCTCCTCGGCGTCGCGCGCCTCGGCCTTCTCCTCCTCGTCCGCCGGCTCCTCGGCGGTCACCAGCCGGGCGATGGCGTCGCGCACCAGCGAGTGGCGGTGCTTCAGGTAGCGCCGGGCGATCAGGTCGCGCTCGGGGTGCTCAGGGAGCCACCCCTCGCCGTGGCGCAGCAGCTTTTCCACCTCGTCGTCGCCCACCCAGTAGTGCTTGGCGTTGTCCAGCACGGGGATCAGCACGTACAGGTGCGTCAGCAGCTCGCTCAGGCGGCGCGTGGCGGTGAGGGTGACGCTCCAGTAGCGGCTGTCGCCCCACTCCGGACGGGTTTCATCGAGCGGCAGCCGCTCGGCCTCCATCTCGTAGCCCAGCGGCTCGAACAGCCGCCGCAGGAACGCCTCGCCGCCACGCACCGGCACGCTGGCGATCCGCGCGGTGAGCGGGATCGCCGTGGCCGCCAGCTCGGGCCGCTCGCGGCAGTTGCCCGCCATGGCGCTCCGCAGCACGCGGGAGATGGCCACGGAGAGGAAGCTGCTCGCCGCGTACGGCCGGTCGTTCACGTACTGGTCGAGCATGCCCGATCCGCGGACGAGCCCGACGGGGTCCACGTCCAGCAGCAGCGCGGCGGTGCAGGCATCGTCCGCCGCCTGAGGGTAGAACACGTGCGCGGCGCCGAACGCCAGCTCGAAGCTCTGCGCCCGCGCGGGGTTCTTCCCCAGCAGGTAACCCAGATCGGTGGCCGGCTGGTGCGTGGTGCGAATGGTCAGCAGCATCGTGGATCGATCCTCATCGTCCTCATCATCAAACCGTGTGATGGTTTGATACTCTCTCCAGACAGATCACCGGCTGATCACCGGGCGGTTGAAACCGCGGCAACAACGGCCCGAAGTCCGCCTTCGCGGACTCCCACACAACCACCCACTCGTTTCGGCACGGCACCGCGCAGCCAGGAGTGCCCGTGCCGCGCACCGTTACGTCGCCCGCGCCCAGGCCGGTAGTCCGCGAAGGCTTCGTGTGGTTGTTGCAGCGGATTCATGCGCCCGTCGGTGCCCTGGACACGCCGTCCCACGCTGGCCCCAAAGCGCCGGAAACACATCGGCCCGGCCGCCTTTGTGTGGGCAGCCGGGCCGCGAAGGACACGCACCATCGTGCGCGCTCACACCGCTTTCCAGCCACCTCCGCCATCGTTGTCGAACCTGCACGCCGCGATTCCGCCGTGCACGCGATTGCCGCTGCCCATCCCGAATCCCTGCACCGACACCGACGCGGGCGCGCGGAGACTCTCCGGGCGCGTCGCCGTGTGGGCGGTCGAGACGGTGGGCTGGAACGGTCGAGGCATGGTTCGAATGCTCGGGTCTGCGTGTGCCGCGGCACTGCGCCGCGGGATGTGCGAGGCAACCAATTCAATCAGGAAACCGAAAAAGCACAACCCCCCTCGGCCGATCTCTTCATTCGCGGCACAAGCTCCCTGGGGGGATGATTTGCGGGCAAGTTGATGTCGGTGAACGACATATCCACCGTTGTAGCCGCGAGTTTACTCGCACACTGCCAACGGGGCTGCATCATTCGATCTCCACCGGACCGCTGACCACGTGGCCCAGCTTGTCGGGGTTCAGCACGCGGAAGAAGGCGGTGATGCGCTCGCCGTCGGTGGCGATGGCGGTGACGTGGGCGAGTTGCTCGCCATGGAAAACGGCCACGGCGGGGTCCCCGTTCACGTGGGTGATGCGGTTCTGCACCTGGTCGCCGTACTTGCGTTCCAGCGCCAGCAGCATCCGCGCGACGCGGTCCTGGCCCACGATGCGCCTGCGCGCCGCCCACACCTTCCCGCCGCCGTCGCTGGTGAAGGTGACGCCGGGCGCCATCAGCGACAGCACGCCGTCGCGGTCGTCGTTCGCCAGCGCGTCGAGGAAGCGTTGCAGCAGCTCGCCGCGCGCGTCCGGCGGCGCCGCGAAACGGGGGTGGCCGCCGCGCACGCGCTCGCGGGCGCGCTGCACCATCTTCCGCACGGCGGGCTCGCCGCGGTCCAGGATGCGGGCGATCTCGCCGTAGCCGGTGTCGAACACCTCGCGCAGCAGGAACGCGGCGCGCTCTTCGGGCGCCAGGCGCTCCAGCATCACCAGCATGGCGATGGACAGGTCCTGCGCGCGCTCCACCTCCCGGTCGGATTCGTCCGTTGCGACGGGCTCGGGGAGCCACGGGCCCACGTACGATTCGCGGGCGGTGGCGGCGCGGCGCAGCCGGTCCACGGCCAGGCGGCTGACCACGGTGAGCAGCCACGCCTCGGGAGACTGCACCTCGTCGCGATCCGACTGGAACCAGCGGAGATAGGCCTCCTGCACCAGGTCTTCGGCCTCGTGCAGGTCGCCCAGCATGCGGTACCCCAGGCCCAGCAGCCGCGGCCGGTGCCGCAGCACGTCCGGCGTTGCAGCCGACGGATCGAGAACGGTCATGCCGATTCCGGTGCGCGGGTGGATGGACACCCATCCAAGCTGCCACACCCGCGCGGTCCGGTCCAGATGCCGATCACCGGCGAATTGCTCCCATCGCGCGTGGTGGAGATGGACCAACCCAAGCCGCGGCGCCGCGCCCGCGTTCCGCGCCGGTGCCACCTCCGTCGCCCAAACTCGCTGTCACAATCCGCCGCCACCCCCGTCTATCATGCATCGGGCGCGAAGAGTGCGGCGTCCGGTGTGACGAACCCGAAATCGTGGAGAGCAACGATGTCTTCGACCGAGACCACCGTACCGACCTCGACCCTGAACGCGATCGCCGACGCGGCCACCGCCGCCCAGAGCCAGCACGCGCCGCGGCTGGACTACAGCCACGTGGCGCCGGGCGCGGTGCGGGCGCAGTACGGGCTGGAGCAGTACGTACAGAACAGCGGGCTGGAGCACTCGCTGCTGGAGCTGGTCAAGCTGCGCGCGAGCATCATGAACGGCTGCGCCTACTGCGTGGACATGCACACCAAGGACGCCCGCGCCGCCGGCGAGACTGAGCAGCGGCTGTACGCCGTGCCGGTCTGGCGCGAGACGCCGTTCTTCACCCCGCGCGAGCGCGCCGCCCTGGCCTGGACCGAGGCCGTCACCGACGTGGGCCGCACCGGCGTCCCCGACGAGGTCTACCACGAGGTCAGCCAGCACTTCGACGAGGCGGAGATGGTGAACCTCACCCTGGCCGTGGTGGCCATCAACGGCTGGAACCGCCTGGCCATCAGCTTCCGCGCGCCGGTGGGCAGCTACCAGCCGCGGAAGCACGCGTAGGCTCTGGCCATGATCATCATGGGACAGGGCGAATGAATTCGCTGCAACGACTACACGAAGTCCGCCTTCGCGGACTGCCGGTGGCGGTGTGGGGGACAGGATGGTGCACGGAGCATGGATCCTGATCCTCCTGAACAAAACGGCGCCGGTCCGTTGTGGACCGGCGCCGTTTTGCCGTTGTAGCCGCGAGCCGCGAGTTTACTCGCAAACTGGAGATTTCCCCAGACGCGCCGGGATCAATCCGCCGCCACCGCCGGTTCGCGCTCCGCCGCCTGATCGGCAGCCAGCCCGGCCAGCGTGTCGTCCGCGGGGGTGAGGGCGCGGGCGGTGTAGGTGTGGAAGAAGGCGCGGGCCTCGTCCACGTCGGCGGGGCAGAGGAAGGCGGGGCCCAGCGCCGTCGCCGCATCCAGGGCTAGCGCGAACAGGTCCCGGGCCACGGAGGCGATGCGCTCGTCGCGCAGGGCAAGGCGGCCGGCGCGGTCCAGCAGCGCGGGGTCGGGGGCGCCCACCAGCTCGCGCGCGGCGGCGAAGGCGGGCTCGTGGCAGGTCAATCCGCCCAGGAACACGACGGGCGCGGCGTACCACTCGGGGGCGACCGCGTCCGCCGAGCGCACCTCCACGAAGCCCTTGGGGCGCACGTCGGGGAAGAGCGTGGTGAGGTGCGTCTTCCAGTCGTCCTCGGTGGCCGTGCCGCGCGCGTTCCACTCGCCAAAGGGGAGCCAGCCGTCCTCGTCGCGCGGCATCAGGATGGCGGGGGCATCGAGCGCGAATTCGAGATACTCGGGCACCGGATCGTCCGCGCAGGCGAAGATCCCCGTCCGCCCGCCGCCCAGCTCGCGCCACACCCGCGCGCGGAAGCTGCGCTCGCCGGTGTCGCGCCCGCGGTACACGGGCGAGTTGGCGAAGACGGCGGTGAGGTAGGGCGTCAGCGCGTTCAGGAAGCGCCAGCGGGCCGGGGCGTCGGCGCACCAGTCCAGGTTGCACTGGAACGACGCGGTCTGCCGCATCATCCGGGTGCCACCGCCGCCGCACTCCTCCAGGAACTTCGTGAGCCGCACGTAGCGCTTGCCGGGAAGCTGCAGCGGCTGGTCGTCCACCGCGTTCCGTGGATCGATCCCCACGCTCAGCAGCTCCATGCCGTGCTCGCGCGCGGCGGCCAGCAGCGGGCGCACGGTGGAGCGCAGGCTCTGCAGCAGCGCGCTGGCGGAGCGGAAGGGCGGGGCGCTGAGCTCGATCTGGCCGCCGGGCTCGAAGGTGATGGTCCCGCCATCCGGCAGCACCCAGTTGGGCATCCCGTACATCGACGCCGTCTCGCGCCACCCCCAGCGCGCCGCGAACTGGCGCAGGAAGGGGAGCGTAGACGGCCCGTCGTCCGCCACGATCGGCACCTGGCGGCGCGTGGCGGCGTCCACCGGCAGCAGCTCCACCTCGGCGCCCACGGACGGCGGCCGGTGCGAGCGGCGGCGCCCGCCGAACGCGTTGTCGCGGAGCTCCGCGGCCAGGGCGGCGGGGTCCAGCATCACGCGGCCGCGGCGGCGAGGATGGCGTACAGGCCGGCTTCGTCCGTCTCCCAGCGCGTCACCGTCATCCCGGCGGCGCCCAGCATCTGGCCGATGCTCTCGCGGCTGTGCTTGCAGCTGATCTCGGTGCGGATGCTTTCTCCGGCTTCGATGCGGATCTCGCCGACGCCCGGGATGGTCACCGTCTGCGGCGTCCGCGGCGTAAGGTGCATCTCGATGCGGTGCAGCTCGCGCTCGTAGAAGGCGCGGTGCTCGTACGCCTCCACGTCGAAATCCGCGCCGGCCAGCGAGTTGAGCACGCGCAGCATGTTGCGGTTGAACTCGGCGGTCACCCCGGCGTCGTCGTTGTAGGCGGCCTCGATCACCTCGGGGTCCTTGCGGAGGTCCACCCCCATCAGGAACACGTCGCCGGCGCGCATCCGCCGGCGCACGCGGGTGAGCAGGGCGACCCCCTCCGCGGGCGTGAAGTTGCCGATGGTGCTGCCCAGGAACGCGTGCAGCACCGGGTGCGGCAGCCCGGGCGGGAGCTCGAAGTCCGCCGTCATGTCGGCGACCACGGGCACCACCTCGATGGTGGGGTATTCGTCGCTCAGGTCGAGCGCGGTGGCCTCCAGGAACTCGGCGCTCACGTCCACCGGCACGTACACGGCGAACTGCGTGGCCGCGTAGACCGCGTCAAGGATGATGCGCGTCTTGGCGGCGCTCCCCGCACCCAGCTCCACCACCGTTTTGGGGTGGATCGCCCACATCCAGTCGGGCATCCACTCCTCGAGCAGCGCCCGCTCGGTGCGCGTCAGGTAGTACTCGGGGAGACGGGTGATCTCCTCGAAGAGCCGCGAGCCGCGCTCGTCGTAGAAGTACTTGGGCGGCAGCTCCTTCTGCGGGCGGCCGAGCCCCTCGCGGATCTCGGCCAGCATCCCCGCGGTGGTCGAGAGCGTGTCAGTCATCGCGCACGATCCTGAAGCCGCTGAAGATCTGCCGGCGGATGGGGTAGTCCCAGTTGCGGAAGGTGTTGCGGATGGCGCCCGGGCGCGTGGCCCAGCTCCCCCCGCGCAGCACCTTGTAGTCGGGCCCGAAGAAGACCTCGCTGTACTCCTTGTACGGAAACGTCTCGTATCCCGGCCAGGGGGTGAAGTCGCTCGCCGTCCACTCCCACACGTCGCCGATCATCCCGTAGCACCCGATCGGGCTCACGTTGCGCGGATACGCCCCCGTCTGCGCCGCCTCGAACGATAGCTGATCCAGGTTCGCCTCCAGCGGCGACGGCGCCTCTTCGCCCCAGGGATACGTCCGCTTCTCTCCCGTCGCCGGATCCCACGAAGCCGCGGCCTCCCACTCCTGCTCCGTGGGGAGACGGCCGCCGGCCCAGCGCGCGTACGCCTCGGCCTCGTACCAGCAGACGTGGCAGACCGGGCGCTCGGGGTCCACCGGCATCTCGCGGTCCATCGAACGCGTCATCCACCGTCCGTCCTGGCGATGCCAGAACTGGGGGGCGAAGAGGCCGGCCTCCTCCCTGTGCCCCCAACCGGCGTCGCTCCACAGCTCGCGCCGCTCGTAGCCGCCGTCGTCGATGAAGCGCGCGTACTCGCCGTTGGTCACCGCCCACGCGCCGATGCGGAAGGGGGCGAGATCGACTGCGTGGCGCGGGCGCTCGTTGTCGTAGGCGGCGGTGCGGTCGTCGGTGCCGATCTGCACGCGGCCGCCGGAAAAGCGCACCATCCCGTCCGCGTCGGCGGGGACGGGGCGGCCGGGGGGCGTGGCGATGGCGCGCGGGGCGCGGTAGGGCGGATCGTCCTTCAGCTGCAGCGCCTGCAGGATCGTTTCGTTGTGCTGGTACTCGTGCTGCAGCACCATCTGGTAGACGTAGCCGCCGCGCAGCAGCGGGTCGTCGTCGCGCGGGGCGCCGCCGTTCTCCACGTGCTCCAGGACGCGGCGGCGGGTCTGCGCCATCACCTCCAGCGTGTCGGAAAGCTGGGGGAGGGGGAGCTTGCCGCGCACCGAGCGGGGGTTCTCGAACGGGTTGAACATCCCCGGCATCTCGCCGAACTCCACCGGCCCGGTCAGGTTGCGGACCAGCCACAGCTCCTCGAAGTGCGCGATGTGCCCCATGTCCCACACGATGGGGCTCATCAGCTTGTTATGCTGCGCCATCAGCTCCTCTTCGGGCACGGGGCTCACCAGCAGGAGCGTGCGCGTGCGCGCGTCGAGCAGCAGGTCCGCGAGTTCGCGCGCGGACGGCGCGTTGCCGTTGCTGGCGGGCATGGATTCAGGTGCGAGAGGGTTGCGGCGGCGCGAACGGACCGGGTGCAAGGTAGGTGCGGTTTCCCGGCGGCGCCACGGTCTTGGTGTGCGATTGCATGCCACCGCGTGAAGCACCGGGTGACGCAAAAAGCTGGCCTGTTACCTCAGCTTTGTCGAAGCTTGGCACGGTGTTCACTGCGGGCGCCCAACGACTTTGTGGAATTCGTGGGGACGCGGCGCGGTGCCGTGGATGGAGATCCGTCCGCGGCTCGCACCCGTGCCGTTGTCCCTGGCCATCCTCCCGCCCCCTGACGCTCTCTCGTATGCCGATCTGATTGACCGGAGCGCGCGCAGGTTACAGGCTTATCGTGCGGATACGATTCTCCCGCCGCATTCGGATTCCTCCTCACCCGATCGCTATCGTGGCTGACGACCCATCGCAGGCCGTCCTTTCCGCGCGGGGCGTGGCCAAGCGCTACGGGCAGGCCGTGGCGCTCGACGGCGTCTCGCTCGACGTGCGCGCGGGCGAGTGCGTGGCGCTGGTGGGCGAGAGCGGGTCGGGCAAGACCACGCTGCTGCGCTGCTTCAACCGGATGACGGAGATCGACGGCGGGTCGGTGCTCGTCGACGGGACGGATGTCGCCTCGGCGGACCCGGTGGAGCTGCGGCGGCGCGTGGGGTACGTGCCGCAGGACGGCGGGCTGATGCCGCACTGGACGGTGCTGCGCAACGTGTCGCTGGTCCCTTGGCTGCGGCACGACGGCGAGGCGCCCCGGCGCGCGTCCGAAGCGCTGGAGTGGGTCGGACTTTCGCCGGAGACGTTCGGTGGACGCTGGCCGCGCGAGCTGAGCGGCGGGCAGCGGCAGCGCGTGGCCATCGCGCGGGCGCTGGCGGCCAGCCCGCGCATCGTGCTGCTGGACGAGCCCTTCGGCGCGCTCGACGCCATCACCCGCGCCGAGCTGCAGACCTCGTTCGACGCGCTGCGCCGCCGGCTGGGCATCACCGCCCTTTTCGTCACCCACGACCTGCACGAGGCCGCGCTCCTGGCCGACCGCGTCGCCGTCCTCCGCCACGGCCGCATCGAGCAGGTCGCGACGGCGGACGAGCTGACGGCCGCCCCCGCGACGGAGTACGTGCGCGACCTGCTCTCCCGGGCGCGGATGGTGGCGGCATGATCCGGCCCTCATCCCCCCGGCCCCCTTCTCCCGAACTGCAGGAGAAGGGGGAGCACACCTCTCGAGTTCAGGCTTCAGCTCGTCGCGCCAATGCTCGCGTGGGAGTCCGCGAAGGTGGACTTCGGGCCGTTGTTGCCGCGATTTCAATCGCCTGGCCAACCCTGGCCGCCACTCCAATTCCCGCCCAGCAGCGCCAACCCTCCGCCGCGTCGAATCCCGTCGTCATCGCCAGCAAGCCGTTCGGGGAGAGCTACCTGCTGGCGGAGATGTTCGCGCAGGTGCTGGAGGCGCGTGGCATCCGCGTCGATCGCCGGATGGGGCTGGGGGCCACGGAGATCGCGTTCGGCGCGCTGCGGACGGGGGCGATCGACGTCTACCCGGAGTACACGGGGACGGGGCTCACCGCCATCCTGCACGAGGAGCCGAAGGGAGACGCCGGCGCGGTGTTCGGCCGCGTCTCGCGCGAATTCGAGGCGCGCTGGGGGGTGCACTGGCTGCCGCCGCTCGGCTTCGAGAACACCTACGCCATCGCCGTGCGCAAGGAGACGGCGCGGCGCTACAACCTGCGCACGCTCAGCGACCTGGCGCGCGCGTCGCCGCGGCTCACCGCGGGGCTCACCCCGGACTTCATCGGCCGTCCGGACGGGCTGCCGGGGCTCACGAAGGCGTACGGCCTGCACCCGCGCGCCGTCCGCTCCCTGGTCCAGGCCGTGAAATACAAGGCGCTGGCCGAGGGCGCCGTGGACGTGGTGGATGGCTATTCCACGGATGGGATGCTGGCGAAGTACGACCTGGCGGTGCTGGAGGATGACCAGCGCTTCTTCCCGCCGTACCAGGCCGCGGCGCTCGTGGGCCCCCGCCTCTGGCGCGAGCAGCCGGCCGCCGTCGCCGAGATCGCGCGGCTCAGCGGCCGCCTCTCCGTCGAACAGATGCGCGTGCTGAACCGGCGCGTGGAGGTGGACGGCGAGCCCGTCGGCAAAGTCGCCGGCGATGCGCTGCGAGAGATGGGGCTGCTGCGGCGGAGCGATGCGCCGCGCGCGTCCGCCGGCCGGGCGGCGACGGGGGAGGGATCGTTCACCGGCTACCTGTGGGCGCGGCGCGGCGAGCTCTGGCGCAACACGCTGCGGCACCTGCTGCTGGTGCTGGTGTCGCTGGTGGCCGCGGTCGCGGTCGCGGTGCCGGCCGGCGTGGCGCTGGAGCGCGCGCGCCCCGCCGCGGCCGAGGCGGCGATCCGCGGCGCGGGGGTGCTGCAGACCATCCCCAGCATCGCGCTGCTCGCGTTCATGATCCCGCTGCTGGGGATCGGCGTGATCCCGGCCCTGGTGGCGCTCTGGCTGTACTCGCTCTACCCCATCCTCCGCAACACCTACAGCGGCGTGCGCGACGCCGGCCCCGAGGCGACGGAAGCCGCGCGGGCGCTGGGGATGAGCCCCGGCCAGGTGCTGCGCCACGTCCGGCTTCCGCTCGCCGCGCCGCTGATCATGGCGGGCATCCGCACCGCCGCGGTGATCACCGTGGGCACCGCCACGCTGGCCGCCTTCATCGGCGCGGGCGGGCTGGGCGACCCGATCGTGGCCGGCCTGGCGCTCACCGACACGCGCATGATCCTCTCCGGCGCCGTCCCCGCCGCGCTCCTGGCGCTGCTGGTAGACGCCGCGCTGGCCCTCTGCGAGCGCTGGGTCACCCCCGGCGGCGTGCGGTAGCGCTCGATCGGTCCGGCCCCGCGGTGGCGCGAACGTTGCCCCGCCGCGGCGGCCTTGCGACGACGGTCCATCACAGACGAGGTGAGCGATGCCGAAATACAGGATGCGCCAGAAGCTCCTTTCGATCGGGGAGGACTACACGATCGAGGACGAGAGCGGGCGGCCGGTCTACCGGGTGGACGGGAAGGTGCTCACCATCCGCGAGACCTTCGTGCTCGAGGACATGAGCGGGCGCGAGGTGGCCACCATCCGCGAGAAGAAGCTGGCCATCCGCGACAGCATGAACATCCTGCGCGGCGGCGAGACGATCGCGACGGTGAAGAAGGCGCTCTTCTCGCCCTTCACCGACCGCTTCGACGTGGAAGTGAAGGACGGCGAGGACCTGAAGGTGAAGGGCGACCTGCTGGACCACGACTACGAGATCCGCCGCGGCGGCGACACGGTGGCCACGGTCTCCAAGCGCTGGTTCACCCTGCGCGACAGCTACGGCATCGACATCGCCCCCGGTCAGGACGACGCGCTGATCCTTGCCGTCGCCGTCGCCCTCGACGAGATGGCCCACGACCCCGACGAGGGGAAGGGCGACTGACGGCGTTTTCGGATGTTGAACGCGGCTCTTCCCCGATGTCGTCCCGAGTCTCCCCCCGCGCCGCGCGAGACCACGGGGACGAAAGGTGGTGACACGGGGACCATGCTGTTGAAGCCTCGCGCGGTTTGCGAGGCTTTTCGTAGTTGCTGCTGCGACTTCAGTCGCCGGTGGGGCCAGGCTTCCGGGCTTTCTGTTCAGGGAGCCCCCTGACTGCATCTCCGGACCCGGCAACGAGTTGCGTCTGCGCGGAGAATTCATACGTTTGGCACGATCCTTTCAATGTGGCGGGGCTCTGAACGTCTCGTAAATCATTGAAGGGAGACGAGATATGAATGTGGTGAAACGGTTCGCGACGGGGGCGGCGGTGGCGGTCGCGCTGGCGGCCGGCACGGGTCCGGTGCACGCGACCGACGGCCCCGTGAACGTGATGGACGGGCCCGCACGGGGAATCGACGAGAAGTACTACCTGTCGGTGGACCTGTCGGAGCGGATGCTGTACGTGATGCGCGACGGCGAGCAGGTGGGGAGCTACTCGGTGGCGGTGGGGCAGCCGAACCATCCCACGCCCACGGGGCGCTTCCACATCCGGCACATCGTGTGGAACCCGCGCTGGGTGCCGCCCGACGCGCGCTGGGCCCGCAACAAGCGCCCGCGCGACCCGGGGGACCCGCGCAACCCGATGGGCCGGGTGAAGCTCTTCTTCCACGAGCCCGACCTGTACATCCACGGCACGCGCGAGACCGATTCGCTGGGCGAGGCCGAGAGCCACGGGTGCGTGCGCATGGCCAACGGCCAGGTGATCGAGCTGGCGCGGCAGGTGATGGCCAACGGCGGATCGCCCCGCAACCCGAGCTGGTTCCGCCGCGTGGTGAACAGCGTCACCAGCACCCGCTCGGTCTACCTGTCCGACCCCGTGCTGGTGGAGATCCACCACTAACCTTGGTGCGGAGGTGCGGGGGTACGGGGGTGCGATGGGCCCGCGGCACACAAGCCGCGGGGCTCGTCGTTTGCTCTGTACGCGCACCTCCGCACCTCCGCACCTCCGCACCCGGACGATGTACCTGATCCAGATCCTGCTCCCGTTGCGCGACAACGACGGCAACGAGTTCGGCCACGACGCCTTCGCCCAGGTGCGCACGGAGCTGACCGAGCGTTTCGGCGGCGTCACCTTCTACACCCGCTCGCCCGCCGTGGGGGTGTGGAAGGACGAGGACGGCGACACCACGCGCGACGACATGGTGGTGGCCGAGGTGATGGCCGAGCACCAGGACCGCGAGTGGTGGCGCCTGTACCGCCAGGAGCTGGAGACCCGCTTCCGCCAGGAGAAGATCGTCGCCCGCATCATCGCCTGCGGGCTGCTGTAGACCGGCCCTCATCCCCCCGGCCCCTTCTCCCGAACAGCAGGAGAAGGGGGAGAACTGCGCATCCGCGCGGAACTACGCGCTTCGATACGAAAATCTCCCCCGCACCAGCGCCGCGTCGTCGACCGCGAAACATCTGGGTTGCGTCCGTCCAGGGCTAGGGGACAGGGAACAGGGGACAGGGTACAGCCAGCAAACTCCACCTCCGGCGACGTCACCACGGCCGGGACCTTTCACACAGAGTCAGCAGAGGAACCGCTGGTTGTTCTCTGCTGACTCTGCGTGAGATTCCTTGCCATGCCTGTCCAGCGCCGGTTCCACGGCCACACGGGGTGAAACGCGGCGGGGCCGCATCCCAAGCGTGGGATGCGGCCCCGTCCGTCAGCCCGGAGAAAGGCTCGGGTCAGGACTTCTTGCCGCCGCCGCTCTTCGATCCGCCGCTCTTCGACCCGCCGCTCTTCGACCCGCCGCTCTTCGACCCACCGCTCTTCGACCCACCGCTCTTCGACCCACCGCTCTTCGACCCGCCACTCTTCGACCCGCCGCTCTTGCCGCCCGAGCTGCTGCTCTTGCTCGACGATCCGCCCGAGCTGCCGCCGCTCTTGCTGGACGAGCCGCCGCCGCTGCGCGAGCTCCCGCCCCCGCTGGACCCGCTGCTGCGCGACGAGCTGCTGCCCCCGCCCGCCCGCGACGAGCTGCCGCCGCCCGACGAACCGCCGCCGCGCGAGCTGCCGCCGGACTTCGACGAGCTGCCCGACGACGACCCGCTGCTGCGCGACGAGCCGCCGCTGCTGCTCTTCGACGAGCTCGATCCGCCGCCCGACGAGCTCCCGCCGCTGCGTGGCGACGACGGCCGCGAGCTGCCGCTGCTCGACCCGCTGCTGCGCGACGAGCCGCCGCTGCTCCCGCCCGACCGGCTGCTGCTGCCCGACGAGGTGCTGCGCGAGCCGCGCGTGGCGGCTTTGGCGGCGGCCGCGCCCAGCGCCGCGCCGGCGGCGGCGCCGGCCGCGGTGGTCAGCGGGCTCTTGCGGCGGCTGGTGCTGCGCTGCTCCTTGAGCCCACGTCCCGCGCTGAAGCCCACGGTGGTGCGTTCGGGGATGTTGATCTCGGCACCCGTGCGCGGGTTGCGCCCCGTGCGCGCCGTGCGGGTGCGCCTGGTGAACTTCCCGAAGCCCGGGATGGACAGCGACCCCGCGGCGTGCACCGCCTCGGAGATGGCGCCGGACGCGGTGTCGAATATCGCATCCACCACGCGCGCCGCCGCGGCCCTGGTGAGCTCGGCCTTCTCGGCCACCTTGTCCACGAAGTCCGACTTGTTCATGTCTGCGCTCTCCGGATCGGCGGTTCTTGGCAGCGCGGCCCGTCCGCGCCAGCGGGGCGCTCACGCAACATCGATACCGCCACGATCAAGAAGCTACAAGGGATCGGCTCGCAATGGACACCCGGCTACCCCCGATTGAACCCCGCGCGGAAGCCGTCCACCATCTGGCGGGCCTTGTCGGCGGCCTCGCCGAAGGCCTCCTTAGCCGAGTCGCTGTAAGACTTTGCGGCCTCCTGCACGTCGTCGCGGTAGCTGGGCTCGGGGTCGCTGCGGCGGCGGTAGTCGCCCGCCATGATCCGCTCGTACGCGCCGCTCTCGAACCAGCTGCGCATCTCGGCCACGCGGATCACCGGGAAGGGGTGCGTGGCCCACAGCAGGTTCATCACCTTGAAGACCTGGTCCACCAGCTCGTTCTGGCCGCGGTACTCCTCGGCCTGCTCGATGAACGCCGCCAGGTTGGTTTCGCTGAAGGTGCCGCCGGCGAACTTCAGCATGGTGGTGAGCCCCGGCTCGGGCGCCTGCACCGCCAGCAGCCCGGCGCGGTCGCAGCTCAGCTCGGCCTTGCGGCTCCACTCGAACAGCGCCAGGAGGACGGGGAGCGCCGCCAGCCCGATGATCCCGCCGCCGGCGCGGTTGATCAGCGTCAGCAGCAGCCACATCATGGTGTTGTACAGCGCGTGGCCGCTCATCACGTGGCCCATCTCGTGGCCCAGAACGAAGCGCACCTCGTCCTCGGTGAAGTCGCGCAGCAGCTCCGAGTGCACGATCACGAAGGGCTTGTCCATCCCCCACGCAGCGGCGTTGTAGTTGGGGTTCTGCGTCACGTACAGCGGGTACTGCCCCGGCGCGTCCAGGGTGCGGTGCACGTCGCCCCAGATCTGGTGCAGCCGGGGATGCTGCGTGGGGCTCACCTTCACCGCGTTGGCCAGGAACATCAGCCGCACCTGCCGTTCGCCCACGATGCCGTACAGCTTGCGCAGCACCTCGTCGAACACGGGGATCTTGCGGAGCGCGTTCAGCGCGGCGCGGTCGGCGGGGTGCTCCCAGCTGCGCGGGTCGATGTCGGTGAGGATGCGCGTGGCGCGGGCCTGCTCGGGCATGGTAGCCTCGGTGTCGGTGTCAGGAGGTCGGCGAGACGGACGGGAAGCCGCGCGGCGGGAGGCGGCGCGGCGGAGATGGTGGGTGGTACGCCGGGGGGCGGGCCGGGGTTTCAACGAAACATCCCCGCACGCGGCGGTGTAACCTTGCGGACACGAATGCTTTCCGCCGCCCTACCGCGCCCGGTGTCCAGCGCGTAGATTGCGCGGTATCTCCCGGCCAGGCCGGCGCCCCAACCGCGCCGCGCACCGCAACACCCACCATCCCTGCATCTTGGAGGCTCAGCCATGCGCCGTCAACGGACCCGCACGCTCCTGCTCGCCCTTGCCGCGCTCGCGCTCCCGCTGGCCGCGGCCAACGCGCAGGAGTCGTCCATGCGCGGCACCTTCACCCTCGACCGCGCGCACAGCGACGACATCAACCGCGCCATCGAGAGCGCGGTGGGCAAGATGAGCTTCATCACGCGCCCCATCGCGCGCGGCCGGCTGCGCCGCACCAACAGCGCGTACCAGCGCGTGGTGGTCAGCTACAACGACAGCGAGGTCAGCACCACCTTCGACCAGCGCCGCGCCATCACCAGCCCGGCCAACGGCACCCCGGTGCAGTGGACGCGCGAAGACGGCGAGAAGTTCCAGCTGAGCACCGAGTGGCAGGGCCAGCGGCTGGTGCAGACCTTCCGCGCCGAAGACGGGACGCGCACCAACACCTACACCCTCTCGGGCGACGGCCGCACGCTCACCATGCACGTGGTCATCCGGTCGCCGCGCCTGGCCGCGCCGCTGGAGTACAACCTGGTCCTCACCCGCGCCTCGTAGCGCGCTCGCCTGGATCGTGAGAAAAAGGGCGCCGGCTCGGTCGTCGAGCCGGCGCCCACTTCCTTTGTCCGCACGAAGCTGGAACGACGGTTTTGGGCGTGTCCCTCCGCTGCGCTCCGGGCCGGGCTGCGCCCGTTACGGGGGGATGAGGGCCGGCCGCTACCGCGGCGGGTGCGGCGGCTCGCCGGGGGTGCCGATCGCCACCGGCAGCAGGGCGTCCACCACGCCGCCGCGCGTTTCCCACGCGTCGAACACCTCGGCATAGCGAAGGCCGTGCGGCTCGGCGCTGGCGCGCAGGCGGCGGTCCAGCCATTCGGGGTGGCCAAAGCCGATGCGCTCGTAGTAGAAGCGCGCCAGCTCGTGGATCTTCTCCACGTGCGGCTCCACGTCCACCACGATGGCGGGGAGCTGCGAGTAGGCGCCGCGGAAGGTGAACACCGGCGCGTCGCCGCGGTGCGGGGCGGCGGGGTGCACCACCTTGGCGAGCCGCGCCAGCGTCACCGCGTCGCGAAAGATCTTGCCGCACGCCTGGTGGTCGGGGTGGCGCATCCCGCGGCCCCACGCGTCGCCCCAGGTGATCAGGCCGTCGGGTTTGGTCTCGGCGATCAGCGCGGCCACGCGGCGCGCGGCCTCGGGCGTGGCCTCCACCTGCGTGTCGCGAAAGTCCATGAAGCGCGTCTCGCACCCCAATATCTCGCCCGCGATGCGGCCGTGCTCCTCGCGGATGCGCGACACCTCGTCCTCGCTCACCGCGCCGAACGCCTGCGTCATCTCGCCCCGGGTGAGCCACACCACCACCACGCGGTCGCCCCGCGCCACCTGGGCGCGGATGGAGCCGGCCGCCGCCACCTCGTCGTCGGGGTGCGCCATCCCCACCAGCAGCGTTCTTCCAGCCATCGGCACCTTCCGCCTCGGTCGAATTCCACACCAGCCAGACAGCGTTCCTCGTGCGTGACGCCCCGCACGGGCAAGCGCCGCGCCGCGCGCCTCACGTCTCCACGGCCACCGTGCGCACGCCCGCCAGGTTGCCGCGCCCGTCGCTTCCCACCGCGTAGGTGTCGATCTCGATGCGGCCCACGCGGAACACGCGCGCGTCGCCGAGCCGGGTGGCCAGCAGCTTCTTCAGCGCCTCGTAGCGCGGCCGGATCTCGAGGGCGCGCGTGTCGAGCGGGTCCACCGTCTCGATGTGCGGCTTGAAGAAACGGTCCAGCGTGCGCTCCTCCACCGGCGCCCCCGCCGCCGCCCCGATCCGCCGCGCGAACTCGTCCGCTCCGTACGGCCACCCCGCCGCGCCGCCGGTGAGCTCGAACCACTCGAACGGCCGGTCGCTCTCGCTGGTGTACACCAGCCCCTCCGCCGCCTTCTCCACCTCCGCCCTCAGCTCCCTCATCGCATCTCCCCCGGATCGGCTCACAGTTCCCGCGTCTGGCTGTGCATTCGACAGCCCCGTCATCTCGTCATCCTGAGTGTCCCACCGCGCTGCGCACGACCACGGGAGACGAAAGGTGGTGCACGAGACCCCGGCTGTTGGAGCCTCGCGCAGTTTGCGAGGCTTCCCGTAGTGGTTGCTGCGACTTCAGTCGCCGGTGAGAGCCCGGACCCCGGGACTTTCGATCAGCGCGGCCACCCTGACTCAAGGCATGCTCCACCGGCCGCGGCGCGACGGATCTGTGGCCGACGACGCGCTATGCCGGTCGACCGGGTGGATTTTCCCGCTGCAACCGAACGGCACGATGCCGATGCGGCAAGGGCTGGAGCGCGACTTGGGCCCGCGCCGCGCGTCATCGATCGACGGACGAACCGGGCCTGGGTGGAGGACGGGTGGCGGACGAGGGAGCGCGCCGGCGGTCGGCGCTGCGGGTGTTGGGGCGGCGGAACTTCCTTCCGTACTTCATCGGGAACCTGCTCAGCAACTGCGGCACCTGGTTCCAGAACATCGCGCAGTCGCTGCTGATCTACCGGCTCACCGGGTCGGCGTTCATGGTGGGCGTGGTCAACTTCGCGCAGTTCGCCGGCGTGGTGCTGCTGGCCCCGTGGACCGGCTCCGCGGCCGACCACTACGACCGCAAGCGCCTGAGCGGTTCTTGGCCTGTCGAACGGTGCCGTCCACCCCCACCGCATCGCACCTCGCCGCGCGTTCCCGCCATCTCGCTGCACAACCGTAAAACGCGCCCGCCCCGCTCGTTATACTGCCGACGACACGACAGACGCCTCGTGGCGCGGATCGATCGGAAATCACGGACGACATCCGGGGGACCGGCAATGAAGAAGGCAGTGATCGCGGTGCTGGCGGTGACCGCGTCGGGCGCGTGCGAGCTGAAGGCGCAGGGCCGCCTGGCCGCCGCCGATGCGCAGACGCACCGCGCCGGTTCGTGGCGCGTGGACCTGGTGGCCGAGCGCGCCGCGCTGGCGGCCGCCGACCGTGCGTTCTCGCAGGCCACCGAGACCCGCGGCATGGTGGACGGCTTCACCGCATGGTTCGCGGACGGAGCCGCCTTCCTCCCGCCGCGCTCCACCATGATTCGCGGCCGCGCCGCGATGCAGGAATATCTGCGCACCTCGCCGCTGCTGGCGTCCATGCGCTGGGAAAACGTGCGCGCCGACGTATCGGCCGACGGGCGCTCGGGATACACCCTGGGGTTCGGCACGGCCGCCGGGCAGGACGGCAGCGCCCTGCACGTGCGGATGATCACCTTCTGGCGGCGACAGGCAAACGGCGAGTGGAAGGTGGAGGCCAACGTGCCCGCGCTGAACCCCGAGGCCCCGCGCCCCGTGCGCGACGGCTTCGGCACCCCGCGCGGCAACGGCGTGGCGGGCGCCGGCCGCCGCGTGGCCCAGGCCGCCGCGGCCCTGGCCGTGCAACAGGCCGACCGCGACTTCGCGGCGCTCTCCGCCGCCCGCGATCCGCACGACGCCTTCGTGGCCTTCGCCGCGCCCACCGGGATGATCATGGGCGGCCCCGAGTACGGCCCCGACGAGATCTCCACCGCCTTCGAGGGTGGCGGCGGAACGCTGGAGTGGGGGCCGCTCCTGGGCGGCGCCGCGGCCAGCGGCGACCTGGGCTACACCATCGGCTACGCGGTGCGCAAGGCATCGCAGCCGGACGGGACGGTGCGGACCAGCTATTCGAAGTACCTCACCATCTGGCAGCGGCAGGCGGACGGAACGTGGAAGTACGTGGCCGACGGGGGGACCTCCCGGCCCGCCCCGGCCAGCTGACCCGCGCCGCAACGCGAGGCCAGCCCAGGCGCCCGGCTTCGGCCGGGCGTCCTGCGTTCGTGGGTGCGGGGGTGCGGGGGTGCGGGGGTGCGGTGGAACGGGTGCGTGAGTGCGTGAGAACGGGTGCGTGAGTGCGTCGAAGTAGCCGCGCGCAGCGCCCCGGGTCCCTCTCCTGCAGTTCGGGAAAGGGACAGGCTTTCAGGACGCGACGCAGTCGCGCCTGAAAGCCAGGGTGAGGGCTCCCGCGCCGAAACCTCCCCCGCCGCCGCCACGTACATCCCGTCCGCACGGGCCGCAGGGCGCCGGAGTCGTCCATCTCCTGACGCCGCCACGGCTTGCGCAACCGGCGCGGGGCGGCGTATTTGATGTACGCCATCCCGCATCCCAAACCCGCACATCCGCAGCGAGAGACCACACCCATGGGCGTCTGGGACTTCGTCAAGAGCGAGCTGATCGACATCATCCAGTGGCTGGACGAAACCGGCGACACGATGGTGTGGCGGTTCGACGGGCACGACAACGAGATCAAGAACGGCGCGCAGCTCATCGTGCGCCCCGGCCAGGCCGCCGTGTTCGTGAACCAGGGCCAGGTGGCCGACGTGTTCCCCCCCGGCCGCTACGAGCTGCGCACCGAGAACCTCCCCATCCTCAGCACGCTGATGGGGTGGAAGTACGGCTTCGACTCGCCGTTCAAGGCCGAGGTCTTCTTCGTTGCCACCAAGCAGTTCACCGACCAGAAGTGGGGAACCAAGAGCCCGGTGATGATGCGCGACCCCGAGTTCGGGCCCGTGCGCATCCGCGCCTTCGGCACCTACGTGATGCGCGTGATCGAGCCCGCCAAATTCATCGCGCAGATCGTGGGCACCAACCGCGTCTTCACCACCGACGAGGTGGACGACCAGCTGCGCTCGCTGGTGACCTCGCGCTTCGTGGACGCCGTGGCCGAGGCCCACATCCCGGTCCTCGACCTCGCCTCGCGCTACGACGAGATCGGCGCGCAGATCCGCGGCAAGATGCAGGCGGACTTCAGCGAGTGGGGGATCGAGCTCACGCAGTTCGTGATCGAGAACATCGCCCTTCCCGAAGAGGTGGAGAAGGCGCTGGACAAGCGCAGCAGCATGGGCGTGATCGGCGACCTGAACCGCTACGCGCAGTTCCAGACCGCCGAGAGCATCCCGCTGGCCGCGCAGAACCCCGGCGGCCCCGCCGGCCAGGGGATGGGAATGGCGATGGGGTGGGCGATGGGCCAGCAGATGGCCGGCGCCATGGGCCAGCAGTTCGGCGGCGCGCCTCAGCAGCCGCAGGGGCAAGCCGCCGCGGGCCCGCCGCCGCTCCCGCAGCAGGCCTCGTACTTCGTGGCGCTCCAGGGCCAGCAGAGCGGCCCCCACGGCATGGACGAGCTTCGCCGGCACGCCGGCACCGGCGCGCTCACCCCCGACACGCTGGTCTGGAAGCAGGGCATGCCCGCCTGGACCCCCGCGTCGCAGGTGGACGAGCTCTCCTCCCTCTTCGCCCCCCTCCCTCCCCCGCTCCCGCCGCAATGACGGGATCGAATGGATGATGACGGCGCGGCCCCGCTCCCGGTCTGGAGCGGGGCCGCTCGTCTCTCGCGTGTCTTGATGCTGTTGAAGTCCGCGAAGGCGGACTGCGTGCCGTTGTAGCCGCGAGCCGCGAGTTCACTCGCAAACTCTTGAGAGAGATCAACGCTGCGTGCCCGATCTGCGTCGCTTCCGATCTCCACGCCTGGATCGAAACCCCTTTCCTCGCCCCACTGAACGCTTATACTGCTACCTGACGGCACGCCGGTAAGCACCCGGTCCGTGCGATACCCCCCATCTGGTAACCATGCAGACGATGACCGAGGCGCGCGGCAACGTGCGCAGCGAGCGCTGCGGCTCGCGCAGGGTGCTGGACCTGGTGGCCGACAAGTGGGCGGTGATCGTGATCTACGTGCTCTCCGGCGGCACCCACCGCTTTGGCGAGCTGCAGCGCGCGGTGGCCGGGGTGAGCCAGAAGATGCTCACCCAGACCCTGCGCGGCCTGGAACGTGACGGATTGGTGGAGCGGAAAGTCTATCCCGAGGTGCCGCCGCGGGTGGAGTACACCCTCAGCCCGCTGGGCGAGACGCTGGTGGAGCCGCTCTCGGCGCTCTGCCGCTGGGCCGAGGAGCACTACTGGGAGGTGGAACGCTCCCGCCAGCGCACCGCCCCGGGCGCCGCCGCATGAGCGGAGCGGAACCCCGCGGGTATCATACGCTCGGGCCGGCCCCTCGCGCCGCGCTACCCGGCGGCGGCGGCGAAGACGGCGACATCCGCCGCCCCGACCACGAGCGCGAGGAAGAGGTCGGCGTAGCCGAGCGGCCCAGGACGCGAAAGCCGCGGCTGTACCGCGTGCTGCTGCACAACGACGACTTCACCACCATGGAGTTCGTGGTGGAGGTCCTGGTGCGGCACTTCGACAAGACGCCCACCGAGGCCACCCGCGTGATGCTGCAGGTGCACCACCTGGGCGTGGGCGTGGCCGGCGTGTACACCCGCGACGAGGCCGAGACCCGCATCGACCGCGTGACCACCGAGGCCGAGTCCTCCGGGTACCCGCTGCTGGTGACCATGGAGCCCGAGTAGCACGCAGACGTTTCGTCCTCCGTACCTCGTACTTCCGCACTCGTTCTCGAGATATGCCGACCCCCGCCGTCCCCCCCGAGCTGGAGATCTCGCTGCAGCTGGCCGTGCTCGAGGCCGCGCGGCGGGGGCACGCGTACGCCGGGCTCGAGCACCTCCTCTTCGCGCTGCTGCACGACGACGCCACCGCCCGCGCCGTGCGCGCCGCCGGCGCCGACGTGGAGCTGCTCAAGCGGCGGCTGGACCGCTTCCTGAGCGAAGAGGTGAAGGCCGCCACCAGCGCCCCCCTCGACAGCGCCGTTCCCACCCTCGCCTTCCGCCGGGTGGTGCAGGAGGCCGCGCTCCAGGCGCTGCGCTCCGGGCGCGAGCAGGTGACCGGCGGGCACGTCCTGGTCGCGCTGTACGACCAGGAAGACTCCTTCGCCGTGCACTTCCTGGAAGACGCCGGCGTCGACCGGCTGGCCATGACCCGCGCCGTCTCGCACGGGGCCGAACGCCGCGCCAGCACCGGCGTGGTCCGCCGCGTGGAAGTCCCCGCCGGCGACGAGGGGGTGGACGAAGACGACGAGCGCCCCCAGACCGGCGACGCCCTGGCGCGCTTCACCAGCGAGCTCACCCGGCTGGCGGCCGAGGGAAGGCTGGACCCGCTCATCGGGCGCGAAAAGGAGATCGGCCGGGCGATCCACGTGCTGGCCCGGCGGCGCAAGAACAACCCGCTCTTCGTGGGCGACCCCGGCGTGGGCAAGACCGCCCTGGCCGAGGGGCTGGCGCTGAAGATCCACGCCGGCCAGGTGCCCGCGGCGCTCCGCGGCGCCCGCATCTTCGCCCTGGACATGGGCGCGCTGCTGGCCGGCACCCGCTACCGCGGCGACTTCGAGGAGCGGCTCAAGGCGGTGCTCAAGGAGCTGGAAGCGCTCCCCGGCGCCATCCTGTTCGTCGACGAGATCCACACCGTGGTCGGCGCCGGCGCCACCTCGGGCGGCAGCATGGACGCCTCCAACCTGCTCAAGCCGGCGCTCGCTTCGGGCCTGCGCTGCATCGGGTCCACGACCTACGAGGAGCACCGCGCGCACTTCGAGAAGGACCGCGCCCTCGCCCGCCGCTTCCAGAAGATCGACGTGCCGGAACCGTCCGTAGACGATACGGTGCGCATCCTGGTAGGCCTCCGCGGCCGCTACGAGGAGTTCCACCAGGTTCGCTACGCCGAGGCTGCGCTCCGCGCCGCCGCCGAGCTTTCGTCGCGCTACCTGCACGACCGCCGCCTTCCCGACAAGGCGATCGACGTGATGGACGAGGCCGGCGCCGACGTGCGCCTGGCCACGACGGTCGAGGACGACAGGGCGGAGTGGCCCCAGGTCGGCGAAGACGTGGTGGAGCGGATCCTGGCCTCCATGGCGCAGATCCCCCCGCGCACCGTGGCCGGCAGCGACCGCGAGCGGCTGCGCACGCTGGAAGCCGACCTCCAGGCGCGCGTCTTCGGGCAGGAGACGGCCATCGAACAGCTCACGGCGGCCATCAAGCTCTCTCGCGCGGGGCTGCGCGACCCCCGCAAGCCGATCGGCGCCTTCCTCTTCACCGGGCCCACCGGCGTGGGGAAGACCGAGGTGGCCCGCTCGCTCGCCGAGGTGATGGGGATCGAGCTGATCCGCTTCGACATGAGCGAGTACATGGAGCGCCACACCGTGTCGCGGCTGATCGGCGCGCCGCCGGGGTACGTGGGCTTCGACCAGGCGGGGCTGCTCACCGAGGCGGTGAACCGCACCCCCCACGCCGTGCTCCTGCTCGACGAGATCGAGAAGGCCCACCCCGACGTGTTCAACCTGCTGCTGCAGGTGATGGACTACGGCAAGCTCACCGACAACAACGGCAAGCACGCCGACTTCCGCAACGTGGTGCTGGTGATGACCAGCAACGTGGGCGCCGAGGAGCTGGCCCGCCGCCGCGCCGGCTTCTCCGCGTCGACGGTGGCCACGGGCGGGGACGACGACCGCGCCTTCGAGCGCACCTTCCCCCCCGAGTTCCGCAACCGGCTCGACGCGCGCATCGCCTTCGCCCCGCTCTCGCCCGCGGTGATGGAGCGCATCGTGGAGCGCATGACGGCCGAGGTGGGCGAACGCCTGGCGGCAAAGGACGTCACCCTGGAGGTGGACGCCGAGGCGCGCGCCTGGCTGGCCGCGCGCGGGCATGACCCGCTGATGGGCGCCCGCCCGCTCGCCCGGCTGATCCAGGAGCGTCTGCTGCGCCCGCTAGGGGACGAAATCCTTTTCGGCCGGCTCGAGGACGGCGGATTTGTGTCGGTGGGCATACGCGACGGCGACCTGGTGCTGTCATACGGGACAAAGGTGGATGCCACGGACGGCGGCAGGGAACCTTCATAACCGGGCGGGTATGTAGTGGCGGGTGGGGAGCGCTACGGAATCCGTACCAGAATGGTGCGAACTCCTCCGAAAGTGGACCCGGTGGCGGAAACCGCGTCCCTCCTGCTACAAACAGTCGGAGCAGACGACACAAAATGTTGGCGTTCTGACGACTATTCGGATATAGTATACAGAAAGTGAACAGAACCCGGACTCCCACACTGGGAATCAAGGCCACACGGAGACGATAGATGAAGGCGACCCGTACGAAAGCCGCGCAGCAGCGCCCGCCCCGGCGCTGGCGCACCCCTCCGCCGCTCACCCGCGGTTCGGCCGAGGGGCTCGAGGGGATGGAGATCCTGCGCGAGGTTCCGGGTGAAACCGGGGTCCTGCTCTGGCAGGCGTACCGTAACGTGATGTTCTGGGCCAGCGCCGAGCCGGGCGACCGCGCCAGGCTGTTCTCGCCCGACGCCGGGCAGCGGCGTCTGGAGGAGCTGCTTTCGGCCGACGTCTCCTCGGGGATCCTGGACGCGCTGGTGGCGGTGGGCCGCATGCTGGGCGCCCCCGACACCACCCGCGGCGAGGCCGTGGCCGAGGCCATGCGCTCGATCAGCCAGTGGGCCGAGCAGCAGGGCTACGACGCCACCGCCCTCTCCTTCACCCAGACCGCCGCCCTCGCCGCCCCCCGCAACGCCGAGTACGCGCTGGCGGTGGGCAAGATGGCGCGGCGCCGCAGCGAAACCGCGCGCGCGGAGACCTGGTTCCGGCACGCGATCATGATCTCCCGGCAGACCGGCGCCTGGGAAACCTACGGACGCGCATACCTGTCGCTGGGGAACATGGCGCGCGAACGCGGCAACTTCCCCGTTGCTCAGCGGATGCACATCAAGGCGCTGCGCTCGGGCAAGCGGAAGGGTCTTGGTCCGATCGTCGGTGAGGCTTCGCACGAGTTGTTCGTGGTGGCCACCGAAACGGGCCGCACCGAGCAGGCGGAGCACTTCGCACGCCAGGCATTCCGCGCGTACGGAAACGAGCATCGGCTTCTCCCGGCGCTGGCGCACGACATCGCGTATTACTGGATGAACCAGGGGCACTTCCAGCGCGCGCTCCAGGTGTTCGAGGCCCTTCAGCCTCTATTCCCAGAAATGAAGAACCAGCTCCTGGTGCGCGCGCACGTGATCCGTGCGGCTGGGGGCGCGAGTGACCGCGAGCGCTTCCGCAAGACGTGGAATGAGGCGATCAAGCTGACGCGCGAGGCCGATGTCACTCCGGTTCTTGCCGACTCGCTCCTCGAGATGGCGCGCGGCGCGTCCAGCCTGGGCGAGTGGGATCGCGCCGAGCAGGTCGCCGAGCGTGCAGTCGCCGTGGCTACGGAGCGCAACGAGCCTACCGTGCTGATCCGGGCCGAAGGCATCCTCGAGTCGATTCGCAACGGCCGCTCGGTGGAACGTGCCGTCGCTGCTCGCGCCGGCCGCTCCAGCGACCAGGCCGACGCGCTCGCTCATGAGATGGTGCGTACGCTCGGGCACCGCGCAACGGCAGGGGTCTGACCCGAAAAGCGAGGGGCCGGCCGGGAGATTTCCCGGCCGGCCCCTTTCGCGTACCTGTGTTTTGTGCTCAGTTACCCGTGCCCATCTGTGAGCTGCCTTCTGAGACGCACACCTCGACGGTGCTGCCGTCGGAGAGTACGATAGTCTTCATCACGCAGGGGACGCTCGTGATCGTCTCGTCCGCCTTGGGGGTCTTGGGCGTACGGGCGTCGGGCGAGGTAATGGACTGCGTGCCGCAGGCGGCCAGGACGGACGCGACGGCGCAGGCCAGGAGGAACCGGGCGGTCTTCATGGGTGTTCCAGGTTGTGATGGGGGAACCGGCGACAGATGAAAAGGTGGACAACGTCCACGCGGATGAATGATGCGCGAGCAATTGTCCGCGCGCCCATTCTCCGCTGCCCTGTGACCATATAATTCCCGTCACGCATGGTCTCTGGTCCGCGTCCTTTGATTGTGATGCACTCGAATGGTGCATTTCGCGAGCGTGTGCGGCGGATTGCAATGAAGTCGTTCGACGTCGCCTTTCTCCCCGATTGGGAGTCGCTTCGCACGGCGCTGCCCGACACCCCGCCGGCCGCGCTGCTGCTGGTCGATCCATACAACCCCAGCGGCCGCGACGGCCCTCAGCTCGCCCAGGAGCTGCGCGCGCTGATGTGGGAGTTCCCATCGGCCACCGTGGTCGCGGCCATGGAGGTGCTCCCCGGCCGCTCGCACGACGTGCGCACGCTGGGAGAGTGGGGCGTCACCGACATCCTCTCCATCGGCGAGGAAGACACGCAGGAGGCCATGACGCGCCGCCTGCGCTCGGCCCAGGGGCGGCCGCTGCAGAACCTGCTGCAGCGCTGCCTCCCGTCCAGCATGTCGGGGCGGTCGCGCACGCTGCTGATGACGGCGGCCGAGGTGGTGTCGCTGGGCGGCCGCGGGCGCGACCTGGCGCGGGCGCTGCATCTGTCCGAGCGCACGGTGCTGCGCTGGTCCGAGCGCGCCGCGCTCCCCCCGCCGCGGCGGCTGATGGCGTGGATGCGCATCCTCTTGGCCGCCTCGCTGCTCGACGACCCCGGGCGCACCGTGCTGAGCGTGGCGTACGCCTGCGGCTACTCCAGCGACAGCAGCCTGCGCCGCGCCATGCAGGACTTTCTCGGCACCATCCCCACCACCCTGCGCCGCGAGGGCGCCTTCTCGCGCGCCTCCGCGCGCTTCATGGACGAACTGGCCGAGGTGAAGAGCTGGGGCAAGGAGCAGTGGAAGGAGCGCAGCGTGCAGGAAGGGCGCCTCACGCGCCGCCAGCGCCAGCGGCTGAAGCAGCTGGGGATGCAGCCACCGCCCCGCCCCCGAGACCCGGAGTAGGGGCCGGTCCCATCCTCCCAGCATGCCATGACCGCGGCCCGGACGCACACGCGCCCGGGCCGTCGTCGTGCGCGTGGTTTTCGGCGCCGACCGCCCTCCGCGAGGGCACGCCGCCGGTGGCCCGTCATGACCGCCGATCTACCCGACCTTCGCACCCCGTCCAGTGAGAATCGTCGGCATCCGTCCAGCGCCGGTTTCCCTTCCCTCACCTCGCCCTTGGAGACGCAGGCGGGGGCGTAGACAGGAGGCGCCGGAGGGTGGAGATTCGTTGTGGCAATGCGGTCCGGAGCGTCCGGACGCGCATCTCCCCACCACGGGTTCGCGAGACGGCCTCGGATGCGGCGGCTGATCCTTTTCGACATCGACGGCACGCTGCTCTCGGCCGACGGCGCGGGGAAACGTGCGATCCACGCGGCGCTGATGGAGGTGTTCGGCACCACCGGGCCCATCGGCAGCTATTCGTTCGCGGGGCGCACCGACCCCGAGATCGTGCGCGACCTGCTGCGCGCCGCCGGCATCCCCGACGCGGAGATCGACTCGGGGCTCAAGGCGCTCTGGTTCCGCTACGTGGAGAACCTGCACCGCGAGGTTCACGGCACCCCCGTCCACGCGCTGCCCGGGGTGGCCGAACTGCTGGAACGGGTGGAGGGCGCCGGGGCGCAGGTGGTGCCCGGGCTGCTGACCGGCAACATCCGCGAGGGCGCACGGATCAAGGTCAACGCAGCGCGGCTGGGGTTCTCGCGCTTCCGCGTGGGCGCGTTCGGCAGCGACCACGCCGAGCGGCCGGCGCTCCCCGCCATCGCCGTGGAGCGCGCGCTGCACGAGACGGGCGTGGAGTTCAGCGGCAAGGAGATCGTGATCATCGGCGACACGCCCAAGGACGTGGCGTGCGGGCAGCACCTGGGCGTGCGCACCCTCGCCACCGCCACCGGGCATCACCTCGTGGACGAGCTCCAGGCGTGCGGCGCGGACTACGTTTTCCCGGACCTGGCCGACGTGGACGCGGTCTGGCGCGCGATCGCGGACTGATCGGATCGGCAGCTTCCAGACTACAAAAGGGGTCACGCGGAGGAGCGGAGAAGAACGGAGCAACGGAGAATTGCCGAAACGTGCAGTTCCTCCGCTGCTCCGTTGCCCTCCGCTGCTCCAGGTGGCCCCTTGTCGTGTTCCGCCGGCGCGTCAGAAGCGCCGACGCCGCTCCGTTCAATGAACGCAGGGCGGCGTTCGCTGAACGGCGTTCGAACGCGCCGCCGCGCCTCTGCCGGGGCCGGCCCTAGAGGGAGACAACTCGTTGTGGGGATGGCAATTCCGTCCCCCGTCCACCGATCGGGTGACGGGGAACGGCCGATGCCCCTCACCGGCGTGCCGCCGCGGCGCCCGAGCCGCGGCCGGCACCGCACGTCTCCACCTCCTGACCGGAAGGCCGGCATGCGTACCCCGCGCCCGCACCTCCTTCTCCTCGCCCCGCTTGTCCTTCTCGCGGCCTGCAAGCGCGAGGACGGCCGCAACCCCGGGCCCGCGACCGTCCGCGTCGCGGCCGACACCACCGGCGCGGCGCCGACGACGGCGTTCGGGACGGAGCCGCCGTCGCCGTCGCTGGGCTATGCGCTTCCGGACGCGGACGGCTACAACCGCGAGCAGTACAGCCCGATCGTGGAGAACGAGTTCCGCGACGTGCGCAACGAGCCGCTCAGCACCTTCGCCATCGACGTGGACGCGGCCTCGTACGCCAACGTCCGCCGCTTTTTGGCCGAGCAGCGGCTGCCGCCCGCCGACGCCGTGCGGATCGAGGAGCTGGTGAACTACTTCGACTACGACTATCCGGACCCGGTCGGCGGCGCGCCGTTCTCCATCACCACCGAGGTGGCGCCGGCGCCGTGGAACCCGGCGCACCGGCTGGTGCACGTGGGGCTGCAGGGGCGGCGGATGGACCCGCGCTCGCTGCCGCCCGCCAACCTGGTCTTCCTGGTGGACGTCTCCGGCTCGATGGACGAGCCCGACAAGCTGCCGCTGCTGAAGGAGGCGTTCGGGCTGCTGGTGGAGAACCTGCGCCCGCAGGACCGCGTCTCGATCGTGGTGTACGCCGGCGCGGCGGGGATGGTGCTGCCGCCCACCCCCGGCGGCCAGCGCGACCGCATCCTGCGGGCGATCAACGAGCTGACGCCCGGCGGATCGACCAACGGCGCCGAGGGGATCCGGCTGGCGTACCAGCTGGCGCGCGATGCCTTCATCCGCGGCGGCAACAACCGGGTGATCCTGGCCACCGACGGCGACTTCAACGTGGGCGTGAGCAGCGACGCCGAGCTGGTGCGGCTGATCGAGCACGAGCGCCAGGACGGCGTCTTCCTCACGGTCCTCGGGTTCGGCACGGGGAACCTGCAGGACTCGAAGATGGAGCAGCTGGCCGACCGGGGGAACGGCAACTACGCCTACCTGGACGGGATCCAGGAAGCGCGCAAGGTGCTGGTGGGCGAGATGGGCGGCACGCTCTTCACCATCGCCAGGGACGTGAAGGCGCAGGTGGAGTTCAACCCCGCCCGCGTGCGCGCCTACCGCCTGATCGGCTACGAGAACCGCGCCCTGGCCGCCGAGGACTTCAACGACGACCACAAGGACGCCGGCGAACTGGGCGCCGGGCACTCGGTGACCGCGCTGTACGAGGTGGTGCCGGTGGGCGCGCCCGAGACCCCGGCGCGCGGCGTGGACCCGCTGCGCTACCAGCAGGTGCGCCCCACCCCCCGGGCCGGCGGGAGCGGCGAGCTGCTGACCGTGAAGCTGCGCTACAAGGCGCCGGACGGCGAGGAGAGCCGCCTGATCGTGCGCCCGATCCCGGACCGCCACCTGCCGCTGGCGCAGACCTCGGCGGACTTCCGCTTCGCCGCGGCGGTGGCGGAGTGGGGGATGCTGCTGCGCGCGTCGAAGTTCCGCGGCGAGTCGAGCCACGCGCAGGTGGTGGAGCTGGCGCGCGGCGCGCTGGCCAGCGACCGCGGCGGCTACCGTGCCGAGTCCCTCCGCCTGGTCGATAGGTCGCGCCAGCTGGCCCGGGCGGAGGAGGCCCCGGAGGAGCCGGCCGCGGACCGCTGAACCCCGCGGCACGGCTCCTGCTTTGTGGAAGGCGTTGTGTGCAACGGAGTTGCGAGATTGAACCCGGGAGCCGCCGATGTCACGCGAGAGAGAGCTGATCGAGCCGCACGAGGGAGACAAGCGCTACGTCCGCCGCGACGAACGGGGGCGCTTCACCAACGACCAGGTGGACGTGGGCCGCTCGCTGGCCGTGGACCGCCGCCAGCACGCGAAGACCCGCTCCCGCTCCGGCCACGGCGACGAAGGCGATCGCTGACGGCCGCGGACGGGTCGCGATGGCTCCGCCACGACGGCGCCGGGGGCTTCCCTCCGGCGCCGTCGTGCGTCGAAGTCCGCCGGCAAACCCATCCCACAAACGATCTTCGGATCGAGGCCGGCGTCACGGCCGCGAACGTGTAGATGGAATGTCGAAGGATCATTCCGTTTTCTTCCGGCACTCCGTTCCGGACGGCGATCTTCTTTCGGCCGGACCTCCCGCGCGGTCAGCCGTTTTTCGAGACCGCGCAACGAGTTAGGGCGGCCGGACCATCTGGCAAAAGATTTGCGTTTTCCGTCGTGGCTCGAGGCACTTCGCCCCGGCGCATCGTTACGCGCCATCTAACCCTTGATCCGGCAGGGCGGCGCACATAGTATGTCGCCTCCGTTCACCCTGCACATCTCCAGCGAACCCGCGCGCCCGGATCGCCCGTGCACCGTCGTTCCACCCGCAGTGACGATCGCATCCACGCAGACGCACCGGCCTTTTGTGCCGTGGCGCGCCGCTTGAACGTGCCGAACGGAGCGCGGGGAAGGGGGAACGCGTGAGCGTGGCGCTGGAGCGCGAAACGCTGGGCGACGCGCTGGTGGAGTGCGCCGCGGTGGGGATCGCGGCGTGCGACCGCGAACTGCGCTGGGTGGCGTGGAACGCGGCGATGGAGTCGGCCACCGGCGTGCCGTCGGGCGACGCGCTGGGCGCGGCGGTCACCGAGGTCGCCGGCGCGCTGGCCGGCACGTCGCCCGCCCAGCTGCTGGCCAGCGTGCTCGACGGCGTGACCGTGGACCTGGCCGACCTGCCGCTGGGCGACCCCGCCGACCCGCGCACCCGCTGGGCCGCCACCCGCTGGTCGCCGCACCGCGGGCTCGACGGCGAGGTGGCGGGCGCCGTGGTGGTGGTGCAGGACGTGACCGCCCGCCGCGGCGACGACGCGCAGGCCCAGCGGCTGGCCGCCATCCCGCGCGAATCGCCCAACCCGGTGCTGGAGTGCGACCCCCACGGCAACGTGGTGTACGCCAACCCCGCCACGGGCCACCTGCTGGCCGAGGTGGGCACCCCGCTGGAAGACGGCTTCCTCCCCCGCAACCACCGCCAGCTGGTGGCCGCCGCGCTCGCCACCGGCCAGCCGATGCGCACGGTGGAAGTCGTCGTCGACGACCGCGTCTTCAGCTGGACCTACCACCCGCATCCGCAGCTCGGCGTGGTGCACCTCTTCGCCGACGACATCACCGCGCGGCGGGCGGTGGAAGACCAGCTGCGCCACGACGCGCTGCACGACGCGCTGACCGGGCTTCCCAACCGGCACCTGTTCATGGAGCGCCTCGCCCGCGCCGTGCTGCAGGAGCGCCGGCGCGAGGGGTACCTGTTCGCGGTCCTCTTCCTGGACCTGGACCGCTTCAAGGTGGTGAACGACTCGCTGGGCCACACCGTGGGCGACGAGCTGCTGGTGGCCGTGGCCGGGCGACTCCGCAACTCCGTGCGCGAGACCGACACGGTGGCCCGCTTCGGCGGCGACGAGTTCGCGGTGCTGCTGGACGACATCGGCGCGGTGGAAGACGCCGTGCGCGCGGCCGACCGGATGCAGCAGGCGCTGACCTCGCCCGTCTCGCTCAGCGGCTACGAGGTGTTCACCAGCGCCAGCATCGGGATCGCGCTCAGCTCCACCGCCTACGGCCGGCCCGACCACCTGCTGCGCAACGCCGACATGGCCATGTACCGGGCCAAGGCGGCGGGCGACGGGCGGCACGAGCTGTTCGACCGGGCCATGCACGCGCTGGCGCTCACCCGGCTGCAGATGGAGACCGACCTGCGCCGCGGGGTGGAGCGCGAGGAGTTCGGCCTGGCGTACCAGCCGATCGTGGACCTGAGGACGGGGCGGATCAGCGGAGTGGAGGCGCTGCTGCGCTGGCACCACCCCGAGCGGGGGTGGATCGCCCCGCACGACTTCGTCCCCACCGCCGAGGAGACGGGGCTGATCCTGCCGCTGGGCCGGCGCGTGCTGGCCGACGCCTGCCGGCAGCTGCGCGGGTGGCAGGCCGCCACCCACGCCGCGTCGGGGCTGTCGCTGAGCGTGAACCTCTCCGTGCGCCAGTTCAGCCAGGCCGACCTGGTGGAGCAGGTGCGCCAGGCGCTGGACGAGAGCGGGATCGAGCCCGCGCTGCTGCGGCTGGAGATCACCGAGAGCGTGGTGGTGGACAACCTCGAGGCCGCCGCCGCCACGCTGGGCCGGCTGCGGGCGCTGGGGGTGCGCGTGTACCTGGACGACTTCGGCACCGGCTACTCGTCGCTCAGCTCGCTGCACCGGCTGCCGATCGACGCGCTGAAGGTGGACCGCTCCTTCGTCTCGCGCATCGGCGAGGGGGGCGGGGAGCAGATGGTGGGCACCGTGGCCACCCTGGCGCGCAACCTGGGCGTCTCGGTGGTCGCCGAGGGGGTGGAGACCGCGGCGCAACTGACGGCGGTGCGCGCGCTGGGGTGCGAATACGCGCAGGGCTTCCTCTTCTCCGAGGGAGTGGACGCCGGCGCCCTGCTGGCTTTGCTGGTGCGGGCGCCGCGCTGGTAGAGGAATCGAACGGGTGCGCGAGTGCGTAAGAACGGCTGCGCCAGTGCGTTGGGAGTGTGAGCAGTTGAACGCACTCGCGCGCTGACGCACTCACGCACCCGTTCGATCCTGTCCAACGCCGCGGGCCGAAAGGCGCGAAGCAGCCGCGCGCGCGAAGAAATCTTTTGCTCTTGGGCGGCGCGCTCCCCTATCTTCGGAAGGTCAGGCATAACACCGGTTTGCGGGGCCACGCGGCCCGACGCTTTTCCAGCGGCGGGCGCGGCGCCGTCTCCGCCGGCCGGCACCCCGCGCCACCCCGGGTCCGCATGGCCCCACCTTCCCCCGCCCCCCTCCTGATGAACGGGCTCCTCGCCCGCCTGGTGGAGCAGTACTTCGGCTCGCCCGAGGGCGTCCCGCCCGCGCTGCACGACTTCCTGGCAGCCGTGGGCCACGCGCTGGATTCGGCGGACGACGACCCCGCGCTGCTGCGCCGCAACGGGGCCGACGGCGGCCGCGAGCTGCTGGAGCGCTACCGCGCGCTGGAGAGCGTGCAGGCGGCGCTGCGCGAAAGCGACCGCCAGTTCCGCGAGCTGGCCGACCACGTGGCCGCCGCTACCTTCGTCTACCGCGGCACCCGCTTCCTCTACGTCAACGCCGCCGCCAGCGAGCTCACCGGCTATCCCGCCGACGAGCTGCTGCGCATCAACTTCTGGGAGGTGGTGCACCCCGACGACCGCGAGCTGGTGCGCGAGCGGGGGATCGCCCGGCAGCGCGGCGCCGAGGTGCCGCCGCGCTACGAGTTCCGCGTGGTGCGCCCGGGCGGCGAGGTGCGCTGGGTCGATTTCACCGCCGGCGTCACCACCTACGCGGGCGAGCCGGCGGCGCTGGGCACCGCCTTCGACGTCACCGCGCGCAAGGCGGCCGAGGAGGCGCTGCAGCGGCAGGCGCTCACCTTCGCCAACCTGTACGACGCGGTGATCATCAGCGATCTCGATGGGCACATCACCGACTGGAACCCGGCGGCCGAGCGCATCTACGGCTTCACCCGCGAAGAGGTGCGGGGGCGCACCGCGGTGGACCTGTGGCTGCACCCCGACGAGGCCGCCGACCTCAACGGCCGCATCGTGGAGGCGCTGGACACCGAGGGGCGCTGGCAGGGCGAAGTGCGCTTCGTGCGCAAGGACGGCTCGCGCGGGGTGAGCGAAACGCTGGTGATCCCCCTGCGCGACGGGGAGGGACGGCGGATCGGCGCGCTGGGGGTGAACCGCGACGTGAGCGAGCGCAAGCGGGCCGAAGAGGCGCTGCGCACCAGCGAGGAACGCTTCCGGCTGATGCTCACCGGCACCCAGCAGCTCTTCTTCTACGTGCACGACCTGGACGGCGTGTACGAGTACCTGTCGCCCAGCGTGGGCGACGTGCTGGGGTACAAGCCCGACGAGCTGCTGGGCAGGCCGTACACCTTCCTGCACACCGGCCACGCCACCGACCGCACGGTGGAGGAGCAGACGGCGCGCACGGTCACCAGCGGCGTCCCCAACACCTATCTCGTCTTCGCGCGGCACGCGGACGGGAGGATGGTGGCGCTGGAGCTGGTGGAGACCGGGGTGCGCCGCGGCGGGCGGGTGCGCGGGGTGCAGGGGTTCGCGCGCAACGTGACCGAGCGCATCCGCGCCGAGGAGGCGCTGCGCGAGAGCGAGGAGCGCTACCGCTCGCTCTTCCAGGAGAGCCGCGACGCCGTGTACATGAGCACGGTGGACGGCCGGATCATCTCCGCCAACCAGGCGTTCCGCGAGATGTTCGGGCTGGACGGCGGCGAGGCGCCCGCGGTGCGCATGGAGGACCTGTACCTCGACGCGTCGGACCGGCAGCGCTTTCGCGACGAGATCTTCCGCACCGGCTACGTGCGCGACTTCGAGCTGCGGCTGCGCAGGACCGACGGCACCCCGCTGCACTGCCTGGTCTCGTCCACCATCCGCCGCGCGCCCGACGGCGAGGTGGAGTGCTTCCAGGGGATCATCCACGACATCACCGAGCGCAAGCGGGTGGAAGACCAGCTGGCCTACGGCGCGCTGCACGACGCGCTGACCGGCCTGCCCAACCGCGCGCTCTTCGTGGACCGCCTGAGCCAGGCGCTGGAGCGCGTGCGCCGCGGCGGCGAGCGGCCGTTCGCGGTGCTGTTCCTGGACCTGGACCGCTTCAAGGTGGTGAACGACTCGCTGGGCCACGGCGTGGGCGACCAGATGCTGACGGCGATCGCCGAGCGGCTCGAGGCGGTGCTGCGCCCCGGCGACACGGTGGCGCGCTTCGGCGGCGACGAGTTCACGCTGCTGCTGGACCACCTGGCCACCCCGCTCGAGGCCACGCACCGCGCCGAGCGGGTGCTGGACGTGCTCGCGGCGCCGTTCACCCTGGAGCGCCACGAGGTGTTCACCAGCGCCAGCGTCGGCATCGCCGTCAGCACCCTGGGCACCGAGGACCCCGAGGAGCTGCTGCGCAACGCCGACGCCGCCCTGTCGCGCGCCAAGGTGCTGGGGAAGAACCGCTACGAGGTGTTCGACCGCGCCATGCACGCCGAGGCGATCGAGCGGCTGCGCATGGAAACCGACCTGCGGCGCGCGCTGGAGCGGGGCGAGTTCGCGCTCTACTACCAGCCCGTGTTGCGGCTGGAGGGGGGGCGGATCGAGGGCTTCGAGGCGCTGCTGCGCTGGCGGCACCCCGAGCGCGGCTGGGTGTCGCCCAACGTGTTCATCCCCGTGGCCGAAGAGACGGGGCTGATCCACGCGCTGGGCCGCTGGGTGATCGAGGAGGTGTGCGAGCAGGCCAGGAAGTGGGTCGACGCGTTCGCCGGGCGGCCGCTGCGCATGTCGGTGAACCTGTCCGCCACGCAGTTCTCGCAGCCGGAGCTGGCCGAGCACGCCGAGCGTTCGCTGCGCGAGTGCGGGATCGCCCCGGGGGTGATGCACTTCGAGATCACCGAGAGCGTGATCCTGCAGCACGCCGAGCCGGGGCGGTCGATCCTGGCGCGGCTGCACGAGCTGGGGGTGATGCTGTGCATGGACGACTTCGGCACCGGCTACTCGTCGCTCGGTTACCTGCACCGCTTCCCGATCGACGAGCTGAAGATCGACCGCACCTTCGTGAGCGGGATGGAGTTCGACCAGCGCAACGCGCAGCTGGTGCAGGCGATCGTGGGGCTCGCTCGCAACCTGGGCGTGGCGGTGGTGGCCGAGGGGGTGGAGACGCGCGAGCAGCTCCAGGCTCTCCGCGCGCTGGGGTGCGACTTCGCGCAGGGCTTCCTCTTCTCCGAGCCCGTCTCCCCGGACGATGCCGAGGAGCTGATGCGGCGCGACCCGCGCTGGTGAGGGTCCAAAGTCTCGAAACAGCGGGTCACCTTCTTGCCGCCTCCGTCGCGGCGTGGAGGGGGCGGAAACGGCGAGCGGCCCCGGTCCTATGGAATGGACCGGGGCCGCTTTGCGTCTGCCGGGCGCGGGCGTCAGCCGCCGGCGCCGGTGTACACCACGATGGCGCCGCCGGCGGCTTGCGAGCCGAAGCGCTGCACCGCCTCGTTGGGCTCCACGTACTCGATCTTGCTGATGCTCTCCACGCCGATGTCGCGCAGCACGCCGGTGCCGCCCGCGTACGCGCCGTCGCGGTAGACGGCGACCACGGGGTTCTGCTGCGTGCTGGAGCTCAGCGAGCGTGACGGGCGCAGGAACGAGGCATGGACCATCCGGATGCCGTCGTACACGTTGTGGGCGCCCTTCTCCACCATCTCGGCGCGCGTGATCTCGTTGCGGTTGTGGCGCGGACGCGGGGCCTCGGCGGCGTGCGCGGGCGCGGCGGCGGCCGCCGTGGCGGTGTCGGTCTGCGCGTGCGCGGGGCGGACCAGCGCGGCGGCGGCAACGCACGCGGCGAACAGGGTCGCGGTACGGAGATTCATGGCCATGCGGGGGTTCAGGGACACGCGTGAACGCGTCGGTGATCGGAACGGGCCGGCGGGACATCGGCTGCCGCGCAGCTCTACGAAGGCAGCTATGTGGTGCGATCCCTTAAGTTTACAGGAAATCACCGGCCGCGTCAACGGTTTGCGCGGCTCAAGGGTAGCAGGCGATCGGGTAGTCCAGCGGCGCGTCGTTGCCGGGAAAGCGGAAGTGCCACCACTCCTGGTCGTACGGCTGGAAGCGTTCGGCGGCCATCGCGCGCTGCAGCTTCATCCGGTTCTCCATCACCTGCCCGGTGGCGTTGGCGGTGTGCGCGGCCTCGCTGAAGGTGTCGAACGCCGTCCCCATCTCCAGTTCGCGCCCGGTCTGGAGGTCGACCAGCGTCAGGTCCACCGTGGTGCCGCGGTTGTGGTTGCTGTAGCGCGCCACGTACCCCTGCTCCAGCACCCAGCCGTTCCCCGTGCGGCTGGCCCACTCCACCATCGCCAGCGTGGCGCGGATCGGCCGGTAGGCGTCGAACACCTTCAGCCCCATCCCGTCCGCCCGCAGCCGCGTCTGGACCCGCGCCAGCGCCTGCGCCGCCGGTGGCCGCATCAGCGCGCGGGCAGCCTCGTACCCCGGCAGCGCGCGCCCGGTGAAGTTGTTCGCCGTGGCGTAGCGGATGTCGGTGCGGATCGTCGGGTCCACCCGCGTCACGTCCACCAGCTCGGCCCCCGCAGGAACGCCGCCGAGCACCCCGCACGCCGGGTTCGATGGCGAGGTACGCGCGGCGGCGGAGGGCTGCGGAGACGGCGCGTAGGCGGGCGGCGGCGCGGCGGTGCGGCATCCCGCGGCCAGGAGGGCCGTGGCCAGCGCGATCCGCGCGGTGCGGTCAGAAGTCATGGCGGTCCCCATCGTTCCCCACCCCGGTGTGGGCGAACACCCGGCGCGCCTCGGCCAGGTCGTCTTCCCCCACCCCCGGCGGCAGGTGGACCAGGATCAGGCGGCGGGCGCCGGAGTGGAAGGCGGCGCGGGCGGCTTCCTCGTAGCTGGTGTGCACGCCGGGAAAGGAGAGCTTCTGCGCCTCGTGCACCAGGATGTCGGCGCCGCGGGACATCTCCACGATCGCCTCCGAGAACGCGGTGTCGCACGAATACGCCACCACGCCGGCGCCCGCCGCTTCCACCCGCACCCCCACCACCGGCACCGAGTGGATCCCCGGCGTGGCGGTCACGTGCCAGCGCTCGTTGCGCAGCACCAGCGCGCCGGGGCGGTGCTCCACCCGGTGCCACTGGATCTCGGGAACGCCCTTCCACGACCTGGTGTCGAAGCTCTCCCACGCGCGGCGCGCCTGGCTGATCGCGGGCTCGATGCCGTAGACGGGGATCGGCTTCTGCCGCCCCGAAAGCCAGAGCTTTTCCATGAACAGCGGGAAGGCGCCCGCGTGGTCGGCGTGCTCGTGCGTCACGATCATCGCCTCGATGCTCTCCAGCTCCACCCCCGAAACCTGGAGACGCTGCACCACGTCACCCCCGCAGTCCACCACCAGCGTGCGGCCGCCGTTCTCGAACGCCAGCATGGTGGTGGTGCGGCGCGCGTCGCTGAAGGCGGCGCCGGTGCCCAGCAGGTGCAGCACGGCCATGGTCGGGGGTCTCCGATGTCGGTTGGGATTTCCGCGCCTCGTCAGTTTACGCTCTGCGAGCGGCTGTGAAAACCGGTGCGCGAGTGCGTCCAGATCGAAACGCACTCGCGCACTCACGCACTTGCGCACCGGTTCCGCCTGATCTCAGCTCTCCTCCTGATCCTTCTGGTTGCACGGATGGTCGGGGTTGGCCTCGGCCGCCTGCATGTCGGTGCTGAAGCGGTTGGCGGCGTTGCCCTGCACGCTCCCCGCGGGCGGAAGGAGCGGGCGCACGCGCTGCGCCTGCTGGGCGTAGGTCGCCGAGTCGCGCCTGGACCCGGCGAACGCGGCGCTGTCGGCCAGGTCGGCGCTGCGGCTGTAGGCCTCGGCGTACTCCCGGTACGCCGAGGCGAACTGGTAGCTGGCCCGCAGCACCCCCAGCATCGGGCTTTCCTGGTTGGCCACCAGCTGCGTGTCGAGCCGGGCCACGCGCTCCTTGGCCGACAGCGCCAGCTCGGCGGCCACGCAGCTGTTGCGGCGGGCCTGCTCGCGCGCCGCCTTGCGCGCGGGGCTCTCGCCGCACGCGGCGGCCGCCGCGGCCGCGGCCAGCAGCAGCGCCGCAACGGGGATCAGCCTGGGAATCCTCATCCGAAGGGTCCGGTGCTCGGGGTGCGTGGTGTCGGGGCGATCGATGGAACGCGCGCGCTCAGCCGTCCGTGACGGCCTCGGGGAAGAGCTCGCGCTCCACCAGCTCGCACAGCAGGTGGATCAGCGTGATGTGGGCTTCCTGGATGCGCTCGGTGGCGTGCGCGGGCACCACCAGCGGCTCGTCCGAGAGCGCCAGGAGTCGGCCGCCGTCGCGCCCCAGCAGGCCCAGCACGACGGCGCCGCGTTCCCGGGCCGCCTGGGCCGCGGCGACCACGTTCGCCGAGTTGCCGCTGGTGCTGATGGCCACCAGCACGTCGCCCGGGCGCACCATCGCCTCCACCTGCCGGCGGAACGCTGTGGCGAAGTCGTAGTCGTTGCTCCAGCAGGTGAGCGTGGGCCCGTCCACCAGGTGGTGCGCGGGAAGGCCGGGGCGGTCGCGCTTGTAGCGCGCCACCAGCTCTTCCACCAGGTGCATGGCATCGCACGCGCTGCCGCCGTTGCCGCACGCGTACAGCCGCCCGCCGCCGCGGAAGCACTCCGCCACCCGCCCCGCCGCCCGCACCACCGCCGGCGCCAGCTCGCGCAGGGCCAGCTTCACGCGGGCGGACTCTTCCAGCGCCTGGGTGACGAGGTCGATCGGCTGGGCTGCGGGCATCCGGCTCGGGGTCTGCGAGTTGCGTGGCGGGCGAAGGCGCGGAAATGTAGCGCCCGGCGCGCCGGAGCGGGAGAACGGACGGTGGCACCGCGTTTGAACGGTCGCCAGGGACGGCGGGTGAGGCTTCGCCGCGCATCTTCCGATCCCGCCGGGGGTAGAGGATCATCCCCGCGCTCGTTTCCACGCACCGCACGCGCTGGCAGGCCGGTTGACCGACCACGAACGTTCTCGATCGATCGCGCTCCATCTCCCGAAGCGGCTGGGGAGACGCGGCCCCGCGGCGCTGGCGCTGGCCGCGGCGCTGCTTCTTTCATCCGCCTGTCGCAAGGCCGACACGCTCAAGACGCTGGAGCGCGTGGCGCTGCGCGACAGCGTTCCCGCCGACGCCACGCTCTGGCTGGACCGCATCGGCCGCGTGTGGATCGGCGGGCCGCAGACGCTGGCCGCGTTCGACAGCACCGGGCGCGAGCTGGGGCGGCTGAAGGTGCCGCTGAAAGGAACGCCCGAGATCCTGTGGACGTGGCCGGGGCACACCTACCTCCGCACCGGCGCCGCCGCGGCGGTGCTCGATTCCACGGGCTCGCAGGCGGGCGCGCGGCGGTCGGGGGCGCCGGTGGTGGCGGACCCGCGCGGACGCTGGGTGTACACGGCGTCGCGCACGGGGAGCGTGCTGGGGTTGGCGCCCGAGTCGCTGGGCGCGCGCTGGGGGTGGCCCGACGCGGGGTCCGCCGTCACCGCGCTGGCCGTCTCTCCGCTGGGCGACCGGATCTACGTGGCGCTGGCCGGCAGCGACGCGCACGACGTGGCGCCCGGCATCGAGATCCGCGACGCGCTGAGCGGGCGGCTGCTCTCCACCTTTCGGACGGACGCGGGGCTGAAGGCGCTGAAGGCGGGGCCGGACGGAACGCTCTACGGCGTGCTGGGCGGCACCGTGATCGCGCTGCGCCACGGGCCCGAGGGCTTGAAGCAGATCTGGTCGCGCGACCTGGGCGGGATCGGGCATGGGAACCCGAACGCGCTGCGCGTGTCGCCGGACGGGACGCGCGTGGCGGTGCTGGCGCGCGGGCGCGAGCTGCACCTGCTG
>Ga0070662_100000053_pt1 | contig 61062 bp, 54 predicted proteins | sample KBSC53metaG_FD_65648 | JGI IMG/M metagenome (GOLD analysis project Ga0070662, IMG submission 65648) | Corn rhizosphere microbial communities from Kellogg Biological Station, Michigan, USA - KBS C5-3 metaG | ecosystem: Host-associated > Plants > Roots > Rhizosphere > Soil ...
AATACTACCTGTTCACCTCTGTCCTGCTTCGAGCGGATCAGGTCGGCTATTCGCCGCGCCACTGATACCGAGGCTTCTTTCTGGTTTGCAAATACGCTCACCGGCAACTTCTCATACCGGGTCTCTTCCAATAAATTTAATCGCGCCATGTTTTTTGTGATGGTTGTTGTTTATATGGGTTATAGTTTGTGTTCAAAATTTTCGTCAAAAAAACCATCATGAGCTACAATCAAATTAAACTGCTCATGATCGCTTTGTTACCTTACTCAAAAAATTAACACAAAAAAAATCCCCGCTACTGCGAGGACTTTCGTTCAAACCAATTTAACTATCAAATCATTCCACCACGAGAGTGAAACAACTAAAGAAAGCTGTATTCTATGTGTTAACATATTCGATGTAAAGGCCCTTTTTGCAAGTCATTGCGACTTTAGATCAAGGTAAACAAACATAGATCAAAATATTTATAAGTGCAAATACTTTTTAAATTTTTTTAATAAGTAACAAATGTGAATATTATTTAAGGAGTATTAATATTATCATTTGAAATTTTATTGTGCTATTTTCGAAAATGCCAAAAAAAGAAAACTGGATTCACAATTATAGCGGGATATTCTGGCTGCTGGGCGGCATCATCATTGGCAGTATCATCGGCATTGCTTTCGATAAACAGGCAGAAATAATAAAGCCAATTGGCGATATTTTCCTGAACTTGCTTTTCGTATCGGTGATCCCATTGGTTTTCTTTAGTATAGCCTCGGCTATCGCTAATGTAAGCGGTACGCAAAAGCTAGGAAAGATCATTGGCATTATGGCGGCGATCTTTCTTGCAACAGTCCTTATTGCTGCGGTGGTTACCATAATCGCGGTAACATTATTTCCTATTCATCCGCCCGCCACAACCTCTGGGAATGCGGTGCAGCACATGAATCAAACTATATCCGGCGACCAGGTAACGCAGCTTTTCAGCACAAGTAATTTCTTTGAATTACTGTCGAGAAAGAATATGCTTGCCATGATCATCTTCGCTATCCTGGTGGGGTTCGGAGCAATGAATGCGGGCGAGAAAGGCCAAAACTTCAGGCAATTCCTGGGATCGGGCAGCGAGGTATTTCAGCAGGTATTTATATTAATCATGAAAGTGGGGCCTATCGGATTAGGCGCTTATTTTGCTTACCAGGTCGCCTATTTCGGCCCTTCGCTATTTGGAACTTATGCACATACGATGGGCATTGGCTATGGCGTCAGCATATTTATTTACATAGCCGGGTTCTCACTTTATGCTTTTGTAGCGGGTGGAATAAAAGGTATCAAAACGTATTGGCGAAATAATATCATCCCCTCCGCAACCGCAGTGGGTACCTGCAGCAGCATAGCAACCATCCCGGCCAACCTGGATGCAGCCAAAAAAATGGGCGTTTCGGATATGATAACCGGTATTACCATTCCGCTGGGTGCAACATTACATAAAGATGGCTCGAGCGTATCATCCATCCTGAAAATGGCAGTGGTGTTTAGCATGTTCGGCAGGGGATTTGACGGCCCGGCTACGATTATGCTGGCGCTTGGCATGACCGTTTTGGTGAGCGTTGTTGAAGGCGGCATACCCAACGGCGGTTACGTTGGCGAAATACTTTTTATATCGGCTTACGGACTTCCGCCTGAAGCACTACCTCCTGCTATCATTGTGGGAACTTTAATTGACCCGGTTGCTACCTTGCTCAATGCGACCGGAGATACCGTTGCCGCAATGATGATCGATCGTTTTATAAATGGACGTCAATATCAGGAAGCATAATTTGATTGTAGTCAGATGCTTAAACCTTTTACGGTAGGTATTGTCTAAAATTTATTTTAAATTTGTTATGGCCCCTGATAACTTATTGACCAGCCCAATCACAATGCAGTCTGTCGCAATTTTTTCACGTTGCTTTAAGCATCTGGCATTGATGTTGATACTTGGTGGCATTTCCGTTGCGGCGATGTCGCAACAGCTGAGTCATGTACCAAGCAAACCAAAAAGCAAACAGCTCAGGGACTTCATCAAACTTGCCGCCGAAGCAAATGTTGCTTACATCGCTCCCGAAGGATTTAGAGAGATAAAACCCGTAAAGAATGATACTTTGTCGTTCGACTATGGGTTGGAATTGCCCGGTCAGGATTTTGAAGTATGGTTTGAGGTGAAATCACAGCGAAGAGCAATAGCGAACTTCGTACGTTTGGTAAGTGATACAACCAGAACGAACGAACATCCCGACTCGCTATACAACCAAACAGGACTTACACTGGCTGATAAACTCAGCGGCGGACAAAATTGTTTTACAACTGTTATTCCACCGGACTATTTGGCCAGATACAATGCTGATGAAGGAAAAACGTACCTTTTGGACCTTGCTGACGCAAACCAAACCAGGCATTATAAATATGCATTGCTTATTACCTTGCATAAAGACCATGTAGGTACCATCGTTGCCATATGTTTTGGTAACGAGAAAGGTTCTGAGTTTTTTAAGAATATTTTCAAGGCCGGCCGAAGCCTGAAATTTAAATCCTGAATTTTTACCAGAAGGTTTGAATGTTGAAAAGTTGGCATATTTTTGCCGGCCCGATCAAATATTTTTACAACATTGCAAGTATAACTTTGCAATCTTACAACGTTTCAACTTTACAACGAACAGGAAAATGGCACAACCAATTGATTATAGCGAAGATAGTATACGGTCACTCGACTGGAAAGAGCACATACGCCTGCGTCCCGGTATGTATATTGGTAAACTGGGTGATGGTTCGGCTTATGATGACGGCATTTATGTGTTATTGAAGGAAATTGTCGATAACTCTATCGACGAATTTGTGATGGGCGCCGGTAAAACCATTGATATAAATTTGAGCGATCATAAAGTGAGTGTGCGCGACTATGGTCGTGGCATCCCGTTGGGTAAAGTTATCGATTGCGTATCCAAGATCAACACAGGTGGTAAATATGATAGCAAGGCCTTCCAAAAATCGGTGGGTTTAAACGGCGTGGGTACCAAAGCGGTGAATGCACTTTCAATGGCATTTACCGTGCAATCTTACCGTGATGGTAAAACCAAGATCGCCGAATTTGCCAAAGGCGAACTGGTGCGCGATGAAGCTGAAAAGGAAACTACGCAACGCAACGGCACGGCCATTAATTTTACACCGGACGACAGTATTTTCAGGCATTATCATTTTATACCGGAGTTTGTTGAGAACATGATCTGGAATTATGTGTTCCTGAATTCGGGTTTAACGATCAATTTCAACGGTCAGAAATATCTTTCAGAAAAAGGGCTTCATGACCTTTTAAGCCGTAATGCCGATCAGGAAACCATGCGTTATCCCATCATCCACCTGAAAGGTGAGGACATTGAAATAGCGATGACTCACGGGCAGCAATATGGTGAAGAATATTACTCGTTTGTAAACGGCCAGCATACTACCCAGGGCGGCACACACCAGGCAGCCTTCCGTGAGGCTGTGGTGAAGACCCTAAAAGAATTCTACAAAAAAGAATTTGATGCTTCGGATATACGCGCATCTATTATTGGTGCTATTGCGATAAAAGTTCAGGAGCCGGTGTTTGAATCCCAAACCAAAACTAAGCTGGGTTCGCAAAACATAGGACCTGAAGGTCCGTCAGTCCGCACTTTTATTAACGATTTTGTAAAAAAGGAATTAGATAATTACCTGCACAAAAACCCGTCTACTGCAGATGCGTTGTTAAAGCGGATCCTGCAATCAGAACGTGAACGGAAGGATATAGCCGGTATTAAAAAGCTGGCTAACGAGCGTGCCAAAAAAGCATCATTACATAACCGTAAGCTGCGTGATTGCAAACTACATTTCGAAGATAACCACGAACGCAAACAGGATACTACCCTATTCATCACAGAGGGCGACTCGGCCAGTGGTTCTATCACCAAATCGCGGGATGTGCAGACCCAGGCTGTTTTCAGTTTGAAAGGCAAACCATTGAACTGCTTTGGCCTGACCAAAAAGGTAGTTTATGAGAACGAGGAGTTTAACCTGCTACAGCACGCTTTGAATATCGAGGATGGTCTGGATGGCTTGCGTTACAACAACATCGTGATCGCAACTGATGCCGATGTGGACGGCATGCACATCCGTTTGCTGATGATGACCTTCTTCCTGCAATTCTTCCCTGATTTGGTAAAGGCTGGGCACGTTTCTATCCTTCAAACCCCGCTATTTAGGGTACGGAATAAAAAAGAAACTATCTATTGTTACAGTGATGAAGAACGGCGCAACGCGATAGCCAAATTAGGTAACAAACCCGAGATCACCCGCTTTAAAGGTTTGGGTGAAATATCGCCTGAGGAGTTCGGGTTATTCATAGGCAAAGATATCCGCCTGGATCCGGTTATCCTGAAAGACGCCAACATCAAAAGCCTGCTGGAATACTTTATGGGTAAAAATACGCCTGACCGCCAGCAGCATATTATCCGCGAATTGAGAGTGGAAAAGGATGACGAGACGGTTAATCCGACTATAGCTGCCGAGCCTGAAGAGGAATTGCCGGTAGCGGTGTAAAAATCTGATTTGATAAAAAAGCGATGGGTTTCAAACCCGTCGTTTTTTTTATGCCCTTTTTTCTCTTATTTCAATTCACAGAAACATAAAGTGAAACAGATAGTTATCACTCTATGAACTTGTACGAAGAATTAAAAAATAAGGCAATCGTGATCACCGGTGCATCAAGTGGTGTAGGCCGGGCAGCAGCATTAGAGTTTGCAAAGTATAAGCCGGCACTTATACTTGCTGCGCGGAATGAAGAAACCTTAAATGAGGTAGCACACGAATGCGACCGGCTTGGTGCGACGGTAATAATAGTTCCAACAGATGTTACCGATCCCGGGTCGATGATCGATCTGGCCAACGCGGCAAATGACTGGGCGGGCAAGATAGATGTATGGATCAATAATGCAGGCGTGTTGGCTGCGGGTGAATTTAGCCATACTCCGGTCGAAGTTCATGAACAGGTGATCCGCACAAACCTGATGGGATATATTTACGGAGCACACGCCGTAATGCCTATCTTCAAGGCACAACAACGAGGAATACTGATCAATAACATATCAATAGGCGGGTATTTACCCGTTCCCTACGGCGCCGGTTATAGTGCCAGTAAGTTTGGGCTTAGAGGGTTTTCTGAGGCATTAAAGGCTGAATTAACTGTATGGCCGCATATTCATGTATGCGATTTATATCCTGCTTTTTTGGATACTCCCGGAATTCATCATGCGGGTAATTACACAAACAAAGTATTAAAGCCCTCTCCGCCGGTTTATGACCCAAAGCTGGTTGCTGAAGCAATGGTAAAGGTTGCTGTTTCGCCAAAATCAAATAAATACATTGGTGGCGCATCACTGGCATTAAAATTATCACATGCCTTGTTTCCAGAATTGACCACTAATCTAACAGGATTTGTAATGCGCCGGTATTTTAAAGGTGCTGCATCCCTGCCACCTACAAATGGCAATATTTTTAATACCGTCGAGTATGGGATGAGCACCAACGGCGGTTTTGAGATCCCATCAGGACCAAAACCATACCGGAAATATATTGCGGGGGCGCTGGTGGCGGGAATAGCTGTCGGAGCTTATTTGTTAAGTTCCAGGAATAAGAGATTAGCATAAATAACTCTGCATAAAAAGACGGTGGGTTGTGCGATTCCTTCCGCGGGGAAGGGAAGCTACGGGTTTCTGCTACTTTGCAGGCGTACCCCCCTGCCACTTCACATTTCAACCGCCCCCTTCCCAACAAGGGAATTTTTATGAGTTTTCATTTATTATTCCATATCTTGTATCCCCTTTTTAATTGACCGGATACAAAATGATTGATCGCGAAATAAAAATAAGTTTTAAGGAATACGCCTCTATTGATGAGTTAGAGCAAGCCGACCAGCAACTTTGCCATGAGGCAGTAAAAGCACTGGCAACGTCACATTCACCATACAGCAAATTCAGCGTTGGCGTTGCCATGCGGCTGAAAAGCGGTAAGTTATTACATGCCAGCAACCAGGAAAATGTTGCATATCCCTCAGGGCTTTGTGCTGAACGTGTCGCGCTGTTTCATTGGGGTGCTAATCATGCTGATGACCCTATCGAAACGATGGCTGTTACCGCGCATACAGATGAATTTCGACTAACAAAGCCCATAACTTCCTGTGGCGCGTGTTTGCAGGTATTGGCAGAGTATGAGAAGAAACAAGGTAATGCAATAAAAATGTTACTTTATTGCCGGCAAGGACCGATATGGGAAGCAACCGGTGTCGAAAGTTTTTTGCCATTTTTGTTTTTCGAAGACCGGCTAACCAACAAAAACCTATGAGACTTAAACTTACCCTGCTGACCATTTTATCCGTCGTCAGTCTAACTACATTCGCGCAAAGCGGTTTCCCTTTTGACGACGAGATACAGGCATTTAAACATGAGGATAGTTTAAACTTTCCCAAGCGCAATGGTATCTTATTTATCGGCAGTTCATCTATCCGTAAATGGACCGATTTGGAGCAGCGCTTTGCGGGTAAACCGATTATCAGGCGGGGCGTAGGTGGCTGCGAGATTTCACAATTGGTAAAATACTATACGCCTTACATACTGTTCCCATACCATCCCCGCAAAATATTTATTTACGCTGGTGAGAACGATATTGCATCAGGTAAACCCGCCGATTCTGTCTACGACAATTTTAAAACGCTTTGGGTGATGATAAGGACGAAGCTGCCAAAAGCTAAGATCTATTATATGTCGCCAAAATACGCACCTGTACGTGTCCAGTTTCGCCCGGAAGTAGAGAAGGCTAACAAAATGGTGAAAAAGTATCTTGCAGGCAAACCAAACAGCCGGTATCTCGATATGAACCCATCGATATATAAACGGGGAACCACCACGCCCGATTCTTCACTTTTTGAAAGCGATTATCTGCATTTGAACAGCAAGGGCTATGATCGCTGGCAAAAAGTGCTGAAACCCTATGTAAATTAAGTGCCAAAGCGTTAGTCGCTTTTCAAGGAATAATGACAACACAGCAGTACTGAACTGCCATTTTGTGCCTAAAAATCAATGGGTTTGTTTTTTGAGGGCGATCCGTTATGGATTCATACTCACAAATAATTATTAATGCCGTTGAAAAGCTGCGAACTTCTGTGGTAAAGATCGAACAGTTTGATGTGAAAGAAGGGCGCGAGGCGGTGACCGGTACGGGTACCGGGTTTTTATTTTCGTCCGATGGTTATTTGTTTACCAATAGCCACGTAGTTAAAAAAGCAAAGCATTTACGAACCATATTGTATGACGGGAGCGTACACTACGCCACGCTTATTGGCGAAGACCCTTATACTGATCTCGCCATTTTAAAGATCGACGCCCCAGATTACTCACCAGCTATTTTGGGCGATTCAGACGAGTTAATGATTGGTCAACTGGCCATCGCCATAGGTAATCCGCTGGGATTTCAGCATACCGTTACCGCCGGCGTTGTCAGCGCTTTAGGACGAACATTGAGCAGCGAGACAGGCATCAGCATGGACAGCATGATACAAACCGATGCCTCATTAAATCCTGGTAACTCTGGCGGACCGCTTATTAATACTGATGGGGAGGTGATCGGGGTAAATACAGCAATGATCAGAGGTGCCCAAGGCTTGTGTTTTGCCATCAGCATAAATACAGCAAAATCAGTAGCCGATCACCTGATACGCTATGGTAAAGTAAAGCGGGCTTATATCGGCGCAAGTTTGCAGCAGGTGGGCCTGGTGCCTAAGTTGCGTACCATTCATCATTTGAAAAACCAGCAGGCGCTGTTCATTACACAGGTAGAAAACAATAGTCCCGCAGACAAAGGAGGCTTAATGAGCGGCGACATTATTTATGCTTTTAATGATAAGATGATAGAGACTTCAGACCAGCTGTTTAAGATGTTAACCGGCGAAAAGGTAGGGCAATTTCAGTATGTAAGCGTTTTGCGCAATAACCAGAAGAAGGAACTGCGTGTAACACCTGCAGAACGATAAGCGTTATTCTGCTGGCTTTGTGTTTTTTTCTCAGTGTCCTCCGTGGTAAAATTAACCACAGGGGACACTGAGAATTACTCAGAGAAACACAAAGAATGATTATTTCAACAAATTGCTGGTCAATGGGTCGATGATCGTTTTTACTTCTGATACTGTATTGATCGGGAAGTTGCCAAGGCGCGCGTGTTCGCGTATCACTTCTTCGCTTTCGGCAATATGTACACAGTAAATCTTGTCATCAGTAACGTATGATTGTATCCAGTAATAAGGTTTGCCTATTTGCTGAACAACATCGCACGACAATTGAGAAATGGCCTGTAGTTCTTCCGCTGAAAGGTTGCCGGCTCCCGGTAAAATTCTTTCTATTACAAATTTTTTCATGCTGGTAATTTTTAATGATCGCTAATAACAACAAATTTAAGTTTGTGCCTTGGGCCCGATTATAGGTATATTCCCTATTTATCAGTAGCCGACACCCTATTTTATAATTTCAAGATTGATGGCTTCATGTACCGCCTTTACTCTCGAGTTTACATCCAGTTTAAAAAGTATAGATGTTATGTGATGGTCTACCGTTTTAGCTGATATAAAAAGACGGTCAGCTATTTCTTTATTCTGCATCCCTTCCTTTAGTAGTTTCAAAACATCTACTTCGCGTTCCGTTAAGCGGGCCGCGTTCGATTTTGTTGTTTCGCGTATGCCTCGCGGAATACTTTTAATTCCGGAGGCCCGCATTTCCATTTTTAATTTTTCGTAAACCGCAGAGGCGCCCAACTCCTGGACCATACAAATGGCTTTTTTCTTATCATCTTCATTGCCGTTAAATAATGCCAGCGCCTGTTCGTATGGACAACCTAAAGCTTCCCACCTGCTTGCATCATTATAGCTATCATGTGATGGATGGAATGGCGTATATTTTTTTCTGGCTTTTAACAGCCAGTAAGCAAATTCATTATCCATGTCAGCATCGCCTGCCTGTTCCAGCGTCGTAATGGCAAAATCAACGGCTATGTCATCTGTCAGCATTTTGCCTGTTATCCATTCAAACTCCAGCAGCGCTGCCAGTACAGGAATGATCCTTTGTAGTTCCATCGTACCGAAAGCTTTTGCCCTTGCCTCAGTTAAAACCGATAATGCATCGGCATCGCCGCGGCGCATTTTAATTGTTGCGACGATAGCCATAGCGCCGATCTTAAAAATAGTTCCCTGGTTGGTGTTATGGATCAAGTTATCGGCGATATGGTAAGCTTCGGCCCATTGTCCCGTTTCCAGCTTTAACCGGGCGATATAGCCTGATAAATGATTCATCCATGAATCCATATCCCTTTCCTCACAATATTGCAAGCCGGTCTCCAAAATGCTTTTCGCGAAGGCATAATCGTTGAGCAATATTCCATTACACCCAAGATTAGAATAAGCGCGTGCGGCATGTTCATGAAATGAATTTCTAAGGGCAATATCCAGGCTTTGCTGCAATAGATGAAGTCCCTCCTTTCGGGTTGGGGCCATTCGCATTTTTACAGTGCCCACATTATTCAAAGCATGAGAAAGAATTTCTTCATCCCCCAGTTTTTTGGCTATAACCATGGCCTTTTCACCCCAGTATACTGCTTCAGGGTACTGGTTATAGATCATAGTTAACTGCGATAAATTACTGTAGGCCATTGCCTTCGACTTCGAGTCGGGCTGATCGTCCAGTAGTTCGATCGCCTGCCTGGCAAAATCTTCCGCTTGCTTGCGGTTACCATCAACCCAGCCAAGCCTCGATAACGATCGCATACAATCTGCTGCCCGCTCTTTATTATCATCCCCCTCCCAAAGTTTAAGCGAACGGTTCATATAAATGATGGCATCCTTGTGCTTGTTGATGAGGTAACACTCATAGGCATAGCCTTCATACAACTCATGTAGTATTTCCTTATCATTTCCCTGGTAATATTCTATTGCCGAGAAATAAAGCTTAGCCGATTCGATATGTGCGCCAATACAGGAAGCTCTCCTGGCCGCTATCAATGCGTAGTGGGTAACAAGTTCGTATTGGTTAGCATTTTTTGCATGATGGATAATGCGCTCGATTTCCTGCTTTTGTTCAAAATCTTTTAAAAATAGATCGAGGATGCGCTTATTTAATGATACCCTTAAAAGCGGCGATAAAGAAGCTTCGATCGTTCTGCGATAGAGTTCGTGCTTAAAAGATATCCGTCCATTTTCGTGAAGGAGAATACCGGATTCTAATGATAGCTCAACTGCCTCAACGCACGATGGATCCATTCTCAAAAGAAAATCCGTTTCAAACCCCGTTGGCTGTACCGAGAGAAACTTCCACACCTCTTTAGTCTTTTCGCTTTGCCGGTTAAAAACAGAAAGAATGGAGTCTTTAATATTGTCAGGAACACCGGTGCTATAGCTCGCGAGGATCTCAGTCACATAAAATGGGTTTCCTCCTGAAATGCTGTAAACGCTTTCGCCGCTGTAGCCTTTTTCAGCGGCCATAGTTTCAACTGCGTCTTTTGATAAAGCGGTGAGCTGTAAACGCGTAAAAATATCACGCGGCAACTGGCCAAATACATTGCGCAATGGATGCCCGGAAATAATCTCGTTATCGCGATAGGTGAGTATGAAAAGGCAATGCAACTGGTTAATGCGCCGTGCGAGGAATTTGATAAAATCTAAAGTGCCCTCATCGGCCCAATGCACATCTTCAAAAATGAGCATGATGGGTTCTTTTTGAGTATTTAGTTCCTGCAGCAAACTGCTGAATAATTCTGTCCGGTCTTTTTTGTCCCTCACGCGCTCCATTACATCACTTTGCATTTGCCATGCAATATCATAAAGCGGGGCTAAAGGGCGGGGAGTGAACAAAGCATCACAGCTGCCTTGCAATATTTTACATTCATTTTTTATTTCGTTGCAAAAGGCACGCACCAGGGAGGTTTTTCCGATACCGGCCTCGCCACTCAGCAAAAGACAATGGCCGTCAGACTTTTTTGTACTGTCAAATTTGTCATGCAGTATGCCGAGAAAACCGTCCCTTTCGATCAGTTCCATATTTGCAAGTATAAATTTGATATTTTAATAAGGGGCGCTCCTTTTTACTCTGTTAATCAACGAAATACAGCATAGTAAATATACCGTATTATCCCGACTCATAGTAATCTATCCCCTATATTTTTTAGTGGTGTCTATAATTTATGAAAGAAAAATTAAGGCGCGGCTAAGCTTAATATAGGGTAAAAGCCTGACATCCGGCTTTAGGTTTCATGAGACCTTTGTGTAAGAAAATCATTGATCACTTTAATTCAACACATCATGAAAACGGTATTACTTATTGCAACATTTATAGTTGCCGGATTCTCAAGTTCGCTTTATGCGCAATCAACTTCTTCAAACAATTTGTATCTGGATGTACATCACTTCGGAGCAGGTAAAGTAAAATTCGAAGACGTAGAAAAGGCCCACGCCAAAGACCTGGCCACTGAAAAGCAATATGGCGTACAATTTATTAAGTATTGGGTAGATGAAGCTGATGGAAACGTATACTGCTTGTCTTCTGCACCAGATTCCGGCGCTATTCGCAAAACTCATGCACAGGCACATGGCCTTTTGCCCGATCAGATCTACATGGTGAATGCCGGTAAGGAATCATCTGAAGTAAACAATGCAAATTACTTCCTCGATATCCACCACCTCGGCGCTGGAAAAGTTACTGCTAAGGATGTTGCGGCTGCACATCAGAAAGATCTGGCTGTAGAAAAGAAATATGGGGTAAACTTTATCAATTACTGGGTGAATGAAAAGGACGGAATAGTGGTATGCTTTTCGCAAGCTCCGGATTCAAACGCTATCGTTGCAACACACAAAGAAGCTCATGGATTGGTTCCTGACGAGATAGAACAGGTAAAGCAGGGACAATAAATTCATCCTGCTATATAAACAAAGAAGGCCCGTCACCGGGCCTTCTTCATACAAAACAAAACAATAATCACCCTTTATTTATAAGAAGTTTCTACACTTGTGATCAGCCATTTACTACCTGAATGTGTTGTGGTGATCACATCCACACGTGTAAAGTCATTGTATTTCATTTCAACTTTGACTTTGCTGATATCATCATCGTCTTGGATAATGGTTTTGGTGCATTTACAATCTTGCTCGAGGTTTTCGCTGGATTTTAATGCGCTTACGATCTGTGATTTTGTCAATGTGTTTACATTACCACCGCGTTTCATATAAAATGTTGCATCGTCATCAATAGCGTCTTCAATTCCTGTAATCTTGCCGTGCACAACAGCATTTAAATAAGTATCTAATACTTCCTCTTTTGAAAGATTGTGACCTGCCGGTGCTGCCTGTGACACGGCACCTACAAATAATAAAGCTACGCCCATCACTATTGCCTTTAATGTTTTCATAATGTTTGGTATTTAAAGTTTATAATTGATTATGTCTATAAGACAAGGCTGACTATTGCTTCGTTACACCTTAAAGCTCATTTTAACGAACTTTTAACATTCGTTACAATGCATTGACATTTTAGGATATTAATTAATTTGCGCTTACTATGGTTGAGTTCACCACAATGATCTTACAATTTGCCGAGCAGGGCGAAAAGACCGGCTGGAGCTATATCGAGATACCGGCCGACATTGCACAGCAATTGAAACCCGGGAATAAAAAATCATTCCGGGTGCGTGGCATGCTGGATGCGCTGCCTGTTCGCGGGATGGCTTTAATGCCTATGGGCGAAGGGAACTTTATTATGGCACTGAAGGCAGAGGTGCGGAAGGGCATACACAAAAATGCCGGTGCAGTGCTGCAAGTAAGATTGGAAGAGGACACTGACTATAAAGTTGAAATGCCCGCCGACCTTCAGGAATGTTTTGATTTTGAACCGGATGCTTTGGAGTTTTTCAATACCCTGGCTAAATCGCACCGCGACTATTTTATTAAATGGATAGACAGCGCCAAAACCCGTGAGACCCGTGAAAAGCGGGTTGTCAATACTATAAATGCCATGTTGCGGAAATGGTCCTACAATGTGATGTTGCGGGAGATGAGGAAGGATTGATGTGCAGATATGCAAATTTGCGGATGTGCAGATGGAGCTAATTAGAAAGTATACACTTTTAACCAATACAACTACTACAACCAATACAACATTTCCAACCAACCAATCCAACCAACCCCATGTTCAAATGTTAATTAAATCCGCACATTTGCACATTTGCACATCCGCACATTCTGCTATCTTTACCCATCTATATTTTTTAGCTAAGAATGAGTGAAGATCTGAGCAATAATCAATCTGAAAATAACAACGAAAAACTACACAATGTAACCTCGCTCAACGGGTTATATGAAAACTGGTTCCTGGATTATGCGTCTTATGTGATCCTGGATCGTGCAGTGCCACACATCAATGATGGCTTGAAACCGGTACAGCGCCGTATCCTGCACTCGCTGAAGGAGATGGACGATGGTCGTTTTAACAAGGCTGCCAACGTGATCGGTAATACCATGAAGTATCACCCGCATGGCGATGCTTCTATTGGCGATGCCATGGTGCAGATTGGGCAGAAGAACCTGCTGATCGATTGCCAGGGTAACTGGGGCGATCCGGTGACAGGCGACTCGGCAGCTGCCCCGCGTTATATCGAGGCACGTTTATCCAAATTTGCCAATGAGGTTGTTTTTAACCCGGACACTACTGAATGGCAAGCCAGTTATGACGGAAGGAATAAAGAACCGATTACCTTACCTGTAAAGTTCCCTTTACTGCTTGCACAGGGTGCGGAAGGTATCGCGGTAGGTTTGGCTACCAAAATATTACCACACAATTTTATCGAACTGCTGGATGCATCGATTGGTGTTTTACAGGGAGTTCGTCCAAACCTGGTCCCCGATTTCTTTACCGGTGGTATGGCTGATTGCTCAGCTTATAATGAAGGTCAGCGTGGCGGGAGGGTGCGTGTTCGTGCTAAGATTATTGAGAAAGATAAAAAGACGCTGGCGATCACCGAAATACCTTTTAGTACCACTACAGGGGGTTTGATCGATAGCGTGATCGCGGCTAATGATAAGGGTAAGATCAAGATCAAGAAGATCGAAGATAATACTGCTGCCAATGTGGAAATCATCATCCACCTGGCGCCGGGTATATCCCCGGATGTGACTATCGATGCGCTGTATGCCTTTACCGATTGTGAAGTTTCTATATCACCTAATACCTGTGTGATCCAGAGCGATAAGCCGCGTTTCATCAGTGTAAATGACATGCTTACCGAAAGCACGCATTATACAAAGGAACTGCTGAAGCAAGAATTACAGATCAGGCTGAAGGAGTTGATGGAGAAGATTTTCTTCAGCTCGTTGCTGAAAATATTTATCCAGGAAGGGATGTATAAGCACGCGGATTATGAGAGCGCCGGAACTTTCGATACCGTAGTTGAGGTATTGAATGGTTTGTTTACCCCGTTCTTCTCCCAGTTTTATCGCGAGATATTGCCTGAAGATTATAAAAAGCTGATCGATAAACCGATGAGCAGCATTACCCGCTTTGACGTAAAAAAGGCGGATGAGCAGATGAAGGTACTCGAAGCAGAGATAAAGGAAATAAAGCATCACCTGAAACACCTGAATGACTACGCTATTGCCTGGTTTCAGAAGCTGAAGGATAAGTATGGGAAAGACCGTGAACGTAAAACCGAGCTGCGCACATTTGACAAGGTAGAAGCCACGCAGGTTGCACTGGCCAACGTGAAATTATACGTAAACCGCGAGGATGGCTTTATCGGCACAGGTTTACGCAAGGACGAGTTTGTGTGCGATTGCTCCGATATTGATGAGATCATCGTGTTCCGCGGAGACGGTAAATGTATCATCACCAAAGTGCAGGATAAGGTATTTGTGGGTAAAGATGTAATCCATGCCGCTGTGTTTAAAAAGAACGACGAGCGTACGGTTTACAACATGATCTATAAGGACGGGCAGAGCGGTGTAAGCTATATCAAACGTTTCAGTGTAGTTGGTGTAACCCGCGATAAGGAATATGATCTTACCAAAGGATCCAAGGGCTCAAAAGTGTTATACTTCTCTGCCAATCCGAATGGTGAGGCTGAGGTGGTAAACATACAACTGAAACCGCACTCCAAACTTCGTAAACTACAGTTTGACGAGGATTTTGCTTTGATCGCTATCAAGGGCCGTGCATCTATGGGTAACATTATTACCAAATACCCGGTGAAAAAGATCGCGCTGAAAAGCAAAGGTGTTTCTACCCTGGCCGGACGAAAGATTTGGTACGATGACATTCTGAAACGCCTGAATGCCGATGGACGAGGTAAATATTTAGGTGAATTTGACGGTGATGATCGTATACTGACCGTTTTGAGCAACGGGGTTTATGAACTAACCACCTTCGACCTGAATAATCACTTTGATGATAAGATGGTCCTGATTGAAAAATATGATCCGGAGAAGGTTTATTCGGTGATACATCTGGACGGGAAATCGAAAAACTATATGGTGAAGCGCTTTGTGTTCGAGCATACCAGCCTGGGCAAGCAAACCAGCATCATCAGCGACGAAAGCGGCTCAAAACTTATTCTTATATCGGGTGCCGCGCAGGTAATGGTAAAAGTGGACCAGCTTAAAGGCAAGGCCGAAACCCTAGAAACAATGGAGGTTGACCTGTCAACCCTGATCGATGTAAAAGGCATGAAGGCAATGGGCAACCGCTTGTCGCAGCACGCCATAAAATCGGTTGAGTTGCTTCAAGAGATTAATCCCGAGGTTGAGGAGGTGGAACCGGAAGCAACATCAGATGCAGACGAGGCAGATGAAGCAGAAGAGCAATCCGAAGAGCCATCTCCAAAATCAGCAGAACCAAAACCAGAACCTAAAAAATCAGAGGACAAATCGGTGGAATCCAACCAAAAATCTGTGGAATCAGATCAAAAACCGGTGGAATCCCCTCCCAAAAAGATTGATTTTGAAATCACCAACCCCGACGATATTGATATAGACGATAAAGGGCAGTTGGGATTGTTCTAAAAGATATATTTTGTAGAGCCGCGAATGCATCGCGGCTCTTTTTCTTTTTAAAAAAATCGCCATTGCGAGGAACGGCCTGGGAAAGCAACCTCCGAACTATGCAGAGCGAATATGCAAAGGATGCATATTATCTGAACCATGATTTGCTTGATTAAGGGAATAACTCAATGACTGCCTGCCACTTTCTTTACAGACCGCAAAGTGTTCCACGGAACAGTGAACAATTTTGGTACAGTTGGAGCGATGTGGAACACCCGCAATAGTTAAAAAAATTAACCTTAAAGAGCAATAATACCGCCAACTGCTTCTGCCACTGCCTCTTTTTTAATAAGGGCGCTCTTTATGATGGCGTGCTGAAACAAGCCTGCCTACCGTCAGGCAGGTTCAGCATGACGCCGTTTTTTTATTCTGTCAATTCTAAAATTCTGTTAATCCGGTTCAGACAAAATCCCGTAGAGACGCGATGCATCGCGTCTCTACAACGTACATTTCTTTAAACGTATAACGTAAAACGTACAATGTCACCCCCCTATCTTCCCGTTTACAATCTCAATGATCTCATTTTCCCGGTCGATGGCCATTTGCTGGAGGGCTTCGCCTTCGTTGAGGATCTCTTGCAGGAAAGTTTTGTCGTGGTAGCCGGAGGCGTTTACGCGGACGTTCATGAAGGCGCCTAACACGGCGGTGCGGGCGCAGAGGGCAGCCACGCCGGCGTCGGTTACGGAGTTGGGGTTGCCGGTTTCGGCCATGGCTTTTATTACTTCCATGCTCTGGTATGCGGCTTTCATCACTTTAAACGGAACTTCGATGGCCAGTTTGGTGGCTTGCTGTATGGCTTCGGTACGGACAGCTTTTTCTTCGTCGGTGGTTTTGGGCAGGGCAAATGCAGCCATGATCTGGTTAAAGGCGAGGGTGTCCTGGTCTACCAGTCGCACGAGTTCGTTTTTATAGTGCTGCCCGCGTTCGGCCCAGCTGCTAAACTCCTTCCAGCGGTCGTCCCAACCTTTTTTATGCGACGACAAATTAGCCACCATAGCCGCCAATGACGCGCCGAGCACACCCACATAAGCCGATATGGAACCGCCGCCGGGTGCAGGGCTTTCGCTGGCAGTTTCGTCGGCAAAGTCGGTCAGGCTCATGCGGATGAGCTTGCTGTCGGCCTTGTCTTTTAGCAGGTATTCGATGATGCGTTCTTCGGGGTTGAAGGGCGCCAGTTCATCCAGTCCCATTGATTTGATGGCAATGCGGATGAGTTCTTTCTCACTCACGCCTGTGGAGCGCTTCTGCTTCGCCAGGAAATATTTGCCGGCATCCAGCATGGATTTGAGGGGGATGAGCCCCACCAACTCACTGCCGGTTACGCGTATGCCACGCTCGTTGGCTTTGTTGCACACCTCGTCGAACGCCTTGTGAACGGGCGTTACTTCGATGTTGGTGAGGTTCATGGATATCTGCGCGACGCCATACTCCTCGATATACCATCCGATGGCCTTTACCGATTTGAGCGAACCGGGGATGTTGCGCGGTTTGCCTTTGGCGTCGGTGATGATCTTGCCGTTCACGGGGTCGCCCTCGCGCATTACGCGGCCGGCTTCGCGTACGTCAAAAGCAATAGAATTGGCCCGACGTACCGAGGTGGTATTCAGGTTGACATTATAAGCCACCAGGAAATCGCGCGCACCAATCACCGTAGCCCCACGCCTGGCATCAAACTCTGCCGGACCGAAATCTGGTTTCCACTCGGACTGTGTTATCTTCTTAAAAAATCCTTCATACTCTCCGGCACGGATCACCGACAGGTTGCTTCGCTTTTTATCCGGCTGGGCATACTCATACAAATAAACAGGCAGGTTCAATTCGGTGCCGACGCGTTCCGCCAACCGCCGGGCGTACTCCGCCGTCTCCTCCATGCTGATGTTACTGATGGGTATCAGCGGACAAACATCCGTAGCGCCCATACGCGGATGCTCGCCGGTGTGTTTGCTCATATCAATCACTTCGCCAGCCTTTTTGATAGCCTGGTAAGCCGCTTCGATCACCCGCTCCGGTTCGCCTACAAAGGTTACCACCGTGCGGTTGGTGGCCTTACCGGGGTCGACGTTCAGCAGTCGCACACCAGCCACAGCTTCCACCGCATCGGTGATCTGTTTGATGATATTCGGGTCGCGGCCTTCGCTGAAATTGGGAACACACTCTATTAACTGCATGGTTTTAGAAGATTTGAGAGGTGAGATATGAGATAAATGTGTAATTATTCTTTAGGGTGTAATGGTTTATTTATGCTGGGATGATCCTTATTGTATTCAACTTCAACAGTATCACCAATTCTAAGGGATGGATCATGAGCGTTCCCTGTATATTTTTCGCCGTATACTTCAAATTGATAAGAATAAGAGAACGTATGACTAACGGGGTGATTAGGCATATAATTCTTTGTATTAATAATTATTGCTTTGATGATCTTTGGATCATTACCAAGAAAATGATCTGTGAAAGAATTCATTGCTATTTCATAGATGAGATAGCCTACTATAGCAACCGGTAAGAATAGCCAAAAAGCGTTCGATATTTTTTTCATCTTAATCAAATCAGTGTTCAGACTTTGGGGTTTGTTCGTTGATGTTGTTGATAGAAAACGAACGAACACCTTATCACCACGTCATTGCGAGCGATAGCGAAGCAATCCCCGATTTGCAGAGCGGCTAAGCAGGTTCTACACCTTTCCCTCCGCCCTGTATAGTTTGGGATTATTGATACTGTGTTTTTGTTCTTTATCGGTATCAATGTGCTCCCTTTGGTCGGTTGCTTCGTCGCTCACTCCTCGCAATGACGGTTTTGTTTATAATTCTGTTAATTCATTAATTCTATAAATTCCGGTTCAGACAATTTCCTGCCTTCCAAACCTTCGTCGGTTTCAACCTTCCCTGGTGATACAGTATCTCGCGATAATCGGCACAAGGATAAGCCTGCATGTCGGCAAGTTTGCCTTTTTGCAACACACCGCGGTCGTACAAATTTAGTGCTTTGGCGGCGCGGAAGGTGAGGGCGGCAAAAGTTTCAGCGGTGGTTAGCTTTTCGTAGGCGCTTAGTACCGCGGCTTGCATCAGCAGATCACCCATTGGGGCCGATCCCGGGTTCCAGTCGCTGGCGATGGCCAGGCACGCTCCTGCGTTTAATAATTTCCGCGCAGGGCCAAAATCCATACCCAAACCTAAGGAAGCACCAGGCAATACTACTGCAACCGTTTCGGAAGCAGCCAATCGTTTAATTTCTTCGTCTCCGCTGGCCTCGAGGTGATCGGCAGATACCGCGCCAACCATCACCGCTACCTCACTCCCGCCCGTGCTGAACTGGTCGGCATGAACAGTGATATCGAAGCCCATTTTTTTAGCTACCTCTAAGTAGCAGGCAGCATCGGCGGGGCTGAAAGCACCATCTTCAATAAATATATCTACCCGGTTAGCGAGGTTGTCTTGCTTTATTTTGGGGAGGAGTTTGTTTAATATCACCTCCAAATATTCTTCTACAGGACCATTAAAGTCTTTCGGTAAAATGTGGGTAGCAAGGCAGGTTGGAACCAAGTCAGCTTTGCATTTTGCAGCTGCTTCTTTTATGGCTTGCAGTTGCTTTATTTCTTCCTCAACCTTCAATCCATAACCGCTTTTTACTTCGATAGTGGTGACACCGTTTTTGGTATGCTGATCGATCCTTTGCAGGAGCAGATCAACCAATTCATTCTTGCTGGCTCTCCGTGTTTGCGTTACCGAGTCCCAGATACCACCGCCTGATTTGGCAATTTCGAGATAGCTTTTACCGGCAATACGCAGGGCATAGTCCTTTGCCCTGCTGCCTGCAAAACACAGGTGTGTATGGCAATCCACAAAGCCGGGAAGCAAAACATGATCGCCGGATATTTCTTCTACTGTGGCATCGGGGTTTGATTTTCTTAGCGATTCAAAATCTCCAACTTCTGCTACCAATCCATTATCGGTCAGTACGCCTCCCTGCGGGATGATCTGCAATGCGTCATCCGCAATAGGGCCTTTCATCGGTAGTCCCGATAAAGGAAGGAGTTGCGTGAAGGGACCGATGAGTTTTTTCATTTAGCTTTTTCTTGAAGCGTCATTGCGAGGAACGAAGCAATCCCCGGTATGCAGAGCGGCCATGCAAGTTCCACACCGTCCTATTCGCCCTGTATAGTTTGGGATTGCTTCGTCGCTCACTCCTCGCAATGACGGTTCTCTTATTAATCTATATTTTTAAATTAAACCTTTCCGCCGTTTCCTCCGCCTCCTCATACCCCGCATCAACATGCCTGAATATGCCCATGGCGGGATCATTGTATAGTACGCGTTTCAAACATTTTGCTGCGCGTTCAGTACCGTCGGCTACTATTACCATTCCGGCATGCTGCGAGTAACCCATGCCTACCCCACCACCGTGGTGGAACGACACCCATGTTGCCCCGCCCGAGGTATTCGACATCAGGTTGAGCAGCGGCCAGTCGGATACCGCATCTGAGCCATCTTTCATGGCTTCGGTTTCGCGGTTGGGCGATGCTACCGAACCGCAGTCCAAATGGTCTCGACCAATAACGATCGGACCTTTTACTTTGCCGCTCGCTACCAATTCGTTAAATATCAGTCCCGCTTTTTCACGTTCGCCCATACCCAGCCAGCAAATACGTGCCGGTAATCCCTGGAAAGCGATCCTTTTTTGCGCTTTATAAAGCCAGTTGATCAGGTGTTTATTTTCGGGGAAGGCTTCCATTAATGCTTTATCGGTGGTATAAATATCTTCCGGGTCGCCCGATAATGCTACCCAGCGGAACGGCCCTTTTCCCTCACAAAACAGCGGACGGATATAAGCAGGCGTAAAGCCGGGAAAATCAAATGCGGCAAGCTCGCCGCCCTGGCGGGCAAATTCGCGCAGGTTGTTCCCATAATCAAAGGTTACTGCGCCCATCGCCTGCAAATCCAGCATAAAACCTACATGGCGTGCCATGCTTTTGAGCGATAGACGTTTGTATTCTTCAGGGTCGCTTTTGCGCAATACGGCTGCCAACCTGAGGGTCAAGCCATTTGGAATGTATCCATTCAGCGGATCATGGGCCGAGGTTTGATCGGTAAGTATGTGCGGTACGATGTTATCTTTTATCAGGCGCTCCAGCATATCTCCCGCATCGCTTACCAATCCTACTGATAATTCGTCACCCAGCTCCATCGCATCTTTTACCCATTCGATGGCTTCCTCATAGGAATGCGTCATCCGGTCGATGTATTTGGTATCGACGCGTTTTTGTATGCGCGATTCATCTACATCAGCACCAAGAAAAACAGCTCCTGCCATCGTAGCGGCCAACGGCTGAGCGCCACCCATTCCGCCTAAACCTGCACTAACGATCAGTTTTCCTTTCAGGTCATTATTAAAATGCTGGCGGCCGCATTCTGCAAAGGTCTCGTAAGTGCCCTGCAAAATGCCTTGCGTACCAATATATATCCAGCTACCGGCAGTCATCTGGCCAAACATCATCAGCCCTTTGGCGCGCAGCTCGTTAAAATGTTCCCATGTGGCCCATGCAGGCACCAGGTTACTATTGGCAATCAGCACACGCGGCGCTTCCGGGTGACTACGTATAATACCCACCGGCTTACCCGACTGGATCAACAGCGAATGATCTTCGTCCAGTTCCAGCAATAGCTCGATAATCTTCCTCAGCGACTCCTGGTTACGCGCAGCCTGACCAATGCCGCCATACACGACCAGTTCATCCGGATTTTCGGCTACCTCACCGTCGAGGTTATTCAGCAGCATGCGCAAGGGGGCTTCCGTTTGCCAGCTTTTGGCGTGCAGCTGCATCCCTCTCGGCGCTTTGTAAACCGGGTGGTTGGCGTAAGTTTTAATAAATTCTGAACTCGTCATCATTATCCAGTTTTATATCGTTTTTCTCGGCGATGGCATTCACTATCTTCAGTAATGAACCATCACAGATAATTTTATGCAATTGTTTGATGTCGTCGGCAAAAATGCGGTCGTCATCAATAAAGGGTACATGCTCACGCACATAATTGTGGCAGGCTTCCAGTATTGGGGTCGATTTTAAAGGTCGGCGGAAATCCATTGCCTGCACCCCATATAATAATTCAATAGCCTGAATGTATTCAATGTTATCCAATACCTGGTGCAATTTTCTTCCACTTATAGAACCCATCGATACGTGGTCCTCCTGTCCCAATGAAGTGGGCACGCTATCCGCGCTTGCGGGGAAGCATAAGGTTTTATTCTCTGTTACTAAGGCCGCAGTGGTATATTGGGGGATCATCAAACCGGAGTTTAATCCCGCATCAGGCACCAATAGTTTGGGTAAACCGTACCGGCCTTCGCTCATCAGGTAGCAGCGGCGGTCGGCTATATTTCCTATCTCGGCAGCAGCAACGGTGGCATAGTCCAAAGGCAATGCCAACGGCTGACCATGGAAGTTGCCGCCACTGATGGTATCGTCGGCGTTAAAAATGATGGGATTATCGGTTACGGAGTTGAGTTCGATCTCTGTCAACTCTTTTAAATGCAGCCAGGCATTTCGCGAAGCACCATGAACCTGTGGGATACAGCGTAATGAGTACGGATCCTGCACGCGGTCGCAATTAGCATGGGAGTTCAATATTTCGGAATGCTCCAACAAAGTGAATAAGCGATGCGCCACAAAGCGGGTTCCTTTAAAAGGACGGATATTATGCAAGCGCGGATCAAATGGCCGTACCGAACCCATCAGGCCTTCCAATGACATCGCTCCTATAATATCGGCCGTCTGCAAAACCTGGTGCAGGCGCTGAACGGCCTTTATCGCAAATGACAGGATGAATTGAGTTCCATTAATGAGCGCCAATCCTTCTTTTGGACCAAGTTTTATCGGTTCCAGTCCGTGCTTTTTCAGCATTTCTGCTGTCGGTAATATTTTACCATTTTCTTCCACTTCACCCATGCCGATCAAAGGCAGAAACAGGTGAGCAAGAGGCGCCAAATCACCCGAAGCGCCTACAGAACCCTTTTCAGGAACAACTGGGATAATATCGTTATCGATATGCCAGATAATGCGCTCAATAGTTGGCATCGATATTCCTGAGTAACCTTGAGCCAGCGCATGCACTTTGGTGATCAGCATCAGCTTGGCAATCTCCGTCGGGATAGGTTTCCCTACGCCTACACTATGGCTTTTGAGTAGGTTATATTGAAGCGTGCAGGTATCTTCTTCGGGTATATGGGTGTTACAAAGCGGACCAAAACCGGTATTGATGCCGTAAACCGGAATTTCCCGCTCAACGATCTTCGTTACCTCCAGCCACGATGCACGGATATTGGCATGAGCGGCAGCACCGATGATCCCCTTCACCTTGCCCGAAGCGATATCGAGACAAGTGCCAATGGTTAAATGCCCGGTACCGTAATTAAAGGACTTTACCATGATCGGCAGGTTTTAGGGTGGACAACTTTTCATTTATTTTCTCCGACAGGCTTACCGAACGGAACTTGTTTTCGAAAGCTGTTATAGCGGGCAACAGGTGCTGGCAGTCGGGTTCGTTAGCCGTTAATTCTTCCATCGTTTGGCTCATCGCTTCCCAAATAGGCAGGATATGATCCAGTAAAGCATGCCCTGCTTTGGTAAGCTGCACCAACTGCCGGCGGCCATCATCGGCACTGGTAGTGGTTTTTATTAATTTCCTGTTCTTCAAATTGGCGACCAACTGACTGGCAGCAGGATGAGACACACCTATCGTGTCGCTCAACTCCTTAATAGATAAAGTGCCATTGTTCAGCAATAGATAAAACACCGGAAACCAGCTGGCATCAAACTCGATACCCGCGGCCTGGTAGGTTTTGTTTATTTCAGACAAAAAGGATTCACTCAAACGCCTTAGGCGGCTACCCAAAACAAGGTAACCAAGGCTCTCGTAGAAATTCATTGTGCAATTTATATAAGTGCTTATATAATTGCAAATTTTTGGGTGGATTTGTTTGGTGGAGTTGACTGAGTTAAGTGGTTGGAGCAGTTGTATTGGTTGTATTGGTTATAAAGGTTGCAAAAGTGTATAACGGTTAAAATGATTATCTCCCGGCTATTATAGCTATTACAACTTCTACAAGCAATTCAGAGGGCACTTGTTTGCTTTGTTGCATTATGCCTTAGGTTAGAAAACGAACGAACAAGGGTGAGTTGTACTGATTGGCATTAGTTGTAGTAGTGATATGTTGTAAAAATGGGAACAACCACTTCAACTACTACCTGCTACAACCAATACAACCTATCAAGGCCTATAATCACTGACCGTCAGCACCTTCGAAAACCCCGAATCAATCTTCAAAACTACTTTATGCACTTCATAAGCGCCATAGGCATCATTACCCTGGTACGATGCATATATCGACCAGCCGATTTGGCGCTTTCCCTTTGTATCATCTAAAAGCGAATCTACTTTACCAAAAGTGTATGCCTTGTAATCACCCTGGCCTTTTAATGCTGAATCGAGATAATGCCTTGCTAAATCTTCCGCTTTTTGTTGATTTGAGCGATGATCAAAATGGCTGCAGGAACAGATCAAAAAAGTTGCTACCAGGAATATTCTTTTCATTGCGACAAGCTTTTAAAGCAAGATAGGGAATTTGTTTATTGGTTAAGTGTTTGAACAGTTGAATGGTTAATTTATTATCTATTCAACACAATTAACCATTCAACATAATCAACGCAAAAATATATTTGCTTTTTAGATTTAAATGCCTAATTTAGAATACCTTATTATATCTGATATAACGTAACTACCACCTATACCCCTGATTGATATTATGCTATTGATGCAATAGCATGTGATGGAATTTTTATTGTGGCCGATACTATTTCTGGACTTTAAATTTTTCGAATATGCAAACCCAATTATCTGTTAAAACAGCTATTTTGGCTGTTGTTCTCGTTGTTCTCTTCGTATTTTCATGGGAGCTATACCTGCGTCATAAGGGCATAACTGCTGATTATGATGACAGCCCTGAACTGTGGTCGCATTACCGGGCTATGGTGTATGAACCATCAGACCAGGCCACTGTGTTTATTGGTTCATCGCGTATCAAATATGACCTGGATATCTCTACATGGGAAAACCTGACACACAACCGTGCCATACAATTGGCCATGGTTGGTTCTTCGCCCCGGCATTTTCTTACCGACCTGGCCAACGATGCTAATTTTAAAGGAAAGTTGGTAGTTGACGTAACGGAGGTCCTCTTCTTTAGTAAGCGGGGCAATGAATCACCCGATGCGGGCATCAATTATTATAAAAAACGCACGCCAGCCCAAAAGGTCAGCTTTGTTCTTGACAAACCGATAGAATCACGGCTGGTATTTCTGAATGAGGAGCAATTATCAATAAATGCACTACTCGGAAAACTGCATGTTCCAGACCGCCCCGGTGTTTATCCTTTCCTGGATTTCCCTCCCGGGTTTACGCAAAACATGTTTAACCGGCAAAACAAAATGACAGATGCTTTTGTGGCCGATACCAACCAGCAAAATCGGGTTAAAGCCATTTGGGGCCTTCTCAGAAATGATCCCACCCCACCCATGAGCGGTAAACCTTTGGATTCCGTAATGATGTCGGTAAAAGCAGATGTAGACAAGATCAAAGCAAGAGGCGGAGATGTGATATTTACGCGCACGCCGTCAACTGGTTTTTTCCTCCAGGCGGAGCAGCATGGTTTCCCAAGAAAAGCTTATTGGGATAGGCTACTTAAAGAAACCGGCTGTAAGGGTATCTATTGGGCCGACTACCCGGCTCTCGCAAAGCTTGATTGCCCCGAGCTCTCACATTTATCGCCCGCAGGTGCAGTAGTCTTTACGCAAAATCTTGTGAGCATACTCGAAAAAGAAAAAGGCTGGAGTTTCAATCAACCTGCTAAAACAGTTTCTAACCTGATTAATCAAAAATTATCGCGCCATGGTTTTTAATTCATATACCTTCATCGCCTTTTTTGTTGTTATGCTCATCCTGCATAATCTTCCGATATCATGGAAGGCAAAAAAGATAAACCTGCTGATAGCAAGTTACCTGTTCTACGCAGCGTGGAACCCACCATTTATATTACTGTTATGGTTGTCAACCGTAGTGGATTTCTTTGTCGGCCGGGCATTGTATACCCAGCCTAACATCGCGAAACGGCGCCTGCTGTTGGTGGTCAGCCTGATCGGTAACCTCGGCATGCTATGCTTCTTTAAATACGGCGGCTTTATTTTGGAGAACTTCGTGCATCTCACCAACCTGCTGGGCATCGATTTTCATCCGGCAAAGCCGAGCATCATCCTGCCTGCCGGTATCTCATTTTATACATTTACAACGCTGTGCTACACTATAGATATGTATAAAAAGAAGAGTGAACCAGTAAAATCCATGCTTGATTTTGCCTTGTTTGTTACCTTCTTCCCGCACCTGGTGGCAGGGCCGATTGTGCGTCCGCCACAATTGGTACCACAGTTTGAAACACCACGCAAGGCTACCAGGCAGCAATTACTGGATGGTTTGATGCTTTTGTCGCTGGGTTTATTTATGAAGGTAGTATGCGCGGATACGCTGCTTGCGAAAACTGCTGACACGGTTTTTGGAGCAGGGATACCGATGGGACCTCTTGATGCGTGGGCAGGTGTGCTCGCGTTTTCGGGACAGATATTTTTTGATTTTGCAGGTTATTCTACTTCAGCAATAGGAGTTGCGTTGTGTCTCGGGTTTATCCTGCCGCAAAACTTCTTGTGCCCGTATGGCGCTGTAGGTTTCTCCGATTTCTGGCGCAGGTGGCATATCACCCTTTCCTCATGGCTGCGCGATTACCTGTACATTCCGCTTGGCGGCAACCGTAAAGGAAAATTCCGCACTTATATCAACCTGATGATCACCATGCTAATCGGCGGTTTATGGCATGGCGCCAATTGGACATTCGTGGCCTGGGGCGGTTTGCACGGCGTATACTTATGGATCGAAAAAGCCATCCGTGATAGCCGGTCAAAAGTGTCTGTGGTTCCACCCGATGGGGCACCGACACCAGTTATTGCTACGGCATCATTCGGTCCTCCATTGATCGGTAAAAAATCAGCCAGCTTTGTTTATGCGCTACTCACTTTTATATTGATCTGTATAACCTGGGTGTTTTTCCGCGCAACGACCTTTAGCGGGGCCGGCGTGCTCCTGGGTTCAATGTCTGGCCGGCTGGTTCCTGTCGGGCCGCCTTTATTGGCAACTATGGATATTATAAAGGTATTTGTAGTGATTGGCATCATGTTAATTGTTCACTGGTCTATGCGTAATACTACCTTTCTGAAAACCGTAGTAAAAATGCCATGGTGGGCGGTGAGCGTCGTATGGGCAGGAATGTTGATCCTGATCATTCTAAGCCAGGGGACAAGTAAGGCGTTTATATATTTCCAATTCTGACACGATTAAAAAATTTAAAGGATTAAAGTGATTGGTACCATGAAAATCACTTTAATCCTTTAATTGTGTCCTTACATAGGTCAAGTCATATGATACCGTTACGGTTTTGCCATCGTCGTTATTTACATCCTGGTATTGGCGTACGGTATTTTTGTCGATGTTGTAGAATTTAAAATTACCCGTTATTGGTTTATTTTTTAAGGTGCTTTCGTAAGTGAATTGCATTGCATTGTCTTTATAAATCCCGTTTAAATATCGTTGTGCCACGCCGCCGGATCCTATCCAGTCCTGCTCCCACTTGCCGGTTGCGGAATTATAATAGTTGACGCTCTTTCCTGAACCTCCGTTTGTCGCCGTCCAATCTTCCAGTATACCACAACCGCCCGATATACTTTGAACCAGGCTGTGACCAACGACCGTTTTTGTGCCGGTTTGATACACATCCCATTCGCCGATCCAGAAATCAAAATCGTGGGTATGAGGCTCTGCCGAACAGGGTTGTGGCTGCTGTTGCGCAAAAACTTGGTAACTTACGATGATTAATAGAATTGTAATGAGTGATTTCATAGCGATTTACTTTAACCAGTTCACGTCAAATTTTATCCAGTAAATATCGTCCCAGCCATTACCGGGATTGGTTAACATTTCCTTCAATTGTTGGTAATTCTTTGCAACTCCATCTTTAAACGAGCTGTTTAATCGATTGCTGGTAAACATCAGGTATTTCTTATCCCAGGTTACAAAAGGACAATAATCCAGCGAAACGGAATTAATAGGCGACGGCAAATGTTTTACAGGCATCCAGTTACCTCCATTAACTTTATGACTGATATACAAATCACCGCCACCCATGTCGTCAGGCCTGCCATGAGATGAGAAAACAATAAATTGCTCATCAGGATCGACGAAGGCATTAAACTCATCGTATTTGGTATTGATATCTTCCGGTAAGCTTTCAGGTTTGGCATAGGCCGATCCGTCCCATTTACAAATCACTATATCCTCACTGCCTTTGCCATAATCTGCCTCGACTGTGAAATATAGGTTACCACTTTTGGTGACAGAAGGATAAAATTCGTTCTTAGCAGAATTGACGATGCCGCCTAAATTCTCAGGTTCGCCCCATTGCCCATTGGACTGCTTTTTCACATTCCATATATCGAAATCTTTAGGTTTATCACCAGTCAATGGCCTGTCGGATGAAAAATAGACGGCTTGTCCGTCAACAGAAAAAGTGGCCTCAAGGTCACGGTAACGACCAGAGAATGATGCCACCTCCGGTTTGCTCCATTCACCATTCTTCAATACCATGTGCAGAATAGTGCTGCTCGCAAAACGGGCTTGCTGCAGGGTGAAAAATATTTCGTCGCCTTTGGGGGATATGGTAAAATCCCTGTTGCTTAAACCATCAGACAGAATTTCTTTTGCGAACAGTTGAGGTGTATCAGAAGGGAGCTGTCCGCCCGGATATTTTACCTGGGCAACAGCTCCGCTAAAGAACAATGTAAAGACAATTAAATTAACTGATCTTATTATCATGCATCTACATTAGCCTGATCAAATATAGCTCAGCTAAATGGTTTACAAATCCCCCCATCCGGGGGAATTATCACGAAATAATGATGCAAACAGCAACACAGGTCACCGCAATAAAACAGATATTTTAAAACTGTAAACGAGGGGGTTATAATCAAACATCCTGCTTTCCGTGTGATTCTTCGGGTTGAAGCGAGCCGAACATCTTTTGAAGTTTGCGTATCTGTCGCTGGCGGTTAAAGAATTCGTCCATAATGTAAGCGGGGATGAATCCTCCAAGCCAAAAAGCCATCACGAATAAATTAGACATGCCACTATAAAGGAACCACGATGCCATCGCGAAAAAGATAAATCCAACAAGAGCGTAATAGTTGGCCTGCCTTACTTTTAGCTGATAACCTTTTTCTTTGAAGGTGTGTTTGAATGGAAAAGTGAATAACGGAACGAAAAGAAAATAGAACAAATTTTTCTCGGCAAATGCCAGATCGTGAGAAATGTTATTTTTAATATACTTATTAAGCTTTTCTAATTGTTTGAACTTGTAGTTCTTTATCTCTTCTTCCGATATTCTCCTGCCGGCAAGTTCTTCAAACGCTACAGAAACTGCCAACTCGGTGTAGCCGAATTTATTATCGATAATTTCCATGAGCTTCTCTGTTGGAAGCATGGCGTAAATTCCCTTTAATTCATCTTTTGAAACCATTGAAAATCAGGCAATTTAGTTTATAATGGGTTGGCGCTATATCAAATTTACCCTTTAAACTCTAGTTTTCCTAATTAAATTGATAATTTCTGCCGGCTTTTCATTTTAGTAGCCGGATACAAACTTAAGAAGCTAAAAGCTGAAAAGCGAAGGCTAAAAGGCTTTTTCCTGGCGGTGAAAACTGAAAGGCACGAATGAAACCATTAGCCCTTCACATTTGATCTTTCGCCTTTTTCTCTTTCGGCTTTTGCCTCAAAAATCTATCTTAGTCATGATGAACAAACTGATCTTAAGTCTAGGGCAGAAAGCGCAAAGCAGGAAATGGCTTCCAAGGTTGACTTTTTGCCTTTTGCCTTTAACTTTTCTTGTATTATTATTTTCATGTCAACACGGTGATCCGTCTAAAGGAAAAACAGTTTTCAATATCAATTTGGACGAGGGGCTAACTTCACTTGATCCTGCCTTTTGCCGTAACCAGAATACCACCTGGATGGATAACCAGCTATATAATGGCCTGGTACAGGTAGATGACAGCCTGAATATACAGCCCTGTGTTGCTAAAAGCTGGCAAGTCTCGAAAGATGGCCTAATCTATACTTTTCACCTGCGCAACGATGTTTATTTTCATGACGACCCGCTATTTAAAGATGGAAAAGGACGTAAAGCAGTGGCCGCCGACTTTGTATATAGCTTTGGCAGACTTATCGATCCCAAGGTAGCTTCGTCCGGTTCATGGATATTTAGTGATAAAGTCGACGGCAAACAATCGTTCACTGCTCTTAACGATAGCACATTTCTTATCAAACTAAAGCAACCCTTCCCGCCTTTGATAAGCCTGCTTACCGCTCAATATGCTGATGTAGTACCACATGAAGTAGTGGATTTTTATGGTAAGGATTTCCGGAACCACCCAATAGGTACAGGACCTTTCAAATTCAAATACTGGAAAGAGGGCGAAGTAATGGTGTTCCTGAAAAATGAAAAGTATTGGGAGAAGGACAAAGATGGCAGCACGCTACCGCACCTGGATGCTATCCGTGCTACATTTATAGGTGATAAGCAAACTGCCTTTATGGAGTTTGTCACCGGGAAAATCGATTTCCTGAACGACATTGACGGTAGTTACCGGGACGATATCCTTACCAAATCGGGGCAAATGACGCAAAAGTATAAAGGCAAGTTTATTCTGAACTCGGCGCCCTATCTTAATACTATGTATCTGGGTATGTTGGTGGATACCAATTTGCCGATAGTCAAAGGCAGTCCGTTGAAAGTATTAAAGATACGACAGGCTATCAATTACGCAATCGATAAACAAAAGATGATCAAGTACCTGCGTAATAGTATGGCCACTGCCGGGAATGCAGGTTTTATCCCGGCCGGTATGCCCGGCTTTGATGCAAAAAAAGTAAAAGGCTATACCTATAATCCCGAAAAATCTCGTGAACTACTGGCAGAAGCTGGTTTCCCCAACGGTAAAAACCTGCCCGACATTTTGCTCACAACCACAATTGGTTATCGTGACCTGATTGAATATGTACAGGGGCAATTGGACCAAATAGGCATACATACGCGTGTGGAAATTACACAGGGTGCAAGTTTACGCGAACTGGTATCAAAAAACGGGGTCAACTTTTTTTATGGGTCATGGATAGCCGATTACCCCGACGGGGAGAATTACTTATCAGTCTTCTATTCCAAAAACAAAATACCCTGGGGCCCTAATTATACCGGATTCAACAATAAAAAATTCGACCGCCTGTTTGATGAATCGTATCACGAACCGGATAAAGCCAAACGTTATGCGCTGTACCAGCAGATGGATAACCTGGTAATGGAGCAATCGCCGGTGGTGATATTATATTATGATAAACTGGTGAACTTATACCAAAAGAATATTACCGGGTACAGCAAGAATGCGTTAAACCTGTTGATATTGAAAAGGGTTAGGAAGAGGTGATGAGTTGGCAGTTGGCTGTATAGTCTGAATCAGAAAGAAAATCTACTGCTTTTCATATTTCAACGCGTCTGCATTTACGATATTCGATGCAGACTTACCGCCATTATCAACGGTATTACCAGTAATTACAATGGCATCAGCACCAATGGTTTTACCATAGGCCGTAAGCTTTGCTTTAATACTATCCTGCTTCATCACATTGGGAATAGTTAAATGGCCGATCACTTTATAAGGTTGCTTAACGTCATGGGTTGAATAAAAGAGATCAACTGAAGTAGTTGCAGGGAACTTATCTCCAAAATAAGATGGCTGCAATGCCGCGCAGGCAGTTAAGAATGCAATACTAATGATAAGCAATAAGTTTTTCACGGCTGAATGTTTTAATAAAGCTAAGATTGCCTTATAATCAGAAGGTTTAAGAGAGATGAAGTAATGATTTTATTACAATGTCTGAACCTTGATTCGCATGTTTTTTGGATTCCTATGATTATCCGTAATTGCTAAAGAATCATGGCAATCTTTTAATCCGTTTAATCAAGGTTCAGACAATTTCCTATTTGCCAAATGTGTAAAATACAGATAATGACAATCCGTTGTTTATCAATGACAGGTCGACGTTGTCGCTGTTAAAGTGCCCGAAACTACCGTCGTCGAATTTGTTATGATCATAATTGACGCTGGCAAGGTATGCCGCGAAACCAAGTTTTTTAGATGGATAATATACAAATTCAAGCCTTGCTCCTGCACTATATCCCGTTTGCTTGCTAGTTTCACTGTACAATGCATTACTGCCTAAAAAGGCGCTTTTATTGTCTCCTTTTTCATACCCAAGATAGGGGCCTACCCGTATACCAAATTTATCTCCAAACATGCAATATTTTCGGAGATACACCGAACTTATAAAAGCATAAGAGGATTGTTTTGTAGGATTAATGGAGGTGTTCGCGTTGGTTGTATTGCTTTGCCCATAAGATAAAGAAACACCCAGATCAAGCTTATCCGAAACAAAATAGCTGTAGGATGGGCCTATGTTAAAAGCCGTAGTTTTGACGCCTGCATCTGACGATGAATTATCATAAGGGTTAATATAGGCTCCGCTGGTTTTGTTATAATTAAACCCAAGGTTAAGCCCAAAGGTCTGGCTGCCCTTTTCAGTTTGCGCATATGAAATTAGTGATGTTAAAAATAGTACCGCGATTAAAAGAAGTGTTTTTTTCATTGTGCTTTTGTGTTTTTGTTGAGTCGTATGAACGGCTTAGGTTTGCCGATATTTTGGCATTTAACATACGTTAAGGATAATTAAAGGACACGATTGAGAGATTTATAAGATTACAGGATGAAAAATCATCCTGACGTTCAACTCAACGGCTCATGCAACAAAAAAGCCTCTCCCGAAGGAAAGGCTTTTATAAATTTATGTTTTTTGCTTTTTAGCTTTCGACTTTAAGCTTTTAGCTTAATTAGCCATTTGTTTGCGGATGATGTTCAATGCGCCGCCCGCTTTGAACCACTCTATCTGCTGTGCATTATAGGTGTGGTTTACAGCAAAAGAGTCTGTAGAACCGTCTTTATGATGCAGCACTACGGTTAACTGTTTGCCCGGAGCAAAGCTGGTTAATCCCTGGATATCGATAGAATCATCTTCCTGAACTTTGTCATAGTCAGCCGGATCAGCGAAAGTGATGCCCAGCATACCTTGTTTCTTCAGGTTGGTTTCGTGGATACGAGCGAATGATTTTACCAATATGGCACGTACACCCAGGTGACGTGGTTCCATAGCAGCGTGCTCACGTGACGAACCTTCGCCATAGTTTTCGTCGCCTACTACAATAGTGCCAATATTGTTGGCTTTGTAATCGCGCTGAGTTGCAGGAACAGGGCCATATTCACCAGTTAACTGGCTTTTAACGCTATCGGCAGTATTATTAAAATAATTGATCGCGCCGATCAGCATATTGTTTGAAATGTTGTCCAAATGCCCGCGGAATTTCAGCCATGGACCAGCCATCGAAATGTGGTCGGTTGTACACTTGCCCTTTGCTTTAATCAGGAGTTTTAAACCGCTCAGGTTGGTGCCTTCCCATGCAGCAAACGGATCAAGCAATTGCAAACGTGATGATTTAGGATCAACCTTCACTTCTACTTTGCTGCCGTCTTCAGCCGGTGCCTGGTAACCTGCATCTTCTACTGCGTAGCCTTTTATCGGCATTTCGATACCTTTAGGCTCATCCAGTTTTACCTGCTCACCGTTTTCGTTGGTTAATGTATCAGTAATTGGATTGAAGGTCAAATCACCTGCGATAGCAAATGCAGTAACGATCTCTGGTGATGCCACGAAAGCGTGAGTATTAGGGTTACCATCCTGGCGTTTAGCAAAATTACGGTTAAACGATGTAATGATAGAATTTTTGCGTGTTGGATCGTCTGTATGACGTGCCCACTGACCGATACAAGGGCCGCAGGCGTTTGCCAATACCACACCGCCCATCTCAGCAAAAGTGCCTAAGTAGCCATCCCGGTCAACGGTGTAACGTACTTGCTCCGAGCCTGGGGTAATGGTAAACTCAGCTTTAGTTTTCAGGTGTTTGTCAACCGCCTGCTGAGCGATCGACGCTGCGCGGGTAATGTCCTCATAAGATGAGTTGGTACAAGAGCCTATCAAACCAACTTCCAAAGTCGCAGGCCAGTTATTTTCTTTTACAGCAGCTGCAAATTTCGAAATAGGCCAGGCCAGATCCGGTGTGAACGGACCGTTTACGTGTGGCTCCAGTTCGCTCAGGTTGATCTCGATCACCTGGTCAAAATATTGCTCAGGGTTAGCGTAAACCTCAGCGTCGCCTGTTAAGTGTTCTTTTATCGTGTCTGCCAATGCAGCAATTTCTTCACGTTTTGTTCCTCTCAGGTAGATGGCAGCCTTTTCGTCATAACCAAATACTGAAGTAGTAGCACCGATCTCAGCACCCATATTACAGATTGTACCTTTACCTGTAGCTGATAATGAACGGGCACCTTCGCCAAAGTATTCAACGATAGCGCCTGTACCACCTTTTACAGTTAGGATACCAGCTACCTTCAGGATCACGTCTTTAGCTGAGCTCCAGCCTGATAATTTGCCGGTCAGTTTTACACCGATCAGTTTAGGGAATTTTAGTTCCCAGGGCAGACCAGCCATTACGTCGCAGGCGTCAGCACCGCCAACACCAATAGCGATCATACCCAAACCACCTGCATTGGGTGTGTGCGAGTCAGTACCGATCATCATACCCCCCGGGAAAGCATAGTTCTCTAATACTACCTGGTGAATGATACCCGCACCCGGTTTCCAGAAACCGATGCCATATTTGTCTGATACGGATGCAAGGAAATCGTATACTTCTTTATTGGTATCTTTTGCCGTATTTAAGTCAACTTCCGCACCAATTTTAGCTTGTATCAGGTGATCGCAATGCACGGTAGACGGCACAGCAACTTTAGGACGGCCTGCCTGCATAAATTGCAGCAGCGCCATTTGTGCGGTAGCATCCTGCATCGCCACGCGGTCAGGAGCAAAGTCAACATAATCCACTCCGCGGGCAAAAGCTTTGTGCGCTTCGCCTTCAGACAAGTGGGCATATAGAATTTTTTCAGTCAGGGTAAGTGGTTTACCGGTCGCCTTACGGGCAGCAGCCACACGGGCGCTGTAGCGATCATAAACCTTTTTGATCATATCTAAATCAAAAGCCATGGTATTGATTTTTTGGTAAAATAAACGAATTCGGAACAAGCGGACCTACTCAATTCAGTCGAGCAGCGAATTTATAAAAATTGCAGCTAAATGGTGTCAGTATTTTGTTTAAATGTAATTTGGAGATGTTCTAAATTAATGAGGCTGGTTGAACCTAATCTCTAATCGTTAATTAACTAATCTCTAACCCCACCGTCCGCTTGCGTACGAAAACTGTACGATAGCGTACATCCGGAAATCTATTTAAATTTTATTTTATTGATAATCAGCAAATTGAATTATGGGCATCTATTTTGGCATACCCCTGTCAAAGTGAACAACAATTAATTCAATAGTAAAATATCAATAAAATGAAAACATCAATTTTAACCCTCGCAATAGCAATAGTAACTGTACTGGGCATCAGCCAGTCAGCATTTGCCGGTAACAAAGAACGTGAAGCTGTTACCGTTTTAACCGAGATCAGCAACATCAGCAAAATCGAAGTACATGGCAACGTAGAACTGTACTTATCAGATGGCACAATCGACCAGGTAAAGGTTTATAACAAGTATTATTCGGAAAATGCCCTGGTGCAAAACCAAAATGGCGTACTTAAGATATCATCTTACAAAGCCGAAAAACTGGTAGTTTGGATTACTGTAAGCAACCTGGTCAATCTGTCTGCTTACGACAATGCGCAGGTAAAGTCTTTTGGTAAACTTTCTGCCCTTGAGCTTAGCGTGAACCTTTACAACAATGCATCCGCTCAGTTAAACATGGATGCTTATTCAGTGAATGTAAAGGTTAATGATCGTGCTAAAGCAGATATTGAAGGTACTACTGCAGAAGCTAACATGAGCTGTGATTATTCAGCTTTCCTGAACACCAGCAATCTGAATAGCCAACACATGGTTAAGAAAGTAGTGACAGAGCCTTATACAGGCGAAAGCAATCCAACAGTAGTATTATAACTTTACTTGATTGAAAATGGAGCTTAGTAGGCTTTAGTCGAACATGGCTAAGGCCTTTTTATTTTTAAGGAGTAAGCGCATTAAACTCATATCCCCTTCTACTCCATTCTTCCATCGCCCTAGGCAATACATATTCCAAGCGGTCATAAGCTTTCAGGCTATCATGAAATACGATGATGGAGCCGTTTCTGGTATAGCGCAACACATGCTGTAAACAGGTTTCTGGTTTTAGCTCTATATCAAAGTCACCGCTTAACACATCCCACATAATGATCCTCGTATTGGGCTTAGCCTTCCGGATCAGTTTTGCCTGCGATTTTTTGATGCGGCCATAAGGCGGGCGGAACAGCTCGGCATCAAGCAGTTCATCGGCTTTCAGAAAATTATCTACGTAGGTTTTATTATCTGTTTTCCAACCTTTAAGATGGTTGAAAGTATGATTTCCAATGCTGTGACCTGCATTTTTTACCTGCTCAAAGACCTCGGGGTGCTTCCTCACGTTGTCGCCAATGCAAAAAAATGTAGCCTTTGCATTATATTGCCTTAAAATATTTAAAACATACGGTGTAACAATCGGTATAGGGCCGTCGTCAAAAGTGACATAAATGCAATGACGCTTGCGGCTCTTATTCCATATCATATTGGGATAGAACTGTTTAAGCAACCAAGGCGTTTTGACAAGATACATTTATTCAGATGCTAGATTTGAGATAAGAGATTTGAGACAGGTAAACCTTTTTATCAAGAATAATAATTCTCAAATCTAACATCTCAAATATCAAATCTCAAAATATTGAGGATATAACCTTATGGCAAAATTTATATTTGGAGTTAAAAAAGGACTTTTAATAGCTTTTACCCTTCTACTTTCCATTTTCACCTTCACTGCCGCCAATGCGCAGCAGCTGATCAGTCTGCAAAAAGCGATTGATCTGGCAATGGCCAATAACCTGTCTATAAAGCAGTCGCAAATCACTACCGCTATTGCTACCGAAGATTATAAACAATCAAAATACAATCTATTGCCCAGCTTGAGCGCCAACCCGACTGCGGGTTATGGCTTTGGACGAAGTGCTGTTTCGGGTAACTATGCTTACTCTAATCAGACAATTTTTAATGTGAATGGCTCGGCTTCGTTGACACTCACCATTTTTCAGGGCAGCCAATTACGCAACCAGATATTACAAAATAAAATAGCCCTTGATGTAGATAAAACAACTACCACGAAGGTTAAAAACGATCTGCTGTTGAATGTCGTAACTGACTACCTGACCATATTGAGTGACCAGGATCTCGTAATTGCTGCTAAACAACAGATAGATCTTGCAAAGATCACCGTGGACCGCGCTCAGAAAAATTTTGACCAGGGTAATGCCACTCGTGCTGACCTGGCCCAGGCTCAGGCTCAGCTGTCAACTACGGAACTCAACTTAACCACAGCACAAAACCAGGTTGATATAGCCATTATCGTGCTCAAACAATATATGGAGATGGATCCTACAACTGAGATCACAGTTGAAAAACCGGATATCAGTAAGCTCACGGATGTAAAAACCATTTATGACGCTTCTGAGGTAATCAAAACTTCCTTAAGTGTTAATCCGGATATAAAATTAGCTGAGCTTCAGCAACAATCTTACGCCCAGGCCATTAAAGTTGCAAAAGGAAACTATTATCCGACATTGTCATTATTTGGTGGCCTCGGATCAACTTATTCAAGCGCACAGGAAGGATTTAAGGTAATGAGCCTCACCCCACCGGCTTATGACCCAATAGGTACGGTTCAATCTACAAATGAGATAGTTCAGACCTTGACAAGACTTCAGCATCCTATATACGGTTACTACTCGTTTACCGATCAGTTTAAGGATAATTTTAATCAGTCTTTCGGTGTAAGCTTACAAATACCAATTTTCAATCGGTTTACAGCCCGTACTTCCGTTCGTAAGGCAAAACTAAACTATGAATATGCACAGGTAAGCACTCAACTTGCAAAAAACACCCTGAGCAAAACCATTATACAAGCACTTGCCGATTTGCAGGCAGCTGTAAAAAATTATCAGTCGGCAACACATACTTACGAGTCGACCAAAGAAGCTTTGAATGTGACCAAGCAACGCTATGACGCTGGTTTTGTGAACACCTTGGATTATAACACAGCAGTAACCAATTACAATAAAGCACAGAACGATATGATCAACGCGCAATACTCGATGATATTCAGGAGTAAAGTGATTGATTATTATCTGGGGAATAAGATTGAGTTATAATTGAGCAGTTAACCAGTTATCAGTGACCGGTGATTAGGATTAAAAAATTAGAGATTAGGGTTTGGGATTTTGAAAATTTAGAATTTAGACATTAGTATTTAGAATTATATAAAATGGGAAAAACTACCAAATATGTTTTAATAGGCCTCGGGTCTTTGGTTGTCATTTATATTGCCGGCAAAGCGGCCGGCATTTGGGGCAAACCGCCAAAAACACAGGTTGCTACCGAAAAGGTCGACACGCGCATTATTAACGAGTCGGTATCGGCCAGCGGTAAAATTAAGGCCCATGTTGAAGTCAAGATCAGTCCGGAAGTATCGGGCGAAGTGGTTGAATTGCCTGTAAAAGAAGGCGACGTAGTGAAGAAAGGACAACTGCTTTGCCGCGTCAGGCCTGATATTTTGAAATCAGATTATGATCGTACCGTGGCTGCCTACAATTCGCAAAAAGCAAATGTTGGGAACACCACCCAATTGCTTAAACAGGCGGAAGCTACTTACGAAAACCAGGCAGCCATTTACAAGCGCGATAAGGTATTGTATGACAGCAAGGTGCTAACTGCAGCTGAGTTTGACGCCGCCAAAGCCAATTACGAGGGTGCAAAAGCACAGTTAGAAGCGGCCAAACAGAATGTAGCGGGATCAAACTATGGATTGGCTCAATCAGCAGCATCGGTTAAAGAATCACAAGCCAACCTGAATAAGACCACAATCTATTCTCCGGTGGATGGTGTGATATCAAAATTATCTATCCAAAAAGGCGAGCGTGTTTTAGGGACCCAGCAATTTGCAGGTACTGAAATCATGACTATATCTGACCTGAACCAACTGGATGTGAATGTGGATGTAAACGAAAATGATATTAACCGCATTGCACTTGGCGATTCATCAAAAATACAAGTGGACGCATTTCAGGGTAAATTGTTTAATGGTGTGGTGACTGAAATAGGCAGCGCGGCAAACGTGGTAGGCACTACCGCCGATCAGGTGACTAACTTTACCGTGAAAGTGCGCATTGACCCGAAATCATATACTGCTTTATTAAATAAAACCGCCGTTAATCCTTCTCCTTTCCGCCCGGGATTGACAGCGACGGTTGAAATTCTAACCAATCATGCCAAAGCGCTTTCGGTGCCGATACAATCTGTAACCACACGCCAGGATACAAAAACGGCAACAACTTCTAAAAACGATAAGAACGAGCCTGACGACAATAGCGACAACAAAGCTAAAATCACAGCTGCCGCGAAAGAATATGTATTTGTGTACAGTGCAGGAAAAGTGAAACAAGTTACCGTAACAACCGGCATCCAGGATGATTCTTATATCCAGATATTATCCGGATTAAAAGCGGGTGACGAAGTAGTATCAGCACCATACACTGCCATCTCCAAAACATTGAACGATAAGATGGAAGTTGAAAAAGTAGACAAATCCAAGCTATTTAGCGGCGATCAGGGGAAATAATGCGCAGATTTTGATGTGCAGATGTGCAGATCCGGAGACGTGCAGATTGATTGAATTTAATTGATTTAGATTATTTTGATTGCTAAATACGGGAGGTCTATGTAATAACATAGGCCTTTTTTATTTGGGTGTATTTGCACATCCGCATATTAAATTTGCACATTTGCACATCTCACATTAACCAAATGCATTCACAAAATAATAAAATACTTGTCGTCGGCGGGGGAAGCTGGGCAACAGCTAATATTAAAATGTTAACCGATAACCCTATAGACAAGGAGGTTTTTTGGTGGATGCGAAATGAGAAAGCAGCCGAGCATATCCGGCAATTCAGGCATAACCCGAATTACCTGAGTTCGGTTGAGATTAAGGTCCCGGCTCAAAATATTTCTACCGATCTGAAATCGCTGATCGAAAAGGCAGATACTATTTTACTAAACGTTCCTGCAGCATTTTTGAAAGAAGCGTTGGAAGGAATAACTCCTGAAGACTTTGCCGGAAAAAAACTGGTGTCGGCAATAAAAGGCATCGTGCCAGACGAAAATCAGATCATAGGCGAATTTCTGCACCAAAGCTACAATATATCTTTTGACAATTTTATGGTGATCAGCGGTCCTTGCCATGCGGAAGAGGTTGCGCTGGAGAAACTATCATACCTCACTATTGCTTCCGGCGACACAGAATTGGCAGCATGTTTTGCCGGGATGCTGACTACACGTTACATCAGCACCGTTGTGTCCGATGACATTTACGGCACCGAATATGCAGCGGTATTAAAGAATGTCTATGCCATTGCAAGCGGCATTTGTCACGGTGTGGGTTATGGCGATAACTTTCAATCGGTTTTAATATCCAATGCTATACGCGAACTGGAACGCTTTGTAAAAGCAGTTCATCCTATTGACCGTGATATCAAAGAATCAGCTTACCTGGGTGATTTGCTCGTAACCGCCTACTCGCAGTTCAGCCGTAACCGTACTTTTGGAAACATGATAGGCAAAGGTTACACGGTAACCTCAGCCCAGTTGGAAATGAACATGATTGCCGAAGGATACTATGCCGTGAATTGTTTACACCAGGTAAACAAACAATACAAAGTTTTTATGCCTATTTGCAGTGCCGTTTACAGTATTTTGTACGAGAAACGGAACCCGGCTATGGAGATGAAACATTTAGCCGCCCAGCTTAGTTAATAGCGTAATTAATTTAATATACATAACCCATGAAAAAGGTAATAGGGGCCGCACTATTTTCTGCGGCATTATTTGTAGCCGGTCAGGTACAGGCACAAAGTAAAGACACCGCAAGTTTTAAGACCAAAGTGCACAGAACAACAAAACAGGTTGGCGATGCAGCCACAAAAATTGGCCATAAAACATCGGAGCTAGCGGTTAAAGGGGCTTCGGCAGTTGTCGACAAACAATACAAAGAAAAATGCGGACCGAATGGCGAAACCGTTTACATCAACAGCCATTCTCAATACTATTATGTCGATAAAAAAGGCCATAAAGTTTATCTGAAAGAATCAGAATTGAAGGATAAAAAAATGTAATTTTATATTACTGCAACCGAAGCATCCCGCCCTCTAACGGGATGCTTCTCTATTTTAATGCTATGAGGAAGCGCACTTTTATATTCTGCCGTCAGTATTTAGCGTTAGGCCTGATGGGAATTCTGCTTTTACTATCTGCTTGCTCAAACCCCAATTCCAACACTGGCTCGGGCGATAGCAGGTTGCAGGGTGACTGGAAACTAAAAGATGGTGACACCAAACTAAAGATCACCAAGAAAAAGTTTGCGATGGATAGCGACCTGCAATATGCCGAGGATTACTTTGTAAAAGGTGATACCATCTTTTCATCCTTCCAGGGCAATCAGCCTTACAGCAAATTTGTGATACAAAAGCTGGATGACCACAATCTGAAGTTACTCTCCCCCGACTCTACTGTTATGGAATTCACCAAATAAAATGCGAAAGCCCCTCATCCCGAAGGTGAGAGGCCTGCAAACTAAACTAAACCTAAAACTTATGTCTTTAGAAATTAGCGATTAGTTAATTAGAGATTAGTTGCTATTTGCAAACATTCCCTAATCTCTGGTCTCTAATCACTAATCAACTGATCTTAAAATCTCCTACGACGCTCACCGTTGTTACCACCCGAACGATCTTCACGGCGTTTGCCAGAGAAGTCGCGGAAACCGCCACCATTTGGTGCTCCTGCCCTTTCCCTGCTGTTACCGCCCTCGTGGCTGTTACCATTCCTGCGGAAACCACCTTCTCTTCTGTCGCCGCCTTCACGTCTTTTATAGTTAGACGCGCCACCGCGGCTTTCGTTACGGCTGTCGCCAGAAATTTCTATTCTTACATCGCGCCCCTGGAAATCAGCGCCTTTAAAGCCTGTCTGTACTTTTTCCACATCGTCATTAGGCACCTCAAAGAATGAGTAAACACCTTTAACGTCAATCTTGCCAACAGTCTTTCCGCTGATCTTTGCTGTGTTACAGATATAACCCAGCAGATCACCACGACTGAAGCCGTCGACAGAACCTAAGTTGATGAACAGACGGGTAAAATCAGAACGCATACCGGTACGGTTAAAGCGGTCACCTGCACCATCCGCACGACGGCTTTCGTCAACTGGAGCATTCAGATCAGGTGCGTTCTTATAATAATCAAGGAAGCGGTTAAACTCCAATGATGCAAAACGTTTGATAATATCTTCTTTGCTCAGGTCCTTAAACTCGTCCATGATGCGTGGAACATATTGTTCTATCTGCTGTTCGTTCACTTCTACATTGTGTACTTTATGAACTAAAGCAAACAATTGTTTTTCAACTACATCAAAACCGGTAGGAATTTCGGCTTTGATAAAACGTTTGCCGATCACCTTCTCCACCTGGCGGATCTTTCCTAATTCTTTGGCATTGATAATAGAGATAGACACACCGGTTTTACCTGCACGTGCTGTACGGCCGCTACGGTGGGTGTAATTCTCAATCTCATCAGGTAATGAGTAATTGATAACGTGGGTAACATCGTTCACGTCGATACCACGTGCAGCAACGTCAGTAGCAATCAATAATTGCAGGCTGCGCTCGCGATAGCGTTTCATTACCTTATCGCGTTGTTGTTGCGACAGGTCGCCATGCAGCGAATCGGCATTGTAGCCGTCTTTGATAAGCGCTTCGGCAATTTCCTGAGTCTCTATTTTAGTACGGCAAAATACGATACCGAAGATCTCAGGATTGAAATCGACGATGCGTTTAAAGGCAGCATATTTATCGCGGGCACGTACTACATAGTATTCGTGCTCGATATTTTCGTTACCGGTATTTTTGGTGCCCATGGTAAGCTCATAAGGATCGGTCATGTATTTTTTGGCGATCCTTCTTACTTCTGAAGGCATAGTGGCTGAGAACAGCCATGTTTTTTTATCATCGGGTGTGGTAGACAGGATGTTGTCAATATCTTCCTGGAAGCCCATATTGAGCATCTCGTCAGCTTCATCCAATACTACATAGTTTACGCCGCTGAAATCAATAGCCTTACGGTTAATGATATCCAGCATACGGCCTGGTGTAGCCACAACGATTTGTACACCACGACGAATCTGGTGCAATTGGTCAGAAATGCTTGCGCCGCCATAAACAGCCACAACATGTACGTTGCGCATGTTTTTTGCATAATTTTTCAGATCGTTAGTGATCTGCAAACAAAGTTCGCGAGTTGGGCATAATACAAGCGCCTGCGGATGATTTTCTTCGAAATCGATAAGTTCCAGTAATGGAAGTCCAAAAGCAGCAGTTTTGCCGGTCCCGGTTTGGGCCAATCCGACAAAATCGTTGCTGCCTGTAAGCAATACCGGAATCGACTGTTCCTGGATTGGAGTAGGGTTCTCAAACCCTAACTCAGAGATGGCATTAACAATATCATGACGGATTCCCAGTTGAATAAATGGGTTCATGAATTAAAATAACGAATCTGGCAACATCGCCAAATCGGGCGCAAAGGTAGGCATTATTATTGGCAATTCAAATATCTGCGTAAGAAATGGGAAAGATGACAATTGGATAGTAAAAAGAAGCATATCAAATAACTTTTTAAAAGTCCGGCAAATAATTATTTTTGGAAAGAACCCAAATAACTCACGAAACAACCTAAAACCATAAATCAATATCATGTTCGGACTAAAACACATCAAATTCGACTCTATGACCTATGTTCTCCATTTCAAAAATGGAAATATAAAACGAGAGGGCCGGGGGCTATCCTTTTTCTATTTTGCACCCAATAGTTCAATTGTAGCTATTCCAATGGGGAGTAATGATCTGCCATTTATATTTAGCGAGTCTACAAATGACTACCAGTCCGTTAGCATTCAGGGCCAGATCAGTTACAAGATCAGCAAGCCAAAAGAATTGGCAGACGTGTTGGATTTTACTGTAAATGACTACGGCCAGTACAAGAAAAATGACATAGAAAAATTAAATCAACGTATTATAAACGAAGCACAAACAGCTACATCCTCATACATTCACGGCATTAAGCTTAAGGATGCAATACGTTCTGCAAAAGCTATTGAAGGCAAAATAGTTGAAGGACTTGCTTCGTCGTCAGTTGTGGGTATGTTAGGGATCGAGATTTTGGGTGCAAATATCTTAGCGGTATCAGCTACACCAGAAATGGCAAGAGCGCTGGAAACGGATACAAGAGAAAAGCTGCAACAAGAAGCCGACCAGGCCATTTATGAGCGTAGAAATTTTGCCGTTGAACAGGAGCGCAAGATCAAAGAATCGGAGTTGAATACTGAAATTGCTGTTGAAGAAAAGCAAAAACAGATTGCCGAAAAAAGAATGGAATCAGAGGTACAAAAAGCTGACAATGACAGAAAGCTTCGAGAAATGAAACTTGAGGCTGATATTGCAGTTGAAAACCAAAGGAAATTGTTTATAGAGAAAAAGACCGCTAACGATAAGAAAGAAGCAGAAACGCAAGGCTTTGTAACAGAAACTACGCTGAAACCTTATAAAGATATTGACTGGAAAATTCTAACGGCACTCAATAATAATCCCGACCCTAAATTTAACATCTCATTGGCGTTCCGGCAGTTGGCAGAAAACGCCGAAAAAATCGGCAACTTAAATATAAGTCCTGATTTATTGGAATCACTTTTAAATGACAAGCAGGAAAAATAACGATGGATGTAGAATATGCAATCATCGTTAAAAACAAAACCCGGCTTGAATCCTTAATTGAACGTTTCAATACAAAAGCACAGGCCAAATTTTATATTGAAAAACTTGGAGGGAATTTTGAAGATTACGAATTGGAACATGAAACCTTCCATTCATCGTTGAATAAACTTCAAACTCAGCTTACCAAAGTGATCAAATATAAAATTCTTGAAAGGAATTTTATATCGTCCTTTATTTTTTCAGAAAGAAACGTAATCATAGTAATCGGGCAGGATGGTCTTGTAGCAAATACAGCAAAATACTCCAAAGGCATACCGATTGTAGCTGTAAATCCTGACAAACAACGCTATGATGGTGTATTGCTACCCTTTGACACTTCCGATTTTATAGCTGGCGTGGAAAATGTCATCACAAAACAGCTCCATACCAAAACAATGAGGTTCGCAGAAGCTAAGTTAAATGATGGTCAGCGGTTACTGGCATTTAATGACTTGTTTATTGGAGCATCCTCGCATGTCTCAGCGCGTTATAAGATCACCTTTGGACCTAATACAGAAGAGCAATCATCAAGCGGGTTAATCGTTTCGACAACGGCGGGTTCGACAGGATGGTTAAGTTCGGTATTTAATATGGCTTACGGAATCACAGGCTTGTTTGAGAAAAATCTAAAGCCCAAGCACCCCAGGATAAAAGACAATGAATTGCTTTTTGCAGTAAGAGAGCCATTTCAAAGTATCAGGACGCAAACAGGAATAACCAGCGGCTTGATAACTTCTAAACATATTTTGAAAATAGAGTCACTTATGCCATCAAATGGGGTCATATTCAGCGATGGCATTGAAGCGGATTTTTTAAAATTCAATAGTGGGTCAATTGCAACGATCGGAGTTGCTAATGAAACCGCTAATTTGGTTATTAAGTAGAGACGGAGTTTAATTAAATATTATCGATGCCCTGATCTGCATCAGCAATAATATCAACTTTCTTCTCCCTCAACGAAAACAGCAAACCGATCACCCCGGCAGTAACACACATATCAGCAACATTAAAGATACCTGTGCGGAAATTGCTGATACCCACATTCATGAAGTCAGTTACATGGCGATCGAACATCAGGCGGTCGATGATATTGCCTAAGCCACCTGCAATGATGAGCGAGAATGAAAAGAGTTTAAGCGGATTATAAGTATTTATTTTAGTTAGCACATATCCGGCAAGTATCAATAAACATACTAACGGAAGAACACTCAGCAGCCAAAAGCTAACCGGTTTTGAAAGCTGATCACCCAGGCTTAGTGCTGCCCCGGTATTTTCGACGTATTCCAGCCGCACAGTATTATGTAACCAGGAAATTGGTTCATGAAACATCAGGTGTTCTTTCGCCAGGTTTTTAGTGATCCTGTCGCAGCCGATAAACAGTACAGACGTAAGACAAAACAGTACTACCTTAATCCAATTCTTCATCCTATAAATTCTTTAATCGTGTCTTATCTTAACCTGTCTGCCGATCTGACCAGCTTTTCATCGCGCTGTATTGCTTTTGCTGCCAGTAAAATCAAAATTATACTTATGGAGCTTAATAACGCGCCGATTCCAAAATTATTGGTATTCAAGGTAACGTCACCTGTATAAGATTTTACTGTTTCCGCCATCCAGAAGCTATAGCCAAATATCACAACGATATAAGCATAACACCACATCACCTGCTGTTTCCGGTTTTTGTATAAGAATATCAAAATAAGCGGCAAAATGGCCACTATAGCTGTAGCAGCAATAAGGGCTATAAAACTTTCGGTATGCGCCTGTGCACCACTCACATCCTGGTAAATGCCGGTTACTTTAATGGTGGCTGGTACACCCGCCACATAAACATTATGGACTAATGGGAATAGAAAAAGTGCGAAAATAACCAGACTGGCAAGCAATAAGTAAACGCTTTGTATACGTTGGATCATGTTGTTATCTTAATGAGTTGGATAGCAAAGATAAAATTGTTTGAACCAAAATCCTGAAATAGGGTTAAAAACATGACTTTCAAATCGTAATTCGTAAATCCGAAATCGTAAATCAATATTACCTTTGTTCCGTGTCCGAAAAACAGCGCTATTTTATTGAACTGGCTTACGATGGTACAGATTTTCATGGCTGGCAAACACAGCCTAACGCTACCACTATTCAGGAACTGCTCGATGACGCCCTGACCATCGTTTTGCGCGAGCCTGTTGAAACCACTGGTTGCGGTCGTACAGACACAGGCGTACATGCACGGGATTTTTACGCACATTTCGATAATCAGTCATTGGTCAGTGGTCAGCAGTCATTGGTGAAAATTGTGGAGAGCCTAAATGCCATATTGCCTTATAAAATAGCTGTAAAGCGTATTATTCCGGTTCATGCAGATGCGCATGCGCGGTTTGATGCTACATCACGTTCGTATGAGTATCATGTACATTTTGAGAAAGATCCGTTCAAGATCAACCATTCATGGCAATTAAGGGATAAACCGGATATTGCCCTGATGAACGCAGCCGCGCGGATTATTATGGAGCATACCGATTTCAGTTGTTTCAGCAAATCGAACACACAAACGTATACCAACAATTGTAAAATAACGCGGGCCGAATGGGTTTACAGCGAACATTGCCTGGTATTCCATATCACCGCCGACCGCTTTTTGCGTAATATGGTGAGAGCCATCGTGGGAACCTTAATGCAGGTTGGCCGTAAAGAGATTCAGCCGGAAGATGTGCGGGCAATCATAGAAAGTAAAAACCGCAGTAATGCAGGTACATCAGTACCGGCCTGCGGGTTGTATTTAACAGAAGTAAAATATACATATTTGTAATTTTAGATTTACGAATTACGATTTTAGATTTAAGACATTGCCCATCTAAAATGTAACATCAATCGTAAATCATACATCTAAATTCGTAAATAAATAAATGTCACAAGTAACAGGGAAAGCACTCGATTGGAACCTGCTGGGGCGGGTGATGAAGTATGTAAAGCCTTACAGGGCTACATTCGTCATTGCAGCCTTTTTGACCATCTTTTTGGCAGGCAGTGCTTTAGTGCAGCCTATCCTGATGCAGCTAACGTTGGACAAATACATCCTCGCTAATAACTACAATGGTTTAGTACTGATGGTTGTGCTAATGATAGCGCAACTGGCAATACAAACGGCGGTTCAATATTATCAAACTTATTCTACTAATGCCCTTGGTCAGTCAGTTATCCGCGACCTGCGCAAAGATATTTTCAACCACATCATGAGCTTGCGGTTAAAATATTTCGACCGCACGCCAATAGGCATGCTTATCACCCGTACGGTATCCGACCTGGAAACTATTGCCGATATTTTCTCTGAAGGTTTGATTTCCATCGTCGGCGATTTGCTGCTGGTAATCGCCATTATTATACTGATGATGGTGCGCGACTGGAAACTGGCTCTAATCACATTGATTCCGATGCCTTTCCTAATGTTGTCCACCTATGTTTTTAAAGAAGCGATTAAATCATCCTTCCAGGAGGTTCGTACGCAGGTGGCACATCTGAATACCTTTTTAGCAGAGCATATTTCGGGTATTAGCATTATTCAATACTTCTCCCGCGAGGACCAGGAGATGCGCAAGTTCAAGGCGGTGAACATGAAATACCGCGATGCCAACATTCGATCCAATTGGTACTACTCGATCTTCTTTCCAGTTGTTGAAATACTTTTTGCATGCAGCATGGCTTTATTGGTTTGGTATGGCTGCAAAAGAATTCTGACCGATCAGCAATTCGCCGCTTTAGGAACCGGCAATCACCCGGTTACTCCTGGCATGATACTGGAGTTTATCGTGCTGCTTAACCTCTTGTTCCGCCCGATACGACAGTTAGCCGATAAATTTAACACTCTACAAATGGGCATGGTGGGCGCTGACCGTATTTTTAAAGTACTGGATACGGACGAAGTAGCCGTTAATACGGGCACACTAAAACCAGTCAACCTGCGAGGCGCGATCGATTTTGAGAACGTTTGGTTTGCCTATAATGATGAGAACTGGGTGTTGAAGAATATTAACTTCCACGTCAACCCCGGCGAAACGCTGGCTCTGGTTGGTGCTACGGGCGCGGGTAAATCGTCTACCATTAATATTCTGAACCGGTTTTATGAGATTGGCCAGGGTGCTGCAAAAGTTGATGGCGTCGATATCCGGGAGTACGATGTGGCTTATTTGCGCTCGCAGATCGCAACGGTGATACAGGATGTTTTCCTGTTTTCAGACACCATTGCCAATAATATCAGCCTGAACAATCCCGTCATCACCCGCGAGCAAATCATCGCGGCAGCGAAGGATGTAGGTGCTCATGACTTTATTGAACGGCTGCCGGGCGGCTATGACTATAACGTAATGGAGCGCGGCTCAACCCTATCATCCGGTCAGGCACAATTAATCTCTTTTATCCGGGCATTAGTCTATGACCCGGCTATACTTGTTCTGGACGAAGCTACCTCATCCGTAGATACCGAAACGGAGCTATTGATCCAGAATGCCATCAATAAACTGATGCAAGGTCGTACCGCTATCGTGATAGCACACCGCTTATCAACCATTCAAAATGCAGACAAGATCATCGTGCTGGATCACGGCGAGATCAAAGAAATGGGCACTCACCAGGAACTGCTTAAAATTGAACACGGCTATTACCGCAAACTGTACGATCTGCAGTTTAATTCAGCGGGGATTGTGAAGTCGTGAGATTTAAGTATTGAGTGTTGAGTAATGAGTTGTTCTTTAATTCTTTAAACTCAAAACTCAGCACACATAACTCAATACTAACTACGGTTGCACCTTCCCCTTCTCCATTCCCTTTTCTTTAGGTGGATTTTTTATCGGGGTCACAGGCTGTTCTTCTTTCTCATGCTTTTTGGCAATGTCACCGCCATGAGGTTTATCAGCATGATAGCGGGTATCGCTCTGATGCCGTTTGGCTTTATTGCCTTCATCATGCGGGCGATGAGTTGGCGTATCAGATGGCGAGGGTTTATTGGTAGAGTTTGCAGGCTTTGTCATGGTGGATGCTTTTTCAGAACTAACCTTTTTATTACTTATTTTGTTTAATCTAACTTTTATACAATGAGCATTGATAAATCAGGAAAATGGTGGATAGGTTCAGAGCCTAATGATATTAAAGAATATTTAGAAGCTTACGCGTCGGAAGGGTATGAAGCTGATGAGTTTAGGTTATCGAACTGTAACTGCGGTTCAAAAATATTTTATCTCTATTCAGATGATGATGAAGGTGTTGCTAAACGAGTCTGTGTTGATTGTGGAGCGGAGCATTTTATTTGTGATAGTGAAGAATTTTGGGATGAAGCTAAACCCAAAGAACATACTTGTATAGAATGCAAGTCAAATGGCGCAAATATTGGTGTCGCATTTTCATTGTACGAAAATAGGGACGGAATAAAATGGCTGTACATCGGTTATAGATGCAATGACTGTGGGGTTCTTGGATGTTGTGCAGGTTGGAAAATTGGAGAATCAGGCTCTAATTTTCTTATGGAACGAGTTTAATGTAGATCTCCAATGCCTTGAACCGTTAAATTTTGTTAAAATAAGTTAAGGGTAAGCCCTTAAGGATAATAATCGCAGATAAAGTTTTACCTTTAAAGACAGGTTTGTTATTTTCGCGACATTGAGATCAGTCTAATATCTCAAGTCTAACATCTCATATCTAAGTTATATGGAAGAATTTGAAGCAAGCGAATCAGCTAATAAGACCAAAACCATTTATATATCAACCGTTTTTGGCATTGCAATGGTATTGCTGATGATCGGTTTGCTGGGTCTTTTACTGGTTGATGCCAACAATCTTTCGCGCTATGTGAAGGAAAATATAGTACTCAACATCTATGTGGACGAAAGCGCCCACGAAACGGATGTGCTCCAACTGCAAAAACAACTGGATGCTAACCCAATGGTGAAGCAAACACAATATGTAAACAAGGAACTTGCTGCCCGCAACCTGCAAAAAGACCTGGGCGAAGATTTTGTAAAATTCCTGGGCTATAACCCTCTTTCAGGCTCGCTGGATGTATATCTGAAAGCACAGTACGCCAACAATACCGATATCGAGAAATTTAAAACCGAATTGATGAAAAACCCCGTCATCAAGGAAGTAAAATACCAGCAATCGCTTGTCGACCAGATGAACCAGAACCTGACATCAATCAGCCTGATCATCCTTGGTTTTGCGGCAATATTTGTGTTATTGTCAGTTGCGTTGATCAACAACACCATCCGCCTGGCTATTTATTCGCAGCGTTTTTTGATAAAGTCGATGCAGTTAGTAGGCGCTACTAAGAATTTTATCCGCCGTCCATTTATACTATACGGCATCTGGCACGGTATTTTAGGTGCGTTGATCGCGATCATTATCCTGATGGGTGCGCTTTACTTAGCCGAAAAACAAATACCCGACCTGATAATCTTACAGAACTATACCGAATTTGGTATCGTATTCGCCATAGTGGTTGGCCTTGGTATTTTTATCTCAGGATTCAGCACCTTCCTGGCGGTAAACAAATATTTGCGTTTAAAGATTTACAACTTATACAGGTAGAGATAAAAGCGAAGAGGTAAAAGGCGAAAGGTAAATCACTAATTCACTCATTCAAAAATTCATTAATTAAATATGGCACAAGTTCAAACAAAGCCAACCAGCTCGATCAAAACATCATCAAAAGAAACAGGACATGTTCCGATAAAATTCGTTTTTGATAAAAGCAATTACCGCTGGTTCATCATCGCGATAGCAGTGGTTACTTTCGGGTTCATCCTGATGTCGGGCACAACGGATATTTATAGCACCACCAAAATTGTTATAGCACCCGTAGTAGTACTGGCCGGTTTCGCCATAGGTTTTTACGCAATTTTGAAGAAACCGTCTTCTACTAATTAGTTGAATGGTTGATTGAGTTAAGTGGTTGATTAAGTTATCACATTTTGAAACCTAATCAACTCAATCTAACTTAATCAACTTAAGCTAACTTATTCAACCAATCCATCTCCCCTGAAATGAACATCATCCACGTTATCATCCTCGCCATTATCGAAGGATTGACCGAATTTTTGCCTGTATCGTCAACCGGGCACATGGTAGTAGCCAGCTCATTAATGGGCATCAATAAAGACGAATTTGTAAAGCTTTTTGAAGTAGTTATCCAGTTAGGTGCGATCCTTGCGGTAGTGATCCTTTACTTCAAACGTTTTGTACGCTCAGTTGATTTCTATATCAAATTGGTGATAGGCGTTATCCCTGCCGTAATATTGGGTTTGCTGCTTAAAAAACATATCGACAAATGGCTAGAGAACCCGCTGATCGTAGCTGTTTCGTTTGTAGTGGGTGGTATCATATTATTGTTTGTTGACGACTGGTTCAATAAGCCAACCATCAATGAAGAAAAGAAGATCAATCATGTTACTGCTCTCAAGATCGGTTTTTTCCAATGTTTGGCTATGATACCCGGCGTTTCTCGCTCTGCCGCTTCTATTGTAGGCGGTATGTCGCAAAAGCTAAGCCGTACTGCCGCTGCTGAATTCTCGTTCTTTTTAGCTGTACCTACCATGTTCGGTGCAACTGTTAAAGATTTATGGGATTTTAAAAAGAAGGGCCTTTTTGACACCCCTGATTTTCATCAGGATATTAAATTCTTACTGATTGGGAGCGTGATTGCTTTCATTGTGGCAATGCTGGCCATCAAAACTTTCATTACTTTTTTAGAGAAACGCGGCTTCAAAGTATTCGGTTGGTACCGCATATTGGCGGGTGCTGTGATTATTATCCTGTATTTTACAGGAAATGCGTTGCATACAATATAATTTCACCGATTGGATTTTGATTACACCGATTTTATTGCTGCGAGCTCCGGTGTAATCACTCTTAAAAAATCAGTGTAATCTTTTTCTACTACCTTTGCGCAAAATTTACACTTGAAACGGACTTTCACCAACATAGGAGAATTTGCTGAAGGACAGCTTTTGCTGGTAAACAAACCCTACAAATGGACCAGCTTTGACGTGGTCGGTAAAATACGCAATGCCTTTAAACCGCTTAAGCTAAAGGTCGGCCATGCCGGCACGTTAGATCCTCTGGCAACCGGGTTACTCATTATTTGTACCGGCAAAATGACCAAACAAATCGATAATTTCCAGGCTGAGGAAAAGGAATACACGGGTACTATGGTAATGGGTTCCGTTACCCCAACTTATGATTTGGAAAGTGAGCCCGAACAATTATACAGTATTGATCACATCACCCCCGAACAGATACACGCTGCATGTCAACAATTCATTGGTGACATCCAACAATATCCGCCTGCTCATTCGGCTATAAAAATTGATGGTGAGCGTTTGTATGAAAAAGCACGTCGTGGCGAGGACGTAGAACTTCGCCTTCGCAATGTGACGATCTCTGAATTTGAAATAACCAGAATTGAATTGCCGGAAATTGATTTCCGTGTGGTATGCAGTAAAGGCACTTACATTCGTTCATTAGTAAATGATTTTGGTAAAGCTTTAAATAACGGAGCCCACTTATCAAGATTAAGACGTACCCGGAGTGGAAACTTCGTCATAGGCGACGCTTGGGAAGTGATGGAACTGGTCAACACCATAAGGGAGTTAAAGGCAACTGTTGAATAATGAAAATTTACCACAATATCGACGAGTTTGTACCTGTTAAAAATGCCGTGGTTACCATTGGCACTTTTGATGGCGTGCATTTAGGCCATCGTAAGATCATCGAACAGGTAAAGCAGCTGGCGAAAGAATCGGGTGGCGAGACAGTGATACTCACTTTCTTTCCTCATCCCCGCATGATCATACATCCTGAAGACCAGGATTTGAAAATGATCAACACCATGGAGGAAAAGGCGCACCTGCTGGAGCAATTGGGCATCGACCACCTTATCATCACTCCTTTTTCAAGAGACTTTTCTAACCAAACTGCCGAAGAATACATTCGTGAGGTGCTGGTCAAAAAAATAGGAACCAAAACCATCGTAATCGGTTATGACCATCGCTTTGGTAAGGACCGCCAGGGCAGCTTAGCCGACCTGCAACGACTGGCACCTATTTATGATTATAATGTGATCGAGATACCTGAACAGGATATTCACGATGTAGCAGTAAGCTCCACGCGTATCCGCAATGCGTTGTTAGGCGACCAGATAGAGCTGGCCAACGAATTTTTAGGTTATCCTTTTTTCATCAGCGGTAAAGTAAACCGCGGCGACCAGATTGGGCGCACTATAGGCTACCCTACTGCTAATATCCTCATCGAAGAAACGTATAAGCTAATACCCGGCGATGGCATATTTGCCGTGCATGTTTGGCTGGGCGATCAGAAATATAAAGGTATGGGTTATATCGGCCACCGACCTACCATTAATGGCATCACCCGCAATATCGAGGTAAATATTTTCGACTTCAACCAGGACATTTACACCCAGCCTATCCGTATGGAGTTTCTGCACTTTGTACGCGGCGACATTAAGTTTACTTCGCTAGAAGATTTGACAACACAGTTGGGGAAGGATCGGGAAGCGGTACTGGCTTTACTCGGTTGAATATTGAATGGAGAGTGGTTAAGTAGTTGATTGAGTTACTAACTGAGTATGATCGAACCACTTAACCAATCAACTACCCCCTAAACACATGCAGATACAACTGCTTTACAATGTGATAGGCGGCAAATCCAAAGAATAGAATTGCAATACCTGTGTTGATCTTCCTGTTGCTCAAATCAAGTTTATCTCTCACAAACTTGGCAAACTCCGCATAAATAAACAGGCATAAAAATGCGCCTGCCGCAGAGCCTAAGCTAAAAATAGCAAGCGGCCACCGGCCGGTTTCTATCCATTCGTGCGTGATCAGGTAAGTACCGGTGATCATCCAGAAAGGGATCTGCATCGGGTTCAGAAAACCTAACAGGATGCCATAAGTAATGCTATCGCGGCTTGGTCTTTTTGATTGCTTAGGCGCTTTTTTGCGGTGCATCCAGGTAATAGTTCCCAATGTACCAAACAGCCCAACCATGACCCAGTCGATAGCCGTATCCAGGTGAACCTGCGTCGACAGCCAATCGGCCGCATTCATGATAAAATAGGTAAAAAAGAACTCGATGCATGAAAACGCGGTTATAAATTGGAGCGCCTGCTTCATGCCCCGGTTAATGGTGATCTGCACCACTGCAAGGTTGATATTACCCGGCGGTATGTACCCAATAAAGTTGGCTATAAGTCCTATGAAAAAGGTTAACAAGATCATCGGGGCGAAATTACGGTTTTGATGTGCAAATATGCGAATGTGCAGATGTGCAAATGCGAGAATCAATAAATCAGTTTGATTATGCTATTTGACCAAGCATTTAAAAATCATTTGCATATTTGCACATTCGCACATCTGCACATTAATAAATGTCTAAAAAGATCATCTCGCTGTTACCCGCTGCTACCGAAATTGTTTGTGCATTAGGATTGGAAGAAAACCTGATTGGTCGTTCGCATGAATGTGATTTTCCTCCATCAGTAAAACGACTGCCGATATGCTCGGATGCAAATATTCCGGACAATCTAAGCAGTGCAGCGATTGATATTAAAGTAAAGGAACTGCTGACCGACGCTCTTTCGGTTTATACGGTAAAGCGGGAGGTGATCAAGCAACTGGCTCCTGATGTTGTAATCACCCAGGCGCAATGCGACGTATGTGCGGTATCGCTAAAAGAAGTGGAAGAAGCGTTGGAAGATTATTTGGATAAGGAATCAACCATTATCTCCCTGCAACCCGACAGCCTGAGGGCTATCTTTAATAATATCCGGGAAGTAGCTGCGGTTTTAGATGTTGCTGACCGGAGCGAGCAGTTAATAGAAGACTTGCAAGAACGTGTAGATATTATCCGGCATAAGCTGAAGTTTATGGAGAATAAACCCACCATAGCTTGTATCGAATGGCTGGGACCGATGATGGTATCGGGCAACTGGGTTCCCGAATTAGTCAGCATTGCCGGAGGGGTACCAATCCTGGCTGAAAATGGGAAGCACTCACCCTATGTGAAATGGGAGGATATACAGCAGCAAAACCCGGACGTTATTGTGGTAATGCCATGCGGATTTTCCATCGGTCGCACGATGAAAGAAGTTGATCTGTTGCTTCAATTACCCGGATTTTCTGAAATGAAAGCCGTAAAGAATGATCGCTTTTATATTGCTGATGGCAATCAATATTTTAACCGTCCCGGACCACGAATAGTAGATTCTATTGAGATACTAGCTGAGATTATCCACCCCAAACAATTCACTTTCGGATATGAGGGTAATGGCTGGATAAAGTTCTCTTTATAAAAGGCGTCAGACTTCTTAAAATTTGTAAATAAGTTTATATTTACTTCGAAAAAACCTAACACTAAACTATGCGCCAGTTACTTATTGTAATGCTGATCCTCATTGTCGGCACAAAGGCCAACGCCTCAAAAATTGATTCTTCCCCCTTTAATGCAAGTGATCTGCATATAAAATGGGAAGGCGTTCAAGATGATTATCAAAACAAGGCGCAATCACTCAATGCAATTACTATCACTAATACCGGTAAAAACACCTTCCCGGCAAGCGGCTGGAAGATATATTTTAACTCACCGCATAATTTTTTGCCGGCAAGTCCAACCAATAATGTTAAGGTAGATCATATAAATGGCGATTTATTCAGCTTCACACCGCTCAACACATTCACAGAATTAAAACCGGGCGCTTCTGTACGCATCGAGTTTATCGACACCGATAATATCGTCAATTTTACCGATGCTCCCGAGGGATTCTATATTGTTTGGGACACCCAGGCGGATAAAGGCTATTCTGTCGGAGCGGTTACCATAACTCCTTTCAAACCGACATATAAAGGTTTAGTCACTCCGGAGATAATCTATAATCAGAATGCCAGCATCACTGACATCCCTGAAAAACAACTAACTAAGGTATTTCCTACCCCATCAAGTTACTCAGAAACTAAAGGAATATTCAAGCTAAATTCCGGTGTCCAGATAGTAAACGACAGCCGTTTTGAAAAAGAAGCCGAGGTATTAACCAAAAAATTCGGCACCATGTTACAAGGCGGTAGCGCAGCAAGTGAGAACACGATTAAGCTGGTTTACAAAGCTGGCATGAACCCTGAAGGTTATGCCATGGAAGTGAAGCCTAAAGCGATTCTCATCGTGGCTTCCACTCCAACCGGGATATTTTATGGTATACAATCTTTATTATCGCTGATCCCGCCTTCTGCTTATGCCAAATCACAAAGTGAAATCAAAATACAATGTGTAGAGATACAGGATTCCCCACGCTTTGGCTACCGTGCATTCATGCTCGATGTAGGCCGTAATTTCCAAACCAAAAAGCAGGTTGAAAGACTGCTTGACTTACTGGCTTTGTATAAAATCAACACCTTCCATTTCCACTTAACTGAAGACGAAGGCTGGCGCCTGGAAATACCTTCATTACCAGAATTGACCGAGGTTGGCTCACAGCGCGGGCATACGTTGGACAGCAAACATTTTTTGCCTGCATGCCATGGTTCCGGACCGGAAACCGGCAAACTGCCGGGGAGTGGTTTTTATACCAAAGCTGATTATATTGAAATATTAAAATACGCCACCGAAAGGCATATTACCGTTATTACGGAAATCGAAACACCAGGCCATGCCCGTGCAGCGATCAAGGCAATGAACGCACGTTATGCCAAACTGATGGCCCAGGGCAAAAAAGCAGAGGCGGAAAAATACCTGTTATATGATTTAAATGACCAATCCCAATACAGCTCAAACCAGCTCTGGAATGACAATATCATGGATGTGTCCCTGCCGTCAACCTACAATTTTATCGGCACAGTGATCAATGATATTGTAACGATGTATAAAGAGGCCGGCGCACCATTAAAAATGATCCACTTTGGTGGTGATGAAGTGCCAGCCCACGTTTGGGAAAAATCACCAGCTTATCTTGCTCTACAGACCAATCACCCTGAAATACAAAATACAGGCGACTTGTGGTATTATTTTTATGGCCGGGTGAACCAGATGGTGAAGGCCAAGGGACTTAGCCTGGCTGGCTGGGAAGAAATGGCGCTGCGCAAAACCCAACTTGATGGCAAGCCATTCTATGTACCTAATCCTGATTTTATGCCGGAGCATTTGCAGGTAGAAGTTTGGAATAATTCGATAGGCGACGGTAACGAAGACTTGGCTTACAAGTTGGCGAACTCAGGATACAAGACAGTGTTGTCGTGCGTTACTAACCTGTATTTTGATATGGCGAATTACAAATCGTTTGACGAGCCGGGCTACTATTGGGGCGCATTTTCTGATATTGATAAACCGTTTTCATTTATCCCTTTCGACTATTTCAAAAACACCAAAGTGGATAAAAATGGACTGCCCATTAATCGTAACCTCTTTATCGGCAAGCAGCGGCTGACTGATTATGGCAAAAGCAACATTATAGGTTTGCAAAGTGCACTATGGGGAGAAACCGTTAAAACACCAGAACGCGAGGAATACATGTTGTTGCCTCGTCTACTTGGCTTTGCTGAACGCGCCTGGGCACAAGATCCTGAATGGGCCACTACAAACGATACCACTAAAAGCCAGCAGCTTTACGCACAGGCATGGTCGAACTTCCTGAATGTTTTAGGCAAACGCGAATTGCCGCGCCTGGATCACCTTAATGGTGGCTACGGATACCGCATTCCGAAACCGGGCGTAATAGAACAAAACGGCAAATTGGTAGCCAATGAACAATTCCCCGGAATGACAATAAGATATACCACCAATGGCAAAGATCCGGATGCAAAAAGCCCTGTGTATAACGATGATGTTACAATAGAAAATTCTGTAATAAAATTTAGGGCCTTTAACAACAAAGGGAGGGGTAGTAACGTTACTGAGATAGCTAAATAAAAAAGGCAACGCAGCACTAAAAGTCCTCGCTGCAAATGGGGACTTTTAGTGCTCAACAAGCTTAAAGAATCAGCTTCATCCCCGCATAGTAATTTCTTGGCGCTGCAGCATTATAATACCGACCGCCCACGGCGTTTAAATCGTTTCCAAGGCTATATTTCTGATTCAAAATATTGCCTGCTCCAACATAAATCATCAATCTTGTTTTATGATCCAACAAGCACTCCCAACCTGCTTTCATTTCCACTAAACTGTACGCAGGCGCATAAGCAGTACTTGCATCGTTTAGCGGCATTTTGGCTGTGTAGTTATATTGTCCAAAAAGATATAAATGCGCGGGAAATTTAATCTGCATGTTGCCGACCAATACCTGGTTCGGCACTCCTGTTAACTGATTGTGGGTATTATCAAAAGAAAAACGATCAATGGTAGCTGATGCATTTATTTGCAGCCCCCTGACAAAGTAGATATTGTTTTGACGGATAACCCAATCGCTGAAATACAGCTCAAATCCGGGTTGTTTTGTGCCGCCTGCATTGATGTAATATGTTGTTCCATTAGCATTTTGCTGAGGATCGATGGCATTACTAAGCTTGTAATAAAAAACAGAAGCGTCCAGGAACATGCTTTCATCGGCATTACGCAGCCTGAAACCTGTTTCGTAGTTCCAACCATCCTCTGCCTGCAGATTGGTATTGATCGTCTGGTCTGTTGGCCTGATCTCAGCTGTTGTAGGCGTTGAGTATCCACGGCTTACCGAAGCCCTCCAGATAAAATTGTTGCTGACCTGGTAAGATAAAGCCAACCGGGGCATCAACTGCGGAGTGAAACCACGGTTTGTAAACCCGGTCTCGTTGTTAGGGAATACATTCCGGAATTCATAGTCATAATAGTTAAGGCTCAGCGCTGCCTCTACATGTAGCCGTTTATAAATATCGGCAAGGTAACGTGCAAAAATAAAGTGCTGATTGGTATGTATTTTATCCAGCGTTTGCGCTGTGTCTCGCACACCAGACTTATTACCATAGCTATTGATATCAGAATTGGTTTGCTGCCATTCCAGGCCCAAATTCACCTTCCAGTCAATAATTTGGTCAGATTTTCCGCTTAACTCAAAATAAGTTCGCAGGCCGTATGTGCTTTCATAACGCTGATTATATGTAGTTATAAACGGATTGGAGAAATCGACATAGCTACCGAATATGGATGTAACATTCTTTAGCTGATCATTTATCTGCCAGTTATTCACAAGTCCGCTTATCAGTATTTTCTGATAAACGCCTGCCTTCTGCTGTATTGAGCCTGGTATTATTTTAGTAGGCAAACGAGCTTGTTTTGGATCAGATTCGAACTGTGTTAACGTTAAGCCACCGGGCGTTTCATAACCCATGTCAGAATAAAAACCCAGGAATTTAAGCTGATCGGCTTTAGAAAAGGTCACTTTATCCGACGCCTGAACATAATGCCTGTCCATATAACTATGCTGACGATATCCGCCGTAAGTTTCATAAGCCTGGCTAACGTTCAGCTGATTATTCCCTGAAATATTTTGCAATGCGGTGTTCTCATGAAAAAGTCCGTACGATCCGCCATTTAATTCAGTCGATAAATAGTTACCCTTATTATACCGGCTAACCGGGCTGATCAGTACTACCCCGCCTGAATTTGCGCCGAATAAACTAC
>Ga0070662_100000061_pt1 | contig 58911 bp, 61 predicted proteins | sample KBSC53metaG_FD_65648 | JGI IMG/M metagenome (GOLD analysis project Ga0070662, IMG submission 65648) | Corn rhizosphere microbial communities from Kellogg Biological Station, Michigan, USA - KBS C5-3 metaG | ecosystem: Host-associated > Plants > Roots > Rhizosphere > Soil ...
AAAGAAGGGTCTGCTCGTTAACAGCACCGACATCTGCAAGGCCAAGGCCACCGCGGAGGTCAAGCTCACCGCTCACTCGGGGGCCAAGCTGACCCTGCGGCCGGCGCTGAAGAGCAAGGGTTGCGGGAAGCAGTAGTAAGGCGCTGCGCAGGCTTCGCGCAAGCGCGGGTTGGCACGCGCGACTGAGCTGACTTCCCGTCCGGCTGGGGCTCGTCGACCCTCCGGCGTCTGATTCCCGAGAGCGGACGCGAGCTCATTTGACCGCGTCACCGCGATCGGCTACTCGTCAGCTAGTCATTTCCCCTGAAAGGAGAGTCGCAATGCGCTCGATCAAGATGCTCACCCTCCTCGTGGTGGCGGCGATGGTCGCGACAGCGTTCGTCGGAGCCTCTTCAGTCTCGGCAAACAGCGAAACCATCGTTCTTTGTGAAAAAGCGGAATTAGAATGCGAAAATCCATGGCCCAATCCGACGACAATTGTCGGACATGCAACTAATCCAAAGATGTTAACTTCGATTGGCACAATCGAATGCGAAAAATCATTAGCTGAAATCACACTGTTAAATGAATTAAAACATTTAATTTTCGGGCATCTGTTAGCGCTATCGTTCGAAAAATGTCACCTGGGCAAAACAAGTTGCACAGTGACTGTAACTGAACTCGGAGGCGCGGCCGGAGTGCATGGTCCCAATCCCTTAGAAGCAATTGTCACAGTGGTGCCGTTAATGTTAGAAGTCAAAGGAGAAGAAGTACCAATGAACACATTCGCCACGTTGAAATGTGGCGCTCTAGTCAACTGTACCTTCACCGCAGGCGAAGCGGCGACGGCCAGTATTACCTCCTCTGAAGCTGGTGAAGTATCGCTGATACTCAACCAAACGGAACTGAGATTATATAACGGTTTTTGTCCGGAAATCGCAAAAGCGGATGCTGTCTATAATGCATTAGGGACTGGTTACTACATCGAGTCCTGACCTCAAAGTCCTCAAGTAGTCAGTCAAGACGACCGCCGGGACCCCCTCCGGCGGTCGTCGCTGCTAGATAAGTGCTCCTCGCAACCTTTGGCGAGCTCGAGATTGCGCGAAATCGCGATGAGGCCGGCAGCGGGAGCGTTTCAGAAGCTCGGATTACGGCGGGGGGGGGCTAGATCACGCGCAGGGGAGGAAGGCTGGGCGTCGAAGTCGCAGCCATGTTCGTGCGCAAAAGGAAGCCCGCTGCCCGCAAGAAGCCGAAAGGGAGGGCGAAAGCCGCGTCGCGGCCGAAGTTGCGCCTGCCCGCGGCGCTCGAGCAGCGCCATCTTGACCTGATCGGCCTCGGGCTGATCGCGCTTGGCGTCTTCCTCTCCTTCGTTCTCTTCTTCGGCTGGGAGGGCGGCAAGGTCGGCTACGGGCTCGAAACGGCGCTCGTCTACCTGGGCGGTGACGTCGGGGCGCGGATCTTCACGCTGCTGACCCTGCTCGTCGGCGGGCTGCTGGTCACCGGGACCTCGATCTCGACGCTGCTTCGCGGTGTCGGCCGCGGCGTTCGGACCGTCTTCTTGGGCAGTCGCGGCGCCGCCCAGACCGCGATCCAGACGCGACGCGACCGTCGCGAGGAGGGCGGGGCCTTCTCCTTCGAGACGCTTGCCGGCCCGACCGACGTGATGAGCTCCTATCCAGAGGACGACGAGGTCGAGCCGACCGTCGCCCTTGCCGAGGAGCCAGAGCCCGAGACCGAGGAGCCCGTGACCGAGGAGCCCGTGACGCAGGGCTTCGACGCCGAGCTGGCCGAGATCGAGGGCGAAGAAGAGAAGGCTATCGCGGCCGAGCCCGAGGCCGTCCCGGAGCAGCCCGCTCTCACCCCGCAGGGCAACAAGCGCGGTGTGACGATCTCCGAGGGAATCGACTACAAGCCGCCGGCGGCGAAGATCCTGGAGCGCGGCAAAGGCGACGCGGCCGTCGACCCGCGCGACCACGAGGCCGTCGGCCGCAAGCTGGTCGAGGCGCTCGGCCACTTCGGCGTCGAGGCGAAGATAGTCGGCATCGTCAGCGGGCCGCACGTCTCCCGCTACGAACTGCGCCTCGCCCCCGGCACCAAAGTCAAGAAGGTGACCGAGCTGGCCAACGACCTCGCCTACGCGCTGGCCTCGACCGAGATCCGAATCCTCGCCCCGATCCCCGGCAAGCAGGCGGTCGGGGTCGAGGTGCCGAACACGCGCCGCCGCATCGTCCGCCTCGGCGACATCTACGCCGGCCGTCCGGAGAAGACCTCGCCGCTGGTCGCCTGGCTCGGCAAGGGGATCGACGGCAACGCGGTCTGGACCGACCTGGCGAAGATGCCGCACGTGCTCGTTGCCGGCACCACCGGCTCGGGAAAGTCGGGCTGCGTCAACGCGATCCTCTCCTCGATCCTGATGCAGGCCTCGCCCAACGACGTGCGCCTCGTCCTTGTCGACCCCAAGCAGGTCGAGCTCAACCACTACGAGAACGTGCCGCACCTGCTGACGCCGGTGGTCACCTCACCGCGCCTCGCCGCGAACGTGCTGGCCAACCTGATCGGCGAGATGGAGAGCCGCTACGGGATCATGGGGGAGGCTCGCTGCCGCAACCTCGGCGAGCTCAACCGCGCCCGGGTCAAGGCCGGCGAACCGCCGCTGCCCCACATCCTTTGCGTGATCGACGAGCTCGCGGACCTGATGATGGTCTCCCCGGCCGAGGTCGAGGACTCGATCATCCGCCTCGCGCAGAAGTCGCGCGCGACAGGCATCCACCTGGTGCTGGCGACGCAGCGCCCCTCGACCGACATCATCACCGGCACGATCAAGGTCAACATCCCGGCCCGCATCGCCTTCGCCGTCTCCTCGCAGACCGATTCGCGTGTGATCCTCGACCAGGGCGGGGCGGAGGCCCTGCTCGGCCAGGGCGACATGCTCTTCCGCGGCGCCGGCACCTCGAAGTTGCAGCGGATCCAGGGCGCCTTCGTAACCGAGGAGGAGATCGCCCGCATCACTAGCCACTGGGCCAAGCAGGGCGAACCGGAGTTCGAGGCCGAGCTGCTCGAGGTGCACGGGGAGCAGGGCGTCGAAGCCGAGGGCGACTACGACCCCGACAGCGACGACCTGCTCGACGATGCGATCCGCGTCGTCATCGAGACGGAAACCGCGTCCGTCTCGATGATCCAGCGCCGCCTGCGCGTCGGCTACACCCGTGCCGGACGCCTGATCGACATGCTCGAGCGGCGCGGCGTGATTTCCGGCTACGAAGGGTCGAAACCGCGCCAGGTTTTGATCACGGCGGCGGACCTCCCTCGCCTTCTCGGCGGCGGCAGCGGGGCGGAGCAGCCCGATGCGGCGCCCGAGCCCTCCGCGCTGCCCGAGTAGCTCGACGCCGCCGCCCCCGGCGGGCGGGGTAGGACAATGGGGACATGGAACGGGGTATCGGCGCAATCCTCCGTCAGGCCCGCGCCCGCCGCGACGTCGAGCTGGCTGAGGTCGAGGCCGCGACGCGCATCCGCCTTAAATACCTGCGCGCGATCGAGGCGGAAGACTGGGACGCGCTGCCGGAGGGCGTCTACGCTCGCGGCTTCATCCGCACCTACGCGTCGTTCCTCGGTCTCGACGGGGAGCGGGTGGCCGCGCGGTACCGCCAGGAGGTCGAAGGAGAAGCCTCCCGTTCGTCCGTGGGCGAGGCCGCGGCATCAAGCCCGCGCTCCCGGTCCGCTCTTGGGGCGCGCCGCGCCCGCGACCTGACCTGGATCGCCGTCGCCGCGGTCGTTGCCGTCGGGGCGCTGGTGCTGGTGACGCTTCCGATCGGCGGAGGAGGGGACAGCGGTACGAACTCTCATCCGCCTGGACGTGAATCGACTCTCGTCCAGAAAAGCGCACCCAAGCCTCAGTCCAAACCGTTCCCGCCCGGCGTCTCGATGCGGCTGGCGGCCACCGCCGAAGTCTGGATCTGCCTTCTGGACGCGGCGGGCCGTCCCCTCGTCGACGGCCAGATCCTCGAACGGGGTGCCGCTGAGGGTCCCTTCCGCTCCGGTAGCTTCACCATCTCCCTCGGCAACGGAGAGGTAACGATGCTGATCGACGGCAGGGAAGCGGACATACCGGTGACGTCGAGCCCACTCGGGTACTCGGTCGACTCCTCGGGCTCGCTGACACAGCTTTCCGAAGCGGATCGCCCGACCTGTACATGATATGAGCGCGCTCAGGGCGGGCATAGTCGTAACCGGCACCGAGGTGCTGACCGGGCGGATCGCCGACCTCAACGGGCCTTGGATCTCCGAGCGCCTTGCCGAGCTCGGCGTCGAGGTCGCCCACATCCTCGTCGTCGGCGACCGCCCGGAGGACTTGGGGGCGGCCCTGCGCTTCATGGCGGGGGAGGGGATGGACTTGATCGTCACCTCGGGCGGCCTGGGGCCCACGGCGGACGACCTGACCGCCGAGCTCGTCGCCCGCTTCGCCGGCCGCGAGCTCATCCTCGACGAGGAGGTCGAGGAGAAGATCGCCGAGATCCTGCGCGGCTTCGCCCGCCGCTTCAACTTCGACCCTGAGGCGGTGCGGGAGGCGAACCGCAAGCAGGCGATGGTCCCGGAGGGGGCGACGCCCCTGGACCCGGTCGGCACCGCGCCGGGGCTGGTCGTCCCGGCCGACGGCCGCGTCGTCGTCGTGTTGCCCGGACCGCCGCGCGAGCTGCAGCCGATGTGGCCGTCGGCGCTGGCGACGGAACCGGTGCGGAACCTCCTCGCGCGGGCCACGCCCCTGCACGGCTACACGCTGCGCATGTTCGGCGTGCCCGAGTCGGAGATCGCCAAGAGCATGCGCGAGATGGAGGCAGGGGGGATCGCCCTGCCCGAGGTCGAGGTCACGACCTGCCTGCGAAAGGGAGAGATCGAGATCGACGTGCGCTACCGCGACGAGGCCGCCGCCGTCGCCGAGGCCGTGCGCGCCGGCTTCGCCGAGCGCCACGAGCGCCACCTCTTCAGCCTCGACGGCGAGACGATCGACTCGCGGGTCGCGCGACTGCTGCGGGGACGCCGGCTGGGCCTGGCAGAGTCCTGCAGCGGCGGTCTGCTGGCGGCGCGGATCACCGACCTGCCGGGAGCCTCCGAGTACATGGTGGGCGGAGTCGTCTCCTACTCGAACGACGCCAAGTCCGACCTGCTCGGCGTCGACTCCGCTCTGATCGAGGAGAGGGGCGCGGTCTCGGTCGAGGTCGCCGAGGCGATGGCAGTCGGCGCTCTTGACCGCTTCGGGGCCGATGTCACCGTCGCGATCACGGGCATCGCCGGCCCGGACGGCGGCAGCGAGGAGAAGCCGGTTGGCTACGTCTGCTTCCACGCCCGCCTCGCCGACGGCACCGCGATCGCACGAGATCCCGTCATCCCCGGAGGCCGCGCCGACATCCGCGAGCGCTCCGCCCTGGTCGGCATGCACCTGCTGCGCATCCTGCTCAGCGGTGAGGAGCCGCCGCTGTAGCTCGGGGCAGCGATTCGTTACACATAGGTGTTGTTCCGTCCGTTCCCGCCCCCTAGCGTGGTCCCGGCATGGCGAAGGAGAGGTTGAAGAGCCCGCGGGCGCGGCTGTTCGTCGCGCTCGACCTGCCGGACGAGGTCCGGGAGGGGATCGTGGCGTGGGGGAGGCGCGAGCTGAAGGACCCCGCGTTGCGGGTCGTGAAGCCCGAGTCGCTGCACGTCACCCTGGCCTTCCTCGGCTACCTGCCTGAGAAGGAGATCGAGCGCGTCGGAGAGATCGTCGAGGGCTTGCGCTCGCCAACGGCGGAGATTCGGCTTGGCGATCCAGTCGGCAAGCCCTCGGGGCGTCGTCCGCGCCTCTTCGCGCTCCCGGTCGAGTCGGCGGGGGCGATCGCCCTGCAAGCCGAGGTGGAGGAGAAGCTCGTCGAAGCTCGCCTCTACAAGCCCGAGAGGCGCCCTTTCTGGCCGCACGTGACGGTGGCGCGGGTCAAGCCCGAGGGCCGTGGATCGAAGCGACCGCGGCATGTGGAGGGGCGCCCGGATGGCCTGCCGAAAGACCTGTTGCAACCGACGCGGGCCGTCCGGACGCGTCTTTACCGTTCTGAACTCAAGCCGTCGGGAGCGGAATATTTCCCGCTGGCACAAGTCAAGCTGAGGTGAGAGAGAGATGGCAGACAGCAAAGCGACGTTGAAGGACGCCTCGGCGAAGGAGGCGAAGGCGAGGGACGCGGCTTTGAAGGACGCCGTGACCCAGATCGAGCGGGACTTCGGGCAGGGCGCGTTGATGCGGCTCGGCGCCGACAGCGCCCTGCCGGTCGAAGCGATCCCGACCGGCTCCCTCGCCCTCGACCAGGCGCTCGGCATCGGCGGCGTGCCGCGCGGGCGGATCGTCGAGATATATGGCCCCGAGTCCTCGGGCAAGACGACGCTGATCTACCACATCATCGCCGAGGCCCAAGCCAAGGGCGGGGTCTGCGTCTTCATCGACACCGAGCACGCGATGGACCCGATCTACGCGCGGGCGATCGGCGTCGACACCGACGAGCTGCTCGTCTCCCAGCCCGATTACGGCGAGCAGGCCCTGCAGATCGCCGACCGCCTGATCGCCTCGGCGGCGATCGACGTGATCGCGATCGACTCGGTCGCGGCGCTGACGCCGAAGGCCGAGCTCGACGGCCAGATCGGCGACACCACCGTCGGCCTGCAGGCGCGCCTGATGTCGCAGGCGATGCGCAAGCTGGCCGGCAACCTGAACCGGACCAACACGGTCTGCCTCTTCACCAACCAGATCCGGGAAAAGGTCGGCGTCCAGTTCGGCTCGCCGGAGACGCAGCCGGGCGGTCGGGCGCTCAAGTTCTACGCCTCGCAGCGGCTCGACATCCGCCGCATCGAGACGCTCAAGGACGGGACCGAGGCGGTCGGCAACCGGGTCCGGGTCAAAGTCGTCAAGAACAAGTGCGCCGCTCCCTTCCGCCAGGCCGAGTTCGAGGTCGAGTACGGCAAAGGCATCTCCCGCGAGGGCGCCCTGCTCGACTTCGGCATCGAGCACGACATGATCAAGAAGTCGGGTGCCTTCTTCTCCTACGGAGAGACCCGCCTCGGCCAGGGCCGCAACAACGCCAAGCAGTTCTTGGTCGAGAATCCGGAGATCGCCACCGAGCTCGACGAGAAGATTCGTGCCGTGTTGGGGATTGGGGCCGAGGTCGAACCCACGGCTGAGGTGCCGCCTGTCGCGGAGGCGCAGGCGGCCTGACGGTGCCTGCATCCAGCCAATAGGATGCGCGCCGCATGAGCAACGGCGACCTCTTCTACGTCTGCGGCAGCGCACTCGCGGTCTCCGCGGTGCTGGTCAGCTTTCTCGGCCTTCGTGCCAAGGGCTTCCCTGGCCGTTTCGGGCCGCTGGTGGCACTCTATTTCGTCGCCCTGATAGGAACAGCCACGACGCTCGCGGTCCTGCACGCCCAGGACGAGGAACAGGCCAAGGCGGCCGAGAACACGAGGGCGAGCGAAGAGAACGAAGAAGAGGAGGCTTCTCCGGTGCCCTCCGAGCCCGCACAGGAAGGGCAAGCGAAGGGCGGCGCCGCGACGAAGAAGCCGTCGGGTGCCGCCAAAGCGCCTACCACGCTCCAGCTCGCGGCCTCACCGACGACGATCGCCTACGACACCACCGAACTGACCGCCAAAGCGGGCAAGGTGACGATCGACTTCGACAACCCGGCGGCGATCGAACACGACGTCGCGATCGAGAAGGATGGGAAAGAGATCGCCAAGTCGGCGCTGATCTCGGAAGGCAAGACGTCCGTTACCGCCGAACTGGAGCCCGGCACCTACACGTTCCTCTGCACGGTTCCAGGGCATGCCGAAGCGGGCATGGAAGGAACGCTGACGATTCAGTAGGCAGCGCATCTCGGGGTCATCGGTCGCTCGCGTGCAGAGCACGCCACGCTCCCTGCTTCCCCCGATCTACTTGCCTTCTGAACCGTCAGTACCCTGGAAGGCATGGGGAAGCGGTACCACGTCACCACGTTCGGCTGTCAGATGAACGTGCACGACTCCGAGCGCATGCGGGGCATGCTTGAGTCGCTGGGCTACGAGGAGGCCGGGGCGCGCGAGGGCGCCGACCTGATCCTCTTCAACACCTGCTCGATCCGCGAGTCCGCCGACAACCGCTTCCTCGCCCACCTGGGCGAGGCGAAGCGGCTCAAGTCCGAAGACCCGGAGCGGGTCGTCGGCGTCGGCGGCTGCTGGGCCCAGTCGGTCAAGGACGAGGTCTTCCAGCGCTTCCCCTTCGTCGACGTCGCCTTCGGGCCGGGTCAGATCCACAAGCTGGCCGAGTTCCTCAACTCCGACTCGCTCAGCGCCCAGGGCTACTTCGAGTTCGAGGACTTCTCCGCCATCCTGCCGACCAGGCGAGTGCGCGAGTTCCAGGGCTGGCTTCAGGTGTCGCAGGGCTGCAACTGCAAGTGCGCCTACTGCATCGTGCCCTCGACCCGCGGCCGCGAGGTCAGCCGCGATCCGGTCGAGCTCGTGCGCGAGGCCGAGGCGCTGGCGGCCGACGGCGTGCTCGAGGTCACCCTCCTCGGCCAGAACGTCAACAGCTACGGACGCGACCTTCCTGTCGAGGCGCGGATCGGCTTCGCGGAGTTGCTCGCCCGGGTCGACGCGGTCGAGGGAATCGAGCGCATCCGCTACACCAGCCCGCACCCGAAGGACATGAGGGAGGATGTGATCCGCGCCCACGCCGAGTTGCCGGCGCTCTGCGAGCACATTCACCTGCCCCTGCAGTCGGGATCTAGCCCAATCCTCAAGCGCATGCGGCGCACCTACGACCGCCAGCGCTACATGGACCGCGTCTCGCTGATCCGCGAGCACGTTCAGGACTGCGCGATCACCACCGACATCATCGTCGGCTTTCCAGGCGAGACCGAGGCCGATTTCGAGCAGACGCTCGAGGTGGTCGACGAGGTCGGCTACGACGGGGCCTTCACCTTCGTCTTCTCGCCGCGTCGCGAGACCGAGGCCGCCGAGTTCGACGACCAGGTGCCGCACCCGGTCAAGGTCGAGCGCATGGAACGCCTGGTGGAGTTGGTCCAGCGCCGCGCCAACGAGCGCGCCCAGCGCTTCGTCGGCCGCGAGATGGAGGTGCTGGTCGAAGGCACGAGTCGCACCGACGAGACCAAGCTGCGCGGCCGCACCCGCCACAACAAGGCGGTCAACTTCGACGGGGACGCCGAGCCCGGCGAGCTGGTCGAGGTCGAGATCGTCGAGGCCACCTCGCAGACGCTCGCCGGCGTCGTCGCCCAGCCAATCCGTTTGTGAGCGTCATCGCGATCTTCGGCCCCACCGGGGTCGGCAAGACCGGTGTGGCGGTGGCGCTCGCCGAGTTGCTGCGTGAGCGCGGCGAGGACCCGGTGGCGATCTCCTGCGACGCATTGCAGGTATACGAGGGGCTCGCGATCCTCACTGGCGTCGCCAGCCCCGAGGAGCAGGCGAAGCTCGAACATCGTCTGATCGGCTTCGTGCCGGTTACCGAGCGCTTCAACGTCGGCGACTACATGCCGCTGGCCCACGCCGAGATCGACGCCGCCCTCGAGGCGGGTCGGCGACCGATCGTCGTCGGCGGCACCGGCCTCTACCTGCGCGCGGCGCTCGCCGAGCTCTCCCTGGTCAAGGCCGAGCCCGAAGACCCCGACTCCGAGCTGTGGTCGCCGGAGACCCGTCACCCGACGACGATCTTCGGCCTCGACATGGAGCGCGAGCGCCTCTACGAGCGGATCGACGCCCGCACCGAGGCGATCTTCGCCGCCGGGGCGAAAGCCGAGGTCGAACGCGCCGAAGCCGCCGGCCCGTCCCGCACCGCGCGCGTCGCCCTCGGCTTCGACGAGATCCTCGCCGGCGACCTGGCGACGATGCGCAAGCGCTCCCGCAACTACGCTCGCCGCCAACTCACCTGGATGCGCAAGGTCCCGAACCTGCACTGGGTCGACCGGGGTAATTCTGTGGATACAGCGGTAGCAGATCAACTCTACAGTCAACTCGATTAGTTAAAAAAACTTGACAGGTACTGTAGACTGATCTCTCAACTCCATCGGTACGACGATGGACAGATGGACACAACGGGAGAGTTGAGCAAAATGAGGCGGACTACGCTGCTGCTGCTATTTGGAATTATGTTGATGTGTAGTGGCATGGTGACGCCCCCCGCCATGGCCGCGGAAACCGGCCTCTGCATGGGAGAAGCCGAAACGGAAGAAGTGGAAGGCAAAACGGAAGAATTTTGTCCGCCAGAAAAAAACTATCCACGGGAAACTTCGATCGAAGCAACCTCGTCGTCTAGTGTATTCGCGAACAAATCCTGGACGGTGACGTGCACCAGCTCCAATCTGCTCGGTAACTCCGGATCCGAATTAGCGGGGGAACCTCTGCTTGCCTCGATAACTTCCTTGACGTTCGGAGGATGCACGACGTCGACCAAAGTGTCATGCACCGTGAAAGCGCTCGGATTGCCCTTTGGGCTTGCAATTAAAGCGACGAAAGAAGAAGATGGCTCAGCAACCGTGCTTGGAGGCGAAGCAGAAAAAACGTGGGAAATAGTGTGCGGGGAAACGATCAAATGCTCCTACTCGGGCGAACCCGCTCTGGAAATGATCGGTGGCGCTCCGGCATCGCTCGTCGGAAAAGAAGAGACGCTGTCAACCACGAAAAAAGGCTGCCCGGAAACTGCAAGCTGGACTGTTACCTACACGATTCAGGCGCCACAGCCTGTTAGACCGCTCGATGCCCGACCGATTGTGTTTTGCGCTGAAAGCTGGTTCACGTGTCCAGCAGATAAACAGTACAAAGAGGATATCGGTATAAAAGCTCAGCATACCGCGCCTCTCAAGTTTGTTTTCGACTACAAAAAAACCGCAACTACGGTGAAATGCGACGAATCTTTCCTCGTCGGGAAAAGCCTAAAATTTCGGGCACCGCTTGTGGCGGAAATCTCGTCGCTTTCATTTGCCGAATGCGGTACGTGCGGAGTGAAAGCCGAACGTCTATCGTGGCGTGTCGAGATTGAACCAGGTGTTTTCGAAGGCAGAATGACATGGCGCTCCGATGGAAGCGGCGAACCGGTTTTCCTCATTACATGTGTTGGGTTGAAATGCGTTTATCAAACCCTCGATCCTTTGAAATTTAAAATCACCGAAGGCAATCCAGCCACCTTCTCCGCGACCAATCAGTCGCTGTCGCTGTTGGGTCTCGTATCGGATGCCGATTGCGGTGGAACTGCGACGTGGTCCGGGATCGGTACGTCTCCACCTGCCCCCATCGAATACAAATTTACGGAACCAAAACCATTGTTCGTGAGCACCAAACGAATCTTGTGAAAAGGCGAATGGGCTGATACGTCATGCGCACGCTTTCTAGAATTTTGGGAGTGTTCGTGCCGGCATCTCTGGTTCTGTTGGTGGTGATGGCCAGCCCTGCGGCCGCGTTGAACGAAACGGTGCTCTGCAAAGTCAACGAAGTGCCGTGCAAAACGACGAACCAATACCCGATCAATTCGAGCTTCAAAGCCGTCGCGACGAAACCCAAATTCAACCTGTCCGGTGGCGCGCCCGAATACACGGTTGGCTGCGCGGAAGCAACGCTGGTCAACAAAATCACCGCCGTCTCTGGCAATCCCCTGCCAGGAGAAGTCAACTCCATGGCGTTCGAAACCTGCAAAGAAGAACCAGGTGGCGAAGCCTGCAGCGTGACCATGCTCCAGCTTCCATATAAAACTGAAATCGAACGGGGGACGGCACCCGACGGCACGATGAGACTCTGGCGTAACGAAGAAGGCAAAGATCCCCGTTTCCGGATCTCCTGTTTCGGCGCCAAACTCAAATGCACCTACGGCGAATCGCCCGTGACGCTGAGCATACATGGAGCCAACCCCGCCGAATTCTTCACCTCCACGACGGGTCTCCAGCTTCTCTTCGAAGAAGGGACACTGGAATGTCCCACAGGGGGAACTTGGACGGCTAACTTCTTCGCCACCGAACCGAAACCGGTTTTCGTCTCGCGTAACTGAACGGTCAGGATGACGTAAGGGGCAAAAGCCCCTCTACGTCATCCTCGAAGTCACCAGCCACACCTGGCTTTGTAAAGTAAAAACACGCCGTGCTCAAAACCATATCCAGTCAATCAGAAACTGAAAGGGTCGAGCACCTCCACCGTTCTGACACTCAAAAACCCCAACCTGACGATAACTGCAAATCTTCGACGATCAAAGGACTGACCGAAGCCGAACACGGCGACCCTTGGACACCTTGTTGGAAATCGTGGGACGCTGGAATGCGCCGCGCTTAACGTCAAAAGCTGTGTTTTCGAAAAACTGGTAGATCTGCGCTTCCTGGGCGGCATGCAGGGGAAAGTCGAAGCCCAAGGTTTCTGGGTCCATTTCAACGACGTTGGGACCGGCTGCCCGAAAGAGATGAGCTGGAGCGACGCCATCGGCCTCTGGTCTAGGCTTCCGGCGTGAGATTCGAGAAGTGGCAGGCGCTGGGCAACGACTACGTGATCCTCGAGGCAGATTCTTTGCCCTGGGAGTTGACCGCGGGGCGGGTACGGCTGATCTGCCATCCGCACTTCGGGCTCGGCTCCGACGGTGTCTTGTTGCTCTCGCCTAGCGAGGACCCCGCCTACGTCGCCGAGCTGCGGATCTTCAACCCCGACGGCTCCGAGGCGGAGCTCTCGGGCAACGGGGCGCGCGAGGCGATCCTCTACCTGCGCCGGCACGGATGGACCGAGGAGGACGAGTTCTCGATCCTCACGGCTGCCGGGCCGGTGACGCCGACGATCACCTCCGAGCGGACCTGTTCGGTGGCCATGGGCCGGGCCTCGACCGCCTCCAAGGACTACCCCTGCGGACCGGAGGACGGACGTGGGACCCTCGAGACCGCGGCTCGCGAGTGGGATTTCCAGCACGTCTCGATCGGCAACCCGCAGTGCGCGATCGAGGCCGGCGAGGAGGTCGAGGACCTCGATCTGCCCGCGATCGGGCCCGGCATCGAAAGCCACGAGCTCTTCCCCAACCGGACCAACGTCTCCTTCTACCGCGTCGACGGGGACCGCGTCCGGGCGCGCATCTTCGAGCGCGGCGTGGGGGAGACGCTCTCCTCCGGTACCGGCGCCAGCGGGGCGGCGATCGCGGCCTTCTTGCGCGGCACACCGAGTCCGCTCACCGTTGAGCTCGACGGTGGTGAGCTTACGGTTGAGATCTCCGACGAGCTTGACGTGAGGCTGACCGGTTGGGCCGAGCCGGTCTGCGCGGGCGAGCTCTCCGCCGAGCTGCTCGCGGCGCTCGGCGATCTGAGCGAATAGATTTCCCGCGCCGATGTCGATTTCCGATCCGTCCAAGCGGCTGGAGGCGATGCCTCCCTACATGTTCCAGGAGCTGGAGCGGCGCATTGCCGACAAGCGCGCCGCCGGTATCGACGTGATCAGCCTCGGCATCGGCGACCCCGACGAACCGACCTACCCGCACATCGTCGCCGCGATGCGGGAGGCGGTCGCCGAGAACGGCAACCAGAAGTACCCGACCAACCGCGGCCGCGAGGAGTTCCGCCGCGCCTTCGCCGAGTTCTACGAGCGCCGCTTCGGTGTCGAGATCGACGCCGAGAACGAGGTGATCCCGGCGATCGGCGCCAAGGAGTGCATCTACAACCTCTGCTTTGCCTTCCTCGACCCGGGCGGCGTCGCCCTCGCCTCCGACCCCGGCTACCCGGTCTACACCGGCGGCCCGATCCTCGCCGGCGCCACGCCGGAGCTGCTGCCGCTCGTGCCCGAGCTGGGCTTCGCGCCTGACCTCGCCGCGGTCCCCGCCGACGTCGCCGCCAAGGCGCGCCTGATGTTCCTCAACTTCCCCAACAACCCCACCGGCGCCACCGTGCCCGACGGCTTCTTCGAGCGGGTCGTCTCCTTCGCCCGCGAGCACGAGATCCTCGTCGTCCACGACAACGCCTACTCGGAGACGACCTACGACGGCTACGTCGCGCCGAGCTTCCTCGCCACGCCGGGCGCCAAGGAGGTCGGGGTCGAGGTCTTCTCGCTCTCCAAGGGCTACAACATGACCGGCTGGCGCTGCGCCGCGATCCTCGGCAACGCCGAGGCGATCCAGACCTACTGGCGGCTGAAGACCAACGTCGACTCGGGCCTCTTCGAGGCCGTGCAGCTGGCCGGCGTCGCCGCGCTGGAGGGGCCGAGTGGGCCGCTGGAGCGGATGAACGAGATCTACGTCCGCCGCCGCGACCTCGTCGTCGACGCCCTGCGCGAGATCGGCGTCGAGGTCAACCCGCCGAAGGGCACGATCTACGTCTGGGCGCCGGTCCCCGAGGGCCATACCTCGACCTCGTTCAGCGAGCTGGTCCTCGAAGAGGCGGCCGTCGTCGTCTCGCCGGGTTCGATGTACGGGCCGAGCGGCGAGGGCTTCTTCCGCATCTCGCTCACCACCCCCGACGACCGCATCGCCGAGGCGGTCGAGCGGATGCGCGAGCACCTGACATAAAGCGCCACCTCCTCCGCTCCCGCGCGGGCGCGCTAATCACACCCGGCGATCTCGCGCCCGCGCTCCCGCGTCCGGGGGCGGCTTTTCCTCCCTCTTGCGCCAGTAGCGGTCGAGGCCGCGCCACTGGTATTCGGGCGGCACGCACTGGACCAGGGTCTCGGCGGTGATCGGGTCGGCGTGCTCGGCGATCAGGCGGCGGTGGCGGTGCTCGTATTCGTCGGAGGAGAGCAGCCGCGCCAGCCCGGCCTCCTCGCGCAGCCGTTCGCGCACCTTCGCGAGGTGCTCGATCGGCTCGTCGACCTGGCCGAAGTGGGTGAGCGCGAGCCGCTCGGGGCGCCATGACTCGACGATCGCGATCGACTCGACCCAGGCCTCGACGTCGATGTCGGGCGGCGGCGTCGGCGGGACGACCAGCTCGCTGGGCAGGATGCGGACCGCGGCGACGTCGCCGACGAAGGCGGTGCCGCTCGCCTCGTGGAAGTAGCAGACGTGATGGGAGGCGTGGCCGGGCGTGTAGGCGACGCGCATGCCGAGCACGTCCTCGCCGCCGCTCAGCGGCCTGACGTTCTCCTCGGGGACCGGCACGATCTCCCCCCAGAGCTCCTCCATCCGCTCGCCGTAGAGCTGCTCGGCGCTGGCCAGGAGGCGGGACGGGTCGACGAGGTGGCGGGCGCCGCGCTCGTGGACGTAGACCTCGAGGTCGGGCCAGCGCCGGACCATCGCCCCGGTGGCGGCGGCGTGGTCGAGGTGGATGTGGGTGAGGAGCAGCGCTCGCGGCTGCTCGTTCCCAAGCTCCTCGAGCAGCGTGTCGAGCGAGGACTCGGGGCCGGGGTCGACCAGCGCTCCCTCGACCTCCCAGCAGCCGATCACGTGCGGACGACCGAGGTGCAAGACGTCGATCAGGCGCATCGCCGTGGGTCAGGCGACCGGCGCCGGGAAGCGGTCGTCGGCTTCGAGCGTCTGCCGCAACCCCTCCTCCATGCCGCGTGGGGCGTAGCCGAGATCCCTGCTCGCCTTCTCGTGGCTGGCCCAGAAAGTGACGCCGTCCGCGGAGGAGATCAGCTCGCGCAGGTTGGGCGGCTGGCCCATCAGCTTGCCGACCAGCGGGCCGATCGGGGTCAGCGCCTTCATCAGCGCCGTGGGCAGCGCGTGTTTGGGCGCTTTGCGCCCGCTCAGGTCAGCCACGGTCTCGACCGCGCCGCGCATCGTCGTCGCCGGCCCACTGAGCACGTAGGTCTCACCGGCCTTGCCCTTGTCGAGGGCGAGGAGGATGCCGCCGGCGATGTCCTCGACGTGGGTGAGGCAGATCCCGAACTCGGGAAAGGGGATCAGCGGCAGCTTGCCGGCGAAGAATTCCTCGAGCAGGTCGGCCACCTGGGAGGTGTCGCCGGGGCCGTAGACGCCACCGGGCTGGACGATCGTGCAGGGCAGGCCCTCTTCGTCGATCATCCGCTGGGCGACGCGCTGGCCCTCGAGCTTGGTCTCCTCGTAGTAGGAGGTGAAGTCCTTGCCGGGGTTCTCGTAGCTCTCGTCGACGACCTCGCCGTGGGTGTTGCCGAAGGTGCCGACGGTGGAGACGTAGACGATCTTGCCGACGCCGGCGTCGCGGGCCGCCTCCAGCGCCAGCTCGCTGCCGCGCACGTTCGCCTCGTACATCGCCGGATGCTGCTTGGCCGGGATGCCGACCTCGTACATCGCCGCGGCGTGGATCAGCCCGTCGCATCCCGCCATGCCCTTGCCCAGCGCCTCGCCGTCGCTCAGGCTTCCGGCGACCAGCTCGCAGCCGAGCTCGGTCAGCTTCGTGGCTTTCTCCGGAGTGCGGACGAGACAGGCGACCTCGTCGCCGCGGGCGCGCAGCTGGCGCACGACCTCGCCGCCGATGAAGCCCGTTCCTCCCGTGACGAAGACCTTCACGCCGCTAAGCCTATCCATGCCCGGCTCCTACAATCGGTTCGAGTGCAGCGATCGAGAAACGGACGGACAGCGGAGAGCGGCTACGGCGACAATGGCGCCGGCGTCGCCAACCCACGCGCGCGGCAGCGGGCGCTGGCGATCGGCATCGCCGACGGGCGTGGGGAGGGGGAGCCCCTGGCCGAGCTCAAGGAACTGCTGCGCACCGCCGGGGTGGCGACCGCCGGCGAGGCGGTCCAACAGCGCGACAGGCCGGACCCCGACCGCTATGTCGGCCGCGGCAAGCTGACCGAGCTGAAGGCGGAGATCGAGGCCCGCGACGCGAACCTGGTCGCCTGCGACGACGAGCTGGCGCCGCGCCAGGAGCGCAACCTGGAGGCGGCCCTGGGCGTGCCGGTGATCGACCGCACCGCGGTGATCCTCGACATCTTCGCCGACCACGCCCACTCCGCCGAGGGCAAGCTGCAGGTCGAGCTGGCCCAGCTCGAGTACAACCTGGCCCGGATGAGGGGTCTCTGGACCCACCTCGAGCGGCTCGGCGGCGGGATCGGCACCAGGGGACCGGGGGAGAGCCAGATCGAGACCGACCGCCGCCTGGCCCGCGACCGCATCGCCGCCCTGCGCCGCCGCCTGGCGAGGCTGGAGCGCAACCGGGGCGTGATGCGCGCGCGGCGCGCCCGCTCCGCGCTGCCCAGCGTGGCGCTCGCCGGCTACACCAACGCCGGCAAGTCGACGCTGCTCAACGCGCTGACCGGCGCCGAGGTCGCGGTCGGCGACCGGCTCTTCCACACCCTCGACCCGACCACCCGGACGGTCGAGCTCTCCGGGCGCAGCTACCTGCTGACCGACACCGTCGGCTTCATCGAGAAGCTCCCCCACCAGCTGGTCGAGGCCTTCAAGGCGACGCTCGAGGAGACCGTCCTCGCCGACCTGATCCTGCACGTCGTGGACGCCGCCGCACCCGAGCAGCGGCGCCTCGCCGACATGCGCGCCGTCGATTCCGTCCTGGAGGAGATCGGCGCCGGGGGCCAGCCGCGCCTGCTCGTGCTCAACAAGGCCGACCTGCTCGACGAGGACGAGCGTGAGGAGGTGCTGCTGCACCAGCCCGGCGCGGTGCTCGTCTCGGCGCTGACCGGCGAGGGGCTGGACGACCTGCGGAGGCGGATCGAGAAGGCGTTCGAGGACACGCTCGCCGAGGTGGAGCTGCTGGTCCCCTATGCCGAGGGGGCGCGGCTCTCGGAGCTGCATGAGGTGGCCGGCAAGCTGGAGCGGGAGGACCGGGCCGACGGCGTGCTGGTTCGGGCCAAGGTCCCTCTCGCGGAGTTGCATCGGTTCGAGGACCTTGCCGCGGCATAGGAGGAGGGGGCGTCCCTCGCCCGGACAAATGCCGGGCTAATGAGCCCGGCATTTTGAGTATCCGCCCGTTCGAGTGACGCCCCCTCCTCCTATGCCCAGGTAGGGTGGCGACCCGATGGAGTTGCGCGTAGCGAAGCTGAAGTCCGAGGCCACACTGCCGACCCGGGCGCATGAGGGAGATGCGGGGTTGGATCTGTATGCGTGTGAGGCGGCGCATATCGGGCCGGGGGAGAGGTGGAGCGTTGGGACCGGTGTCGCCGTGGAGATTCCGGAAGGTCATGCGGGACTAGTGCTCCCCAGATCCGGGCTGGCGATGAAGCATGGGATTGCGCTGGTCAATGCGCCCGGGTTGATCGATGCCGGATACAGGGGAGAGATTCGAGTCCTCCTCCTTAATACCGATCCCGCGGAGACGTTCAGGGTCGAGGCGGGGGACAGGATCGCGCAGCTGGTGGTCGCGCCGATCGCGCTTGCCGAGCCGGTCGAGGTCGAGGAGCTGGCCGAGTCCGCGCGCGGTGACGGCGGCTTCGGCTCCAGCGGTCGCTAGACGCCGGCGGCGGTGCGGGCGGACTGGTGGGCGGCGCGCTCGACGGTGTCGTCGAGAGGCGTGAGCTCCGGGCGCTTGCCGTAGCGGCGCTCGAGGGCGCGGACGATCAGCTCGTCGGCGAGCCAGGCGTTCTTGGGTAGGAGCGGCCCATGCAGGTAGGTGCCGATCGTGTTGCCTTTGACGACGCCCTCGAAGCCGTCCTCGCCGTTGTTGCCGAAGCCCTTGATCACGCGCCCAAAAGGCGTTTCGCCGGGGCCGAGACGCGTGCGGCCGCCGTGGTTCTCGAAGCCGGCGACGGTCCGCGGGCCGCCGCCGAGGTCGACCTCGATCGCGACGTTGCCGATCAGCCGCGGGCCCGGCGCGCGCACCGTCTCGAGGTCGACGAGCCCGACGCCCGGTAGTCGCTCGTCGCCGAGCTGGTAGCTGTGACCGAGCAACTGGTAGCCGCCGCAAACCGCGAGCAGGACGGCACCGGACTCGGAAGCCGAGATCACCGCCTCGCGCTTGCTGGCGACCACGTCGGTGGCGACCGCACGTTGGTCGCGGTCCTGGCCGCCGCCCAGGTAGAGAAAGTCGTGGGCGCCGGGGTCGAACTCCTCGCCGGGACCGCTCGTCGCGTACTCGAACCCGATCCCGCGCCACTCGCAGCGCCGTTGCAGGAAGAGGATGTTGCCGCGGTCGGCGTAGATGTTCATCTGCTCGGGGTAGAGCGCCAGCAGCCGCAGCTCCATCAGCAAGCCCCCTTCTCGAGCAGCACGACGGTCGAGCCCACGTGGGCGTCGGTCGCCGCGATCTTACGACGGCCGGCCGGCCGCAGACCGGCATCGATTGCCTCGGCCTCCATTCGCTCCGCCGTGAGCACCCGGAGCTCGATCTCATCCACTTCCTCGCTCAGATCGCCGCCGGGCGCGACGGTTTGCCGCAGGCGACGCACCACCAGCAAATCGCCGTCGACCACGGTCTCCAGAGGCAGGCTCGAGTAGATCCAGCTCTCGATTTCGCGAACGTCGGGCAGGGGAGGGGCGGACTCGTCGGCGCGCGCCTCAGGCACTCCGTCGACCATCGTCAGCGCAAGCATCCCGCCCGGCCGCAGGTGCCGCGCCGCGCTTTCGAGACAGCCCTTCCGTGCGGCGGCATCGTCCAGAAGCTGCACCAGTTGCATGGGCGCTAGGACCAGATCGAAGTCCTCCTCCAACTCGAAGCCGGCCGCATCCGCCTCGCGTGCCTCAGCCATCAACCCTTCGGCCTTGCGGTTGAACTCCTCGACCAACAAGGAGTCCCTATCCAACCCTGTGACCCGATGTCCTCTCCGGGCCAGCCAGATCCCCACCCGCCCCGTCCCGCACCCCAACTCCAAGACCCGCCGGCCCCGTTCCGAAGCCAGCTCCCCCCAAAGCTCCAGGTCAGCGGCGTACGCCCCGCACTCGACGTCGTGCCAGACGACGGACATCTCTCGGGCGGGTGGCGTGGGTGAGGGGGGTCGAGGACAGCCCGTGGACTGCCCGCAGGCCCCCCTCACCCACGACAGGACCCGCCCGCGACCCACGCCCGCCGTCCGGCTCATCGCCAGAACTCCCGGGCGTGCCCCCGCGCCGTCAGCAGCTTGCGCAACTCGAGCAGCGCCGTATACGTGGGAAGGGCGAAGAGCCGGCTCTTGCCGTCGGCGAGAGCTCTGTCCAGAGACGCGTCGATCCCCGGCTCGACCTCGATCGCCGCCGCCGGCCAGCCGGCATATTTCAAGCGCAAGGCCATCTCCGCCGCCCGCGTGCCGGCGCAGACCACGCGTCGCACCCCGCCCGCCAGTAGCTCGAAGTCCGCATCCCAGATCCAGGAGACGTCGCGTCCGTCGGCGATCCCGTCGTTGAGCGCGATCCAGAGGTCGAGGCCTTCCGTCCCGGCCTCGAGGCCCAGCGTTCGCAGCACCTCGTTGGCGCCGGCCGGATTCTTGATCAGCAGGATCGAGACGGCGGCGCCCTCGACGTCGATCGTCTCGACCCGGCCGAAGGCGGCGCGCATCTCGCTCAGTGCCGTGGCGATCGTCTCCGACTCGACGCCCAGCTCCAACGCGGCCGCGACCGCGGCGAGCGCGTTGTAGACGTTGTAGAGGCCGGGGAGGGGGAGGTCGAGCCGCAGCGGCCCCACCGGCGTGCGCAGCTCGACCCGCGAGCCCTCCATGCCACGCAGATCGATCGCCGTCGCCGCCACCTCGGGCCGGGGACGCTCGGCCCCGCAGCTTGGACAGGAGTAGTGGCCGAGATGCCCGACGAAGGCGCGCTCGTAGGCGTAGGGGGCGCCGCAACGGCGGCAGTGCTTGGCGTCGAAGGCGTGTTGAAGCTCGGGCAACGCCTGCGAGGCATCCTCGACGCCGAAGTAGACGACGCCCTCGCGCCGCGCCCCTCCGGCGTCGCGGCCGAGGTCGGCGATCGCCGGGTCGTCGGCGTTGAGGACGAACCGGGTGCGCCCGGCCCGGCTCTCGACGACCTTGGCCCAGTCCGCGGCCAGCGCCTCCATCTCGCCGTAGCGGTCGAGCTGGTCGCGAAAGAGGTTGCCGAGCACGACCAGCGATGGGTCGAGCTGCTCGGCGACCCGCGGCAACCAAGCCTCGTCGACCTCGAAAAGGCCCTCTTCGCCCTGCTGCTCGAGCAGCGCCGTGGTCACGCCCCAGGTCATGTTGGAGCCGGCGCGGTTGTGGACCGGGTGGCGGTCGGCGACGGCGAGCGCGGCGGCGATCATCCCCGCCGTCGTCGTCTTGCCGTTGGTCGCGCTGACGATCGTCGTCCCGCGTCCAAGGCCGGCGCCGAGCCGGCGCATGGCCTCTGGTTCCAGTCTTAGCAGTACCCGCCCAGGCAGGGTCGTGCCACCGCCGCGGCGGCTGACGCGGCTCGCGGCGCCGATCGCGCGGGCCGCGGCGAGCTTCGCGCCGAAGGCGGTCAAGGCGCGCGGGGCGCCAGCACCCGCAGGGCCCGTGGCAGGATGCGCAGCCGGGCCGGCAATTCGGTCAGGTGCTCGCCGTCGGCGTAGACGGGATAGGGACTGCTGGCGGTCAATTCGAGCTGGGAGGCGCGGAAGACGCGCACCTCGTCCTCCTCAACGTGAGTGCCCTTGAACACCTTCGGCAGGTTAGCCACGAAGCGCAGCTTGCCGACCTCGCCGACGGCGACGACGTCGAACTCGCCGTCGTCGAGCTTCGCGTCGGGGGCGATGAACATGCCGCCGCCGAAGGCGCGGCTGTTGGCGATCGAGACCGAGTAGCCGCTGAAGCGGTGGTGCTCCTCGCCGACGCGGACGGTGAAGCGGCCCGGCTTCCAGGCGAACAGGGTGCGCAGGGCGGCGTAGGCGTAGACGAGGTTGCCGCGCATGAAGGTCGTCTCGTTGGCGAGGCGGTTGGCTTCGGAGTCGAAGCCGACGCTGACGATGCCGAGGAAGCGCTTGCCGTTGGCCTCGCCGACGTCGATCGGGCGGGCATCGCCGGCCGCCAGCACGGCGACGGCGCTGGCCGGGTCGTCGGGGATGTCGAGCACGCGCGCGAGGTCGTTGCCGCGCCCGCAGGGGACGATCCCGAGCGGGGTGTCGACCCCTGCCATGGCGCCCCCGACGGCGCCGATCAGGCCGTCGCCGCTGAGCACGACCGGAACCTCGCCGGCCTCGACCGCCCGCAGGGCGCGCTCGACGCCGTCCTCGAGGCCGCTCGTGCGCTCGACCCGGAAGGCGATGCGGCGGGCGTCGAGCTCGTGCTCGACCTTTGGCAGCAGCTTCAGCGAGCGGCCGTGCGCCGAGTGCGGGTTGACCAGCAGCGCGAGCGGCATTCCCTCGATCTCGGACCCCATCGAGCCAGGCAGCCTAGATGGACGCGGCCGCTCGGTCGGGCTCGCCGAGGCGGGCGACGAGGAAGTTGCGCTCCTCCGCCTCGGGGAGCGGGAGCAGCGAGAAGCCGCGAGCGGTCAGTCGCCGGCGCAGCAGCGCGGAGGCGAGGCGACCGCGGAAGCCCCGAGGGCGCGCCGGGGCGACGATCAGATGGGCGCCGGGGCGCAGGACGCGGGCCGTCTCGGCGAGGTCGAGGGAGCCCGCCGTCCCCACTGCGAGATCGAAGAAGCCGTCCGGGTACGGGAGGCGGTGCGACCCGCCGACCTTGAAGGCGACGCGCCCCTCGGGGTCGAGCCCGACCCTTTTGATCGCCGCTCGAATTGACGCCTCCGCCGGGTCGACGCCGCGAACGCGAGCCGAGGGGAACTCACGGGCGAGGAAGAGAGCGGCGTCGCCCTCGCCGCAGCCGATCGCCAGGGCTCGTTCCGGCGCGGGCACGTGGAGGACCGCGGCCGCGAGCGGAGTAAGCGGGGGAGCGCGCACGCGTCGATCATTCCAGGGGCGACGCCGGCCGAGCCATGATCTAGGCTTCGGCGCCGATGGAGGAGGAGAAGCAGGGGTTCGACCGTCGCCTGATCGTCCTCGCCGTGTTCGCGCTCGTCGCGGTCGGCGTCGTCGCGGCGATCCTGATCCCACGGAGCGGCGGTGGCGATTCGAACGGGACGGCCAGCGCCGAAGGCTGCGAAGAAGTCGAAGCGCCGCAGCCGAAGAAAGTCAGCTTCAAGGCCCCCGGGCAAGTGCTCGCCAAGGGCGAAGAAGCGACGGCGACGGTGAAGACAAGCTGCGGCACTTTCGAGATCGCACTCGACACCGAACGGGCGCCGAAGACGGCCAACTCCTTCGCCTTCCTCGCGGAGGAAGGCTTTTACGACGAACTGACCTTCCCGCGGATCGTCCCCGAATTCGTCATCCAGGGTGGCAGTCCCGAAAACACGACCGAAGGTGGGCCGGGCTACTCGGTGGTCGAGAAGCCGCCGGCGAACCTCGCCTACACGAAGGGCGTCGTGGCGATGGCCAAGAGCGGCGCCGAGCCGCCCGGGACCTCGGGCAGCCAGTTCTTCGTCGTCACGGGGGCCGACGCCGGCCTGCCGCCCGAATACGCGCTGGTCGGCAAGGTCAGCAAGGGGATGGACGTCGTCGGGCGGATCGGCGCACTCGGCACCCCCGAAGAAACGCCGAAACAGACCGTCCTGATCGACGAGATTTCGATCGAAAAGGGCTAGTGCCCTAGGCTCAAGTCGATGGCGAAGGTCGACCTAGGAGACGAGGCACCCGACTTCGAGCTCCGCGGCAGCGGCGGCCTGACCTTCAGGCTCTCCGAGAAGCGCGGGCAGAACGTCGTTCTCGCCTTCTACCCGGGCGACGCGACCACCGTCTGCACGAAGCAGTTCTGCTCCTACCGGGACAAGGCGGATGAGCTCGACGCCCTCGACGCCACGGTGGTCGGGATCTCGCCGCAGTCGGTCGACTCGCACGAGCACTGGATCGAAGAGCAGCAGCTGAACGTGCCTCTGCTCGCCGACGAGGACCTCGCGGTGAGCCGGCTATACGGCGTGACGGCGTGGCTCGGCCCGCTGGCCCGCTTCACCGAGCTGGAGGACGTGCCCGGCGGTCGCTACATCAAGCGGGCGACCTTCGTCGTCGACCGCGACGGCGTCGTCCGCTTCCGCCAGGTCTCGCGCACCGGTGCTCGCTTCACCTCGGTCGAGGAGATCGAGCGGGCGCTCGCCGCGCAGGCTTGATGCCAACCGCCCCGGAGGCGCGCCAGATCGAAGCGGGTGCGGCGCCCGCGCTGCGCGGCGAGGTGGCGGGGGAGGGACCGCCGATCGTGCTCTGCCACGGGTTGACCGCGACGCGCGGGTCGGTTCTCCACGGCTCGCGAGCATTGGAGCGTGCGGGCCACCGAACCGTCCTCTACGACGCGCGCGGGCATGGGGGGTCGGACCCAGCGCCCGCCGGCCAAGGTTATGGATACCCGGCGCTGGTCGACGACCTCGAAGAGGTCCTCGCGGCGACGGTGGGCGAGGAGGCGTTTCTCCTCGGAGGTCACTCGATGGGCGCCCACACGGCGCTTACCTACACGCTGCGGCACCCGCGGCGCGTGGCGGGGCTCGTCTTGAGCGGGCCGACCTACGTCGCTCCGCTGGGGGCGGAATCGCTCGCCTACTGGGACGGGCTCGCGGACGCGCTCGAAGGGGACGGCATCGACGGTTTCGTCGGCTACATCGACCGCGAACAGCCGATCGACCCTGCCTGGCGCGACTCGGTGCTGCGCTTCACCCGCGAGCGGATGCTGCGTCACTGGCATCTCGACGCGGTCCTGGCGGCGCTGCGGGAGGTGCCGCGCTCGCGTCCCTTCGACGGGTTGGAGGATCTGGAGTCGATCGATGCCCCGGTGCTGGTCGTCGCCAGTCATGATCGAGCCGATCCCGGCCATCCATACGCGGTCGCGGCCACCTATGCGGAGCGCCTGCCGCACGCCGAGTTGATCAGCGAGACCGAGGGTCAGTCGCCGCTCGCCTGGCAGGGCGGGCGGCTCGCGCGCGCGATCGCCGCCTTCGCCGGCGGTCTTGAGGATTTCCAAAGGCGAGTCGAATAGCGTTGCGCCGGTGAAGCTGCCGCGAGAGGGGACGCTGCGGGGGATCGCCACCTTCCTGGCGACCTTCGGGATTGGCGTCGCCACCTACATCACGATCGCCGACTCCGGTGGCGGGGCCCCGGTCTGCGTCGCCGGCGGTCACGGCTGCCAGACGGTCGCCGAAAGTTCCTACTCGCACGTCTTTGGCGTCAACATCGCTGTCTTTGGCATCGTCGCCTACGTGCTGCTGCTCGGCTGCGCGCTGCCGCGCGGCGACGTAGCGCGGATGGGCGGCTTCCTGATCGCGCTCGGCGGCTTTGGCTACAGCCTCTATCTGACCTACCTGGAGGTGTTCAAGATCGAAGCAATCTGCCAGTGGTGCGTCGCCAGCGCCGTGCTGATGACATTGCTCTTTGCCGCGAACGCGACAAGAATGCTGGGCTACGTGGGGAGGGAACCGTGAACGGGAACGACGAGCGTCGCCAGCAGCTGATCAAGATCGGCAGCGCCGCGGTATTCCTGGCGATCGTCGCGGTCGCTGTCCTGATCGTGGTCAGCGGCAGCGACAACGGCGGCGGCGACGCGAGCAACGTCAAGGGAGCGCCTGAGGTCAACCGATTGCTCGGCGGCATACCGCAGAAAGGCCTGGTGCTCGGCGAATCGAGCGCCAAGGTCGCGCTGGTCGAGTTCGGCGACCTCCAGTGTCCGGTCTGCAAGGGCTACTCCGAAGAAGTGCTGCCCGCCGTGATCGAATCGCGCGTGCGGAGCGGCGAAGCGACGATCGAGTTCCGCAACTACACGATCATCGGCCCTGAATCTATTCCCGCGGGCGCCGCGGCGATCGCGGCCGGCAAGCAGGGGCGCGGCTGGGAGTTCGTCGAGCTCTTCTACCGCAACCAGGGCACCGAGGACTCGGGCTACGTCACCGACGGCTTCCTCAAGGCGGTCGCCGAAGGCGCCGGCGTCCCGGACATCGCTCAGTGGGAAAAGGACCGCAAGGACAAAGCCGTCGTGAGCGAGGTCGAAGAAACCACGGCCGAAGCGCGGAACATCGGCTTCGAAGGCACGCCGTCGTTCGCGGTCGAAGGCCCGGGGACGAAGGGCCTCGAACCGATCGGCACGCCGCGGTCTGTCAGCGCCCTCGAAGAAGCGATCTCAAAGGCTCGTTGAGCCGGGACTCCTTCGAGTTCACATAACCACCATTATCGTGCGTTGAATCCGCACGAACGACCTTCCGGTGCGCCTTTGCCCCCCATGGCGGGGGTAAAGCGCACCGGAACGGGGTTAGGCGGGCAGTGAGGCGGTGCCGCGGGCCAGCGGGCGGACGATCGGCGGGGCCTTGGGTAGCTCGCCGCAGTCGACACTTTCGAGCTCGAAGGGGCTTGCTTCGATCGTGGCCACGGTGTCGCGGTTGCAGTGGCAGCCGTCGCCGAAGAGGCGCCAGGGGCGTTCGAGGCGGTCCTGCCAGCGGGCCAGGCCGGGGCTCTGCGCGCGCACGTGCTCGACGAAGATCAGCTGGCCGCCCGGGCGCAGGACCCGGGCCGCCTCGGTCAGCGCCGCATCAGGGTCCGGGACAGTGCATAGCACCAGGGTGAAGACGGCCGTGTCGAAGGTGTCGTCCGGGAAGGGCAGCCGGTCGGCCGGCGCCTGGACCAGCTCGATCCTGCCGCTCGCGGTGGGCAGCTTCGGACGCATGTGCCGGAGCATGTGCTCGTCGGGCTCGGCGAGGACGAGTTCGGTCAGTCCCTCCGGGTAGAGCCCGAGGTTGATCCCCGTTCCCGCCCCGATGTCGATCGTCCGGCCGCGCGCCGCGGAGAGCGCCTCGCGGCGGATCTCGCGCATGCCGGCCTCCTCCGTCGCCTTCATCGCGCGGTCGTAGAAGGCCGAGAAGGCCCTCCCCCAGGTCGCGTCGTAGATCCGGCCCATGCCCTACTCGACGTGCCGGTTGTTTGCGGTCATCATGGGTACCTAAGTGCCGGCGCGTCCCTCAGGCGGCCTCGCGCTCGGCGCTTGGCTCGCTGGACTCCTCCGCCGGAGCGCCGTCGCCCCCACCGGCCATGTCCTCGCGCGAGGCGCGCTCCTCGTAGGCGCGGCGGGTGCCGTGGTCGACTTCCAGCATCAGCTTGTCGGCTTTCATGATTCGGGCCAGCGCCTCGCGCCAGCTGCGCGGCATGAGGAAGCCGATCCGGGTCATCGTCGCGTTGTAGCGCGGCACGAACACGTCGAAGCGCGGCAGCTCGAGCGCGTCGACGATCTCGTTGGCGACGTCCTCGGCCTCAACCGGACGGATCAGCTTCTGGCCGACGCCCGCGGTCAGTTCGGTGTTGACCACGGTCGGCATCACGCAGGAGATCTCGACGCCGCTGTCGCGCAGCTCGGCCCGCACGGCCTCAGAGAGCCCGACCACCGCGTGCTTGGTCGCCGCGTAGGTGGCGATACCCGGCAGCGCCGTCTTGCCCGCCTGCGAGGCGATGTTGACGATGTGGCCGCCCGCGCGAGGTCGCAGTCGTTCGATCGCCAGCTGGGTGCCGACGATGACGCCGTAGACGTTGATGTCGAGCTGGCGCCGGACCGAGGCGTCGGACTCCTCGACCAGCGGCGTCACCGGCATGATGCCGGCGTTGTTGATCAAGACGTCGACTGGGCCGAGCTCACGTTCGGCGGCGTCGAGGAACGCTTTGAAGGAGTCGCGATCGGTGACGTCGAGGGAGAGCGCCACGGTCCCCCCTCCCAGCTCCGCGGCGGTCTGCTCGGCGAGGCCGGCATCGAGGTCGCCGATTGCCACCCGGCAGCCCTTGCGGACCAGCGCCGTCGCCGTCGCCTTGCCGATCCCCCGGGCGCCACCCGTGATCGCCACGACCTTGCCACTGAGGCTGCGTCGCTCCTTCTTCGCCATCTTCGCTCTCCTCCCGCGGCCGCTTCCTAGGCGGCCGGCTTGTAGACGGTGACCACGGCGGCGCCGCCGAGGCCGATGTTGTGCTGCAGCGCGGTCTTCGCGCCCGCGACCTGGCGCTTGTCGGCCTGGCCGCGCAGCTGCCAGGTCAGCTCCGAGCACTGCGCCAACCCGGTCGCGCCGAGCGGGTGGCCCTTGGAGATCAGCCCGCCCGAGGGGTTGACGACGACCTTGCCGCCGTAGGTGGTCGCTTCTTCCTCGACCAGCTTGTGCGCCTCGCCCTCGGCCGCGAAGCCGAGCGCTTCGTAGGTGATCAGCTCGTTGGCGCTGAAGCAGTCGTGCAGCTCGCAGACGTCGACTTCCTCGGCCGCGACGCCGGCCTCGGCGTACGCTTCGTCGGCCGCCTGCTTCGACATGTCGGCGCCGACGATCTTCATGCAGTCGGCGTCCTCGTCGAACGTGGACGAGAGGTCGGTGACCATCGCCTGGCCGGCGATCTCGATCGCCTGCTCCCAGAGCCCGTGCTCCTCGACGTAGCGCTCGGAGGCGACGATCGCGCAGGCCGAACCGTCGGAGGTCGGCGAGCACTGCAGCTTGGTCAGCGGGTCGTGGATCATCTTCGCGCCCTTGATGTCCTCGATCGTGTACTCGTCCTGGAACTGGGCGTAGGGGTTGTTGACCGAGTGCTTGTGGTTCTTCCAGCCGATCCAGGCGTAGTGGTCGGGTTCGGAGCCGTACTTCTCCATGTGGTCGCGGCCGGCGTTGCCGAACATCTGCGGCGCCGGCGGCGAAGTCTCGGGGTCGCGGATCTCGAACATGCGCATCGCGTGCTTGTCGAGGGCGTTGGTGCGGTCGGTGTACTTGACGCCGAGGCTGCCCGGCTCCATCTTCTCGAAGCCGAGCGCGAGGGCGCAGTCGACGAGGCCGCCCTTGACCGCCTGGCGAGCGAGGAAAAGCGCCGAGGAGCCGGTCGAGCAGTTGTTGTTGACGTTGACGACCGGGATGCCGGTGAGGCCGAGCTGGTAGAGCGCCCGCTGGCCGTAGGTCGAGTCGCCGTAGCAGTAGCCGGCGTAGGCCTGCTGCACGTCCTCATAAGGGATGCCGGCGTCGGCGAGCGCCCTCTCCCCCGCCTCCTTGGCCCAGTCCGGGTAGTCGCCCTCCTTGCTGCCGGGCTTCTCGAACTTGGTCATCCCGACCCCGATCACGAACGTGCGGTTGCTCAAAGCCTTCTCCTGATGTCGTCGCCGCTGCCGCGGGGCGCGGACGAGTTTGGCTGCCTGGCCAGTAAGGCTACCGTTCGGGCCGACCGGATGGCGATACTGGCGCGGTGATCGTCGATTGCGCCGTCTACGAGGGTGGCGGGCGGAGGGAGGGCAAGCTGACGCTCGAGCAGGCCGGCGCCGCCTCGCGTGAGGCCGGGGCGTTCGTCTGGCTCGGCCTGGTCGAGCCCGAGGCGGATGAGCTGGAGCGGATCGGCCGCGAGTTCGGCCTGCACGAGCTCGCCGTCGAGGACGCGATCAAGGCCCATCAGCGGCCCAAGGTGGAGCTCTTCGGCGAGACGATCCTCGTCGTCGTCAAGCCGGTCGCGCACCCCGTGGGAGCACCGGACGCGGCGCACGCGATCGAGGTCGGCGAGCTGCTGCTCTTCGTCAACCGCGACTTCGTCGTCACGGTCCGCCACGGCGAGGGCGCGCTCGGCTCGGTGCGCGAGCGCGTCGAGCAGCGGCCGGAGATGCTCGCCCACGGGACCGGCGTCGTCCTCTACGCGATCCTCGACCACGTCGTCGACGGCTACGGCGACGTCGCGCAGACGATCGACGCCGAGATCCAGGCGGTCGAGCGCGAGGTCTTCTCGGCGGAGAGGCGCAACCCCGCCGAGTGGATCTACAGGCTGGAGCGCGAGGTGCTCGACCTCTACCGCGTGGCGGCGCCGCTGCTGGAAGCCGTCGAGCAGATCGACGAAGGCCAGTTCGAGGCGATCCCGGGCGAGCTGCACGAGTACTTCCGCGACGTCCACGACCACCTCAAGCGCGTCACGGGGCGGGTTTGGAGCTTCCGGGAGCTGCTCAGCAGCGCCCTGCAGGCCAACCTCACCCAGGTCTCGGTGCAGCAGAACGAAGACATGCGCAAGATCTCGGCCTGGGTGGCGATCGCCGCGGTGCCGACGATGGTCGCCGGCATCTACGGGATGAACTTCGACCACATGCCGGAGTTGCACTGGCGCTACGGCTACTTCGTCGTTCTCGCCTTCGTCGCCGCGGTCTGCTTCGCTCTCTACCGGCGCTTCAAGCAGGTGGGCTGGCTGTAGGGGACCGCCGCTGACCCTCTACGAGGGCCAGCGGCTTCCGGTCCCACGCTCATAAGGCCAAGCCGCTCCATTCCTTGCCGGCATTGGCGCCGGCGAGTTTGAGCCATAAGGAGAGTTCCAGTTTCGCCGGATGGATGCCGAAGGCGACCGAGGAGTTCGGTAATTGCTGGCCTTCTTCCGTTTGGCCGGCGAATAAGGCCGAGGGGGACATCGTGAGTAAGTGTTTAACCGCTTCTTCTTCGAGCGGCCCGTTGCCGTCTTCCATCACGAACCGACCGACCAGAATCGTGTTTTCTAACGGGCATTCTTCCGGGAATTCGATTTCGGTGAACTGGCCGCCCGGGTTGTCTGGTTCGAAGAGGATGTAGCTTCGGGATTTGTGTTTGATCAGTAAGCCCGTGACGCCGAACGTGATCGGTTCAGCCGGTTTGCAGGCCGGCGACGTTTCTCCGGCGACAAACGAGGTGCATTCGGAGAATAAGAACTGCGCTAAGGCCGTGCCGCTTTCCGTTTTCGTCGGCGGATAGAGTAAGCCGTCGTCGACTTCCTGTCCTTTGCAGAAGATTTCGAAGTCGACGCTGCCCGTCGTCGTCAACAGTTTGAATTGCCTGAGGCCGTCTTTTTCGGCGGTGAATTCAGCGGTTTTGGTGGTGTTCGCACCTTCGATTCGCCAGTCGCCTTTGGCCTGCGCCTACGGCAACCTGACAGGCGGTCGCTGTGACGCATAGTCCGAACAAGGCCAGTCTCTTCTTGGTGTTCACTGTGATCCTTTCGTAGATTTGAATTGCGTGCTTGGGTCGGCTCTCAGCCGACCCAGAACAATCGTCTCAGGTGGATTCGGCGTGGTTCGGCCAGAGCAGGAAGGCGAGTCCGGCGATCGCGATGCCAATCGCGGTGGCGAGCGCCCGCTGGCCGGCGGCGCGCAGCGCGGCCTCGCCGATCGAGTCGGCGAGCAGGACCGCGTAGACGGTGATCGCGGTGGTGAAGAGCGCGTACTGAACGGTGAGCAGACCGTAGGCGAAGGCCGTGGCGACGGTCAGGGCGAGCGCGATGGCGACCCCGTCGCCGCCCAGCCACTCGGCTAGGGCCGTCGCGATGATCAGCCCGGCCGCGGTGCCGAGCGCGCGCAGGATCAGGCGGTGGGAGGTCTCGTCCTCCTCGGGACGCAGGACGAAGAGGATCGTCAGCGGGATCCAGAAGCCGTGCTCCTCCATGCCCAGCAACCAGTAGGCGGCGACACCGGCGGCGAGCGCCGCTCCGAAGCGCAGCGCGTGGCGGAACGCGGTCGCGCGCAGGCTGATGTTGGCGCGTAGGGTGGCGAGGGCGGCGTGCCGGTCCCAGCCTGCCTCGCCTCCCTCCTCCTCCCTGTCGCCGGCGGCCCAGACGGCGAGCGAGAAGGCGGCTTGCAGGAGGCCGCCGGCAGTTGCGAGCAGCAGCGCCGGGAGCGCGTCGGCGGGGTCGAGCGGCAGCCCCTGGGTGATCAGCAGCGAGAGCGCGACCGAGAGGCCGAAGATCGCGAAGCGCAGCGAGACGGCGAAGCAGTAGCCGGCGGCGGCGCCGACGACGGCCATCGTCGCCACCGCGAGGAGCGCGTTTTCGCCGCTGAGGACGCCGAGCACGGCGGCAATGCCGACCAGCGGCGCGACCGCGGCCTGCCAGCCGGCCCGGGTCTTCGCCGGCGCGTCGAGGCCGGGAAAGCCGGCGAGCAGCGCCCCGGTGCCGATCGCGCCCTTGGTCGGGCTGTCGAGGCCGAGCTCGAGCAGCATCGCCACCCCAACCGGGACCGCGACTAGCGCTCCCCGCCGCAACGCCGGCCCCGGCGCGCTCGGCCCGATCGCGAAGAGCGGCGCGGCCCGCAACCGCGTCGCCGCACCGCTGGCATCGAACAGTTCCACGCCAGCAGTCTCGCGCCCGCCCCGGCGCTGCGCGGTCAGCCACACAGCTCCGGGTGAGTTCGCCTTTAGTTCCGCATACCGGAACTAAAGGCGAACTCACGCTGCCAGAGGCTGGAGCGAGGCAGGCGCTTCTTGTAGTAGCAGGGGCAGGGGTTGTCCTCGCAGGCGACGCCGTCGTCATCCCCGTCGAGGCGGTGGGGGTCGCGTTGCGGGCCGCCGTGCTTGAGGAAGAAGATCTGGGCGGCGCGCTGGCTGGCGAAGTCGGCGCAGTCCTTGTCGCTGGCCGCGGCGGCCGAGGGCAGGGCGGCGAGCACGAGAGCGGCCAGCGCGATGACGAGACCGAGCGCCGGGAGCTTCGGGATCGATGGGATCATAAGACTCCTTTCGTTCCTAAAAATGACCGTGCCATCCTAGTCACGAAGGCGTAACGAGAGGCGCCTCGGAAAGCCGCCCAGATACCCTCAAAGTCGTGATCCTCGCCGCAGTCAGCACCGATCCCGCCGCGGGCGTGGGCGTCTTCGCGGCGCTCGCCGCGGGGGTCGTCTCCTTCCTCTCGCCCTGCGTGCTGCCGCTGGTCCCCGGCTACCTCTCGGCCGTCAGCGGCGTCTCGGCGGCGGAGCTCGACAGCGCCGGCTGGCGCCGCATCCTCGGCCCCAGCCTACTCTTCGTTGCCAGCTTCTCGACGATCTTCATCCTCCTCGGTCTGACCGCGACCGGCATCGGCTCGGCCCTACAGGACCACCAGCAGCTGCTGACCAAGATCTCCGGGGCGCTGATCGTCGCGATGGGCGTCCTCTTCGTCGCCTCGCTCTTCGTCACGCGGCTGAACCGCGAGTGGCACGTCGACGCGCTGTTCGAGCGCGCGGGCAGGGGTGGCCCGATCGTCGCCGGCGCGGCCTTCGCGATCGCCTGGACCCCGTGCATCGGGCCGACCCTGGGCGCGATCCTCTCGGCGGCGACGCTGTCCTCCTCGGCGGGCCACGCCGCCTTCCTGCTCGCCGTCTACTCGGCCGGCCTCGCCATCCCCTTCCTGCTCACCGCGATCGCCTTCTCGCGCGCGACCGCGGCCTTCGCCGTCCTCAAGCGCCACTACCAGGCGATCGTCGCGACCGGCGGCGTGATCCTGATCGCGATGGGCGTCCTGATCTGGACCGGCCAGCTGACCCAGCTCAATTCCGAAGCCCGCGTATGGGTCGAAGGGTTGGGCCTTAACTTCTTGAACGGGATCTGATCAGCCGCTGAGAGGCCCGGCCGTCTCCAGCTCGCGGCCGACCGCCTCGACCTCCTCGAGGCCAGCGCCGTCGACGTCGCGCGAGCAGACGATGCGGAAGCGCCCGGTGCCGATCTCGGCATCCGGGACCACCGGGAGGCCGCGAATCTCCTCCCAGCCCAGCCGCTCGACCTCGAACGGGTTCATCCGCACCTCCGCCGCCGGGAAGGGGCAGTTGGAGTTGTGCTGATCGATCGCCCTGGAGATCGCCTCCAGGTTCTTCGCCTCGGGGGACGCCATCGAGTGAAGTCTAGGACCCTTACAGCGTTCCACCGGGGTCGTAAGCCCGGCCGGGTGCGCCGCCGACCGCCAGCAGGCGAAGGCCTTCGGGGCCGGCGGTGATCTTGCGCTTCACGGCGGGCCCGACCCGGACGACGTGGTCAGGGTCGAGCGGGTAGCGCTCGCCTTCGGCTTCGAGGATGCCGGAGCCGCGCAGGGCGACGTAGACCTCCTCCTGCTCGAGCTGCTCGGGGCGCTCGGCGAACATCGTGCCGCCCAGCCCCTCGGCCGAATGGTCGTGCTCGGGGTATTCGTCGGCGCCCGGCGCGAGCTCCTCGATCGAGATTCCGAAGGAGGTGACGCCGAGCGCGGCCGCTGCCGGCCGCCGTCTCCCCTCCCTCCTACCATCGACTCATGGCCTTCGAGCGCACGGTCGCGCACCTCGACATGGACGCCTTCTACGCGTCGGTCGAGCTGCGCCGCCGGCCGGAGCTGAGGGGGAAGCCGGTGGTCGTCTGCGGGTCGGGGCCGCGGGCGGTGGTGACGACGGCGAGCTACGAGGCGCGCAAGCTGGCGGGGATCCACTCGGCGATGCCGGCGGCGGTCGCGCGGCGGCGGCTGCCCGACGCGGTCTACCTGCAGCCTGACTTCACGGCGTACCGCGAGGCTTCCGGGCAGGTGATGGCGGTCCTGCGTCGCAACGCCGAGACGGTCGAGGTGGTCGGCCTCGACGAGGCCTACGTCGACCTGACCGGGGTCTTCTCCCCAAAGGCCGCGATGAGGCGGATCGCGGCCGAGATCAGCGCGGAGACGCGGCTCACCTGCTCGATCGGGATCTCCGAGAGCCGCATGCTGGCCAAGATCGTCAGCGAGCTGGGCAAGCCGGCGGGCCTGGTCGTGCTCTCGCGCGCGGAGGCGCTGGAGCGCTTCGCCGGCGAGTCGCCCGGGCTGATCCCGGGGATCGGCCCCAAGTCGGTCGCCAAGCTCGAGGCGATGGGCATCCGCACCCTGGCCGAGGTGCGCGGCGCCGACGCGTCGAGCCTCGAGGCCGCCTTCGGCCCTCGCCAGGGCCGCTGGCTCCACCGTCGCGGCCGGCTCGAAGACGAGACGCCGGTCGTCACCTCGCACGAGACCAAGTCGCAGTCGGCGGAGACGACCTTCGACGTCGACCTCGCCGACCGCGCCGAGATGGAGTCCCACGTCGCCCGGCTCGCCGAGCGCCTCTGCGAGCGCCTGCGCAAGCGCGACCTCGCCGGGCGCTCCGTCGGGCTCAAGGTCCGCCTCGACGACTGGACCAACGTCACCCGCTCGCGCACGGTCGAGGAGCCGACGAACGACGCCGCCCTGGTCGCCGCGATCGCCCTCGAGCTGCTGCGCGCCTACGACCCTCCGCGCCCCGTGCGGCTGCTCGGCGTGCGGATCGCCGGCTTCGACTCTGGCGAGCCGGTCACTGAAGGTGACGCCGACGATCCCCAGCTCCAGTTCGGCGTCGCGGCCTGAGCGTTCACGACCCTTTCGCGGGAAACGGCGATTCCTGTGCGAAAATCGTCGCGATGAGCGGCGACAGGCTGACCGGACTCGACACCTCTTTCCTCCACATGGAGCGCGCCGGCGCCCACATGCACGTCGCCTCGGTCAGCATCTTCGAGGGCCCGGCCCCCGACCACGCCGAGTTCCGCGACCACATCGCCGCCCGCCTGCACCTCGTGCCGCGCTTCCGCCAGAAGCTGCGCTTCGTCCCCTTCGGCCAGGGTCGGCCGGTCTGGATCGACGATCCCCACCTCAACCTCGAGTACCACGTGCGCCAGACCGCGCTGCCGGCGCCGGGCTCCGAGGAGCAGCTGCGCAACCTGGCGGCGCGGATCTTCTCCCAGCAGCTCGACCGCAGCAAGCCGCTCTGGGAGCTGTGGCTGGTCGAGGGCGTCGCCGGCGACCGCTTCGCGATCATCGGCAAGAGTCACCACGCGCTGGTCGACGGCATCTCCGGCGTCGACATCACCACCGTCCTCTTCGACGTCGAGAAGGAACCGGCGAACCCGCCCGCGCGGCCGCCGAAGTGGGCGCCGCGACCCGAGCCGACCGACCTGCGGCTGCTCTCCGAGGCGCTGCGCGAGCGCGCCACCAGCCCGCGCGAGATCGCGCGCGGCGTGCGCGCCGCCCTGCGCGGCCCGCGCCAGGTGCTGCGCGGTGTGCGCGACACCGGCAAGATGGTTGGCGCCGGGATCTCGGCCCCCTCGACCCCATTCAACGTCGAAATCGGCCCGCACCGGCGCATCGCCTTCGTCCGCGCCGACCTCGGCCAGCTCAAGGCGATTAAGAACGAGCACGGCGGCACCGTCAACGACGTCGTCCTCTCGGTCGTCGCCGGCGCGATCGGCAACTACCTGCGCGCCCGCGGCCACGACACCGAGGACCTCGAGCTGCGGGCGATGGTCCCGGTCAGCGTGCGCGCCGAGGAGGAACGCGGCGCCCTCGGCAACCGGATCTCGGCGATCATGGCGCCGCTGCCGGTCTGGTGCGAGGAGCCGGTCCGCCGCCTGCACCTGGTCACCGAGACGATGGGCGACCTGAAGGGCTCCGGGCAGGCGGTCGGCGCCGAGATCCTCACCCGCGTCGTCGACTTCGCGCCGACCACGATCGCCTCGCAGGCAGCTCGCCTGCAGCCCGCGCAGCGCTTCTTCAACCTCGTCGTCACCAACGTCCCGGGCCCGCAGTTCCCTCTCTACGTGCTCGGCCGCGAGATGGAATCGATCTTCCCTCTGGTGCCGCTGGCGCGCCGCCAGGCGCTCTGCGTCGGGATCATGTCCTACAACGGCCAGGTCGACTTCGGCCTGATCGGCGACTACGACGCGATGGCCGACCTCGAGAGCTTCGGCCTCGACCTCGAGGGCGCGCTGGAAGAGCTCGGCGGCGCTCCCGGGGCCGGGTTGCCGCCTCAGCGGGCCAGCCGCGCCGAGACCCGAAACGGCGCGCTGTCGGTCAAGTAGGCCCAGTCGAGCCGCCGTGCGCTGAAGCCCGAGGCGCGGGCGTCGGCGTTGACGAGGACCGCGGTGAGGCGCTTGAAGCGCCTGGGCCGCGACAGGAGCGCCGTCATCCGGCCGCCGTGTCGGGCGAAGGTGGTGACCTTGACGACGCGGCCGTGGCGCTCGCTGCCGCTGCGGCCGACGATCGCCAGGCCGGCGGCGATCCCTCGCGGGGCCACGGCGACGACCCGGACGGCTCGGCCGCGCGCCGCGTGCAGGCGCAGGAGCTGGAAGGTCGTGTGGTTGAGCCGCCGGTGCAGCACCCGCCCGCCGAGCGGCAGGGTGCCCTGGCGGGCGACGTCCGGGTAGGAACGGCCCTCGGAGAAGACGCGGTCGGTGTGCCACTCGGGAAGGTCGGCGGCGAAGCGGGCGAAGTCGCGGCTGAAGTCCGAGCCGCCGGCGGCGCGGATCGCCGAGTCGTAGGCGGAGACCGAGAACCCCCCGGGCCTCGTGTGCACGGCGCGCGACCAGGCGCCGCGGAGGATCCGGCGGCCGTAGCGGTGGCTCAGCCACTTGTTCCAGACGGCCGAGCCGTACTCCTTGATCGAGTTGGCGGTTAGCGGCGTGTCGTAGCGCCCGACCCAACGGCGCACGTAGCGCAGGTAGTCGTTTATCCCGTCGTAGACCTGGTCCTCCATCCAGACCGCGGTCGACTCGGCGAACCAGGCGTCCTGATAGGCGTCGTAGCCGAACTGGAGAATGTGGTCGTACTCGTGGGCGAAGGTAACCTCGAGGTCGTGCTCGGGCGTCGTGCCCGGGAACTGGAACGGGTCGTAGTCGTTGTCGAGGACGAGGTAGCCGTGCAGGTGGCGCGGCAGCCGCCCGGCCTGCCCTCCCTGGCCGCGGTCCGGTGCCGCGTAGCCGAAGAGGGCGCCGCCGATTTCGTCGAGGTAGACGTCGGTCTTGCCGTGACCGCCGCCCTTCGCACCGTCCGAGCGCGGCGCGCGCCAGCCGAGCTTGCCGTTCTCGATCGAGTAAACGTGCTCGGCGACCGCCTGCACGCGGCGCACGTACTCGGGAATGCCGTCGCCGTCGGGATCGTCGAGTTGCGGTGCGTCGATTCCCTCGGCCACCCAGTGGACGCAGAAGTGGGTCGTGCAGGAGGGCGAGCCCGGCGCCTCGGGCACCGTGTAGGCGTTGCGGTTGGGGTCGGGATGGTCCGTCGGCCGCGCCGCGGGCGGATGGAAGAACCACGGCCCGGAGGCCGAGGCCGACGCGGGCAGCGCCGCCAGCAGCGCGGCCGACGCCAGCCCAGCCCCTATCCCCCGCCAGCTCCCCCGCACCCGAGGCAATCTACATCCCGGCCTCCCCCCCGCCACTCGCTGACTTCGCACTTCGTTCCGCATACCGGAACTAAAGGCGAACTCAGCGGAGGGACGGGATACTTCAGGCGTGAGCCCTTGCTGGAGCGCCGGGTGCGCGTAGCGCTCGCCCAGATCGATCCCACCGTCGGCGACGTCGACGGCAACTCGGCCAAGATCGCGGAGTGGATCGGCCGCGCTCGCGAGCGGGGCGCCGAGCTGGTCGTCTTCCCCGAGCTCTGCGTGCCGGGTTACCCGGCCGAGGACCTCTACCTGAAGCGGCACTTCGTCGAGGCCAACCGGCGCGCCGTCGAGGAGCTGGCGAGCCACACAGCCGGCCTTACCGCCTTGGTCGGGTTCGCCGAGCCGGTCGCCGGCGGAGGCGACTTCCGCCACGCCCACAACTCGCTCGCCGTGCTCGCCGACGGCGCCCTGCGCGCCGTCTACCGCAAGAACCGGCTGCCCAACTACGCGGTCTTCGACGAGCAGCGCTACTTCGTCCCCGGCGCCGAGCCGGCCACGGTCGAGGTTGCTGGGCAGCGGGTCGGCCTGACGATCTGCGAGGACGTCTGGGCGCCCGGGCCGCCGGCCGCGACCGAGGCGGCGGCGGGCGCGCGCCTGATCGCGAACCCGTCGGGCTCGCCCTATCACCGCGGCAAGGGGCGCGAGCGCGAAGCGATGTTCGCCGAGCGGGCGCGCGCCTACGGCGCCCACTTCGCCTTCTGCAACCTGGTCGGCGGCCAGGACGAGCTCGTCTTCGACGGCCACAGCCTCCTCGTCGACCCCGAGGGGAACGTCGTCGCCCGCGCCGCCCAGTTCGAGGAGGAGCTGCTGGTCCGCGACGTTCCCTCGGCCGGGGCAGGGCCGCTGGCCGAGCCGCTCGACGACGTCGGCGAGGTCTACGCCGCCCTCGTCCTCGGGCTGCGCGACTACGTCCGCAAGAACGGCTTCCGCCACGTCGGCATCGCCCTCTCGGGTGGCATCGACTCCGCCCTGGTCGCCCTGCTCGCCGTCGACGCCCTCGGCCCCGGCCAGGTCTCCTGCGTGGTCATGCCGTCGCCGCATTCGAGCGTTGAAACACAGGCCGACGCGCGGAATATCGCCGCCAACCTGGGAGTCGAGCTGGTCGAGATCCCGATCGCGCCGGCGATGGCCTCCTACGAGGGCGCTCTCGCCGACGCCTTCGCCCGGCGCGACGGCGACGAGGTCGTCGACGAGTCGCTGCCCCACGACCCGGCGCGCCCCTCCGAGCCCGACCTGGCGGCGGAGAACATCCAGGCGCGGATCCGCGGCAACCTGATGATGGCCCTCTCCAACAAGCACGGCTGGCTGGTCCTGACGACCGGCAACAAGAGCGAGATGTCGGTTGGCTACGCGACCCTCTACGGCGACATGGCCGGCGGCTTCGCCGCGATCAAGGACGTGCCGAAGACGCTCGTCTACGAGCTGGTTCGCCATCGCAACGCCGCGGCCGGCCGCGAGCTGGTGCCGGCGTCGGTGCTGGAGCGGGCGCCCTCGGCCGAGCTGCGGCCCGATCAGCGCGACAGCGACTCCCTCCCCCCTTACGACCTGCTCGACCGCGTCCTCGAGTCCTACGTCGAGCGCGACGAGGGCCGCGAGGAGATGATCGCCGCCGGCATGCCCGCCGACGTAGTCGACGAGGTGATCCGCATGGTCGACCGCTCCGAGTACAAGCGCCGCCAGGCTGCTCCCGGCATCCGCATCACCCCGAAGGCCTTCGGCCGCGATCGAAGGCTGCCGATTACAAACCGCTTCGGCGGTTAGGGACGTGCCGGTAGTTGAGTACCCATAGGGACCGCTAACTACCGGCGCGTCCCCGGGCGGGGCGGACGGCGATGGTCATCTGCGCCAGGGCGCAGAGGCGGTCCTCGGCGTCACGCACCTCCGCGTCCCAGACCCAGGTGGTGCGGCCGCGGTGGCGGGCCTTGGCGCGAACCTCGGCGTGGCCCTCGGTGACGGGACGGATGAAGCTGACCGAGATCGACTGACCCATCGCCATCATCCCGTCGTCGAGCACGGTCAGCGCCGTCGCCCGCGAGCAGACGCTCTCGACCAGGGTCGACATCACGCCGCCGTGCAGGAGGCCGACCGGCTGGCGCAGCTCGTCGCGCATCGCGACCCGCACGCGGGCGTGGTCGGGGTCGTCGTCGAGCCATTCCGTGCCGACCAGCGCGTCGAAGTGCGAGGTCAGGCCGCGTGGGTCCTCCGCCATGCCCGGACCTTAACCCCAGCCACGCTTTCTCCGGGGAGCGGCTGACGTAGGCTGTCGGCCTCGATGGCGCTGACCGACGACCAGAAGGCGATGCTGAAGCTGCTCGCGCAGCGCGAAGAGGGCTACGAGGAGATGGCCTCGCTGATGGGGATCAGCGTCGAGGAGCTGCGCGCCCGGGTGAAGGAGGCCCTCTCGGAGGTCGAGGAGCCGGAGGCGGTCGAAGCACCCCCGCCGCCACCGGCGCCGCCTGTGCAGCCGCCCCCACCCCCTGTCGAGACCGAGCCCAAGTCGCCTTCGCCCGCCGCTCCCCCGCCAACGCGATCGGGCTCGGCATCGCGCCCGTCGCCCTTTCGCGGCTTGAGGGAATCGGATAACCGGGGTGCCCTGATCGGGATCGGTGCCGGTGCCCTGGCGCTGGTCGCCCTCGTCGTCGTCCTGCTCGTGGCCGGGGACGGCGGCGGATCGTCGTCGGGTTCGACCGTCGCCGGCGGAACCAGCCCGACCTCCGCCGAAGAAGAAGCCCTGACCCAGGCGACCCTCGAACCGACCAACGGCGGCGACGCCAGCGGCCGCGCCATCTTCGGTCGCTACAAGAAGAACGTCCTGCTGCAGGTCCAGGCCGAGGGCCTCGAACCCTCCCCCGCCGGGCTGACCTACACGATCTGGCTCTACCGCTCCCCGAAGCTGGTCCTGCGCCTGGGCGCGGTCAAGGTCGGCGACAACGGCAAGCTGGCGGTGCAGCTGCCGGTCCCGGTCCAGGTCCTCGCCTACGTCGCCAGCGGCGCCTTCGACCAGGTCGACGTCTCGCTCACCTCCACCGCCGCCTACCGGGCCGAGCTGGCGAAAGCAAAGGCCGCCCAGCGCCTCCCCAAGTACACCGGAGAATCGGCCCTGCGCGGCGAAATCAGCGGCCCGGCGATCAAATCCGGCGGCTGATCCGCGTCGGCGCGTCGCCGGGCAATCGAGGGGGACCGCTGGGCGGCCCCCCTCGTCAGGTCAGGGTTTCGCCGATGCAAACAGCGGCATCGGGTTCGTCACTTCGTATTCGGCATTCGCCACCGCCCCTTTGGGGCAGATGAAGCCGCCGAGGCGCGTGAGTTCGACTTTTTCGACCCGCAGGATCGCCGGCGAGCCGCCTTCGCCGTTTAACGTCAGTTCTTTCTGCGTGTAGTTGCAGTTGATGAAGGCGCCGCATTTCACGTTGGCCTGGGGTTCGCCAGAGCCGCCGTTGGAGGTGACCAACGTGCCGTTGCCGGGTTCGATCTCTTCCCCTTGCATTAAGTAGGGAAGGTTCTGAACGGTGACCGTGCATGCGGTCGAGCCCAGTTTGCATTCGCCGAAGATCAGTGTCGTCAGCGTCCCATCCAGAGGCGCTCCTGATTCTTCAGCTGTTTCACCGACCGTAGACGATTGTGCGCACGTGACCGTGCCGACGCTTGTTTCGAGTTTCGCGACCGTGCCTTTTCTCAATTTCGCTTCGATCACGGTGCCGGCGGGATAGCGTGCCCCTTCGGGACAGATTTCCGCCAATTCTTTGCAGAGCGTCGTACCCGAGGCCGATCCGACGCCGATGAGCGCCGTCGCGACGACTGCCATCGCCGCCGCGACACTGAGTAACTTGACAATCCTCATTTCGATCAACTCCCTTCGCTGGCGTGTGCCAGGTTTCGATTGCCGCTTGGACAGGACTTGGCCCTGACCGATGACTCCGAAGGTAGTTATTGGCCATAGCGGCGTAAAGCGATCTAGACTTTTATATGAATTTTGGCCGTCAGCCGAGCAGCTTGCCCGGGTTCATGATCCCGGCCGGGTCGAGCTGATCCTTGACGGCGCGCAGGACGTCGAGGCCGCCGCGGCCGACCTCGGCCTCCATGTAGGGGGCGTGGTCGCGACCGACGGCGTGATGATGGGTGATCGTGCCGCCGCTAGCGACGATTGCCTCCGAGGCGGCTCGCTTCACCTCGCTCCACTGCTCGACCTCGGCTTCGCGGCGCGCGCGGGAGATGAAGGTGAAGTAGAGCGAGGCGCCGTCGGCGTAGGCGTGGGAGAGGTGGCAGAAGACGAGCCCCGGCGTGCCCTGGGCGGCGAGTGAGTCGCGGATCGCCGCGCCGACCGCCGCGTGCAGCTCGCCGAGCCGGCTCCAGGTGTGCGACGTCTCCAGCGTCTCGACCATCGCGCCCATCTCCATCAGCGTGTCGCGCAGGTAGGGGCCCTGGTAGCGGCCGTGCTCCCAGGAGCGCCCGGCGGCCTGACCGAGGTAGGCGGCCCCACCTCGGCGCAGGGCGCGGACCGCGAGTGCGCGACGCCGGGCGACGGGCTCCTCGTCGCCCTCGATCCCGACGATCACCAGGGCGCCGCCGCGGCGGCGGCGCAGGCCGAGGTAGCCGTCGAAGAGGGTTCCGGCCAGTCCGCGCGGGCCCGACAGCGCCAGCGACCCCTCCGTCTCCTCCTCGTCGGAGACCCGGATCACGTCGGGCAGGCCCGGGCCCTGGGCGAGGGAGCGGACGATCTCCGACCCCGCCTCGAAGCTCTCCGCCATCCAGGCCTCGTAGCGGCGCACGCGCGGCGCCGGCCGGACGCGCACCGTCACCTCGGGAATCACGCCGAAGACGCCCTCCGAGCCGACGATCAGCTCGCGCAGCGCCGGGCCGGCGGCCGTGTGCGGCGTTTCCAGGGTGCGGAGGTCCGCGGCGGGCGCGATCAGGCGCACCGAGCTCACCAGGGCGTCGAAGCGCCCGTAGCCGCTCGATGCCTGTCCCGCGGAGCGGGTCGCGGCGAAGCCGCCGATCGTCGCGTACTCGAAGCTCTGCGGGTAGTGGCCGAGGATCAGCCCCGCTCTCCCCAGCGCCGCTTCGGCCTCGGGCCCGCGCAGCCCGGCGCCGAGCGTCGCCGTCAGCGAGCGCTCGTCGACCGCGACGCCGCGCAAGCGCGAGAGGTCGAGGCTGATCAGCCGCCCGTGCGCGCCGCGCAGCGGCTCGATCCCGCCGACCACACTCGTCCCGCCGCCGAACGGCACGACCGCAACGCGCTCTTCCCCACATAGGTGGAGAACGCGTTGCACCTGGTCGGCGTCGGCGGGGAGGACGACCGCGTCGGGCGCCGCGTCGAGAGCGCCGGACCGCAGCCGGGCGAGGTCGGCGTAGCCGCGGCCGGTGGCGTGGCGGGCACGGTCCTCGACGCCGCTGAAGACGCTCTCCTCCCCCACTGCCTCGACCAGCGACTCAGGCAATGGTTGAGCCGGCGGCAGGTCGAAGGCGTCGAGCTCCCCGGCCCGCGGCGAGGGCTCCAGGTCGCCGATCCGCTCGCGCAGCACCGCCAGCGCCTCCCCGTCCAGCTCGGGCTGGACCGATGGGTCGCCCCACCCCCACCACTTCGAGTCGCGGCGCGGCGCGATCACGTCAGTGCCCGCTCGAGCCCGTCAAGGGCCTCGTCCAGCACCGTGCCCTGCCCCCGCCGCATCATCGGCCCCCCGAGCCGGGAGAGGCCGCGCAGCGTCTGCGCGACCGCGAGGGTCACGGTCGTGTCATCGCCCTCGGCCTCCAGCCCGACCTCGACCGCGTACGCCTTCAGGTGCCGCTCGAACGGCGTCCCGGGGATCTGCTGCTCCCAGGCATAGCGTCGGCCATCGATCGCCCCGGTGCAGCGGAAATCTGCCCGTACGCCTCGGCCCTCGCTGGTGCCGAGCACCATCGTCCACTGCGCCCCCTCCCCTTCGCCCTCGACGCCCTCGACTCGCTGCCCGCGAGGCCACCAGCGCGGCAGGCTGTAGGGGTCCGAGGCGAGGGCCCACACCTCCCGCGGTGGGGCCGCGATCGTCTTCTTGCGCACGACCCGGGGCAGCGCCCTACTCCCCCGCCAGGCGGCGGAGGTCCCGCACCAGAAGAAGGTGCTTGAGGTGGCTGACCGTCGCCGCCAGGCTCTCCAGGCTCTCCAGCGCCTCCTTGCGGCGCTCCGGGTTGCGCGAGCGCAGCGAGGGGCCGAGCAGCGCTTCCAGCAGGTTCGCCTCGCGGTCGGCGGAGGAGCGGAAGACGCGCAGGTTGCGGGCGCCGACGCCGAAGCGCGAGAGCTCGTTGGCGGCGCGGATGATTTCCCTGTCGGTCTCGTCGTAGACGGTCTTGCCCTCGCGCTTCTCCGGCTGCACGATGCCGAAGTTCTCGAGCTCGGCGATCAGCTCCTCGCGGGCGCCGGTCTCCTCGATCACCTCGTCGAGGGTCAGGTATGCGCGCGAGGTGTCGATCAGGATCGCCCGCCTCACCCCCCCGCTCCGTGCCGCGCCGCCGCCGAGCGGAGCGACCAGGTCGCCACCGGCGGCCAGCTCCTGGCGGATCACGCGCAACGGCAGGAACTCGTCGCGCTGCAGGCGCAGGATCGTGCGCAGCCGTTCGACGTCGGACTGGCTGTAGAGGCGGTAGCCGCCCGCCGTCCGGCGCGGGGTCAGCAGCTTCTGGTCCTCGAGGTAGCGGATCTTCGAGATCGAGACGTCGTCGAACTCGGCCTGCAGGATCTTGCAGACCGCGCCGATCGTCAGCGCCTTGCGCGGTCGCGAGTCGCGCTGGCGGATCTGCTGCTCGGAGACGGCCATCAGCAACTCATTTCTCCAGGAAGCTGAGCTTGTACTTGCCGACCTGGATCTCGTCGCCGTCGGCGAGCCGGTGCGACTCGATCCGCCGGCGGTTGACGTAGGTGCCGTTGAGCGAACCGAGGTCGTCGATGTAGAGGCCGTCCTTGCGGCGCACCAGCAGCGCGTGGTTGCGCGAGACGGTGACGTCGTCGAGGAAGACGCCGGCGTCGGGGCTGCGGCCGATGCTGATCCGGTCCTCGCCGAGCGCGAAGCTCTCGCCCGCGCGTCCGCCGCCGGCGCGGATCACCAGGGCGGCGCCGCTGCGCTCGATCGTCTCGTCGATGTCGACCGGCTGCAGCTCGCCGGTTTCGCCAACCGTGTAGGTCATCGTCGTCGGGTCGTCGCCCTCACTCCCGCCGTCGGCCGGACCGCCCAGGTAGGCGCCGCACTTCTGGCAGTAGTTGGCGCCCTCGGGGTTGACGAAGCCGCATTCGGGACAGTGGACCGCCATCGGGTTCCTCGCTACGCGGCGGGCTCGTCCTCGGGCCCCTGGGCGCGGCCGGCGAGGATCTCGGTCAGCTGGGCGACGTCGTCTCCGGAGATCAGCGAGTCGCCGCGCTCGCGCTTCTGGCGCAGGCGGTTGACCAACTCCGCGCGGAGGATGTCGATCTTGCCGTGCAGGACACGGCGCTTGTAGGAGATCTCGTTCTCCTCCTGCGTGAGCTCGTCGATCAGGCCCTTCAGCTCTTCGTCGCTGAGCGAGCCGAGATCGGGAAATGTGTCCTCCATCTCACTCCTTGGGATCGGGTTCGCGGCCCTTGTTCCTCGCCGCCTGGAGCGATTATAGGTCGCCTGGCGAAAGGTTCAACTTTAGGTTGAAGGTTGCAACCCGCGAACCTGGCGCAGACCCTCGCGAGCGTAGAGGACGGTGGCAAGGATCGCGAGGACCAGACCGACGATCAGTAGCACCGTCGGCAGCCAGCCGGCGACGACCAGGGCGAGGAAGATGCCGCCCATGGTCAGGACGACCGAGATCCGCCCTGGCCAGTTGACCTGAATCTCGACTCCGTGACGGAGGCCGTACTGAGCGAGGGCGAGCATCGCCAACTCGCGTGCGGCGAGCAGCGCCAGGGCCCAGTGCGGCAGCAGCTCGAAGTGCCAGCAGACGACGATGCCGCAGAGAATCGCCAGCCGGTCGACGAGTGGATCGAGCAGGGCCCCAAGGCGACTGTATTGGCCAGTGGCACGGGCGAGGAAGCCGTCTACGTAGTCGCCGCCCGCGATTAGGGCAAAGACGAGCGCCGAGCCGGCGCCGCGCCCGTCGCCCGATTCGAAGGCGAGCCAGAGGAAGAGGGGCAGGGCGGCGAGGCGGACGAAGCCGACCAGGTTCGGCAGCGTCCAGGGGTTGAGGGGCTCCCCCTTGCGAACCTGCGACGGCGGCGGGCCGCTGCGGTCGAGTCCGAAGAGGCGGCGGATCCTGCCGCGCCCAAACGGAGCCGCGTCAGCCATCGATGCTCTCGAGGAGCGCCTTCGCCCGCGCGGCGGCCTCCTCGACGGGCAGCTGGTGCTCGGCGCCGGAGGCGCGCTCACCGGCCTCGACGACGCCCTCGGCCAGGCCGCGACGGCCGACGACGAGGCGCAGCGGGCAGCCGAGCAGCTCGGCGTCGGTCAGCTTCTCCCCCGCCCCACCTTCGCGCTCGTCGTAGAGGGTCTCGATTCCGGCCTCGCGCAGCTCCTCGTAGAGACGGTCGGCCGCCAGCCGCTCCTCGTCGTCCGCCTTCTTGGCGAGCGAAACGAGGTGTACTTGCCAGGGCGACAGCGCCCGCGGCCAAACGATCCCCTTCTCGTCGGCGCGTTGCTCGATCGCGGCGGCGACGATCCGCGCCGGGCCGATCCCGTAGCTGCCCATCACGATCGGACGCTCCGTGCCCGACTCGTCGAGGTAGGTGGCGCCGAGCGGCTCCGAGTAGCGAGTACCGAGCTTGAAGATGTTGCCGACCTCGATCGCCGGCTCGATCGAGATCGTGCCGCCGCCGGGCGCTGTGTCGCCGGCCTCGACGTTGCGCACGTCCATCTCGTAGGACTCGAAGTCGCGCGCCGGCTCGATGCCGCGCAGGTGGGTGTTCGGCTTGTTGGCGCCGGAGACGTAGGAGTCGCCGGTCAGCGCGGCGTCCTTGATGATTGGCAGGCCGGTCCCGACCGGGCCGAGATAGCCGACCGGGCCGAGCCGCTGCTCGATCTCCTCGGGACTAGCCTGGCGGAAGTCGGAGCGCATCCCGTTGCGCAGCTTGATCTCGTTGAGCCGATGGTCGCCACGCAGGAGGACGAGGACCATGCCGCGGCCCTCGACCACGATCGGCAGCGTCTTGACGAAGGCACCGTGCGGCAGGCCGAGGTGCTCGGCGACCTCCTCGACCTTGGTCAGGCCGGGGGTGTCGACCTCCTCGGGCGCCCCCAGGCTCGACGGCAGCTCGACGGCTTGCGGCTCGGCGCTCGCGACCTCGACGTTGGCCGCGTAGCCGGGGGCCAGCGCCACCTCGTTCTCGCCGGCGGCGCAAGGCGCCATGTACTCGTGGGCGCCGGAGCCGCCCATCATCCCCACGTCGGACTCGACGCTGTACCAACGCAGGCCGCAACGGTCGAGGATGCGCTCGTAGGCGCCGGCCTGCAGCTCGTAGGAGCGGGCGAGGCCCTCCTCGTCGCGGTCGAAGGAGTAGGCGTCCTTCATCGTGAACTCGCGCGTGCGCAGGACCCCGGCGCGCGGCCGCGGCTCGTCGCGCTCCTTGGTCTGGATGTGGAAGAGCATCAGCGGCAGGTCGCGGTAGGAGCGCACCTCCCTCGCCACGTGGTAGGTGACGCACTCCTCGTGCGTCATCGCCAGCACCATCGGCGAGCCCTTGCGGTCCTCGAGCTTGAACAGCTCCTCGATCCCGTAGCGCCCGGTCTTCTCCCAGATCTCGGCCGGCTGCATGACCGGCATCAGCATCTCCTGGCACCCGATCCCCTCCATCTCCTCGCGGATCACGGCCTCGACCCGGCGCTGCACCCGCCATCCCGTCGGCAGATAGCTCCACAGCCCCGCCCCGACCTGCCGGATCAACCCCGCCCGCACCATCAGCTTGTGCGACAGCGCCTCCGCGTCGGAAGGCGCCTCCTTGAGCGTGGGAAGGAATGCCTGGCTGAACCGAGTCACCCGGGAAACCTACCTCGGGTGGGTGGCGTGTGGCAGGGGGGTCGAGGACAGCCCGTGGACTGCCCGCAGGCCCCCCTGCCACGCGACAGGACCCGCCCGCGATTACGCCCGTGTGAATCTACGTCCCGCCGTGGGCGAAACGTCCTCGTCGAGCAGGACTTTGTCGGACTCGCCCCTTTCGGCGGCTTCGTGCTCCATGCGGGCGATCTTCTCCGGAGTCAGGTCGCCGGCATTTTCGGCCTCGATCCTTGCCAGCCAGGCGGCCCCCTCCCGCGACTCGTCCTCGTCGAACTCGACTCCGCCCCGATCCAGCGACTTGTCGATCTCCTCGAACAGCGCGTCGACGAGCATCGCCTGAGGGACCTTGCGCAGCGGCTTGCCGTGGGCGTAGATCAGCCCCTCGTTCTTGGCGCCGGCGATGCCGAAGTCGGCGTGCGAGGCCTCGCCGATGCCGTTGACCGCGCAGCCGAGCACGGCGACCTCGACCGGCTCGGCGTAGCGCTCGAGGCGCTGCTCGATCTCGGCGACGACCGAGTCCATGTCGAACTGCAGGCGGCCGCAGGTCGGGCAGGCGATCAGCACCGGGCCGCGCTCGCGCAGCTGCAGCGCCTTGAGGATCTCCCAGGCGACCTTGACCTCCTCCTCGGCGTGGAAGGTCGAGAGGCTGATCCGAATCGTGTCGCCGACCCCGTCGGCGAGCAGCGTGCCGAGGCCGACCGCCGACTTGAGCGAGCCCGCCCACTTCGTCCCCGCCTCGGTGACGCCGAGGTGCAGCGGGTAGGGAATCCGCTTGGAAAGCAGCCGGTTGGCGGCGATCGTGTTCGGCACGTTGGTCGACTTGATCGAGACCTTGAAGTTCTCGAAGTCGAGCGACTCCATCAGCTCGACGAACTCGACCGCGGCGGCGACCAGCGCCTCGACCGGCTTTTCGCGCTCGAGCGCGTGCAGGTGCTTGGGCAGCGAGCCGGAGTTGACGCCGATCCGCATCGGCACACCCGCCGCCGTCGCCCGCTCCGCCACCTCGGCGACCTTCTCGCGTCCGCCGATGTTGCCGGGGTTGAGCCGGATGCAGTGGGCGCCCGCATCGATCGCCTTCAGCGCCAGGGTGTGGTTGAAATGGATGTCGGCGATCACCGGGATCGGCGACTCCTTGACGATCGTCTTCAGCGCCTCGGCATCCTTGTCGCGCGGCACCGCGCAGCGCACTAGGTCGGCGCCCGCCTCGGCGACCTTGCCGATCTGCTCGAGCGTCGCCGCCAGGTTGGCGGTCTCGGTCTTGGTCATCGTCTGCACGGCGACCGGGGCGCCGCCCCCGATCGGCACGCCGCCGACGAATATCTGGCGCTTGGAGGCCATGGCGCAAGCGTAGCGAGAGGCAGCCCCGCTCAGTTTGAACCCAGGCCCGTGTCGCGTCGTATGCAGAGGAGATGGACGGGCGAAGAGGGCCCCTGGGAAGGAGACGACGGCGGCCGCTGGCCATGCGGCCATGGCTGACCGCGGCGTTCGCCGTCGCCCTTTCCGGTTTGCTCGCCGCTCCCCCGTCGGCGCGGGCGACCTTCCACGAGATGTCGATCCGCGAGGTCTACCCGGGTGGAGCGGACAACGCCAGCTACGTCGAGCTGCAGATGTGGGCCGCCTTCCAGAACTTCGTCGGCGGCCATCGCCTGGTCGCCTACGACCCGACGGGTAAAGCGATCGACGACGTCGCCCTCGCCGCCGACGTGAAAAACGGGACGAACCAGTCGACGGTCCTCGTCGCGGACACGAGCTATAGCACCGTCTTCGACGAAATGCCGGCTCCGGACGACAGCGACGAAGGCCTCGACCTCTCACCTGAAGGCGGAGCCGTCTGCTGGATCGAAGGGTCTCCTCCCGACTGCGTCGCCTGGGGAGATTTCAAAGGCCCGTTGCCGGCGCACGTGCCGGAATTGAAGGTGGGAAGCCCGGCGTCTCCAACCGGCGTCAAAGTCGGCAAGGCGCTGAGGCGGTCGATCGCCAAAGGCTGCGCGACGCTGCTCGATCCGCCGCCGACCGACGACAGCGACGACAGCGCCACCGACTTCAGCGAAGTGGAACCGGCGCCGCGCGACAACGCGACGAAACCGACCGAGTCGGCCTGCCCCTCGCTGCCGAACACCACGATCGACACGAAACCGGCGAACCCGACGAACGCCACCTCGGCCTCGTTCACCTACCACGCGACCCCGTCCAGCGGCGCGACCTTCGAATGCGGCCTCGCCGCCGAAGGCGGGGCCGACGCCTTCGAAAGCTGCCCCTCCTCCGGCAAGGGCTACTCGAGCCTCGCCGACGGTGGCCAAACGTTCAAGGTCCGCGCCGTCAACTCGGCGGGCGCCGACCCCACCCCGGCCGCCTACACCTGGGTCGTCGACACGCTGGCGCCCGAAGCGGAAGTCCAAACCCACCCATCGGACCCGAGCGCCGGCAACAGCGCCGCCTTCACCTACAGCTCGACGGAGAGCGGCTCCGCTTTCGAGTGCAGCCTCGAGCCGGAAGGGGAGCCGGAATCCTTCAGCGGCTGCCCCTCGAGCGGCAAGACGTACCCGGACGCCGAACACCCGGCCCCACTTGCCGACGGCAGGTGGACCTTCGCGGTTCGCGCCACCGACAAAGCCGGCAACCCGGGCGCGCCCGCCGAGTTCACCTGGACGGTCGAAAACGTCCTGCCCGACGAAACGCCACCGGAGACGACGATCCTCTCCAAGCCACCCGATCCAAGCGACAGCCCCGCCGCCTCGTTCACCTACGAATCGAACGAGTTGGAATCGACCTTCGAGTGCAAGCTCGACGGAGGTGGCTTCGCGGCCTGCTCGTCAGCGGGGGTCTCCTACGCGGGCCTTGGCAACGGGCCCCACAGCTTCCAGGTGCGGGCGATCGATGCCAGCGACAACGTCGACCCGTCGCCCGCCGGCTACAGCTTCGACGTCGTGCTCGCCGGCGCCCCTCTCGCCGCGCCCGAGCCGGCCCCGGGCGTCGCGCCGCCCGTGCTCGACACGACGATTCCCGGCCATCCCGGAGCCAGGACCCGCGACCGCACGCCCACCTTCCGGTTTCGCTCGAGCCAACCGGGCGCGACCTTCCAGTGCAAGCTCGACCGCGGCCCGTTCAAGGCCTGTCGCTCTCCGTTCACCACGGCGAAGCTGTCCTACGGAGTGCACGCGCTGCGCGTCCGTTCGCTGCTGGCCGGCGCCGTCGACGACACCCCGGCTCGGCTCGCCTTCAAGGTGGTGAGGCGCCGAAAGTGAGCTCTCTCTCGAAGCGACCGTGGCGGTCGCTGGCCGCGCTGACTCTCCTGGCGCTCGTGACGGGAACGTCCACCGCGTCGGCGACCTTCCACCGGATGTCGATCCGCGAGGTGTTCCCGGGCGCCGTCGCGGACCCCGATGCGGAGTACGTCGAGCTGCAGATGTGGGACAGCGGCCAGAACCTGGTCGGCGGCCACGTCCTGCGCACCTACGACGCGGCGGGGACGCCGACCGCGACCGTGCTCCCCTCCGACGCCCCCAACGGGGCCAGCCAGCGCACGATCCTGATCGCGACCCCTGGAGCGGAGGCCAGGTTCGGGGTCTCCGCCGACGCCTCGCTCCCCTCCTCCGACAGCCTCAACCCGGCCGGCGGCGCGGTCTGCTGGGAGGAAATCGACTGCGTCGCCTGGGGAGGCTTCGCCTCCGGCCTGCCCAGTCCCGCCGGCGCCGGCGCGCTCCCCGCGGGCATCCCGAATGAAATGGCACTAAGACGCACGATCGCGCCGGGCTGCGCGACCGCGCTGGAGAAGTCCGACGACCGCGACGACAGTGCCACCGACTTCGCCGCCGTCTTCCCCGACCCCCGGCCGAACTCGGTCGTCCCGTCCGAGCACGTCTGCGGCCCGGCGAGTGAGCCCAGCGGCAGCTACGGAGGCGACCGCACCCCTCAGACGCTGCTGAGGAAGAAGCCACCGCGCAGGGCCCGTGACCGCACGCCGACCTTTCGCTTCGCGTCGGGCGAGTCGGGCGCGACGTTCCTCTGCCAGCTCGACCGCCGGGTCTACAGGCCCTGTCGTTCTCCCTTCACGGTGCAGAGACTCTCGATCGGCCGTCACGTCTTTCGGGTGCGAGCTCGCGACCGCTCCGGGCTGCTGGACCCGAGTCCGGCCTCCTACCGCTTCCAGGTCCTCGCGTCTAGCGGACGTTGAAGCCTTCGCCCGTGAGGCGGCCGATGTCGTTTGTGAGGCCGAGGGCGAAGAGCATGATCACGAGCACGAAGCCGAGCGCGCCGGCGCGCTCCATCGTGCGGTAGGCGACCGGGCGGCCGCGGACCTTCTCGACCAGGCTCCAGAAGATGTGGCCGCCGTCGAGCGGCAGGAAGGGGAAGAGGTTGATCAGGCCGAGTGAGAGACTGACGAGGGCGACCAGGAAAAGGGCCTCCTTGGTGCCGAGGTCGATGGTTTCGTTGGCAACCGCGCTGACGCCGACCACGCCGGACACTTCCTTGCGTCGGTCGGATTCGAAGATGTGGGCGAACACTGAGACGGTTCGCGTCGCGACGAACCACATCTGGTCGGCCGCCCAACCGGCTGATGCCGAGGCGCCGTAGCCGGCGGGCACAGTGCCGTAGCCAAACCCGATCAGCGTCCGCTTCGCTTCGGCGTCGTATTCGGGCCTGACCGCGATCGCGCGCGTCCGGCCATCGCGTTTGACGGTAAGGACCACTGGCGTCGACGCGCGACAGCCGTCAACCTGCTTGCCGGTGCATTCGTGCGACGCGATCCGGTCGCGGAAGCGTTCGATCCGGTCCGTTCCCTCGACGCCCGGGTAGCGCCGGCCGTCGACCGCGACGATCTTGTCGCCGGCCTTCAGCGTGGCCGCGGCGGGCGTCTTCGGGAGCACTTCGCCGACGGTGGAGTCCGCGGTCCGCACGCTGAAGCCGAGCGCGAAGAGGATGACGAAGGCGAGGACGATGTTGACCGCCGGCCCTGCCCCGATCACCACGATTCGCTTCCAGACCGGCTGCTTGGAGTAGCCGCGGTGCTCTTCTCCCGGAGGCAATTTGTCTTCTGGGTGCATGCCGCTGATCTTCACGTAGCCGCCCGCGGGGATCGCGGCGACCCCGTACTCGGTCTCGCCGCGTTTGACCGAGACCAGCTTCGGCCCGAAGAAGAGGAAGAACTTCTCGACCCGCATCCCGGTCGCCTTGGCGGCGAAGAAGTGACCGGCCTCGTGCAGGACGATCAGCGCCGAGAAGCCGAGGAAGATCAGCACCCAGTTCATACCCTCGCCAACCCCCCCACCGCCTCTTCGGTGCGCCGCCTGGCCTCGGCGTCGACCGCGAAGAGATCCTCGAAGTGGGTCGGCTGGACGGCGGGCATCGCCTCCAGCACGTTCTCGATCGCGGCAGGGATCCCTGTGAAGCCGATCCGGCCCTCGAGGAAGGCGGCGACCGCGACCTCGTCGGCAGCGTTGAGCACGCAGGGTGCCGTCCCCCCCGCCCTGCCGGCCTCGATCGCGAGCCGCAGGCAGGCGAAGGTGTCGAGGTCGGGCGCCTCGAAGGTCAGCTGGCCGACCGTGGCGAGGTCGAGCCGCGGCACCTCGACGTCGGCGCGCTCGGGATGGTGCAGCGCGTAGGAGATCGGCACGCGCATGTCGGGATAGCCGAGGTGGGCCAGCGTCGCGCCGTCGTTGAGGTCGATCAACGAGTGGACGATCGACTGCGGGTGGACGACGACCTCGATCCGCTCGAAGCCGACGCCGAAGAGGTGGTGTGCCTCGATCGCCTCGAAGCCCTTGTTCATCAGCGTCGCCGAGTCGATCGTGATCCGGCCGCCCATCTCCCAGGTCGGGTGCGCGAGCGCTTCCTCGACGGTGACGCCGTCGAGGTCGGTGCGGCCGCGAAAGGGGCCACCGGACGCGGTGAGGACGAGGCGCTCGACGGTTCCTGGCGGCTCGGCGCCGATCAGCTGGTAGAGCGCCGAGTGCTCGGAGTCGACCGGCAGCAGCTTCGCCCCGGTCGCCTCGGCGAGCGCCATCGTCAGCTCACCGCCGATCACCAGGCTCTCCTTGTTGGCCAGGGCCAGGTCGATGCCCTCGCCGAGGGCGACGATCGTCGGCCCGAGCCCGGCGGCGCCGACGATGCCGTTGAGGACGAGATCGGCGTCGGAGGTGGCGATCAGCTCGCGAATTCCGTCCTCGCCGGCCAGCACCCGGCCGTCCCAGGCGGCGCTCGCGGCCTCGGCGGCGCCGGGATCCGCGAAGGCGACGATGCCCACGCCGTGCTCGGCCGCCTGCGCCAGCGTCCGCTCCCAGTTGGTCCCGGCGGCCAGGCCGACGACCTCGAGCTCCGCGGACGCCGCGACGATCTCCAGCGCCTGGGCCCCGATCGAGCCCGTCGACCCGAGTATCACGACACGTCGCACCCCCAGAGCATAGGCAGCCAGGGCCGACGGGCCGAAAGCGCTGACATAGCGCGCTTTTCGGCCCGTCGGCCCCCGGTCCGGGGTCAGTAGACGAGCTGGACGGCGAGGTAGTAGCCGACGACGACGGTGAAGAAGACGGCGTCGAGGCGGTCGAGGATGCCGCCGTGGGGCCCGAAGAGGGTGCCGGTGTCCTTGACGGCCAGGTCGCGCTTCAGCATCGACTCGAAGAGGTCGCCGACCGGGGCGACCGCCGCCACAGCCGCGCCCATGATCAGCGCGTCCACGCCGCTCAGCCAGTCCTGGTACAGGCCGGCGAACCAGAAGGCCATGGTGCCAATCAGGAAGCCGCCGAGCAGGCCCTCGAGGGTCTTGTTGGGCGAGAGGGTCGGAGCGATCTTGTGCGAGCCGAACATGCGGCCGGTGGCGTAGGCACCGGTGTCGGCGGCGAAGGTGCCGACGAGGACGTCGACGATCAGCGCGGCGCCGTGGTTGGGCAGTTCGCGCAGGAAGACCGCGTGGACCAGCGGGATGCCGATCCAGACGATCCCGAGCAGGGTGACGCCCATCGAGAGCGTTATCCCGTCGCGGTGGTGGCGGTCGGCGCCGAAGGCGAAGAGCACCGGGAAGGAGGCGGCGAGCACGAGCAGGACGTTGAACGAGGTGCCGAAGTAGGCGGCGGCGATCAGCGCCGGCACCGCCAGGTAGCCGGCCCGCTGCACGGGCCGCACCTCGGCGGTCATCGCGAAGAACTCGCGCAGGCTGAGGATGGCGATGCCGACCATCGCCAGGGCGAAGACAGGGCCGCCGGCGATGATGACGACGATCGCGGCGATGCCCCAGGGGATCGCGACGAGGACGCGTTTGGCAGTCTCGCCGCTGCCCCGGCGCTTTCGCTTGCGCGGAGGTCGTGGCTCTGGCTTCGGCGCCGGCTCCTCGACGAAGAGATCGTCGTCGTCGAAGAGGTCCCGCATCAGGCCCTCGCCCCGAAGCGCCGGCTGCGCTCCTCGAACTCGCGCAGCGACTCCTCCAGCGCCTCGCGGCCGAAGTCCGGCCAGAGCTCGTCGCGGAAGACGAGCTCCGAGTAGGCGCACTGCCAGAGCAGGAAGTTGGAGACCCGCCGCTCGCCGCTGGTCCGGATCAGCAGATCGGGATCGTGCATCTCCTGCGCGTAGAGGCCGCGGCGAAACTCCTCCTCCGAGGAGCCCTCGAAGCGGCGCGCGGCGTCGACTATCTCCGCTCGTCCGCCGTAGTTGAAGGCGACAAAGAGGGTGATCCGGTCGTTCTCCGCGGTCCTCTCCTCCGCCCACTCCATGCGCTCGACCAGCGCTGGGTCGACGCCCTCGCGTCGGCCGACGAAGCGCATCCGCACGCCCTCGGCGTCCAGTTCGGGCGTCTCCGCATCGATCCGCTCGCTGAACATCTTCATCAGGCCCGCGACCTCGTCGGACGGGCGCGACCAGTTCTCGGTCGAGAAGGAGAACACGGTCAGCTCCTCGATCCCCAGCTCGACCGCGTCGCGCAGCCGCGCCTTGACCGTGTCGGCTCCCGCCTGGTGCCCCTCTACCGTCGGCAGGCCGCGCTGCTCGGCCCAGCGCCCGTTGCCGTCGGTGATGATCGCCACGTACCGCGCGGAGGCGCTCACACCTCGAGAATCTCTTCTTCCTTGCCCTTGAGCAGGGAGTCGATCTCGGCGATCGCCTCGTCGGTCTGCTTCTGCAGCGCGGCCTCGGCGCGGCGCTCGTCGTCCTCGCCGGCTTCGCCCTCCTTCTTCAGCTCGCGCAGGTCGTGCATCGTGTCGCGGCGGATGTTGCGGATCGCGACCCGGCCCTCCTCGGCGACGCCGTGGACGACCTTGACCATCTCGCGACGGCGCTCCTCGGTCATCTCCGGGACCTGCAGGCGGATCACGTTGCCGTCGTTGCTCGGCGTCAGGCCGACGTCGGACTCCTGGATCGATTTCTCGATCGCCCCGATCGAGGACTTGTCGAAGGGCGTCACGGTGAGCAGGCGGGCGTCTGAGGCGGCGACGTTGGCGAGCTGCTTGAGCGGAGTCTGGGCGCCGTAGTAGTCGACGACGATGCGGTCGAGCAGGTGGGGCGAGGCGCGCCCGGTGCGGACCGTCGCCAGCTCGTTGCGGCTGGACTCGACCGACTTGGCCATCCGCCCCTTCGCGTCCTCCAGCATTTCGTCGATCAGCTCCACCGGATCCCCATCCTCATCGATCGGCGGGCGCGCCGGAGACCAGCGTGCCCACCCTCTCGCCGCTGACGATCCTATCTATGTTGCTGGCGTCCCCCATGTTGAAGACGTAGATCGGCAGGTCGTTGTCCATGCAGAGCGAGAGCGCGGTCGAGTCCATCACCCGCAGGTCGCGCTCGATCGCCTCGCGGTGGCCGATCGCGGCGATGAACTTGGCGTCGGGATTGGTCGCCGGGTCGGAGTCGTAGACCCCCTCCACCCCGTTCTTCGCCATCAGGATCGCTTCCGCGCGGATCTCCAGCGCGCGCAGCGCCGCCGCCGTGTCGGTGGTGAAGAACGGGTTACCGGTACCGGCGGCGAAGATCACGACCCTGCCCTTCTCCAGGTGGCGGATCGCGCGGCGGCGGATGTAGGGCTCGCCGATCTCCTTGATGTCGATCGCCGAGAGGACGCGGGTGTGCTCGCCGGCCCTCTCCAGCGCGTCCTGGAGAGTGAGCGCGTTGAGCACCGTGGCGAGCATCCCCATGTAGTCGCCGGTCGCCCGGTCCATGCCCTCGGCGGCGGCGGCCAGGCCGCGGTAGATGTTGCCGGCGCCGACGACGATCGCGACTTCGACCCCGCGGGCGCGCACGGCGCGGACCTGCTCGGCGATCCGCGCCACCTCGGTGGCGTCGGTTCCGTAGGCGAGGTCGCCCATCAGCGCCTCACCCGAGAGCTTCAGCAGGACGCGCTTGAACTGGGGGTCTGCGGCCATCTCAGGCCGCGAGCCTACTCACCGACGCGGAAGTAGGCGAACCTGGCGATGCGGACGTTCTCGCCCGTCTTCGCCGCCAGCTCCTGGCGCAGCTGCTCGATCGTCTTCGACTCGTGCTTCTCGGCGTTGACGTGCTCCTGGTCGAGCAGCGCGACTTCCCTGCCCCACTTCTGGAGTTGGCCCTCGACGATCTTCTCGACCACGTCGTCGGGCTTGCCTTCCTCGCGCGCCTTCTCCTCGAAGACCTTGCGCTCGGCCTCCTTCTCGGCCTCGGAGATCTCTTCGGTGGAGACGTACTTGGGCGCGCTCGCGGCCACGTGCAGGGCGACCTCGTAGGCGAATGCCTTGAAGTCCTCGTTGCGGGCGACGAAGTCGGTCTCGCACTGCACCTCGACCATCGCCCCGACCTTGTCGTTGGCGTGGACGTAGGAGGCGACCACACCCTCGCTGGTGCCGCGCCCTTCGCGCTTGGCGGCCGAGGCCTGCCCCTTCACCCGCAGGATCTCGATCGCGCGGTCGACGTCCCCTTCGGCCTCGCCCAGCGCGGCCTTGCAGTCCATCATCGCCGCCCCCGTCCGATCCCGCAACGCCTTCACATCAGCAGCAGAAACGCTCATTTCCCCTCCCCCTCCGCAACAGCCTCAGCTTTCTCCTCCGCGGCCGGGGCACTCTCCTCTTTAGCGTCAGACGCCTCTCCCGCGGGTGGTGTCGAGGGTGGGGAGTCGCCCGCGGCTTGCGAGGACGACTCGCCACCCTCGGCGACAGGACCCGCGGGCTTAGGCGCCTGAGCCTGCTGCTTGGCCTGAGCCTCCGCCGCTTCAGCCTTCCGCTTGGTCTCAGCCTCTTCCTTGGCCTTCTGCGCCGCCTCCTCGGCTTCCTTGCGCGCCTTCTCCTCTTCCTCCCGCTTCTTACGCTCTTCCTCTTCGCGCTTGCGCCGCTCCATTTCCTCGGCGATCCGCTTCTCCTCCTGGACCCGCCAGGTGCCGGCGCCCTCCTCGACCGCGGAGCCGATCGTGCCGATCACGAGCTCGCAGGAGCGGATCGCGTCGTCGTTGCCGGGGATCACGTAGTCGATCGACGTCGGATCGCAATTGGTGTCGACGAGGCCGATCAGAGGGATTCGCAGGCGGGCGGCCTCGCGCACCGCGATCTCCTCGCTTTTCAGGTCGATGACGAAGACCGCGTCCGGCAGGCGCTCCATGTCGCGGACGCCGCCGAGGTTGTACTCGAGCTTGGCCAGCTCGGCCTGCATCCCCATGCGCTCCTTGGTCGGGAGCAGGGCGAGCTTGCCCTCGTCGCGCCACTCGGTCAGCTCGTGCAGGCGCGCGATCCGCGCCGACATCGTGTTGAAGTTGGTCAGCAGGCCGCCCAGCCAGCGCTGGCTGACGTAGGGCATCTTGCAGCGGTTGGCCCACTCCTCGACCGGCCCGCGCGCCTGCTTCTTGGTGCCGACGAAGAGCACGGTGCCGCCGCCGCTGGCCAGCTCGCCAGCGAAGCGGCGCGCGTTCTCCAGCAGCGCCTCGGTCTGGACGAGGTCAATGATGTGGATCCCATCTAGTTCGCCGAAGATGTAGCGGCGCATGTTCGGGTTCCAGCGACGGGTCTGGTGGCCGAAATGGACGCCGGCCTCTAGCAGCTCCCTTAGTCCTGCCTCTGGCATGGGTAAAGCTCCTTGTGTCGTTCAATGTAGCCTCGCCGCCTCCCCGGGGCCCGGCACACGGCCGGTCAGGATCCGGTTCGGTTCCGACGAGGGTCGGTTTCCGAGTCGAGCGATTGTAGAGAATCGACCTCCACGTAGATCGCTTCATCTAGCTGTCCTACCCACAGACGTTGTGAACGCGGCTGATCGGCGGCCGGTCTCCCAAGGAGCTGTGAGGGCGACGCCGGTTGTAGTAGCGAAGGAAGGATGACA